>Ga0181524_10003887_pt1 | contig 14218 bp, 14 predicted proteins | sample PEATcosm2014_Bin_34_FD_119761 | JGI IMG/M metagenome (GOLD analysis project Ga0181524, IMG submission 119761) | Peatland microbial communities from MTU Mesocosm Facility, Houghton, MI, USA - PEATcosm2014_Bin05_60_metaG | ecosystem: Environmental > Terrestrial > Soil > Wetlands > Peat | place...
ACGAGCCGGGCGCCACGCGCGCGGCCCTCGAGGGCTGGCGCGGGGAACTCGAGGATGCGCTCGAGGGCCGCTTCAGCGGGCATCCCGTCTGGCCGGCGTTCCATCACACGGTTCGCCGCTTCGACATCCCGCACGACTATTTCCGCTCCATGATCGACGGCGTGGTCTCGGACCTGGAGCCGCGCCGTTTCGAGACGTTCGACCAACTCCGGCTGTATTGCTATCAGGTGGCCTCGGTGGTGGGGCTGACCACCATCCACATCTTTGGCTTCGACACGCCCACCGCCCTGCCTCTGGCGGAAAAGTGCGGCGTCGCGTTCCAACTGACGAACATTCTGCGGGACATCAAAGAAGATGTGGATCGCGGCCGCATTTATCTGCCTGCCGAAGATCTGCGGCGCTTTGGCGTGACCGAAGAGGACTTGCGCGCGGGCAAGCGCAACGCGGCGTTTGGGGGGCTGATGCGGTACGAAACGGCGCGGGCGCGCGCCTGTTACGAGGAATCCCGGCCGCTGCTGGAGTTGATTCACCCGCGCAGCCGGCGGGCGCTGTGGGCGCTGATTTCCATCTACTCGCGGCTGCTCGAGCGGATTGAGAGCGGCGGTTACGACGTGTTCTCGCGCCGTGTGCGGCTCTCGCGTCTGGAGAAGTTCTGGATCGTGGTGCGCGCGCTGGCCATGTAACCCCTCACTCCGCAATCAGGCTCAACTGGCGCGGGTCGTGCGCGGGCGGCTTGGGCGGGGCCGGCCGCTCGAGGTCGTCGAGGTTGGGGTCGAACCTGCGGATCAACTGATTGAGCTTGAGGGAAGATTGCCAAATATCGAAAAGCAGGCTGCACCGCGGGCAACCGCCCCGGATGCCGCCTTGCCCCTCGACGGCGGGATTATATCGCTTGTGCCTGGAGCAGCGTCCTTCGAACTTTCTGGATCGGATCTTCAAGGCGGTTAGGTCTTTTCGACGTCTTTTTCAGGGTCGCCTTTCAACGCGGTCTTAAAGTTGCGTATGCCCTCGCCAAGCCCCTTGGCCATTTCCGGGATCTTCTTCCCTCCAAACAACAGCGTGGCGACCGCCAGGATCACCAACAGCTCCGGCCAACCGATGGATTCGAACATTGTCTACCTCACTGTTTAATAGACGCTTCCAGTGTAACCCGTGTTACCGCCGGCTGTCGCGGTACAATCCGAGTGAATGCCGTCCGCGCGCCAGATCCGGTGGGCCAAGTTCCGCGTTCTGACCGTTTGCGCGGTAGCGGTGGTCATTCTCTCGATACTCGCGTACCTGCTGACCGGGGGAACGCTGCTGAGCCAAAGGGCCACCATGTATCTCTACATCCCCGACGCCACGGGGCTGGGACCGGGAGCGCCGGTCCGGGTGGATGGCATCGGCGTCGGCAAAGTGCGGTCGGTGTCCCTCTCCGGATCGAGCGAGCCCAACCGCGTCGTCAAGGTGACCATGACCGTGGAGCGCGACCGGCTGGCCAGCATTCCGGACGATTCCACGGCCCAAATCGCGTCCGAAACGATGATTGGCGACCAGTTTGTAGACATCTCGAGCGGAACCAGCCGGCACTTCGTCTCCCCGGGCGGAGAAATTGCCTTTAAGCCTTCGCCGGCCTTGCTGAAGACCCTGGATCTCAGCCAATTTGAAAAACAACTGAAGGTCGTCAGCGCGCTGCTGGACGATATCGAACAGGGCCGCAGCGATTTGGGACAGTTCGTTATGGGCGACCAGATGTATAGCGATCTGCGCAAGCGCTTCTCGCAGATCGAGAGCGGCATACGCGCCGCCGCCAGCACCTCCAGCAACGTGGGCCGCGAGTTGCATACCGACCAGCTCTACCAGCAGATCAGCCGTCCGCTCATAGAGCTGGATCGCAGCCTGGCGCGCCTCCAGTCCGGGCAGGGCGAGGCGGGCCAGCTTCTCCGCGACAGCGCGCAGTACGAGAAGCTGCGGAGCGATATGGGGGACCTGCGGCGCTCGATCGCGGATCTTCGCGCGGCGGAGTTCATGCAGTCGGACAGTCTGTACACCGATTGGAACCGCCGCGTGCAGTCGCTGATCGAGAGCGTCGATGCGTTCAACCGCGGTCCGGCGATGACGACTTCGCTGGCATACGACGACCTCAACGGCTTCGCGCGCGAATTACAGGACACGGTGCGCGACTTCCGCCAGAATCCGCGAAAATTCATGCGGATAAAGGTGTTCTAGTTGCCCCAGATCTCCTTCGAAGTAGTCGCCGAGTGCCCCCATACGCGGGCGCGCGCCGGCCTGCTGCATACGCCGCACGGGACCATCGAGACCCCGGTCTTTATGCCAGTGGGGACGCAGGCCACGGTCAAAGGGCTCAGCCAGCGCGACCTGGCCGACGATCTCGGCGTGAAGATTCTGCTGGCCAACACCTACCATCTTTATTTGCGCCCGGGGCATGAGATCATCCGCAAGCTGGGCGGGCTGCACCGCTTCATGTCGTGGCCCAACGCCATCCTCACGGATTCGGGCGGCTACCAGGTCTTCAGCTTGAGCGGGATGCGCAAAATCACCGATGAGGGCGTGGTATTCCGGTCGCATCTGAATGGCGATCTCCACACATTCACTCCGGAATCCACCGTCGATGTGCAGCTTGCCTACGGCAGCGACATCCTGATGGCGCTCGATGAATGCCTGGAGTACCCGGTCAGCCGCGAGTATGCGCGCCAGAGCATGCAGCGCACGGTCCGGTGGGCGCGGCAGGCAGACGAGCATTACCGGCGGCGCATCGTGGAAAGCCCCACGCGGCACGCGCTCTTCCCCATCGTGCAGGGGTCCATGTTCCCGGACCTGCGGAAGGAATGCGCCACCGCGCTGGCCGATCTGGAGAGCGACGGCTACGCCATCGGCGGCCTCTCGGTGGGCGAACCGCGCCCGCTCAGCCTGGAGATGGTCGAGGCCACCGAAGACATTCTGCCGCGCTCGCGGCCGCGCTACGCCATGGGCGTGGGAATGCCCGCCGAACTCCCCGAGTACGTGGCCCGCGGCGTGGATATGATGGATTGCGTGCTGCCCTCGCGGAACGCGCGCAACGGCTGCCTGTTCACCTCCCAGGGCCGGGTGATCATAAAGCACGCGCGCTACAAGGATGACGAGCGGCCCCTCGACGAGCGCTGCAATTGCTATACTTGTACCCGATACTCCCGTGCGTACCTCCGCCATTTGTTCCTGTCGGGGGAGATCCTGTTTGCGGCGCTGGCGACCCGGCACAACATTCGCCGGTACCTTGACATCATGGGCGAGATCAGGCACGCTATAATATCGTTAGCATTTCCAGAATACTTGAAGTGTGCGCGCTCGGCCTCGCTGGAAGCCGGGTGACCCCCATTTGGTTAAAACGTGATTCTAAACCTGTTCTTGCAGTCGGCGTCGCCCGGCGGTTACTTGTCATTCTTGCCCATCCTGCTGATCTTTGGCATTTTCTATTTTCTGCTGTTCCTGCCCATGCAGCGCCAGCGCAAACAGACGCAGAAGATGCTGGCGGGCCTGCAAAACGGCAACACCGTGGCGACCAGCGGGGGGATCATCGGAACCATCGTCGCCATCGAGGATGATACCCTGGTGTTGCGCGTGAAACCGGACAACGTCAAGATCCAGGTGGCGCGCAGCTCGGTCTCGAGCATGATTTCAGGGGAAGGCAAGAAGTAGCGGCAATTCTAGAAACAGGCGTTAAACTCCCATGCGAACGAATCTAAGAGCGCGCACGGTGGTCATTGTGGCCACGATTCTGATTTGCGTGTTCGGCATTATCGATTTCCCCAGGTCGGCGGCCGACCTGGTGCGGAACGTGAAGAGCAACATCCATCTGGGGCTGGACCTCAAGGGCGGCAGCCACCTGGTGCTGCAAGTCCAGGTGCAGGACGCGGTCAAAGCGGATGCCGACCAGACCATGGAGCGGCTCCAGGCGGATCTCCGCAAGCAGGGCGTCACCTGGGCCAGCATGGATCGCAACGATCCCACGCGGGTGGAGGATGCCGACAACGTCGAGATTTACATCAAGGGCGTGCCGGCCACCCAGACGAGTGCCTTCCGCGAGATGATCAACGACCGCTATCCCACCTATGTGCTGACGGCGCAGAACTCCACGGACTATTCGATGCGGCTCAAACCCTCCGAGCTGGTGGCGCTCAAGCGCGACACGGTGGAACGGACCATCCAGACCATCAGCAACCGCATCAATGAGCTCGGGCTGACGGAGCCATCGGTGCAACAGTACGGGCGGGCGGGCGATCAGTACCAGGTACTGGTGCAGTTGCCGGGCGTGGACGATCCGGCGCGGGTCAAGGAATTGATCGGGACCGCGGCCGTCCTGGAACTTACCAAAGTCGAGGACGGGCCTTTCCCCAGCCGCGAAGCGGCCCTCTCTCAGCATGGCGGGGTGCTTCCGCTGAATACCAAGCTGGCGAAGGCCAAGCCGCGCGGCGCGCAGGAAGGCGAGGAGTGGTACCTGGTGGGTAAGACCCCGGTGATCACCGGCCGTGAAATGCGCAATGCGCGGGCCAGCCAGGGCGACATGCGAAAGTGGGAAACCAACTTCACGCTCTCGCCCGACGGCGGGAAACGCTTTGGCCGCTTCACCGAAGCCAACATCGGCAACAAGCTGGCCGTGTCACTGGACAACAGTCTTGTGAGCGTCGCCGTAATCGAATCGAAAATCGAGGATTCCGGCCGCATTGAAGGGCTGAGCAGCGAAGACGAGGCCGTGGACCTGTCGCGCTACCTCCGCTCGGGTTCGCTGCCGGCCGGCGTTCAGTACCTGGAGGAGCGCTCCATCGGGCCGTCCCTGGGCGCCGATTCCATCCACGAGGGTCTCGTGGCTGGTATCGCCGGGTTGCTGGCCGTAGTAACTGTCATGCTCGTCTACTATAAACGTAGCGGCGTGAATGCGGTTTTGGCGCTGGTGCTCAACACGGTTTTGCTCATGGCGGCCCTGTCCTATTTCCACGCCGTGCTGACACTGCCCGGAATCGCCGGAGTCATTCTGACAATCGGCATGGCGGTGGATTCGAACGTGCTGATTTTCGAGCGAATCCGCGAGGAGTTGCGGTCCGGCAAGGCCGTCATCGCGGCCGTGGATACGGGTTTCAACAAGGCGTGGTGGACCATTGTCGACACCCACGTGACGACTATTGTTTCGTGCGCCTTCCTGTTCCTGTTCGGGGAAGGGCCGGTGCGCGGATTCGCCGTGACGCTGGTCATAGGGCTGATCGCCAACGTATTTACGGCGGTTTTCGTTTCCCGCACGATTTTCGATTACGAGTTGTCCGGGCATCGCCGGATGGAGGAACTAAGTATTTGAGCGGCAATGGCCTACGGATCGTTCTGACAGTGGGAACAAACGATAAAGGGCTGGTGTCAAAGTTAATTGAGCGCACCAGCACGGCATGTGTCGATGCAATTATTTAAGAACACTGACTTCGACTTTTTGGGCAAGAAGTGGCCCTTCATCATCGCCTCGCTGGTGCTGACGGCGGCGGGGTTTACGAGTATCGGCGTGAAGCACGGGCTCAAGTATGGCATCGATTTCAAAGAGGGCGTCCTGATGACGGTCAAGTTCGCCTATGCGCCGCCGCTCGACCAGATCCGCGCCGCCATGGCGAGCTCGCAGAAGATCAAGGGCGAGGTGAGCGTACAGAACTTCACCGGCAGCGGCGCCGAAAACGAGGTCGAGATCGGAACCGAAGCGCAGGAAGAGGGCCAGTTGAACGTCAACCGCCAGGACATGCAGGATGTGCTGAATGCCAAGTGGGGCCAGACCGGCGGCAAGCTCGATTTCAACAACTCCAGCCAGCAGGCGCTGGTCGAGCGTCTGCGCGATCCGCTGGCTCGCGCCGGCATCGCCATGAGCGAGCCGCAGTTGCAGAAGTTGGTCCAAGACATGCTCGATTTCCGCGACACCCCGCCGCGCTCCGGCCTGGTCGCAAAATTTTCCGACTTGTCCTCCGTTCCAGGCATAAATCCTGGTATTATGAACACTCTTCAGCAGGAGTGTTATCTGGCGCCGTTTCACATTTTGAAGGTGGAGATGGTCGGACCGAAGGTGGGCGCGGAGTTGAGGAACAAGGCCGTGCTGGCCACGCTCTACGCGCTCGCCGGAATGCTGGCGTACATCTGGTTCCGGTTCGAGTGGATCTACGGCCTGGGGGCCGTGATCGCGTGTTTCCACGACACCCTCATCACGATCGGCCTCTTCTCCATTTTCAACAAAGAGATCTCCATGACGGTCATCGCGGCCCTGTTGACCCTGGTGGGCTATTCGATGAACGATACCATCGTGATTTTCGACCGTATCCGGGAGAACCTGAAGATGTCGCGGCGCGAGCCGCTGGAAAAGGTGATGAACCGGGCGGTCAACCAGACGCTCAGCCGGACCGTCATGACCTCGGGCCTGACCTTCCTGACGGTCATCGCGCTGTTCATCTGGGGCGGTCCCGTGCTCCACGGATTCTCGTTCGCGCTGGTTTGCGGAATTATTGTCGGCACGTATTCTTCGGTTTTCATCGCCAGTCCGATCGTGTTGTTCTGGCATAATTACACCGATCGGCGCAAGCGCAGGCCGGGTCCTCCGCTGGCGACCGCGCCGCGGCCGGAAACGGTCCGGAAGAGCCCTGCAAGGGCGGTTAAGTAGGGGCCGGGCATGCCCGGCCCAGTAGCAAGGGGCCGTCGCGGCGCAGCCGCGGCGGCGACCACGGCTCGTAGGGGCTGGGCCTGCCCGGTCCTGGGGCGGTGACCACGGAAAAGGGAGTTTGTATGTTTGAGCAGACGTTCGTAGACGGCGTGGGAAAAACGAACAAGACCTGGACGGTGCTGGTGTCGTTCGTGGGGCAGATTATCATTCTGATCATCTGTGTGATCCTCCCCATGATTTATTTCAATGTGCTTCCCAAAGCTCAGTTGACCAGTTTCCTGACGGCGCCTCCGCCTCCGCCTCCCCCGCCTCCGCCTCCCGCCGCGGCCGCTCCCGTGGTCAAGGTGAAGATCATCCCGCGCCAGTTCGACGCCGGCCGCCTGATGGCGCCTAAGAGCATCCCGAAAGACATCGCGATGATCAAGGAAGACGAGCTTCCGCCTCCTTCCTCGGGCGTGGGCGGCGTGGCCGGCGGCATCGCCGGCGGCGTGGCCGGCGGAACCCCGGGCGGCATTCTCGGCGGCATCATTGGTGCGGTCCCTTCGGCCGTTCTACCGCCCCCTCCGCCCAAGAAGGAAGCCACTCCGCAACGCATCCGGGTGGGCGGTAATGTGCAGCAGGCCAAGTTGATCCGCCAGCCGCATCCCGTCTATCCGCCCCTGGCCAAGCAGGCGCGCATTCAGGGCGTCGTGAAGCTCAGCGCCATTATCGCCAAGGACGGCACCATCCAGCATCTTGAGGTCATCAGCGGCCACCCGTTGTTGATCCCCTCCGCTTTGGAAGCGGTGAAACAGTGGGTGTACCAACCGACCCTCCTCAACGGAGAGCCGGTGGAGGTCGTAACTCAGATCGACGTGAACTTCACGTTGAGTCAGTAACCGGTCCGGACCCAGCGGGTACCCCGGGCCGGCCAGAATTTGAATTCAACTCGCAGGAGAGAGAGAAAAAATGCAATTGCAAGTATGGTCGCTTTATTTGCTGCAGGGCGGCACCGTAGGTTGGGATGTCCGTTCCCTGTGGAATCAGATGGGTGGGTTGGCCAAGTGCGTGGTGTTCCTTCTGTTCCTCATGTCGGCCTATTCCATCGGCGTCATGATCGATCGGTTCATGGCGTACAGCGCGGCGCGCAAGCAGTCGCGGTTGTTTGCTCCGGCCGTGGCCGGCGCGCTCCGCGAAGGCAAGCTCGACGAGGCGGTGAAGATTGGGGACCGTTTCAAGAAAAGCCATCTCGCCAAAGTCGTGGTGGCGGGCCTCCAGGAATTCCAGGCCCACCAGCTCAGCAACGAAATTCCGGGTGAAGAGATCGAGGCTTCCAAGCGCGCTTTGGAGCGCTCCGAGGCCATCGTGCACGCCGAGTTGAAGCGCGGCGTCAGCGGTCTCGCGACCATCGGTTCCACCGCCCCCTTTGTGGGTCTGTTCGGAACGGTGGTCGGCATCATCAACGCCTTCACCGGGATTTCCACCGAGAAGTCGACCGGGTTGGGCGCGGTGGCCGGCGGTATTTCCGAAGCCCTGGTGACCACCGCTTTCGGGCTGTTCGTGGCCCTTCCGGCGGTCTGGGCGTTCAACTACTTCACGGGAAAGATTGAATCTTTCGACGTGGAAATGGGGAACTCCAGTTCGGAACTGATCGACTACTTCCTGAAACGATCGCAGCGTGGCGCCGGCGCACGCAAGTTGTAGCACGATGGTCTGTAAGGGCCGCAGGGGACCCTCGGGGCCGCCCGGTCCGTAGCTGGGAGTCCGGCGAGTTGATTTCTGGGGAGCTCCGATGCGGGGCTCCCCGCCTCCTGCCGAACTCCAGGGAGAGAAACGATGGCGACAGAAAAAGCTGCATCAGTTATCATGAAGCACAAGGCCGCGCCGCCGGTGTCCGACATCAACGTGACGCCCATGGTCGACGTGATGCTCGTGATGCTCATCATTTTCATGGTCATTACGCCCATGTTGTCCAAGGGCGTCAGTGTGGATCTGGTGAAGACCAAGAACCCCATTCCCATGCAGGCGGCCGACAAGAGCGACGCGATCCTGGTCGCCGTGACGCGCGATGGGAAGACGTATCTGGGCACCACCCAGATCGCTCCAGCGGACTTGCCTTCGAAGGTGAAAGACCTGCTCATCAACCGGCTGGACAAGACGGTTTTTGTGAAGGCCGATTCGCGGTCGCGCTACGAGAAGGTGGTGGAGGTGGTGGACAACCTGCGTGCGGCGGGTGTCGACCAATTGGGTCTGCTGACCGAGCAGTTACTGGACACCACCAAGCCGAACCCCAGCGGCGGGGCCAAGTAGTCAACAAGAACTTATTAAAGGAGCAATTTTATGGCAATGGCAGTTGGCGGACGCGGTGGGCCGAAGTCCGACATCAATATGACGCCCATGATCGACGTGTTGCTGGTGCTGATCATCATCTTCATGGTGATCACACCGCTGACGCCGAAGGGGTTGGAGGCGCTCGTGCCTCAGCCGCCACCGCCCGGTCAGAAGGAAACGGCTTCCGATCAGCGTACGGTGGTGATCTCGATCGATGGCGACCACAAGATGATGATCAACGCCGAGCCCACCGATGAAAGCCACCTGGGGGCCCGTCTGGAAGAGATCTTCAAGACGCGCGCCGAGCGCGTGGTGTTCGTGAAGGGCGATCCCAATATCGAATTCAGTTGGGTGGCGAGGGCGATCGATACCGCGCACGGCGCCGGCATCGATAAGGTCGGTCTGATGACCGCGAAGGTGGAGGCCGGAAATTAACATGCGCAGAATGGCGTTGATCCTGGGCGTGGCCGCGTTGGCGGTCTTGAGCGTGAGTTGCAACCAGTTGAAATCGCGCGATCAGCTCAACCAGGGCGTGCAAGCTTTCAAAAGCGCCCAATATCCGGAGGCCGTCGAGCACTTTAAGACCGCCGTCGAACTCGACCCGAATTTCCCCACGGCGCGCCTGTACCTGGCCACGGCCTACATGCAGCAGTACATCCCCGGCGCCATATCCCCCGAGAACGACCAGATGGCCAAGGCCGCCTACGACCAGTTCATGAAGGTGCTGGAACAGGATCCCAAGAACAACTTGGCCATCGCCTCGGTGGCTTCCCTCTACCTCAGCCAGAATAAATGGGACGATGCCCAGCAGTGGTTCGAGAAGCTGACGGCCGTGGACCCCAACAATGCGGAAGCTTATTACAGCCTGGGTTTTGTCGCCTGGTCGAAGTGGTATCCGGCCTACGGGACGGCCCGCGCGAATCTGGGCATGAGGCAGGAAGATCCGGGTCCGATCAAGGACAAGAAGGTCAGGGATGAGCTCAAGGCCCAGTACGGGCCGGTGATCGACGGCGGTCTGAAGGCGCTGGACAAAGCGCTTGAGATCAACCCCGATTACGACGATGCCATGGCGTACGAGAACCTTCTGACTCGTGAGCGCGCGGACCTCGCCGACACCAAGGAAGAGTACAACGCGCAGATGAAGATCGCGGAGGATTGGTTCCAGAAAGCGCTGGCCACCAAGAAGCGCAAGGCCGAGCAGAAAGCCAAGACCAGCGGTGGCGGCCTCACCACCGAACAACCGCAGTAGCGGTTGGCACGTTCACACAGCGTCCGCCCCACCGGGCCGCCGCGATCACCGGCGGAGCCGCTGGTGGCGCCGCTAGCCGCGGCCGGCCGCAGCCCCCCGAACCATGGCTTGGAACGCAGGGTAAGCCTCGGGACCATTGGCTTGCATGAATTTCACGAAAGCGCTGCCGACAGCCTCCAGATTCCGCCAGGAGTTCAGGTTCTTCGACATCGCCCGATAGGCCGGAAGCAACTCGCGCACGCGCTCCCAGACGAACAGCAATTCGCCGTTGGTCTGGAAGAAGAGATCCTGGTTCAATACTCCCGAGGTCACCAGCGCAGCCACCATTTCCCAGTAGCTCACCACCATGCGAAAGTAGGCGTTCTCCTGAGTGCCGGGAGGGGCGATTCGCTGCATGTCCTCCAGCGAGGCCGCATGGAAGTTCGCGGAGAACCATTCGCGGGCCTTGCGCAGTTTCTCTTCCCGCCGCAACTCATAGAGCCGCAGAATCAGGTTGGCATCGTCATAGGTAGCTTGAGCAGGCATGAGACCATTATCCCACGCGCTACAATACTCTCAGGTCCCCCCTTCGGAAAGTTTATGGAAACACTGGCCGAACAGCTTGCCCGCCAGACGCGGGAGGCGGCCCTCTACCGGCCGCTGGACCGCAACCGCGTCGAATGCTTCGCCTGCGGCCACCGCTGCCCCATCCCGGCGGGCTTCGCGGGGGTGTGCAAGGTGCGCTTCAATCGCGGCGGAAAGCTGTACGCGCCATACGGTTACGTGAACGCGGTCCACTGCGATCCCATCGAAAAGAAGCCGTTCTTCCACGCGCTTCCGGGAACCAGCGCGCTGAGCTTCGGCATGCTGGGCTGCGACCTGCATTGTGGTTACTGCCAGAATTGGGTCTCTTCCCAGGCGCTGCGCGACAGTCGTTCGACGTTGGATTTTCAGGCGGTATCGCCGCGGGAACTGGTGGACCTGGCGCTGCGCCACGGCGCGGCGAGCCTGGTGAGCACCTACAACGAGCCTCTGATCACCGCCGAGTGGGCCGTGGCGGTTTTCCGCGAGGCCAAAGCCGCGGGCTTGGCGACCGGCTTCGTCTCCAATGGCAACGCCACGCCGGAGGTGCTGGAATATATCCGCCCGTGGGTGGACCTGTACAAAGTCGATCTCAAGAGCTTCGACGACCGGCGCTACCACGAGCTGGGCGGCCGCATCGGCCCGGTTCTCGACTCCATCGCCCGCATCCACAAGCTGGGCTTTTGGCTGGAAGTAGTCACCCTGGTGGTTCCCGGCTTCAACGACTCCGATGCGGAGTTGCAGCCAATCGCGGGATTTCTGGCCGCCATCTCCCCGGATATTCCCTGGCACGTCACAGCGTTCCATCAGGAATATAAGATGATCGGACCGGACGACACCCCGCCGGAGACGCTGATTCGCGCGGCGGAGATCGGGCGCGCGGCGGGCCTCCGCTATGTGTACGCCGGGAACCTGCCCGGTGAGACCGCCGGCCTGGAAAACACCCGCTGCCCTGGATGCGCCGGCCTGCTGATCGAGCGCCGCGGATTCCGGGTGGCCAGAAACCGAATCTCGGCCGGCGGCCAGTGCCCCGATTGCGGCACGGCGATCCCCGGAAGGTGGTGAGCCATCGAGACCGTCCACATTTCGCCATTCAGCGGCGCCTGGTATCCGAAGCAGCCCGCCGCGCTCGGGAGCCTGCTGGATGAGGCCTTCGAGCGGTCGCGCCAGCGTACCGGCCCGTTCCTGTTCCCCAACGGCCTCGGCTACGTCACGCCACATGCGGGACCGCAGTATTCGGGGACCGTGGCCGCCGCGGTCTACCGCTCGCTCGAGCAGCAGAAACCGGAGCGGATCGTGGTGCTGGCCTTTCCGCACCACGGCGGCCTCCGGGGAATGGCGATTCCGGACGTCGAGACCATCTCGACGCCGCTGGGCGAAGTCCCCATCGACCGGGAGTTTGCCGCGGGGTTCGCGCGAGTCCCGGAAAGCCAGGTCTGCGACCACTCTTTCGAGATTCAGTTGCCTTTCCTGCAAAGGGCCGTCCCCCACGCGCGAGTGACTCCGGTCTACGTGGGCCGCACCGGCGCGGACGAGCGGCGCGCGGCGGCCAAACGGCTGGCGGCGGCATGGCAGCCCGGCGTGGTCTTCCTGGCGTCGTCCGACTTCACGCACTATGGCCGCGGTTTCGGGTATGTGCCATTCCCGGCCGACAGCGCCGTCGCTTTCCATCTGCGCGAGCTGGATTTCGAGTGCGCCGAGGCCGCCGGCAGCCTGGATTCCTCGCTGTTCCTGGAAACGCTGGAGGAGCGCGGCGCCACCGTCTGCGGTTCCGGCCCCATCTCCCTATTGCTCGATGTGCTGCAGTTGCTGGGCGGCGACGATCTCTACCAGGCAACCCTGGACTACCAGACATCCGGAGAGTTGACCGGGGATTACCGGCAATCGGTGAGCTACGCCGCCTTGGGATACTTCCACCGGGCTGCTTTCGATCTGGATGCCCCGGACCGCGAGGCGCTGCTCGATAGCGCCGCGGAAACCCTGCGGCGATTGCGTGAGACCGGAGAGCGCGAGGCCATCCCGGCCCACGGCGGCTCCGCCGCGTTACAGGCTCGGCGCGGCTGTTTCGTGAGCCTGCACCAGGGCGACGAACTGCTCGGCTGCCTGGGAAACTGCCAGGGCCGCAAGCCGCTGGCCGAAGAAGCGGCCGATCTGGCGCTGTCGGCGGCGCTGGAAGATCCGCGCTTCCGGCCGGCCGCCGCCGTCCCGGGCCCCATCGATATCGAAATCTCGGTCCTCACGCCGTTCCGCCGCATACGCGGCGTGGAGCAGTTCCGCCTGGGCGTTCATGGCGCCTACCTCAAGCTGGGCGGCCACGCCGGGCTCCTGCTGCCGCAGGTGGCCTTGAACCATGAGTGGACCTCCGAAAGTTTCTGGCAGGCCCTCTCGCGCAAGGCCATGCTCGGTCCGCGCGCTTGGCGCGACCGCAAAGCGCGCCTGTCGGTGTTCGAGGCGCAGGTATTCAGCAGACCAGGTCTTCCCGGCCGATCTTGAAATGATCGAGGTTGCCCAGCACCGTGAGGGCGATCTGTCTGGTGTCGAAGAACGTCCGCGCGATCTCCCGGATATCGCCCGCGCTCACCGCTTCGATGCTCTCCAACAACTCGTCCATGCTGAAGAACCGGCCGAAATACATCTCCTGGCGCGCCAGGTTCGACATGCGGCTGCCGGTGGATTCCAGGCCCAGCACCAGGGAGCCTTTCAGATGGTCCTTGGCCCGGCGCAGCTCTTCTTCGCCCACCAACTCCTCCTTGAGCAGGCGAAATTCGCCGGTAACCGCGTGCACCACCTTGCGGGCCGATTCAATCGACGTTCCGGCATACACCGACAGGCAGCCGGTGTCGCGATAGGGGCTTAATTCGGAGAAGACCGCGTAGGCCAGGCCCTGGCGTTCGCGGATGTTCTGAAACAGCCGCGAACTCATGCCGCCGCCCAGCAGCGTGTTGAGCACATAACAGGCAAAGCGCTGCTCGTGCCGCATGGGGTAGGAGGGCACACCCAGGCAAAGATGCACCTGCTCGAGCGCCTTCTTGTGGCGCAGCGCGATGCGCGCGTGCGTGTTGGGAACGCTGTCCGGCGGCGCCGCCGCGGCCGGCGCGAGCGAGTCGAACTGCCCCCGCACCAGCGCCACCAGGCGGTCGTGCCTGAGGTTGCCGGCGGCCGTCACGGTCAGGTTCGAGGGCGCGTAGACCTTGGCATAGTAAGCCTGAATCGCCGAGCGGCCGAAGCGCTTGACGGTCTCGCGCGTGCCCAGAATCGGCTTCCCCAGCGCGTGATCCTTCCAGAAGTTGGCGGAAAAGATCTCGTGGACCAGGTAGTCCGGGCTGTCGTTCTCCATCTTGATCTCTTCCAGGATGACGCCCTTTTCCTTCTCGATGTCCTCTTCGCGGAAGAGCGGGTGGAGCACCAGGTCCGCCAGAACGTCGAAGGCCAGCGGGAGGTGC
>Ga0181524_10003889_pt1 | contig 14213 bp, 11 predicted proteins | sample PEATcosm2014_Bin_34_FD_119761 | JGI IMG/M metagenome (GOLD analysis project Ga0181524, IMG submission 119761) | Peatland microbial communities from MTU Mesocosm Facility, Houghton, MI, USA - PEATcosm2014_Bin05_60_metaG | ecosystem: Environmental > Terrestrial > Soil > Wetlands > Peat | place...
GGTGTTCTCGGCCAAGAGAACGCTACGCGAGCGGAACAAGTCGCAGAGCGCGGCAAGAAGGGCTTTCACGGCTTCACGGAGCATCGCGCGAGAGTACCAACGGATGACGAGCACGGGAATCTGCACCCGAACGCTGTGCGCCGATATCCCGGCTTGCGGCCGGCGGTTGAGGAAAAGCCGCTTCCCCTGCTGCCTACCTCCCTCCTGATCCCCCAGCGACGCGAGCACCGAGAAAATCCCCGCCATTTCCTGTTCCATACCGAGTTCTTGCGGCGGACAGCGATGCGTTTCCGGACACCACGGCTCCCAACCGTCCGGATTCGTGTCCCTTTTCGTGGATCGGGTTTTTGGACAGGACGCTGTCAGTCGAAGCACAGGTTGACAGAAGTGGATCCGATGTAACAATATGCTACATGGATGCCAGGCCCGAAGACACCGCAGGATGCGCTTGTGTGGGTCAAGGACGCCATGGCGGCGGGTCGCTACATTCCGGATCCGCACTTCGAGAAGCGTTGCCGTCAGCGCCACTTCTCGGTGTTCGATGCGAAATGCATCGCCGCGACGGCTACGACCTGCGTACAGTATCTGGAAGCCGAGATCCTAGCTGGCGGGACCGCGTGGCGGGTTTTCGGCCGAGACAGCGACGGCTATCCGGCGGCACTGGGTGTCGAGGCCTTTCTGGATAACCTCGGGCGCCGCATATTGCTCATCACCATCATGGAAGCGACATGACCACTCCCCATCATTCAAAGAAGACGGAGATACGCTGCTCTGTTTGTGGAGAAGGGCATCTGGCCGAGAAGGTCGTGAGCCACGACGTAGGGTCGCTGCTGGGAATGTCTCGCGTCAAGGTAGAGCATCTGCCGGCTCTGGCATGCACGAAGTGTGGTGTAGTCACAGTGCAGGGGGAAGTGCTCGATGCCATAGCGATGATGCTGGCTGCGCTTGTCCTGAGGCGAGCCTCGCTGGAGGCTGCGGAGGTGCGCTACCTGCGCAGAATGGTTGGCGACACGCAGGAGGAGTTCGCCAAGAGACTGGAGGTGGACCGGGCCACGGTGAACCGGTGGGAAAATGCTACCGTGCCGATTACGGGCACACCGGCATATGCCATTCGGTCGCATGTGTTCTTTCGCTTGCGCCACAAGAGTTCGGTTATCGAGGCTGTGGCAGACGCCTTCGTTGAAACCGGCCCGGCGGGAAAGCGGAGCAAGCAATCCACCTACCGGATCGATGCTGCGACCTTGGCGGCAGCATGAGGTCGTGGTGTCCACAAAGTCATCGCCGGCCTCATGCGGCCGCACGATGATAATAGTTCAGGAGCCTTGATGGTTTTCACAAATCTCTCGGCGTGCGGATTGCAATTGGGGCTCCGCGCTGGAATCTTCACGCATTCCACGCCTCCAGATTTCAGGATCGCCGTGAACGACTCGGTGAACAATGGATCCCGGTCGTGGATCAGGTGCGTCGCCCCTCGAAGAAATCCTTCGACCGGATCTACCAGGTTGCGCGCGATCTGTTTCATCCACTCCCCATCGGGATCGACGCGAATTCCCGCGACCTCGACCGCGCGGGTCTTGAGCTGGATCACGAAAAACACCATGTAGCGGACCGTACCGAAGAGCCCCAGTGCTTCCACGCTGAAGAAATCGCAGGCGTACAACGTGTCCCAGTGAATCTTCATGAACCGCTTCCACGTCCGCTTGCTTTCCCTCTCTGGCGCCGGCTCGATTCCCGCTTCCTTCAAGATGTTTGCCACCGGCCTGGAGTTCGATTTCTGGGCTCGTAGCTGTGCAGCGAATTCGGGCATCTCAGCACGAATGTCGCCGCGCTCCGAACGATCGCTGAGTCGCGCTTTTCGGAGATTGGTTCCACTTCAAGAGTGGCCAAAGTGCGCATACAGCCGCCATGCGCCCTCGCTGCACACCAGTTCCGATTCCTGGAGCGCCTGCTTTAGCAGAAGGCGGTCAACCGGTACGCGACCAAGCTCCTCAATTTCAAGATAGACCGGGGCGTGAATGAAGAAGTAGTCGACGTTCTTCCCGTAGGCGGCCTGAAAACTCAGTGGGTTCCATTCAAACCCGGGCGCCGGACCGTAGAAGAAATCGCGCTGCTTGTAGTAAACGGGCGTTGTCGGAACCACCTCCATCGAATGGGCATATACGCGTCCGAGATTCCAGTAGGCGTGGTAATTGTCCACGTGCAGGAAGAGCGGGTCACTGCCGGCAAACGACGTTCGATCGAGCATCAACCCCATCAGGCTCGAATGCGGACGCGCGTGGGAAAGGCATGCTTGCGCGTCCTTCATCTCGTGGTTGAAACCACGAATCGTGAGCGTGCTGAACACGAGGTTGAGCGCCACGATAGTAAGCCCCGCCCCAAAGCACGGGCGAGGGAAACGCAGCGTGCGGGGCGCGCAAAGAAGGGGAAACAGGAGTGCGAGGAACAGCGGCCTCTGGTACAGGAAGCTGATTCCGGCCATATCCTGCGGCAAGATCCAGAAGCCCACGACCATCACAAGCGCCAGGCCGCCCCAGCGGAAGAGCTGGCGTCGGCGCGCAGCATCGAACCGTCCGACCATCGCCAGCACCAGAACCAGCAGCCATAGGCCGAGAAGGAGTCGCTCCATGGCCGGTTCCGCCGAAGGGAATGCGACGTGGGGGAAACTCCAGACTTTGAAGTCGAGACCTACGTGAACCGGGTGCTCCAGAACCGCCTTGAAGAAGACCATCTTTTCGAGTCGACGATTCCACACCGTCATCAAGACCGCGGGCAAAACGAAAGCCAAAGTGCTGGCAGCGAGCCTGCGCCACGATGCCCGGGAAACCTGCGCCAAGACCAGCCAGAGACTAGAGACAGCAAAGAGCAACCAGGCCAGCGCGTGTGCAGTGAACACGCCCAGCGAGACCAAGCAGAGCAGGCCCAGGTTGCGCAGGCCTGGACTCTGCGCATAGCGGAGGACGACGAGCAGACCGAACAGCGCCGCCACCACCCCGCAGAGGAACGGTACGAAGCCCCACCAGTAGCAGTAGTTCCAGCAGAACGCGAATGCCGGAAGTGCCACCATCGGCCGCAGCCCCTCGCGCCGCGCGAGCAAGGCCATCGAGATGGGAATGCCCACCAGGGTCAGGCCCGTGACAAATTTGGCTGCCAGGTCGAGAGGGAGGACCGTCGAGAAGAGCAGCACCGGCGCGTAGTAGCCCCAGTAGGGTTGCAGCACCCGCGCGCCGTAGGTCGCATGGAACGCCGCCGGATCTTCGAATGCCAGACGCAGGATCCGAAGCATCGAAAGGTGGGTGGGCATATCGACACCGACCTGCAGGTCTGCCGCCACAATGGATCCAATCGTGGCGAGCGAGCAAACCACAAACAAGCCGAGGGTGAGCACACCCTCACGTCGATTGCCCATGACTTGTCGGAGGATATCCGAGTCCAGAAAACCATGCTATGCCAAACACCAATGCATTCCCATGCCCACTCCCTTGTGCCGCTCGGTGCGCTCGATGTTCCCATTGTCATTCCCGGTCTCGTCACATGGCAATTGCTGGCGTTGTTGAAACGCCCGGACCGTGTCCAGGCGTCACATGGCTGAACTCCTTCGCAGTCGAATTGTCGGCAGGCTCCCTCTGCTCGCTGCGATTGTGCTCGTGCTCGCGTACTATGCGTGCATACCTTCGCGCCGGGTGGAACTCTCCTCGGACTATTATCCATCCCTGGCGCGGGCTTTTCTGCAAGGCCGTCTCGACCTTGGCCGCAAAGATGAGTGCGTCAAGCTTGCCAGCCTTCGCGATCCGTACGATGCCTATGAAAACGCGAGGATACGGTTTCACGGGAGGGTTCACGATCTCAGCTACTACAATGGGCGCCTGTATATGTACTTTGGACCGACTCCGGCGGTCTTGGCCTTTGTTCCTTGGCGACTGCTTTTCGGCGCGGATCTTGATTCCTCACGGGCTGGGCTCGCCTTCGCATGGGTCGGATTCCTGGCCAATGCCTGGCTTCTGCTTTCACTGCTGAGCGTGATTGCGCCTGGGCTTGCCCAAGGGCGGCGGGCCGCGCTGGTGTTTGTACTGGGATTTGCCACTTGGTGCCCGGTTGTGCTCAGGAGGCTCGAGGTCTATGAGGTGGCTGTCCTTTGCGCATACGCCTTGTCCAGCATCGGAATGGCCTGCCTGTGGCGTTATCTTCGCCACGGGCAGCGTGGCTGGCTGGTCGGCTGCGCGCTTTCCTTTGGCCTCATGCTGGGGGCGCGCCCGAGCCTGGTCTTGCTGGGGCTCTGCCCGCCGCTGGCGATTCTTCTTCGGCGGGCGGGCCTATCGAAAAGGGATCCGCTGAGAAGGACTGTGGTGGATTGCGCCTCGACCGCGGGCATTCTTGCAGGCTGCCTTGCCTTACTGCTTTGGTACAACCAGGCACGGTTTGGCAATCTCCTCGAGTTCGGCACGACGTATCAACTATCGGAACTGCGCATGCGTGGGCGCAGTCTCTTCTCGTGGAGCAGGGTGGCCCTCAACCTATTTGCCTACCTCTTCTCCACGCCCCACTTGACTGACCATTTCCCTTTCATCATGTGCCGGGGGTGGCAGCCCATCGAGCTTGGCGGGGGAGGAGTGGTCACCTACGTGGTGGAAGGCGTTTGCAGCGTCGTGCTTCTGTCCCCGGTTTGTCTTTTCGCCATGTTGGCCTGGCTAAGGCTGAGACGCGCGACCATGCCGGCAGTGGGCGGACGCATGTTGCTGGTGCTGGCTGTCGCATGCGCCGCAGCTTTCGCGACGCTTCTCGCTGTGAGCGGGCCGTCGGTGCGGTACTTGCCCGACTTTTCGCCTTGGCTGATGATACCGGCGCTCATCGGTGTCGCGCTGGTGCTACAGAATCGACGAGGCCGGGTTGAACGCGGCCTGGCGCGGGTGCCTTGTTGGATCACTGTACTGTGCATATTCCTGTACTCGGCTCAATACCACGGGCTGATGAGGCAGACTCAGCCCGCCGCATTCAGGCTACTGGCCGGGGCGGCCAACTTGCCGGTTGCTTGGGCCGAGTCGCTTTTTGGCCTGCAGCACGGTCCGGTCGAGGTCGAGTTCCAGGTTTCCCGGCAGCCGGAGGGCCGCGTCGAGGTGCTTATTGGAGCGGAAGGGGCCTCGATGCCGATAAGGCCTGATCGCAACGAGTACTTCGCGATTGAATACCTTAGTGGGGACATGGCCCGCTTTTATTTCGTGCGGGACTTCAATGTGGTGCTTTTCAAAAGCGACCCCGTGCTTCTTGCCCCCGACGCCACCCATCGGCTGACGCTGGGGTTCGGCGCCCTCTATCCTCAGAGTCCCCATCCACGTTTCGATGACGTGACTCTGGACGCATTGGCAAACCGCAGCTTCCTTGAGATCGATGGGAGAACCGTCATTGAGGCCTATTATCCCCGCATGGAGGCATTCGGTTCGCATCCGCGCTTTGGCAGCGGGCCGGAAGCGCTCGAACTTGCGCCGTTCTCGGGAAAGGTCATCGTCGTGCGCCGCCCGTCCGCTTGGCCCGCTCCCGCCAAGTAGAGGTGTCTCGCTCGCCGTTCACCGCCCGTTCGTGGGTGGCAGGTCGATGAGAGGGATCTGGTCCTTGCGTTTGGGCGCCAGATCCACGCCAATCAGAGGTGGGAGTTGCAATTCTTGCAGCAAGGACGTGGGTGGCTTGGTCCAGTCTTCGAGCGGAACATAGGCGAGCCGTCGCGGCTCGATCCCGCTGTCGCTGACGATGTCGCGCGGCCACGGGATTTCCACATGTGCGGCCTGCGCACCCAGGACAAGCAAGAAGGTGATGGGATTGTACGAATAGATGATCTGGTTGGCGGGCAAGCCGGCGTGGGCCGCCAGGGCATCGGTCCAGAAAATGTAAGGCTCGATGGCGGCGGCATAGATGCGACGGCGATCCGCCTCCGGGATCCCTGACAGCTCACGCAGACCCATGAATTCCGCCAGGGTCGTGCGGCTGCCCCATTCGTGGCGGTGCAGGATGACCAGCCGCCGCAGTGCCTGGCGCCCACCGGTCTGGCTGCCGTGAAACAAGCTGCGCAGCTCGTCCCCGTCGATCTGGGAATCATGGTTTCTGTCCGCTATTTCCAGCAGAGCGGACCGCCGCACCAACGGTCCATCGGCCGCGGCGTTGAGAGTGTGGAAGCTCTTGCCCAGGACAGGCGGAGGCTTGTCAGCAGTGAAGATCTCGAAGTGCAGCTCAGGGCCTTGCTCGGACCCGCGGCTGACCGAGCCGAGCAACCCGACCCGATCGCCGGCCTCCACCCGCTCGTCGAGCAGGGCGATCGCGCCAGATTCCAGTGCGGCCCGTTGCCCGGCCTTTTCCGGCTGCATCAGGTCCTTCATCCACGGAATCGGGTTTTCATCCGAAAGAGAAGGCAGCGACAAATGAAACAGCAACGAAAAAAAAGTGAGCGGACGGCCATCCAGTTCAACCTCGTGTCGCAAGAGTACGAATGAAGGGGAGCTGCCGTCCTGTTGGGATCGGCGAGCGGCCACGATGCGGCCCCGCGCTGGCGACAGGACCGGACTGCCGCGCAGCCCTCGCAGATGGACGCCCGAATGCCACAGTCGAGCCGGCGCGAGCGGGAAGAACCCGGTGACCCGCTCCTCGCTGGCGAAGAAAGCGGCCTTGCGCGCGGCGAGCGACTCGTCGCGCGTGCGCGGCACCTCGGAAAAGGCTTTGATCTGAACAGGAAATGAGAACCCACACAGGGCCCGCACAAGGCGGTTCCAGTCGAGCGCCCCTGGATCCCACTTCTGCTTGTCCAAGTCGACGTGCAGGTGTCCCACGATGCCGTGGAAATCGAGCGGCCGCGCCAGGGTTTCCAGCAAGGGCTGGCCGTCGCGCTCGGGAATCACGGGCTTCATCTTGGGGAAGATGCGCAGCAGGGCGCGGCTCAGGCTCACCAGGGATTCGTATTGTTCTGGGCGAAAATCGTAGGCGTCGTAGCTGACGCCGTTGATGACCACCCGGCGTCGCGGCCGGGTACGGTATTCGGCGGGCAGCCGGCTCATCTCGCTTGGCTGGTAGCGTCCGCGGTTGCACATCTCGACGCCCACCGAGATGGAGTTCTCTTGTTCGGCATGAAACGCGCGTTCGGCCAGATCCAGCGTCTGATAGATGGTGCCGTCGCTGTCGATCATGAAGTGCGCGGACAGTCCGCAGCCGCCGTCCGGGCGAACGCGGTTGTGCATGGACTTGAAGCACGACCGGGAATTCACGCAGCCGTCGAAGTGCAGAACCAACTGCGACACCATGCCCTGCAGGTCCGCCAAGCTCCGGTGCGCGAGTCCCTTGCGTGCTCCGTAGCGCGCCCAATCGGCATCACAACAGCCGCCGCTCTGGTCGATGCAGCGCTTGTCGTAGGCGTTGAAGCCCTGCTCGTCGCTCCACAGAACCACGGTTCGCCCCAGGTCGACCGGCTGGCCAGCCACCATGATGGCGGTGCCGGGTCCGGCGGCAGCAGCGCCACCGGACTGGGTCGCCAGCAGAAGAGCAACAGAGAGAAGCGGGGACATGGCGATCATGCGTGGTCTGGGCTCGCGATGGCAGGCAACCGCACGCGGTTTGACGTCACCGGGCAGCAACCCTATCATCGCCGGCTGCGAGTGCTCGACAAGCTGAAACAATGGCTCGCGGGCGGCGGCCTGCAGTCACGTCCAAGACCCAAGCGCTCCGGTGCGGTGGCTCGGAGGCAGGGGATTTCTTCGCGCCCTCGGCGGGTTTCTCCCGGCCTTTCGCGCGCAGAAGTCCCCGGTCCGGTAATCTCCGACGGAGATCGGCACGGCTCCGCGACGGCGGTCGAGCAACCGTGCCCCAACTGCGGGCAGCCCATGCTCGCGGCGTGGGGATCGAGCTGTGGAAGCTGCCGTCCGGGAGTCTCCGCCCCCAAGACGCTGGGTTTGTCTGCGGTCGGTCAGCCATCGCCGACGCCGGGGCTCAGCCTGGGTTTTCTCGTGGTTCTGCACTCGCCCGATGAAAAGCGAGTCGGCTCGCTCATCCAGTTGACTGCGCCAACCTCGGTGCTCTCGCGCGGCGTTCGCAACCCGGCGGCCGACGAGGAATGGTTCGACTTTTCCGATGAGTTCATGTCCTGCGGGCATGCCCTGGTGTATCGTCCAGCCAGCAACGACCGCAAGGAAGCCTTTGGCATCCGGGACCGCGTCGATCCTGGCCCGTCGGCCAATGGCACCTTTGTCGATTCCCACAAACTCGGGCGCGGCGAGGTTGTGAAACTCAGTGATGGCGACGTGGTGCGCGTGGGAACCACCGAGATGGTCTTCAAATCGCTGTGGTTGCCGCCCGGCGGGCAGGGGACCTCGTGAGGTGGAGCTGGTTGTGCACCGCCGCCTTGGCGCTGGGGCTTCCGGCCATGGCCCAGGCCTGGCCCTGGTTCATGGTTTCGCCGCCGGTGAGCGACCAGGGAGAACCCGTGCTTCTGCTGGGCGGCGTGTCCGAAGAAGGGGTGACCTTGAAGCCGTCGTCCATCGACGCAGAGATCGACGGAGCGCCAGCGGCGCCGCCCCGGTCGTTGGAGACCTTCTTCGATTTCGCCCAGACCGCGGCCGAGGCTGACCCGACCTGGAAGTCCCCTCTTGCGGTTGGGCTGGTCTATCTCTGGATCAAGGAAGTTCCCACTGCCCTGTCCGACGCGGAGCTGGAGGGCGTGACAGGGTTCTTGAAGCGGCTGCCAGCCCGGACCAACGCCTACGCGACCCTGTACGGCCGCAAGCGGCAGCCCATTCCCAAGTTGAAGGCGTCCGAACTGGGCGCCAGCTTGCACGATCTGACCTATCTTGGCGGCGATCGCCCCAACCTGGCCGAGGCCATCCGCATCGATTTGAAAAGCCTGCTCACCGATGAGAGCCCCTTCAAGGTGCTTCTGGTGGTAACCGATGGTCGCGATTTCACCGATGCGACGGGTGAAGGGCCCGCGGATTTCGCGGCGTTGTCCGGCGAGATCGCCAAGGCCGGCGTCAGGCTGTTCGTGCTCTCGTTCCCGGCCCCGGACGCAGACGCAGAACAGAGCGCGAGGAGCCTGGCCGATCTCGCCGCTGGTGGGACCTTTCACCGGGCGGCCGATCAGCCCCTGGAATTGCAAAGCACGCTGGAGTCGCTCGGGCAAGCCATCGCGGACATGCGGAGGGTGCGGCTGGAGATCCCCTGGTCATGGCGCACCTTCGGCGGGACCCACAGGCTCAGGCTGAGCCTCACCAGCGACGGAAGACGGCGGCCCATCGAGGTCGGCACCATCACCCTGCCCGCTGCCACCGGGTGGCTGGTCGGCTTGGGCGTCGCGCTGGCAGGGGTGGTGTCTTTGCTGGCGGTCGTGCTTTTCTTGCGCGGTCGTCGCCCACGCGATGAGGAAGAGCCCTCGGTTCTTGCCGCCGCACATGACCTGATCGGCCGCGGGTTGTCCGCACAGCGAGCCGCGGCTGAGCTGACCAGGAATTTTCCCGAGAGCCTGGCCGACTTGACCACGGTGGATCCGGCACTGCTTTCGGATCCACGCTATCCGCTGTTGCAGACGCGAGCCGGGCGACGCCGCCTCGAGGAGATCCAGGCGTTGCTCCGTCGCAGCGATGATTCGTTGCTGGGGGCCGACCTGGCCTCCGCGCTGGCAGAGGCCATCGCGGCCAAGACCCCGGCCCGGCAAGCCGCTCTGCGCATCGCTGCCCGCGTGCCCGAGGATCAGCGGAGCAACTTCTTGCGGCTGGGGTTGGATGAGTTGGCTTCCAGCCTGCGCCAGGCAGGCGCAAGTCATCCGGTTCTGGCCTTGCCGCGGTCGCGGGGAACGGTGCTGGCCATCCAGGACGCGCTTCGTGGACAAGCTGGCGCATCGCTGGCAGTCGCGTGGCTGGTGCGTGCGGCGGGCCCAGGCCAGCGTGGCGAGACGCTTCGGGTGGCCGCTGGCCGGGCCGTGCTGGGGCGGGGCACGAACTGCGAGATTCGCCTCGACTTGGACAAGCAAGTGGCCGAGCAGCACGCGGCGTTGAGCGAGACGCGCGGGGAGTTCGCCATCGAGCCGCTGCAAGGCCGCGTCAAGATCGAGGACACGACTGCCCCATCACGCCAGCCTCTCGGCGATGGAGACACCATCGAGATCGGGGCCAGCCGCCTTGTCTTCAAGTGCGTGACCACAGGAAACCTGCGCTAGACCCCAATATCGGCATAACGAAAAAGGCTCCACGAAGTGGGACGAAGGCCATCCCTCCCCGTGGAGCCTTGAGTGAGGCACGCCTTCGTGGAGGCGCTCTCAGCCGTTCCTATCAGCCGGGCTGGCAGGTGCGCGGGGTGCCTCCCCGTCCGCCACCGGCACAGGTCAGGCCAGTATCGCAGGTAGCGGCGGCGCCCCCGCCACAGCAAGGCTGCCCGCTGCCGCCACACGGGTCGCAGACGTCGCCGCCGTCCGTCGTGCTGCAGACCAGGCTGGCACCGATGCAGAAGTTGCGGCCGCCCACACAGCAGGGATCGCCCGACCCGCCACAGGATCCGCCGTCACCGACGCAAGCCCCGGCCTGACAAACGCCGTTGTTGTTCGGGCAGTCGGAGCCAGCTCCCGTGCACGTGCCGTTGGTGCAGCAACCGCCGCCTGTGCAGGTGTCGCCTGCGCAGCAGGCATTGCCTGGGCCTCCACAAGCTTCACAGGTGGCCGTCCCGCCTGTTCCAGTACAGACCGAATTGGCGTCGGTGCAGGTGCGGTTGCCGGCGGTCACACAGCAAGGCCCGCCAATCGCGCCGCAAGGTTCGCAAGTGGACTCAGCCGTGTTTCCGTTGCAAACCGTGCCCGCGGCTGTGCAGGTGCGGTTGCCGGCGGTCCCGCAGCAATGGTCACCCGAACCACCACAGGCCACGCAGCTTTCCCCGCCATCGGTGGCAGCGCAAACCACATTTCCGGCTGTACATGTGCCACCGCCAAAGCCTCCTCCTCCGCAGCACGGATCACCGAGGGCGCCGCAGGAACCTCCATCCGATACGCAAGCGCCGGCTGTGCAGGTACCGCCGCCTTCTGCGGCCGAGCACTCGCTCCCAGCCGCGATGCACCGATTGCCGGCACCGCCGCCCGCAGGTCCGCAGCAACCTCCAGCGTTGCAAACCGAACCCGCGCAGCAAGCCTCACCAGTGCCTCCGCAGGTGGCGGCTGGCGCGTCCCCTTGCGGAGCGTCCGCGGCCGGAGCGTCAACCGGGGCGTCGCGGTTTGCTAGCACGTCCGTCGGCGAATCAGCAGCCGCGTCCCTGACAACGGTTCCTCCGGCTCCGCCGGTAGCCGCTCCGCCCCTCCCGCCCGTCGGAGTCGTGGCACCGGCTGCGCCGCCAGTGGGGATCGTGGCACCGGCTGCGCCGCCGGTGGGGATCGTGGCGCCGGCTGCGCCGCCAGTGGGAGTCGTGGCACCGGCTGCACCGCCGGTGGGCATCGTGGCACCGGCTGCACCGCCGGTGGGCATCGTGGCGCCGGCTGCACCGCCGGTGGCCGCGGAATTTCCGCCCGGTCCACCTGTCGCGGTTCCCCCGGCTCCAGCAAGGCCGCCGTCTTTCTTCGGGGCCGCATCGGGTGCACTGGAGTTACTTGAACATGCCGATGCTCCCAGTGCCACCATCGCGGCACAGGCGAACCACACCTGGGGAGCGGACAGACCTACTCTCCTCTTTTCCATGACTCGACCTCCAATTTGTAGTCAGCGCGTAACCTAACCCGTAAATTAGTGGCGGCGCGCGCAGGACTCCGTCACACGATGGCGCCTATCATAGGATGATTTCTTACCCTAGTAAAACCGCCTACGTGGTGGGTGATACCGCCTAGCCGTCGTTGTGACCGGGCGGGCCAGCCGAGCCAAGTGTGACGCTGGCATAGGCGCGCGCGAATTCCACGCCGAAGATCTCCGCGTGCAAGGCGGCGTCTTCCGCAAGCAGCGTGGCGAGGCGTGCCTGGTAGCTGGCCCACCGGGTTTTCGACCCCGACCGCGAGAAAAGGCCAGCGCGAGCCTGCGCGTCTTGCGTGCCGGGATCGAGGGACTCGAGCAGGGTCCGGATCCCCTGCGTGATCCCCTCCATCAGGGCAATGTGATGAATCCCCATGTCGGCGAACACGGCCCTCAGATCGCGCAGGCACCCATCCACGTCCCGTGTGGGGCCGAGCAAGTGGTCCATGACCTCGCGACCGGTGCGCGCGAGGTGCAGAGGCGTGTTCCCAGCAAGCGGCCTGACCCCCACCTCGGCGCCGAATTCTTCGTACCCTTTCTTGAGCGCGACAAAGGCGTCGCTGAAGCCCTCCAGGACACGCAGGCAGCGGGCCAACTGATCGGACTCGCGGCCTGGGGATGACGCGGCCAAGGGCGGCGCCAGATCCGGACTGCTTTTTCGGGACTCGCCCCAGTTCATGATCTTGGTCGAAGCGGCGTTCTGTTCCTCCGGGGTGGCCGGGGCGGCCGTGACCCGAAGCTGGAAGCGCGAAATTCCGAGCGGCGCAGACCCGCGTAGCGAAACCGCCGTGTTCTTCGTCAGCCGTTGACTTTCGAACCGGGTTCCGTTGGTCGAGCCCAGATCGACATAGGTGACGCTCGTGTCGTCGAATCTGATCAGCCCGTGCCATTGCGAGACGAAACGGTCCTCGATGACAAGGTTGTTGAGCGCGTTTCGCCCAATCCGGATCGGTGATTGATCGAACTCGACCGTCGTCTCGTCGCCGGTTTGGGAATCCCTCAACTGAACCTTGATGACCATGGCGCCCGTGAAGACTAGCAACTTCTTCGCCGTGCTGCCGAAACTCATACATGCCCGGCTTCCGACAAGTCGATGTGTATCGTTGCGCGGTCTCACCACACCGATTGCGTGGTGTGGGATGTGCTGGCAGTCTGCCGGTCGTCCTCACGCTCGGAACGTGGTCGCTGTCTGTGTTGTTGGCCGGGGCAGTCTCGCTTTCATGTGCCCACACGCTGCTGCCATGTCCGATGCCGGAATCCATCCGCGTGAGCATCCGCGCCTCGGATCGACTCAACCCGGGCGACAACGGGGAATCGCTCGCCACCACGGTCCGGCTGTACCAGCTCAAGGATGCGAGCAAGCTCCAGACGGCCAGTCTGGAGCAAATCCTCGACAATGATCGGGCCTTGCTGGGCGACGACCTAGTCTCGGTCAAGGAAATCACACTCTACCCAGGTGAAGCAGCCACACCCTCGCTGAACCGGCGCGAGGGAGCCGCCATTCTCGCGGTGGTCGCCTTCTTTCGTCGTCCCGCGGGGTCGGCCTGGCGGGTTGCCAGCAAGCTGGCCCCGCCCGATGCTCAGTACTGTCACGCGCCCGGGGGCGGAAACGCAGAGGCCGCGCGGTCGGCGCTGCGTTTCGGGCTTCAGGACAGCCGCGTGGAATTGCTGTGAGGGCAAGCGATGAGAGTCCCGCATAGAGTCGTCTGGTCGGAAGGGATGCTGATCTCCCCGCAACATCTGCAGCAGGCGGACCTGTATCACGAACGGATGCTGGATCAGCGGCTGGCTGCGCTGGCGCCGCAGCCCTGGGGAATTCTCTCGCTCGAATTGGATCAGGGCGCGCTTGCGGCCGAGGAATTGCGGGTGAGTCGCTTCGTCGGCATTCTGCCCGACGGTCTCTACCTGGGTTTTACGTCGGGCGATCCCGAGGCTCCGGCCGCGCGGTCGATCGGGGCGCACTTTCCACCTGCTCTAGCGGCGCTCGATGTGTTCCTGGCCGTTCCCAAGGAGCGAGATGGGGTTCCCAGCATCGCGGCCGAGGTCGCGGGCGGCAGCCAGCCCGCGCCTGCGGTTCAACGCACGCGCTTTCGTGCGGCCACCCGCTCGGTGGGCGACATGACGGGCGAGTCAGCCGACCTGGCCATCGCCTTCGCCCGGCGCAACGTCTCGGTGCTATTCGGCGACGAGGCCCGCGATGACTTCGATTGCATCAAGATCGCCGAGGTCGTCCGCAACCCCAGCGGCGCGCTGGTCGCGAGCGAGGCCTTCATCCCGTCAGTGCTGTCCATTTCGGCCTCGTCGTTCTTGAGCAGCAGCGTGCGCCGGCTGCTGGCGCTCATGATCGCCAAGCAGCGCCAGCTTTCCCAGGAGCGCCGGCAGCGCGACGCCGTTACGGTGGAATTCGGGGCCCGCGACGTCAGCCGCACTCTGCAGCTCTCGGCCTTGAACGCGGCCATTCCCATTCTGGTGCACGCCGGCCGCGACGGCGAA
>Ga0181524_10003892_pt1 | contig 14209 bp, 8 predicted proteins | sample PEATcosm2014_Bin_34_FD_119761 | JGI IMG/M metagenome (GOLD analysis project Ga0181524, IMG submission 119761) | Peatland microbial communities from MTU Mesocosm Facility, Houghton, MI, USA - PEATcosm2014_Bin05_60_metaG | ecosystem: Environmental > Terrestrial > Soil > Wetlands > Peat | place...
ACAGCGAGCAGCTCCTGCCCGCCACGTGGGATGTGGGCGGCTTCCAGGGCAAGACAGCGCACATTGAGATCGTGGACGAGCAGCAAGGCGGCTGGGGGCATATCAACGTGGATCAGATTGAATTCTCCGATATGCCGGGAAACCGGGCGCTGATGCAGGTGCTCGAGAAGTTGCTGCCGGCGCGGTTCAGCGCCATTCGGGCGGAGGGTGACGAGCGTGCGGGCACAAGGGAGGTCCGGTACGAGAACCTGGTGTTACAGCCCGGCGCAAGCCAATCCAGCGCACCCGACGGCAACACTTTGCTGTGGGGGCCTGTCGGCAAGGGCAGGGTTTGGGTCATGCCGGGGGCAGTGCTGGAGCCGGCGCAGGCGGGAATCAGCCAACACCGCCAGCCCGCCTTCGCGCTCGTCTGCGGGCTGGTGGGGGCGCATTACACCACATCGGAGGGGCCAGTGGTTTACACTCCGTCGGAGGGGCGACAGCATCCTAAGGCGCCCGGGTTCGGCACACTGGCTTTGGCGGCGCTCGCCGACGAGACCACTGTCCTGCCGGCTGCCGAACATCGGGATGAGGCGTGGAAAGTGTTTGCGGCGGAAGGCCGGTTCACGCCGCTGGCGGGCGCTAAGTCGAGTTCGCCGACCCTGCCGGGCCGCACGGTCTATGGCGCGGTCGCGGCAACTGTTTCTGTTCCTGCGGGAAAGAGTATCGAAGTTCCCTTCCTTCTCGCCTGGCACTATCCGAACAAATACAGCGCCAACCATGCCTGGATGGGTTGCCATTACGCGACCCAATGGCCCGACGCCCGGGCCGTCCTGCGCGAGGCCGTGACGAACTTCGCCGCGTTGCGCGGTCGGACGGAACAGTTCCGCCAGACCTTCTACGACAGCACGCTGCCGTATTGGCTGCTCGATTGCGTCGCGGCCAATGCCGCGATCCTGCGGCACGTCGGAGTGGTGTTCCGCATTGCGGACGGGGATGTCTATGGCTGGGAAGGCTCGAACGGCTGTTGTGACCCGACCTGCACGCATGTTTGGGGTTATGAGCAGTCGCTGTCGCGCCTGTTCCCGGCGCTGGAAAAGGAGATGCGCCGGATTGACTTCAAGCATCAGCAGCGCCCGGACGGCGGGGTCAACAACCGGACGGAGGTGCCGTCGCCGCCGCGGCCGACGGGCGAGCACCCTTTTGCCGACGGCCATGCAAGCTGCATTCTCAAGGCCTATCGCGAGGCGCTCAATCAGCCGGATGACGCCTTCCTCAAGGAATACTGGCCGCACATCAAGCGGGCGGTCGAATACCTGATTGGCCGCGACGCGAAGACCGCCGGCGGGCAGCCCGCGGGTGTTTTGCAGGACGACCAGTGGAACACTTACGACGAGGCGCTGCACGGCGTCACGACGTTCATCGGCGGCTATTATCTGGCCGCGCTGCGAGCGGGGGAGGAGTGGGGCCGGCGCGTGGGGGAGGGGGCGGCGGCGGACCGGTTCCAAGGCATTTTCGAGAAGGGCCAGAAGCAGCTCGTGGAGCTGTGCTGGAACGGGGAGTATTTCCAACAGCACTTACCCGACTACATGAAACGCCAGGGGGAAGTCGGGCCTGGTTGCATGGCCGACCAGCTTCTGGGCCAGTGGTGGGCGCACCAGCTTGGCTTGGGCTACCTCCTGCCAAAAGAGATGGTGGTGTCCGCGTTGCACGCCGTGTTCAGATACAATTTCAAGTCGGACCTGACGGGCTGGCCGCACGCGCCGCGGGCGTTTGCGGGGGCGAAAGACAAGGGCCTGATCGTCTGCACGTGGCCCAAAGGGGGCCGGCCCGCCAACGTGCTGCTTTACTCGGATGAAGTCTGGACCGGCATCGAGTACCAGGCGGCGGGGCACATGATTTATGAGGGACTGATCGAGGAAGGGTTCGCCATCGTAAAGGCCGCGCGCGACCGCTACGACGGCATCCCGCGCCCGCCGATCGCGCGCAATCCTTGGAATGAAATCGAGTGCGGCGGCCACTATGCCCGCGCGATGTCTTCGTGGTCGTTGCTGCTGGCGCTATCGGGCTGGGAATATGACGGACCGCGTCAGGCGCTGCGCGTTACTCCCCGCCACACGCCGGAGAACTTTAAGGGCTTCTTCGCCGGGCCGGAGGGGTGGGGCAGCCTGCGCCAGTCGCGGGAAGGGGCGGCGCAGCAGAACGAGATAAGCGTCCGGGAAGGGCGACTGGCGGTGAGGGAGATCACACTGAGTCCGACTGCCGCGCCCAAGCAGATGAAAGTGGAGTGCGGGGGCAAGGCGATTCGAAGCGCGCTCAGCTTCAAGGCGGGGATGGTGGTGGTTTCTTTGAGACGGCCAGTAATGGTCGAGGCGGGCCAGACGCTCGTTGCTCGGATGGGCTAAGCCGGTTAGAAGAAAGCGCACCTGCCAAAGGTACGGGTTGTCGCAACCGCAGTCAGCGACCGGAGACCAGGGTCTGGTCGCGGCGGAGCCAGCCGACTCTGCGAGGACCGGCACTGACCTGAAGCCATTCGTCCTTTTGGTCCAGGACCCGCAACTCAGCGCCATCATGGACGGTGAAGGCGGTGGGTGATTCTGCCAGCGGACCATAGCGCACGACCGCGTCGGCGGTGATGACAATGGCAGTGCGAGTGAAGCGGGTCTCGCGCAGGGTGGCGGCAACGCAGGCGCACAACAATCCGGCGAGTATGGCCAGGGAGAGGACATAAGTTCGCAGGGCGGGTTTGAGCGCCGGCCGCCATTGCCGCACGGCCAACAGGAGCAGCCAAAGCCAAACCGCGACCGCGGCCAGCAGCGTCCATTCGTTCAGGGTCAGCCGCCCGAGCCAGCGCTGCCAGCGGCCAGGCGACAGCGTGGGACCTTGCGCTTGGTTGCGCGCAAACTGCAAATTGGCGCGCAGGTCCGGGTCGCGCGGGGTGATTTGCTCAGCCGTCCGGTAGGCGGCAACGGCGCGGCCAATCTGGCCGGACTTGAAGAACGCGTTGCCGAGATTGAAGTAGAGGGCGGCGGAAGTCTCGCCGGACCGAGCCAGTTTTTCGTAGGCGGAGGCGGCGTCGGTGAATTTGCCTTCTTCGTAGAGCTTGTTGGCTGATTCAAAGGCGGCGGCGGAGACGGCGGCTGGTGATTGCGCCGGGAACAAGACGACTGCGACCCAGGCGAGCAGCAGAACGGCGTCGCCGGCAGCCCGGCCTCGCCTCAGGAACCCCGCCAGCACCGACGCGCACCGGCTCACCCTGCTCTGCTGGATTGCAGGCGTCATGGATCGTCTCACAGCTTAAGCCTTTGCAGTTCGCGGAGGATGGCCTCGAACTTAGGAATAATCGCGGCCAATTCCTGACTGGTTTTAATCGGCGCATAGCGGGCGAGATTGCAGGTTTGAAACAGCTCGCGCAAGGAAGCGAGGGTGGTTTCGGGCACGCCACGGGGGCGGAGGTGTTCTTCGATGACGGCTTCCGTGATGGCGGAGGCCGGCAGGTCGAGACGCTCGCCCAGTTGCTCCTGCAGGAGGCGGACCAAGGCCGCAAAGAAGTCGTCGGATTTGTTGTTGGAGGCGAGTTGCCGTAACTCGAGGAGGCCCCGGCGGATGAGTTGAGCGACCTGCCGCCGGCGGCGGAGGCGGGGGTTGTTGGCGAGCATCTCAGCGCGGCGGCGCCAAACGACCGCCGACAGCCAAGCGAGCACGGGCACGGCCTGGAGCGCCAGGAACCAAGGCTGTTGCACCAGCGGCGGACCGATCTGCGCCACGGTTCCCAGACGCGGTTTGATGTGGACGATGTCTTGCGCCGGCGGCGGATTGTCCGGCGCGGTGCGGGTGGCGGCCGCCACCGTCGGCGCCGGGGCGGAGCCGCCCGGTCGCACGACCAAGGGGATGGCCGGCTGGGTGAGCGTGCGATAGCTCTTTTGGTCAGGGTCAAAGAAGCTGAACGAGACGGGCGGCAATGCTCTGATGTCTTGGCTCTGCGGCACGACCACCTGCTCGAACGTCTTGGCGCCTTGCAGGCCGAGCGCGTCGGTCGTCTCCACTTTGGTGGTCGGCGGGTAGGTCTTGAAATCGCGCCAGGCGTTCTGCTCAGGCAAGGCGAGCGAGTCGAACGCGCCGCGGCCCGAGATTTGGATTCTGACGGTAACCGGGTCGCCGGCGGCGACGTTGGTTGGCCCCGCGCTGACCGTCATCGAGAAACTACCCACCGCGCCGTTGAAATTGGCTGGGACGTTTTCCTTGGGCAGCGGGAGCACGGTGAGCGTTTCGGGTTCCGCCTTCAATGCCACTTTCCGTTCTTCGTACTGCTGGAACATGCCGAAGGGATCACACATGTCCCTCCGGCGATTGCCCGTGGGAAGTTGCAGCGTGAGATTCATATCCATGGACTCAATGGTCAACGTTCCCGTTTTGACGGGGGACAGCGAAGTTACCAAAGTGGCGACGTTGTAGGTGGCATTGCCAACCCGCCCTTGCCGCCATCGCGCATGGGCAGTTTTGAAGGTGCTCACGCCCTCGGCCTGCAAGGGGCACCCGCCAAACTGATCAAACCATCGCAGGATGTTCTCGGCATTGGCGACCCCTTCGCGAACATAGACCTGAAACTCAACCGCGAGCATCTCGCCCACATAGACCTCTTTCTTTGGCACAACCAGTTTGAAGAAGGCCAGTTTCTCCCCGGCGCCATTGGCCGCGGAGGAGCCAGCTTTCACGGCGGTCAATTTCAACGGCGTCGTCGTGAGGACCTGCCCCTCTATTTCGGCTTTCAGGGCTGGGATAATGAACTCACCCGGCTGGGTGGGGGTGAGAGCATAGTTCTGCACGATGCTGGCCGAGACCTGGCCGTTGTTGATGCTGATGTTCCGGGAACTCCCTTCGCCGGCGATTTGCAGATTGGGAAGCGCTGGAGGACTGGGAACCGACTTAGGCTCGCCGCCTTCAAATCTGAGCGTCAGGGTCGCGGTCTCGCCGACGGTGACGGTTTCGCGGTCCAGCGTGGCCGTAAAGCTCGCGGCGCGGAGACCTGACGGCGCGGACCAGAGCAACAGGACGGCCAAAGCGAACAGGAGCCGAAGCCGGGGCCGGCTGCGGCTGCGCGGATTGAATTTGATCCACGACGATAACCTTCGCATTGACTTGTTTGCTTAGTTTTGCCCGGCAGGAATACGCGATGCAAGTTTGACTTAGGCAGCGCGCCTTAACGCCGCCAGGCGATGCTTTAGCGGATGCTATATGGACAATCCCGGCGGCGTTTTGTTCGGGCGAGATCTCAGGGGCGCGGCGTGAAACTCCGGCGCTCCCGATGGTTCAAGGGATAGCGGGGCGCGTGGCGGCCAGCGCCTCAACCAGCCCGTCGAGGGTGTGTTGTTTGGCTTCGAGGGCCGGCTTCAACCCCAGCGCCGCCAGGGCTTTGGAAGTCTCGGGACCGATGGTGGCCGTTTTGAACTGCGGGAACTTGCTCAGCAACGCAGGCAGGTTGAATCGGGCGTGGAAGTTTTCCACGGTCGAACCGCTCGTAAAGGCCACCCAATCCGCCCCGCTTTCCAGCAGGCGGGCCGCCGCCCCGGTCGCGTCTTCCGTTTCGGGCACGGTTTGGTAACAGGCAACGTCATCCACAATGGCGCCCAGGGCCTCGAGGGCCTCGGGCAACTCCCGGTTGGCCACTTCCGCGCGCAACAGGCAAATCTTCAGGTTCTCGATGGTCTCGAACCGGGCGAAGGCCGCCGCGATTTCCGAGGCCAGCGCTTCGTCGGGCATGAGGTCCACTTCCAGGTGCAGTTCCTTGAGCTTGCTCGCCGTGGCCGGGCCGACTGCGGCAATGCGCGCGCCGCCGAGGTCGCGCATATCGTGGAACTGCTTGAAGAAATACTCGAAGAACTGGCTGACGCCGTTCGGGCTGGTAAACACGAGCCAATCATAACTGTTGAGCGACAGCAGCGCGTCCACCAGGTCCTGACGGCGGGTGGGCGGCTCCAGCTTGATCGTGGGAACCTCCAGCACCTCGGCGCCGTGCTCCCGCAACCGGCGTGAAAGCTGGCCCGCCTGCTCGCGGGCGCGGGTGACGACGATGCGTTGCCCGAAGAGCCGCCGCCGCTCGAACCAATTCAGCTTGGCTCGCAGCTTCACCACGTTGCCAATGACGGCCATTGCCGGCGAGCCAATCTTTGCCTCGGCGGCGACGCCGGCAATGGTGGCCAGCGTGCCCTCGATTGACTGCTGGCGGCCAGTGGCGCCGCCGGCGACTATCGCCACCGGCGTATCCGCCGCCAGGCCGTGGCCAACGAGTATTTCGGCGATCGGTCCAATGCGGTCCGCGCCCAGCGTGACAACTTTGGTCCCCGGGCTTTTCGCCACTCGCGCCCAATCGGTGCCGGAGGCAGCTTCCGACGGGTTCTGGCGGTCGGCGAGCAGCGTAAGCTGAGAGGCAAACTCGCGATGAGTCAGTGGAACGCCCGCGTAATTGGGCGCCGCCACGAGGGATGAAACTCCCGGCACGACCTCGAACGGCACGCCCGCGTCGGCCAGTTGCTCCGCCTCCTCGCCACCGCTGCCGAAGAAATAGGGGTCACCACCGATGAGCCGCACAACCGTCTTGCCTGTGCGCGCCCTGGCAATGAGCAACCGGTTCAGGTCGCCTGCCGAGAGGGCAGGTGCGGTTGCGTGTTGGCCACTGCCGATGAGTTCGGCCGACTTCGGCGCCAGGCGCAAGACTTCGGGATTGACCAGCGCGTCATAGACCACCACGTCCGCGCGCTCGAGCAACTCCGTCGCGCGCAGCGTGAGCAACCCGGTGTCGCCCGGTCCCGCGCCGACTAAGTAAACCATGCCTTCTGGCTTCATCGTGGGATACTGTATTCGCGAAGCCAGCGACCTGCAATCGAACAACAGCGCCCACTATACGACCCTGCCGTCCACGGTGCTTATGGGCGCCAAACCGCACGATAAAACTGTGTGCCGGATGATTTTGCATTGGTGAAGGTGACCGTGCCACTGGCCGGCGTATTGGTGGAAATCGCAATCCAATTGGTCGAGGTTAAATTGGTGGACATCTGCGTCACGTACGGCACCCCCGGCAGGCCCTGCAACTGGAAGACGAACTGGCCGGGTGGCAGCGCCGCCGCCGGCACGACAAGTAATGGCGGCGCCGGCGCGAGCGCGAGCACCGTGGCCGAATAGGGCGTGAAAGTGTAGTTGAAGTTCGCCCCGGCGACGGGGAAATTTGTCTGCGCAATGTCTGGTGACCCGATGCCGGTGGCCGCCGCGTCGTCCTGCGGGATGCCATACGAGTAAACAGTCGCGTTGGCGGACGGCACGTAACCGGCAAGGCTGATGACGGTACTGAGGTTGGCGTAGGAGCTTTTATTGACCACCAGCATGGTCAAAGACCCGTTTGTGCGAAGCACGGCGTAGGTGCCGAGAAGCGGATAATCGTTGGTCACCGTAACGACTTTGTCACCGCCGCGCGCGAAATATTGCATCAGCTTCATGCAGTAGAAGCTCGGGTAAAGGTTGGGGGGCGCAGCAATGCCGTTCACACAGCCCCCGTCGGTGATATAACTGCCGGAACTGTTGGTGCGCCAGCCATACAAGGCATTGTCGGAATTCGCCACAACGCTCTGGCCGTTGCGCAGATCCCACCAGAGCAGCGTGTTGAATTCCGTTTGCAGGATTTGCCCGATCATGTCGGCGTAAAATAATCCGCCCACCAAACTGATCCACTGTTTGTCACCTTCCGGGCCAAATTCGGTGCCGTTTAGCTCAACATTGGTGGCTACCGTGCTTCCGAGATAGTCATTCAACATCTGGCGCAGGCCGGCCGCATTGCCCGCCCACGTCTTGGTCCAAAGCAGATTATAGGTGTCGCCATCGCCCGGCGCGTAGTCGTGGCAAATCAGAAAATCCGGCGTCACATTGTTGCTGCGCATATACGTCAGCATCACCGGCGTCCAACCATTGTGCGTCACACCAGTAACCGGATTGACCACCGGATGATTGGTGTAGTTCGCCGTGCCATCCTCGGTGGTGTCGGCCACGGCCCCGATTTTGATGGTCCGGTCAACGGCCTTCATCTGGTTGTAATAACTGGTGAAACGCTGGGCGTAAGTCCAGGGATCATGGGGCAAATAGGGTGAATTGGTGTTGTCGTCTTCTTCCCAACTGCCGCCGACCTCATTGCCCACCTCCCAGTATTTGACGTAACAATGGTTGGTGAGGTTGCAAAACCGCGCCCAGTCAGCCGCCTGCTGGGGGGTGCCGCTGCCGTAATTGACGATAAAGAACACCTGCGCGCCGGTGTTGGTGGCTACATGAATAAAGTTGGTGGTGCGCGAGCCCCAACCCTGGGGTTCGTTGGTCATGAAATAAATGTCGCCCCAACTGCCGCCGGGCCAGCGCAGGGCCTGATTGCCCATCTCCGTGAGAAGGGAGATGGTGTTGGGGGTGTCCAGATAACCGTCCCAGGCCGCCGTGTTGACACCGAACAAACGAGCGTCCACCGTGCGCAGCCGATTCGTGGCGTTGACACTCACGTGGACAGTGGCGGGCGGCGGATTGGCGACCAGCCTTATGTCAGCAATATAAAAACCGGGCTGCGCTGTGTCATTATTCCAAATCTCAATACCGGTCAGATTGGTTATACTGGCCACGCCCAGGGAAGCCAGGGAGAAAGTGAATTGTTGCCAGCTATTGGTTGGGGCGTTCACATATATCCGGTTCCCCCATGAACTGCCATCTGCCACCACGCCAACCAATTGTCCACCAACAGCACCGCCGTTCAACCACAACGTCAGATTGGTATATAAGGTCGTATCAATAGGATCATGCTCTAGCCACCACGCCTGCCAGCTTCCGCTGGCAGCAAACACCATGGAGTTCGTGCCGTTAAAGGTCGGATTATTGGTGGCATAATGCGGCACCCATCCCCAATCTTGCCAGCCATTGTTCAGCATCTCGCTGTAAACGAGCTGGTCGTCGTTGGCCAAAGCCGGTGAAGCCAGGGCGAGAAGCGCCATGCCGGCCAAAGCGAACCACCAGCGGAGCGTTAAATTCTTGAATGCACGCCCAGGTAAACAACGAGGTTCAACGCAGAAAAAATGACTGCTACCGGACGGCGAGTTCGTATGCATGAACGCTAGTTTTTCGGGTTTAACTCTGCGGCGAGTTGCTGGCCGAGTTCGACCGCTTCCGCGAGGGGCCGTTTTGCCTCGGCGCGGCGGACGGGCCCGGCAGTGAATGAGAGGGTGCGCATCTGGAGTTGGTTTCCCACGACCTCGGCATAAGCCGCTACCGGGCTTTGACAGCCGCCGCCCATCGCGGCGAGAAAGGCGCGCTCCGCGATAACACATTGCCGGGTGTTGAAATGGTTGAGCCGCTCGCATAGGGCGGCGATGCGCTCGTCGCTCTCGCGAACCTCGATCCCGACGGCGCCTTGTCCCACGCAGGGCAACATCACATCCGTATCAAGGACGGTGGCCAGCAACCCGTCCGGCACGGCATCGCCTTCGAGCCGGCCCGCGGGGGTAACGTGGAAGTTAAGGCGGGTCAGTCCTGCCAGGGCCAGCACGGTCGCGTCCAACTCGGCTCGCTCGGCCAGTTTCTGCAGGCGCGTGACGACGTTACCACGGATGTCGGGCACTTTGAGGCCGGGATTGAGCGTCAGCAACTGCGCCTTGCGACGGGTGCTGCTAGTGGCGACCACGGCTCCGGCAGGCAAGTCCGGCACGGCCAGCCCGGGGAGGAACCCGCGCCGCGCCGATTGGCCGGGGGACCATTCGGCGGCATTTTTGTCCGCCTCGGCGGCGCGAAGGGAATCCGCATCGCGATAGATCAGCACGTCGCGGACGTCGGCGCGCTTGCCGACAGCGCCAAGTTTAAGGCCGGCAGGCAATTCGGTCGGCAGGTCTTTGAGACTATGCACCGCGAGGTCGGCTCGATGCTTGAGCAGGGCGACTTCCAGTTCCTTCGTGAAAAGACCCTTGGGCAGGCTCTGGCCTTCCTGCGCCAGGGAAGCGGTTTGGAGCTTGTCGCCGGTGGTCTTGATGATCTTCAGCTCGAAGCGCAGCTTCGGGAAAGCGGCGCGGCACTGGGCCAGGACCAGGTTGGCCTGGGCGAGGGCGAGGGCGCTGCCGCGGGTGGCGAGGGCGATGTGTTTGTCGGAAGGCATTGAGGCGTTGAAGCGTTAAGACGTTAAATGGGTTAAAGGAGTTAAATGAGTTAAAGGGGTAAATGAGTCGAATGAGAGTGTTAATCGCAAGGCCTGGGGCGCAAATTGTGAGGCTTGAGGCTTATTCCGGGTTTAGGGCGAGGCGGGCGGCGGAGTGAGGCTGCGGAGAGTGGGGGCGGCCCAGCAAGGCTTCGGCCTTTTCGCGAATGATCTTCTCGCACCGCGCAACCTCTTCCTGACGCTGCTTGAGGTAATCGCCAGCGATGGCTTGCAGGTCGTCGATGTTGTAGAGGTAAACGTTGTCCAGGAAGTTGACTTCCGGCTCGATGTCGCGGGGCACGGCGAGGTCAATGAGCAGCAGCGGGCGGTTGCGGCGCAGCTTCATCAGGGGCGCAAGTTTGACGCGGTCGAGGATGTAATCCGGCGCGGAGGTGCTGCTCACGACGATATCAACGCGCGCGAATTCGCCGGCCCAATCCTCGAAGGGCACGGCGCGTCCGCCCAATTCATGGGCCAGCGCGACGGCCTTGCCGTGCGAGCGGTTTGAGACGAGGATGCTCCGGGCGCCGCGCGAGAGCAGGGCGCGGGCGGTCTTTTCGCTGGTGTCGCCCGCGCCAATGATCAGCACGTCGCGGTCGCTGAGCCGGCTGAAAATCTTTTCGGCCAATTCCACCGCCACCGACCCGACGGAGACGCTGCCGCGCTGGATGTTGGTTTCGGTGCGGATGTGCTTGGCGACGTGGAACGCCCGCTGAAACGCCTTGTTGAGCCGGCCCCCCGTGTGGCCGTTCTGGAGCGCGAGGTCGTAGGCCTTCTTAAGCTGGCCGAGGATTTCCGTTTCGCCCAGCACCATAGAGTCCAGGCCGCACGCGACTTTGAAGAGGTGATGCACGCTTTGCGGCTCGCCCCAGGCGTAAATCTCGTCCGTCAGGGGGTCGCGGTAGTCGTGGCACGCGACCAGAAATTTCCGGAGCGCGGCAGAGGCCCGGGGCAGGTCCAGTTGTGTGACGGCGTAAATCTCGACGCGGTTGCAGGTGGACAGAATGACGGCCTCATCGGCAACACCCGAGTCGCGCAGCGACTGGAGCGCGGCCGGCACGCGCGGCTCGGCAAAAGCGAATCGCTCGCGCACGGAGACCGGCGAGGAGTGATGGCTCAGGCCGAGGACGACGAGGGGCATGTCAGGAGATCCGAAGTCCGAGGTCCGAAGTCCGAAGTCCGAAGTGGGGAAGCCAGAAAACGTGATGCGTGATGCGTGATGCGTGAGGCGCGGTGTCCGGTTGCGCGCTACGCTCGACCGCCGTCGCGCAGCATCGGAGGCTCGTTGCGCACAGCGCATTCATGGGTTGTGGAGGGGGGACAACACATTGGTGCCCCAGAACGTTAGCAGCACGAAGATGAAGCTGCCGATGGCGCTGAGGGCAAAGCGGCGACCGCCCTGCGCGAATTTCCAGCGCATGACCACCAGTCCCAAATAGAGCAGCCAGACCACGACGGACCAGACGATCTTCGGGTCGCCGCGGTAGGAGTGGGGGTTGTTGATGCGGGTCAGGTCAACCACGCCCAGCGCCAGCCCGAGGGTCAGCAGGATGAAGCCGCTGAGCAGGAGCCGCCCGACGGCGGCTTCGAGGCGCTGGATGGGCGGCATGAGCGAGAAGATGGCGTGGAGCTTGTGGAACTTCAGGTTGCGCTCCTGGGTGAGATACATGAGGGCGGCGATGGAGCTCAGCCCGAAGGCGCCGTAGGAGAGGGACATCAGCGCGGCGTGGAGGCTGGTCCAGACCACCGGGAGTTCCGGCCGGGCGTTGTGCGGCGCATCGAGGCTGGGCATCAAGGCGAAGACGCCGAGGGCGAACAGGCCCGGCGAGGCAAAGGCGCCGAGAAACCGCAACCGCGACCAGAGTCCGACCATCAGATACACCGCCACGATGGTCCACATGACGAAGAGGGTGGCCTCATAGAGATTGGTCACCGGGCAATGGTTGAGGCGAAAGCCGCGCAGCAGCATCGCCGTGGTGTGGAAGCCGAACGCGAGCAGCAACAGCAGGTAAGTCACATGGTTGTCCCGCCGAAACCCATTTCGCCACAGGAACACGGAGTAAATCATGCTGAAGCCGTAAACGATTACGGCCAGCACAAAGCAGTGTCGGTCTGTGAACCATGCCACAGTGACAGATTAAGCCGCCGGGAAGTGCGTGCAAGCGGCAATTACAGGGCAATGTCCAGCAAGGCCGTTGCGCCGTTCAGTTGGCGGGGACGATTTTCACGCCGAAGTTGCTGCGGAGGAAAGCTTGAGCCTGGCTGGCGTTGTTGTGGGTGGTGTCCATGTAGCCGGCGGCCATGCCGCTGATGTAGGCGGCCGAAGCGGAGGTGCCCTGCACCATCCAGGGCTGGTTCTGGTAATAGACGACACTGGTGCCGGGGGCGCCGAGGGAGATGAAACTGCCGCGGTTGGCGTAGCTGTCGAGTTGGCCCTGGTCAATGGCTGTTACCGCCATGACCTGCGAATAGGCCGCCGGATAAAACGGCGTGGTGACGGGGGTGTTGCCGGCGGCGCCGATGAGGACGACGTTTGCGGCACTGACCTGTTGGATGACATCTTGCAGAAATGGGCTGTCGCCCGCGCTGCCGAAGCTCATGTTGATGATCTTGGCGCCGCTGCTGTAGGCGGTGGCAATCCCGTTGGCGGCATCGAACGTGGTCGTGGACGCATTCGGGCCATAGATATCCACCGGCAGAATCTCCACCGAGGAACTGCCCTTGGTCAGCGTGGCCAGGCTGCTCAAAATGGTCTCCGCCATCGAGGTGCCGTGGGAAGGGGAGCTGGGGTCGAGCTGGGCGTCGCCCGCGACGGAGATTGGCTTCAGCAGGAAGCTGTCGAGGCCATTGCCGAGGGGCTGGAGGGCGGTATCTACCAGGCCGACGATGATGCGGCCGGTGTCGGCGGGCGGCGACTTAAGCTGGAGTTGCGGCGGCGGCGGTAAATTGGAGGATTGCGCCCCAGTCGGAGCCGGCGGGCGGTCAATGGAGTAGTTGCTGTCCACGGAAGCCACATCCGGGTTAGCGGCGAGTTGCTGGCGGGCGGCGTCGGCGGCGGCCTGGTCCTGGAACTGGAGGCGGTAAGCGTTGAGGCTGTCAATGCGGCCGGTGACTTTGGCGCCCAGCAGTTTGGCCAGGTCGTCAATCTTCGCGCCGGGCTTGAGGCGGACGATGAGTTCATTGGGGATGAGTTTGCCTTTGCCGGACGCGACGGGATTGGCGGGGCGGACGGACTGCGTCGCATTCTGCATCGTGGTGCGGAAGACGAAGAGCTTCGGGCTGGCATTGGTGTCGGGAACCAGGGCGAAGTTCAAATCGCGGAGCAGCAAATGCAGCGCCTCGCCCGGCGGCAGACGGTCGAATTTGGCCGAAACGGTGCAGGTGGTGTCCGGTTCGAGGAAAACGCGCCAGCCGGTGGCGGAGGCGATTTGCTCAAGCACCGGGAGGAGCTGGCCGGACTTGATGTCGGCGCTGACGCGGTTCCGGTTGGTCTCCCAGTTCAGGGTGTCGGCGGCCCAGGCAGGGACAGGAGCGAGCAACACCAGGGCGAGCCAGAAGGCGGCCAGGAACGTTTCCACGCCGCCCGGAGCGAGGAGGAGGCCGCGAGAGGCGCGTTTCGATGCGATTCGCTGCGCCAGGCTCGGGGTTTCGGCCCTGGCGCCCAGGCACCGCTGGATGAAGTTCGTCATGCTTGCCTAATCAGACTGGTTTTCGGCATCGGCCATTCAAAACTCTGCCTCTGCCGCGCCCAATATACTCCACTCGTTCGCTGGACGCAGGGAAATCTTCGCGGGCCGCTTTCTCATTTAACTCAATTAACTCATGTAACGGCCCTGGTTGCAGCTCTGCCGCGCTGTATTCGACCCGCTCTCACGGTTTCTCCACCGGTTGGTAAGAATTCATTTTCTCCGCCTTGTCCGCCTGTCTCAGGCGTTGGCTCTCCTCCTCCCGCAGTTCCTTTTCCGTCTCCCGCACTCCCGGCATCTTGTTCTTCTCCGCCGTCGCCGTCAGCGCCGCAATCTCCGG
>Ga0181524_10003894_pt1 | contig 14207 bp, 10 predicted proteins | sample PEATcosm2014_Bin_34_FD_119761 | JGI IMG/M metagenome (GOLD analysis project Ga0181524, IMG submission 119761) | Peatland microbial communities from MTU Mesocosm Facility, Houghton, MI, USA - PEATcosm2014_Bin05_60_metaG | ecosystem: Environmental > Terrestrial > Soil > Wetlands > Peat | place...
CCGCCTGCCGCACATTTTCCGTATCGTCGGTGACGCTGGCAACATCCGTCAGCTTGACCGGCGCGCCATTCCGGTAGGCCACGATCATCGGCTTATAGTCGGCGCTGGAAATCAGTTGGTCGTTGGCGCCGATCTGATACGCTTGGTGCGGACCGTCGAAGTTGCCCTTGGCCTGATTCACGTTGGCCGCCACCAGCGCGGTGCGGACATCTTCCAGGTTCAGGCCGTAGGATGCCAGCGACGTAGGATTGGCGCGAATCCGGACGGCCGGCTTTTGGCCGCCGCTGATGCTCACCAGGCCCACGCCCGGCAGTTGCGAAATCTTGGGCGCCAGGCGCGTGTCGGCCAGGTCCTCGACCTGCGAAAGCGGTAAATCGGCGGAGGTCAGCGCCAGCGTCAGAATCGGAGTATCCGCCGGATTGCTCTTGCTGTAGATCGGCGGGTTCGGAAGGTCCGCCGGCAGGTACGTTCCGGCGGCATTGATGGACTGCTGCACTTCCTGCTCCGCCACGTCGATGTTCAGGCTCAGACTGAATTGCAGGGTGATCACCGAGGAACCATCCGAGCTGGTCGAGGTCATCTGCTGCAAGCCCGGAACCTGGCCGAATTGCCGCTCCAGCGGCGCGGTGACCGAGGAAGCCATCACATCCGGATTTGCGCCCGGATAAAACGTGATCACCTGGATGGTCGGGTAGTCCACTTCCGGCAGCGCCGAGATGGGCAACTGCTTGTAGGCCACGATGCCGGTAAGCACGATCGCCACCATGAGCAGAGACGTGGCGATGGGGCGGAGAATGAATGTCCGGGATGGGCTCATCTACCTTGCCTTGTGCGCAGACTTGCCCGCGGACTTGCCCGAAGGCTGGCCGGCGGCGGGAGGAGTGCCTGTGGGAGCACTGCCGGCGGTCGGCGCCCCGTTCCCCGGCCGGCCCGCCGTATGCCCCGCATCACCCGCAAAGTGCGCGCTCACCTGCGTGCCTTCCTGCAGCTTGTCGACGCCTGTCATCACCACCACGTCGCCCGGCGCAAGCCCCGACGTGACCTCGGAATCGTCGCCTTCGGTCGTGCCTAAGTTAATGGCGCGCACCGTCACCTTGTTGTTCGCCTGCACCAGAAACACGTAGGTCATTTGCGTATTGCGCTGCACCGTCGCCGTGGGGATCAGCGTCACGTTCTGCTTCAGTTGCACCAGCAATCGCACGTTCACGAATTGGTTGGGGAACAGCTTGTTGTTTTTGTTGTCGAAGTTGGCCCTCAGCTTCAACGTGCCGGTGGTCTGATCGATCTGATTGTCCAGCGTGGCCAGCACCCCCGTTGCCAGCTTTGTGTTCGACGAGCGGTCGAACGCGTCCACGGTCAGCCGCTGCCCCGCCCAAAACTTCTGGGTCACCACCGGAAGTTGATCCTCGGCGATGGTGAAGATCACGCTGATCGGGTCGATTTGCGTGATCACCAACAAAGCGTTGGTGTCGGCGGCATGCACGATGTTTCCCGGATCCACCAGGCGCAGCCCGATGCGGCCCGTGATCGGCGAAAGGATATGGCTGTAAGTAATGTTGAGCTTCGCGCTGTCGATTACCCCTTGGTCCGTTTTCACGATTCCAATTTCCTGCTCCACCAGGGACGCCTGCGTAACCAACTGTTGTTCGGGGACCGCGTTCTGCGCCAGCAGCGTTTTGTAGCGCTCCAGATCGACACGCGCGTTGGCGAGGATCGCCTGGTCCCGGGCCAGTTGTCCTTCGGCCTGCGTCAATTGCACCTGGTAAGGGCGGGGGTCGATCTCCAGCAGCGCGTCGCCCTTATGCACGATCTCCCCCTCCTTGAAGTTGATCTGCATCAATTCGCCGTCCACGCGGCTTTTCACTTCCACCGTGTAGATGGGGGTCACCGCGCCGAGGCCGGTGAAGTAAACCGGAATGTTCCCGCGCCTCGCTTTTGCCGCGACCACCGGTATCGCGCCAAAACCCTTCTTCTGCGCTTGCGCGGCTGCTCCGGCAGCGCCGCCGGTGCCCTGAGCGGGGTTCTTCTTCGACCAGAAATAATACCCGCCCATCGCCAATAGGACCAGAACCACGACCCAGACCCAGGCCCGCCCGGAATGCCGTGGCGCCCCATGCTCCTGTTTGGGCGGAGAGGGTGCATGCTTGGTCGGAGTATCGGGGGGCGCCGCCGGGTCGAGGGCAGACGCAGGGTAGTCCTGTTTCATATCTCTCAGTATAAGATGCTCGAAAGCAAGGCGAACGTTACAGGTGTGAGGCAGGCCGCGTGGCGTATGCTTTAGCGTGCAGCGGCGAACTTTAGTTCGCCGTCCTGCGCACGCCTCCCGAACTGACGGCACGATCCACCACGCGCGGCCAGCCGTCGGCGAAGGTTCCGTTATCTTGACCGGTCAGGCGGGGCTAAAGCCCCGCGCGGGCTGAAGCCCGCCCTCCATGGATGGGCTAGAACGCAGTTACGTTCACTCACCAACCGGGGCACTCTCGCAAACCCGCGCCCTTGCGAACGGCCCCACATGCGCCCCACAATGAAGCGTGCACCTCTCGCTGAACCCAGCCGTGGCCGCCGGCTGCGTGCCCCGGCCCCAGTTCGCCCGCCCGGCAAACAGGATGTCTGGCCCAAAAGATCTGCGGTATGCCCAGTGACGACGCCCTGATCCAGATCTTAGATGCCGCGCTGGCCGAAGCGGCGCGCCGGAGTGGGCCGTGGCTGCTCTGCCGTCCGGGTTGCGCGCAGTGCTGTTTGGGCGAGTTTCCGATCACGCAGCTCGACGCGGCGCGGCTGCGGCGCGGACTGGCCGAACTGCAGACCCGCGAACCGGAGCGGGCCGCGCGCGTCGGTCAGCGTGTACGCGAGGCCGTCGCCCGCCAGGCACCGATGGATGACGACGATCCCTGCGCTGCGCTCGATCCCGAAACCGGAGCGTGCGATTTGTATGCGGCGCGTCCCATCACCTGCCGCACGTTTGGTCCGCCGGTGCGCTGCGAATCCGGCGATCTGGGAGTGTGCGAGTTATGCTTCGAAGGCGCCAGCGACGCCGAAATCGCCGCCTGCGAAGTGGAATTCGATCCCCAGGGGCTGGAGCCGGCGTTGCTGCGCGAGTTGGAAGAGAGCGCCGGCGTGCGTGACGAGACCACTGTGGCGCTGGCTTTATCCGCGTGTCTATCCTCGTAACGACGTGTAGAGCGCCTGTTTCCAGCGCGGCACGTCGATCGCCCAGCAGATCCGGGCCTTCCGGCCGCCATCGAGCGCTTGCTTCCAAATGGCGCGGTTGCGATCGTTGCCGGCGATGTCCAGGCGGTCCACCACCGTCATGCCGCGGGTCAGGTCGCTGGCGGTTTCGATGTCCAGATAGTGCGCACTGGCCCGCGTGCATATCGATGGATCGAGGGCGATCGACATGGCCACCGGATCGGGCAGTGAAATGCCGGTTTCGCCGGTCTGCACGCGATACGCCGCCATGGCAGTGCTGTTGCATTCGATGGCGAAATGCGCCAGCGGCGTGCCCATGCTCAGCACGTGCTCGATATCGGCGGAGTCCAGCACGGCCGCGCCGCGGCAAAGCTGCCAGCCGGCAAGCTCGATGGGTAGGCCGGAGCGCGCCACCATGCGGGCGGCCTCCGGATCCACCCAGATGTTGTACTCGGCCGCGGGTGTGACGTTGCCCTCGCAGCATGGCGCGCCTCCCATCAGCACCGCGCGGCCGACGTTCGCGGCGATCTCCGGCGCGCGGGCCAGCGCCAGCGCGACGTTGGTCAGTGGACCCAGCGTGACCAGCGTAATGCCCGGATTGGCGCGAATGGTTTCGACGATGGCTTCCACGGCGTGCGCCGGCTCGGGCGCGCGGCGGGGAGCCGGATAATTGTGGTCGCCCAGGCCGTCTTTGCCGTGGAACCATTCGGCGTGCATGTATGCGCGCAGCAAGGGATGTTGCGCGCCGGAATACACCGGCACATCGGAGCCGCACAGTTCGGCGGTGTACAGGGCGTTGCGGGCCGCCTGCGCGACAGGCACGTTGCCCGCCACGATGGTGATGGCGCGCACGTCCACATCCGGCGTGCGCAGGGCCATGATCAAGGCGACAGCATCGTCGGAGGCGGTATCGGTATCGATCAGGAAGGCTCGCGGCACGTGGATCAGGATAGCAGGTAGGACAGGCCTCCTGGCCTGTCCTGGGCGAGCTCCGCTCGCCAGGGGCGAGTTCCGCTCGCCAGGGGCGAACTCCGCCCGCCAGGGGCGAACTCCGCTCGCCAAAGAGCGGGGCTAAAGCCCCGCGCGGGCTGAAGCCCGCCCTCCATTGCTCGGGCCTCCTGGCCTGTCCACGTGTTATTTATAAAAGACAGTGTCCCTCAGACGCATAAGCCTCGCCCTTGCCGCATTTCTAAGCGTGGCGTGTACCACCCCTCCGGCTCCATTGCGGATTGCGGCGGCGGCCGATCTGCGATACGCGCTCGACGATCTGGTGAAGGCTTTCCGCCAAGGGCATGCCGAAGTGCGCATCGAGCCGGCCTACGGCTCCTCGGGCATGTTCTACGCCCAGTTGGCGAACCACGCTCCCTTCGACCTCTATCTGTCGGCGGACGTCGAGTACCCGCGCAAACTGGCCGAACAAGGGTTGATCCTGGCGGGTAGCGAGTTCACCTATGCGGATGGGCGCATCGTGCTCTGGGCAAGCAACGCCTCGGGCGTGGATGTCGAGCGCCTGGGAATGGACGCGTTGCGCCAGCCTGCCGTGCGGCACATCGCGATCGCCAATCCCGCCCATGCGCCATACGGACGCGCGGCCGAGGCGGCCCTGCGCTCGTTGGGGGTTTACGACGCGGTGAAGGACAAACTGGTGATGGGCGAAAACATCTCGCAGACGTTCCAACTGGCCGAGAGCGGCGCGGCGGATGTGGGCATCGTGGCGCTTTCGCTCGCTATCGCGCCGGGCGCCGCCGGCCAGGGCCGTTATTGGGAAGTCCCGCGCAATGCGTATCCGCGCATCCAACAGGGCGGCGCGATCTTGAAGTGGAGCAAAAATCCGGAAGCCGCGCAGGCATTCCGCGCGTTCCTGCTGGCGCCCGAAGGCCGCGCTATTCTGAAGCGATATGGATTCTCGAGTGATTGATGGCCGGTTGTGGGGCAGGCTCTCGGCGTGCGGCCGGCGTCCACGCCGGCCAGAGCGGGCTCCGGCGGACCGTGCCCAGGCGCCTCGACCCGGCGGTCTGCCCCACAGAGCAGCAGAGCCGCAGCCAAAAAGGGGCGGCCTGAGAGGCCGCCGGACCCAGAGGGTGCCCCTGGGAGCCTGCCCCACGAATTCTGCAAGAGGCAACTCCTAGATGGAGTGGCAAGCCCTCTATCTGAGCCTGCGCCTGTCGTTCTGGACCACGCTCATCCTGCTGGCCATCGGACTGCCTGCCGCGCATTGGCTGACCTTCTCGCGGCGCCGCTGGAAGTTCCTGGTGGAGGCCGTGGTGGCGCTGCCGCTGGTGCTGCCGCCCACTGTGCTGGGATTCTACATCCTGCTGGCCATCGGCCCGCACAGTCCGGTGGGGCGTTTGTACGCGGCGCTCACCGGCGGCATGCTGCCATTTTCGTTTCAAGGGCTGCTGGTGGCTTCCGTGCTCTATAGCCTGCCGTTCGCCGTGCAACCGTTCGCATCCGGTTTTGCCGCGGTGGACCGCAAGCTGATCGAAGCCTCCTGGTGCCTGGGCATTTCGCGTGCGGCGACCTTCTTCCGCGTGATCGTGCCGCTCTCGATACCCAGCATCGTCACGGGCATGATTCTCAGCTTCGCGCACACGCTGGGCGAATTCGGGGTGGTGCTGATGGTGGGAGGCAATCTGGCGGGCATCACGCGCACGGTATCCATCTCGATCTACGACGACGTGCAGGCGCTCGACTACCGCGCCGCGATGCATACTTCGCTGCTGCTGCTGGGCATCTCCTTTCTGGTTTTGGCGGCCACCTACGGACTGCGGCGGAGGGTCTGGGCCGTATGGCCTCCTTATGGCGAATGAGCTGAGCGTCGACGTCCGCAAGCGGCACGCCGGCGGACCGGAGATCACGGCTGCGCTGCGGCTGCCGTTGGGCATGCATTCGGTGATGGTTCTGTTCGGACCGTCCGGGGCAGGGAAGACCACCGTGCTCCGTTTGATCGCCGGACTGGACACGCCCGACTCCGGTTCGATCCGGTGCGGCGATGAAGTCTGGTACGATGGCGCGCGCGCGACGAGCAGGATAAACATGGCGCCGCAGCACCGCCGCGTGGGCTACCTGTCGCAGGACTACGCTCTCTTCCCGCATCTCACGGTGCGCGGGAACGTGGCCTATGGCGCGCACGGCTGGGCGGTCGATGGTCTGCTGGCGCGCTTCGGACTGAGCGAATTGGCGGACCGCCATCCGAGGCAGCTTTCGGGCGGCCAACTGCAACGTGTCGCGTTAGCGCGCGCGCTGGCGGCGCACCCCCGGCTGCTGCTGCTGGATGAGCCGCTCTCCGCGCTCGATGCGCCCACGCGCCTGCGCATGCGCGGCGATCTGCGGCAACTGCTGGCGGGTGTGCAGATGCCCGCGATCGTGGTCACGCACGATCGCACCGAAGCGCTGGCGCTGGGCGATTCCATCGCCATCATGATCGATGGCAAGCTGCGCCAGGCGGGCGCCGTCGAGAGCGTCTTCGATTGCCCCGTGGATGCGGATGTGGCCGCGGCAGTGGGCGTTGAAACCATCTGCCCGGCGCGGGTGGTTTGGAGAAGCGCGGGCCTGGTCACGGTCGAGATTGCGCACGCGCGCCTGGTGGCCGTAGACATCGGCGACCCGAGCACGGACGTGTTTGCGTGCATTCGCGCGGAGAGTGTCACCATAGAGCGGAACCCGTCGGGCAATCCCACGAGTGCCCGCAATCATCTGCCGGCGCGGATTGTCTCGGTGATTCCCGAAGGGCCGCTGGCGCGTGTGACGCTCGATTGCGGCTTCCGGCTGAACGCCATCGTGACGCGGCAATCCGAGGAAGAGATGCGCCTGCGCGAGGGCGAGCTGGTGACCGCGGTAGTGAAAGCGACGTCGATTCGGATCGTGCCGCGGGGCTAGGTGGGACAGGCCTCCTGGCCTGTCGGTTCCTGATGACGTGGCGCGGGCCCGGGCGGGAGTGGAAGTTGGACAGGCCGGAGGCCTATCCCACCTGCCGCGTACCCTTCGGGGTTCCCATGCACGTCCTACTAAGTATGCGCTGGTACTCCCTGGCGCCCGTGGCCCTGCTCATCGGAACGGGTTTCGCCCAGGCGCCGGACGTCGTGATCCGGAGTTCCGTTCGTGAAGTGCTGCTGGACGTTGTGGTGCGCGATGCGCACGGCCACCTGATCACCAATCTCAAGCCCGGCGACGTCACCGTTTACGAAGATGGCGTGCGCCAGGACGTGCGGTCGTTCCGGCTGGTGGCGGGCAGCGAAGTCCGTACCGAAGACGCGAAGCAAGCCGCCGAAGAGCAAGCGGCCCCGCCTAGCCCCGCGGCGCCCAAGACCCCGCGCCCAGCGGTCAATCCGCTGCGCACGGTGAACGTGGTCTGCCTCATCTTAAACGATCTGAACCCGGAGACGCGGGCTTTCGCCTTCGACTCGGCGCGCAAGTTTGTGAACCAGGAACTGCGCCCCAACACGTTCATCGGCGTGTTCAGTCTGGACGCCAGCGGGCTGCGGCCGGTCTATCCGTTTTCGAACAATCGCGAGCGTCTGCTGAAAGCCGTGGAACTCGCCGCCGTCAACCAGCTTCCGGCGATGAATGTGGGCTCGGCGACGGTGTTGAACGGCTTGACCACGCAGGTAGGGGTCACCGGCCTCGGCAGCAGGGGAAGCGGCGACGATCCGCTCGGATCACAACACGACATGACCTTCGCGGCCACCCAGGGACTGCGCGAGATCGATGCGTTGATCGGCCTGGTCCGGCAGCTCAGCCCGCTGCCCTTTCAAAAGACCGTGGTCCTGTTCAGCACCGGACTCACCCGTCCGCCCGATCAGTTGGAATACTGGGACTCCCTGATCCATCAGGCCACCACGGCAGGCGTCACTTTCTATGCGTTGGATGTTTGGGGGTTGGGCGTTTGCCAGGATGCGCCCAGTGACAGTTGTTTGGCCGCGCAGTCGGCCAGTGCGCTATCGGTTGCGATGCTGCATTACACTGCCTCCCAGAGCCAGCAACAGGGCCCCGCGAGCCTGATGAAAGGTGAGCCCGCGGGGCAGGGGCCGCCGCCTGGTGCCATAGCGATGGAGTTGGCGCATCAGGACGACTACGTGAAGTTCGGCGTGTCCAGCGCCAACCCTCAGGAGGCCCTACGCGAGCTGGCCGAGCGCACCGGCGGTTTCATAATCGCCAACACCAACAACACCGACAAGCTTCTGGCCCACGTGATGGAGGAGGTGGATACGCATTACGAGATCGCGTATCCCCCGGCATCGGAGCTGGAAGACGGACATTTCCGGAAAATCGAGGTCAAGCTGGCGCGGCCCGGCTTGCGGGTGGAAACCCGCAGCGGATATTTCGCCGTGCCCGACACTGGCGAAGGCCCGGTCACTCCCGAGGAGATGGCCGGACTGAAGGCGCTCGACACGCAGCCCCGGCCGCACGCCTTCGACTTCCTCTCGCGGGCTTATCGTTTCCGCGATGCGGGCGGCCAGGCGCAGTACGCCATCGCCTTCGAGATGCCCATCTCCAATCTGACCGCTACGCCCGAGGAGGCCGGGAACAAGCACCGCCTGCACGCTTCCTTGCTGGCGCTGGTGAAGAACGCGCAGGGTCAGATCGTGGACCGCGTGAGCAGAGACGTCTCCTCGGAGGTTGCCGACGATAGCCTGGCCGCCGTGCAGGTGGAGCTCATGACGTACCAGCACGCGGTCAGCCTGGCTCCGGGACACTATACCGTCGAGGCGGCCGTGGTGGATCACGAGGGCAACCGCGCCAGCACCAGCGTCGTGCAGATCGACAATCGGGAGCAGCGGGGGGTGGGGCTCAGCGATCTCGCCCTGGTGCGGCGGCTGGAGAATATCGACCATCCGGCGGACGCCGCCGACCCGTTTCAGTTCACGGGCAAACGCGTGCTCCCGTTCCTGACCACCGACTTGTTCGCCGGCGCGATCCCGTCCGTCTATTTCATGGTTTATCCGGAGCCGGGCAACCCGGCGAAGCCCGAACTGCGTGTACAGTTGCTGAAAAACGGCCGGGTGCTCGCCAGGCGCAAGCTCGCGCTACCACCGCCCGACGCGTCCGGCGGCATCCCGATGTGGATCCAGGAGACCAGACAGCCGGGCAGTTATGAGCTGCGCGTGACGGCGGTCCAAGGAAGCAGTTCGACCGAGCGCAGCCTCGCGTACACGATTGCCGGCAAATGATCCCGCGCCTGCTACATTAGGCTAATGCCTACATCCGGATTTCGCAAACAACTTCTGTTCCTCCTGCTTTTGGCGCCCGCCTGGGGCCAGTCCAAGCCGGACCTCGGCCTGGTCACACGCATCAAGACCGAAGCCTACGATCATTCCAAAGTCATGGATCATCTCTCCTGGCTGAGCGACGTCTACGGCCCGCGGCTGACGGCATCGCGCGAGTTTTTCCAGGCCGCCGACTGGGCCGCCGGGCGGCTGCGTGAGATCGGTCTCAGCAACGTGCATCTTGAGCCGTGGGGACCGTTCGGCCGCAGTTGGTCGGCCGAGCAGTGGTCGGTGGAAATGGTCGAGCCGCGCTACGCGCCGTTGAACGCTACGCCGCTGGCTTGGAGCGCTGGCACCAATGGCCCCGTCACCGGCGAAACGATCCTGGCGCCACTGCCGGCGAGCCGCGATTTGAAGAAGGCGCGCGAGGAGTTTGCGGCTTATCGCAAGGAATGGACCGGCAAACTGCGTGGCAAGTTCGTGATGCTCCGGGCTCCCAAGATTCCGGCGGAACAGACCAGACCGCAGTTCCAGCGTTACACGGATGCCGAACTGGCGGACCTCGCGAAGGCATCGGAGCACGCCGCGAAGATCTCCGGGAAGCTGGCGGACCTGAAATTCCCGGAAGATCCGGACGAACTGCGGAAGTTCATGGCGTCCCTGCCGGAGTCCGTATTCGACGAGATGTTCGATGTGCGAATCGCGATGGCGACCGAGCGGAACCGTTTCTTCCTGGACGAGGGCGTCTTGGGCGTGCGCGATGACCGGTCGCACGACGGGACGACGAACGCCGAACAGGCGGGATCGCACAAGAGCGCCGATCCGCTGGCGCCGCCCACGTTCGTGATCACGGCGGAGCAATACAACCGCATGGCGCGCATCATGGAGAAGAAGACGCCGGTGCGCGTGCGCGTGTCGCTCAAGGCGCAGGCCTCGGATTCGGATGTGAACTCCGCCAATATCGTTGGAGAAATTCCGGGCGGCAAGAAGAAGGACGAAGTGGTGATGATCGGCGCGCACTTCGATTCCTGGCATGCTGGCACGGGCGCGACCGACAACGGCGCGGGCAGCGCGGTGATGATCGAAGTGATGCGCATTCTGAAAACGCTGAACGTGAGTATGGACCGCACGGTGCGCATCGGGCTGTGGAGCGGCGAGGAGGAAGGACTGTACGGCTCGGAGGCCTACGTGAAGCAGCATTTCGGCGATGCCAAGACCATGAAGCTCCTGCCGGACCACGCCAAGCTCTCGGGCTACTTCAATCTGGATAACGGCAGCGGCAAGATTCGCGGCGTCTATCTGCAAGGGAACGATGCCATGCGTCCGGCGTTTGAAGCCTGGCTGGGGCCGTTCCGCGACGAGGGCGCGACTACCATCACCATCAAGAACACCGGCGGCACGGACCATCTGTCGTTCGATGCCGTGGGTCTCCCCGGGTTCGAGTTCATTCAGGACCCGCTCGATTACGGCAGCGTCACGCACCATTCCAGCATGGACACTTACGATCACGCGGTGGCGTCCGATTTGATGGAGGCTTCGGCGGTGATTGCGGCGGTGGTGTACCAGGCGGCCAACAGCGCGGAAATGCTGCCGCGCAAGGAATTGCCGAAGACCGCTCCCTGACGGTCGCGGCTCGGTATGTGTCGCGGATCGGTAAAGAGTCGCGGCTCGGTATTCACGGCGTGACTACAACTGGTTTGCCGGAGTATTGAACAACTTTATCAGGCTGGGCGGTCTGACCGATTCCTACGCCGTGACCCTCGCCTGCGAAAACGATGCGGAAGGTGCGGGTTTCCAGCATGCCCGGAAACTGCCCCTTTCGCTCGCCGATGGTCAGGCTGCGGGCGGCATCGTCCCAATGAATGGGAATAGTGGCGTACGCACCCTTTTCGTAATCGTAATTATCATTCTCGTCTTCGTAGAGCGTGAAACTGCCGTCGGCGCCGCGATAGACGCGCAACTCGATGGGGTCCGCGGGCTTTTCGGCGGCATACTCGACATCCGGCCCCATGGGAACAATGGAGCCGGCGCGAACAAAGAGGGGCAAGCGGTCGAGCGTGGCCGGCGCGTCAACGGATCTCCCGCCAATCGTGGAGTGTCCGCTCCAAAAGTCGTACCATTCCGTCTTCGGCAGATACAGATGCCGGGTGGTGGCGCCCGGTTCGGTGACCGGACTTACCAGGATCGCCGGTCCAAACAGAAACTGATCGCCAATGTTTTGGGCGCGGACATCCGAGCGGAAATCCATGACCAGCGGGCGCATCGGAGTGTAGCCTTCGCTGGTCGTCATCCACGCGACGGAGTAGATGTAAGGCATCAGTTCGTAGCGCAGGCGGTCGAACTGCGTCAGGATCGACTGAGCTTCCGGTCCGTAAGACCATAACTCGTTGTGATCGGTGGTGCGGGTTCCGTGCACGCGGAAGATGGGACAGAACGTGCCGTATTGAAACCAGCGCACGAATAACTCGCGGTAAGCCGGATCGTTGGGGTTGCCGATGAAGAAACCGCCTATATCCGTTGTCCAATAAGGAATGCCGGACAAAGAGAAGTTCAGTCCGGCGGGGATCTGGCGTTTGTAAGTCTCGAAGTCGGAGAGGATATCGCCCGACCAGGCGGTCACCGCATTGCGTTGCGCGCCGGCGAAGGCCGAGCGCGAGAGAATAAACACCCGCTTGCGGTCGCTCGACTTGCGCTGCCCGTCGTAAACCGCGGCGGTGGTCATCAGCGGGAATATGTTCGCATAACGGGCGCCGCTGCCGATCGCGAGTTTGTTGTTCAGCATCAGGTTTTCTTCGCGGCCCTCGGTTTCCGGTTCCGTGGTGTCGAGCCACCAGGCATCCGCGCCGATCTGGAACAGCGCCTTGTCCATCAGGTTCCAGTAGTAGGAGCGGGCCTCCGGATTAGTGGCGTCGTAGACGGCCATCCCGGCTGGGTGGTACGCGCGCGTCTTGGTGCGGTCGATGAAATAGCCGCGTTTGTCCATGTCCGCGTAGGTGGCGCTGCCTGGATCGAAGTACGGCCACACGGAGATCATGAGGTGAAAATTGTTGCGGTGCAGGTCGTCGATCATTCCCTTGGCATCGGGGTATTTCTTGTTGAAGACGAACTCGCCCTTGGTGGTCCACCAGAACCAGTCCTGCACGATGTTATCGACCGGAATGTGCAACTCGCGGTATTTGTGCGCTACGTCCAACAGTTCCTGTTGCGACTGATACTTGTTCTTGCATTGCCAGAAACCATAAGCCCACTTACCGAACATGGGAGCTGTTCCGGTAAGTTCCCGGTAACCGGCGACGATCTTATCGAAGTCCGGACCGTAGAGGAAGTAATAGTCGATCGTATCGGCCACTTCCGAACTGATATACAATGAATGCACGAAACGGTTGTTGAAGCGGCATCGCGACGCGTTGTTCCAGAAGAGGCCATAGCCGTTGCTCGAAACCAGCAATGGCACGGCGATGCTAGTATTGTCCTGGGATACATCCACCGAATCGCCGCGATAATTCCACACGCCTGCCTGGTGCTGGCCCAGCCCGTAGAAAGCTTCCTCGGAGCCGTAGATGGAGATATTGTCTTCCGCGTGATATGTTTTCTCGCCGTTGACCGTTGCGGGAGTCATGGTCTTGGGGCCTTCGGTCACAAGTTTCTTGCCGGACAGGTCGGTGTAAGAGATGAGGCCGTCTCTACGGGTGACGGTGACCTTCAATCGCGCAGTCGCAAGGACGATGTCTGCGCCGGCGGATTCCATTTGCAACTGCGGCGCGGGCCAAGCGGTTTTGGTGACCACGTATTCGATCTGTTTCGGAAACGAAGCGGTGGGCGAATACAGGACGTGGATGATGGAATCGTCCACAACCTCGATTCGCATGGCGCCGGATTGCATGGTCAGTTGCACGCCGTTGGGCTGCTCGTGAACGCCGGTAACAGGGTTCAGCGGGATCCACTGCGCGGGGAGGCTGGCGGCGAGCGCCAGCAGAGCCAGCGAGAGGTACAGCGTTTTCTGCATAAACCGGATAGTATCAGAAGGTGGCGGCGCGAACGCAGACGGTTTCGGCGGCGGCAGGCATTGGGCGGCAGCTTTGCCCAAGATGCCGGCAGGGCCGGATTTTTCGCGGCCCAGTCTATCGGGGGCCGCTGGCGATGTTGGACAATTGTCCGCTATGCGGGCTGAAGTTCGAGCGGGAACAAGGCTACTTTCTGGGCGCGATGTACGTGAGCTACCTGGTGTCGATCCCGCCGGTGCTGGCGCTCATACTGCTGATCTGGAAGCTGAGCGGCTGGCCGTACGATGTTTCGATCGGGGCGGCCTTTGTCGCGTATCTGCCGTGCGTGCCGGTGGTGGCGCGTTTCGCACGAGTGGTGTGGATGTATGTGGATCAGAGGTTCGACCCGCGTTAGGAATGTGGGGCCGGCCCGTGGCCTGCGGCCGGCCCTCGGCCGGCCTCTTCGATTGACCTACACAGCCCGCCGTCTGGGCGCGAACGACCGCACATGCCGCTGCTGGGGCCGCAGCGCGGCGGAGGGAATCTCGACGACCGGAGCCGTGGTCCTTTGCTCGCGGCCGACGTCGGGCGAAACCTCGCGGCGAACCAGCCGGGTGGCCAGTATGCGCTCGATGTGGGCGATATCCGCACGCTCGGCGCGTGTGGCGAAGGTCGAAGCGGTTCCGCCTGCGCCCGCGCGTCCCGTGCGGCCGACGCGGTGAATGAAGTCTTCCGGAACTTGCGGAAGATCGTAGTTCACCACATGGGAGATGGCTTCCACGTGAATGCCGCGCGCCGCGATGTCGGTCGCTACCAGGACACGATAGTA
>Ga0181524_10003895_pt1 | contig 14204 bp, 15 predicted proteins | sample PEATcosm2014_Bin_34_FD_119761 | JGI IMG/M metagenome (GOLD analysis project Ga0181524, IMG submission 119761) | Peatland microbial communities from MTU Mesocosm Facility, Houghton, MI, USA - PEATcosm2014_Bin05_60_metaG | ecosystem: Environmental > Terrestrial > Soil > Wetlands > Peat | place...
CTCGAACTCCCGTACGTCCAGGAGGACGGGGTTGAGTGCCCCGCAGAAGTAGCACTCCTGGGTGGTATACGGTGCGGGAACTTTCTCAAACCCTCTTCCGCACTTCGCGGCCTTGTATTTCGTAAGGCTTCCAGACATCGGGCCTCTCGCTTCGGTACAATCGTGATCCCAAGATGGAGGTTAGAGTGGGCCGCGGGTGGGATTTGAACCCACGATCTAAAGGTGACTGCGCGGTGCTCCACAGCCTCCTATGTTGACCAAACTGTGCCGGTGACTTCCGCCACGCGACTACACCACCGCGGCCAGACAATCTGGGGCGCATTCCATTGCGATATAAGACTTAGACTCTGCAGAGAGTCCGCGTCTCGAACGCAGTCCTGGAGAAATCCAACGCCATTGGTCAGTCTTCAACCCCGGGAGTTCGCTGCTGACACGGCTGAGGCGCTTCGCCTCGGGCTCGTCGTACGGTTCCTTCGATGAGTGGGTCTCTTTCATCTTCGAGAAGAACGTTCTACTGATGCCCTCCAGATTCACTAATTTCTGGAGCTGAAGGCGGCTCCGAGTTACGCGACATCCGTGGGCCGGAAACTATATATCATGATATATCGTGCTATATCACGATAGTACATGATGTTCGGAAGCCCATGGATGCGCCGACATAGGTGGATGCAGCGAGGCGACGCTAGAATCGTAGTACTGAAGGTTCTGAATGAAAGGCCCATGCACGGCTATGAGGTTCTCAAGGAAATCTCCGAGATGTTTGGGGGCATGTATGCACCAAGCGCGGGTATGGTCTATCCCACGTTGCAATGGCTTGAAGACGAGAGTCTTGTGAATTCGTCGCAGGAGGAAGGTGGCAAGAAGGTCTACAGGATCAACGATGCGGGGAAGAGGTTCTTAGCGAATGGACAACAAACGCTCAAGAGGCTTTTGGCCTTCCAAAAGAAAGTGCCTGAAGAGAAGCTCGAGATGATGAAAGCTGGTCGAAAGCTGTTCCAAACTGCGATGATGGCATTTCCTGAAATGAGTGGAGAGAAGGCCAAGGATGTCGCCAAGATTCTCAACGAAGCACAGGCGAAGCTCGACAAGTTGGCCGAGTAGAGAGAACTTGGTTGTCCGTCAAGACCCTATTTCGAGCTCCGGGAACTTTCTTGAGCATGCTAGCCGCGCTCATCTGTGTTCTCGCTAGTGCGCCCCGCAAACTCGTGACCCGAAGGCGGGGTGCTGCCCATATCGTGGTAATCTTGCTCGTTATCATCATAATCTTACTCGTGCTCATATTCCTCACAATCTAACCCGAAAGCCAGCACAGCCGTCGAGGCAACCCGATGCCGCCGAAGTCGCCTAGTCCAGGCGCCCCACGCTGACCTGACCTACGAATATCCCGTCTTCCTCCTTGAGCCGCATGAGTCTCTCTTCAATCAGCAGTTCCGACTTCCCACGCCCAAGATACGTTCCTAGGGCGAACTGAATGCTCAACCCGGCGGCTACAAGTATCACGAAGTGATAGAAGACAGGAGCCTTGTTGGCCCAGAGAACCCTGTATATCAGACCGACCAGGGTTAGTCCGGCTCCAAGCCCCACGACAAAACCGGTGAAGGTTGTCAAGATCGTAATGTGGAACGGGGCGCTGTTCACGGAAGTTATCTTGAACCTTCTCAGGTACGGCAGAGCGAGCGAGGGCACTATCCCGGCCAGCGCCAATAGGACGAGAAGGGCAGGGAGCATTTCTGCTGAGTACAGCATTTGGTTTCCCCTCGCCGGCCTCGAGAACACATCGAGCGCGTGAACGACGGGCCTGAGAAATAGGGCGTTGGGACCATCCGCGTTGTACATATCCCAGGCCAACGAGGTAAGAAGAAGAAACATCAGCGTGGAAACATAGAACAGGTATGTGCGCTCCAGGATGCCTGCCTTGACGGGAGGGTCGTCGGGCTTCACCACGACCGTCTGCTTGGATCTCGTGATTCTTGTGAACAACTTGGCCACATTCAGCGAGCTGAGCCCTCCAACGAGGACCATCCACGAGTATCCTAGGGCGAGCGCCCCGAGACCCGCCAGGGCGGTGGCACCGAAGACCAGCATGAGCTCGGGAGTTGTCGGCTTGAACCGGAAGATGGTGAACGTAGAGATGATTCCGAGACCGTAGAAAACAAACCCTGCGAGGATGGCACCGATTGAAACCAGGTTGGAGCTAGTCCGCATATTCCATCATGGTTGCCGAGCTGATCTTTTCAATTACTCCTCCCGTCTGTTCCTTTTTCTGATAGTTGCGTTCCGCAAATGAGGCAGGAAGGCAAGCTCGGTGCCCGCCTGTGTTCGGTGGACGCTTAAACGGCTTTGACTTGGCCCAGGATTTCACTTCGTGAACCTGGCCCTGACCATTCTCCCGGCGCCGAGGAGTTCGAACCCAGTGAACCCTGGTGAGAGTAGGTTAAGCTCTTCCAGCCGAGTGCCGTGCCTTATGATCATGCCAGGCACCCTGTCCCAGACATAGAAACTTCCGCCCTCCCGCAGGATTCTTCTGATCTCCGCCAAGCTTGCCTGCCTGTCATTGAAGTGGTGAATCGAGAAGGCGGAGAACGCGAGATCGACGCTGCCAGAAGGGATGTCTCCCAGCCTCTCGGCTCCGGTGGTGAGCACCCGCACGTTCTCCAGCCTCTCGGCTGCAACTCTGCTTCTGATTCTGTCGCTCCTAGTGGGGTCTGGTTCGATCGAGTAGACAAGGCCTGTACGGCCGACTAAGGTTGCGGCTGAGATGGTGAAGTAGCCAAGTCCCGCACCGATGTCTGCCACCCTCTGCCCTTCTACTATCCCGATCTGCTTCGTCACGGCATAAGGTTCCTGAAAGAGCGAACGGAAACGCTCAGCAAAGGTCAGTTTCATTCGAATTCACGCTTTGATTCTGAAAGGTCGCTTGGGGTGTCTATTATGCCCAATGACCAAGCAAATCAATGAGCGCGAGCGGCATAGGCTTGCATTCTTGAACGAATCATTTGCTCTTGTAGCAGAAGTATGGGAAGCCGCCGTTCACCATGTCGACGGACATCTCGATGATTCTTTCAGAGATCTCTTTCCACTTCGCGTCCCAGTCTATGTTCTCCACGACCAGCTCCTTCTCGCCGCCTCCGCTCCGGGAAGGGACGCTGGCCCAAATCGGGCGCCCGTGAAACGGCTTCACTACGCGGACCTTCCAGCGGTCGCAGTTCATCTTGCGGCCCTCCTCCCTGTAGTGGTAGCAGACCCTGCAGAAGCGCGACAGCCAAACTATCTCCTTCGTCCTCCTGACCGACCTGCCTATCTCCTCGAGGAGCCGCTCTGACTCCTTGCGGATCATGTCGGCCAGCTCCTTCTGGCCCTGTTCGGTGTTGGTATAGTAGTCAGGGTCCTCGGCGAGAGCCTTCCACCAGCTCGTGAACTCGGCCTCTTCCTCGGTCAAGACGGTGGGGAGAACGGTTCCGTGGATAAAAGCCTGATGAAACGGAGGAGATCCGGGAATGGATAAATAATCAGGGGCGCCAGAAATTCGACGGTCTGGCACGCAGCGTGCTACGACGGGCGATCAGGACTGGCCCAAAAGGTCAGGATGATGACTCTACTGCTGCGTGTCCAGCCCAACCAATCATTAAAACAAGAATCCGGCCGCCACCATGGAGGCTAGAGGCCAAGACGCTTCGGCCTCGAAGAGGCTTCCTGACGCGGGCCACCAGCCTCACGGCGTCCGAAGAGGTGACTAGCCGAGCCCCTCTGGCTACGACCTTCCGGAGGGCGAGCTCTGAATCATTGGCGCGTAGGTTGACTCCCTTGATGCAGTCCTCGAGGACATTGACCTTCAGCCCAGCATCGAGCGCGTCCAAGGAGGTCTCCTTGACGCAGTAGTCTGTGGTCAGGCCTCCGAGGAAGATCCCACGGACCCCAGCCTCCTTCAGCCGCTTCTCGAGGTCGGTCCCCTGGAACCCCGAGTACGCTTCCGAACGCGCTTCTGTGCCCTTGCTGATGACCACAGCCCCCCGAGGGACTTTGAGCCTCGGATGGAACTCGGCCCCGGGGGTCCCCTTCACGCAGTGGGGAGGCCAGATCCCTCCCTGGTCCTTGAAGGATATGTGGTTCCGTGGATGCCAGTCTCTCACGAAGAAGACTGGAAGGGACGCCTTAGTGAACGCCCCGATGACCCTGTTGAGCTTGGGCACCACTCTGTCCCCGTCCTTGACTGCCAGGGCCCCTCCTGGACAGAAGTCCCTCTGCACGTCGACCACAAGCAACACCTTACGCGCGGCCGGTCACCTCCAAGACAGCGAGGGGTGGGCCGTCCTCATCTCTTCCAAGCTAGCCTTCACCCTCGCGCGAATCTCGTCCATGCTGTCGAAGCCCCTCGCCATCCTGCCTTCCTTCAGCAGGGGCTTCAGCAGGCCTGTCGAGCGGCTCGGCTTCGACGAGCCCTCCAAGGTCACGAAGTCCCTGAAACCGGCCGACCGGTAGGCTGCTTTGCGCCCGCCGAGCCCTCCCCTCTTCGCCCTGAACTCCTTCCTCGGGCCCTCGGCGACCTCAACTATCTTCGCGCTCAGGTCAATCACTGGTGGGTACGCCACCGCTGTACCCACCCCATAGCCGTCCACGATGGCGTTGAGCCTCCCGATCGACTCCTCGTCGAGCCTCCCGGACGCTATGATCTTGACCGCCTTCCCGCCGCGGATGTCGAGCTCCCACCTGACCTCTTCGGCTATCTTCAGGAAGTCGCCTCTGCGCGAGGCGGGCGTGTCGAGTCTGACGCCCCAGAGTCTAGAACCCAGCACCTCGAGGGCTCTAATCGATTCCGCTTTCTCGTCCCAGAACGTGTCGACCAGCGCCACGCGCGGGACGCTCTTCGGTATGGTCTCGTCGAAGAGACGCCAAGCCTTCTCCTGGCTGCCGAGGATCTGCACCAGTGCGTGGGGCATCGTCCCCGATGGCTCGAGCTTCAGCAGCTTTGCGGCGAGGACGTTCGAGACCCCGTCAAACCCTGCGAGGTAGCAGGCTCTTTCCACCATGGGGGCCAGGGCGGGATGAACCCGGCGTGTCCCAAAGCTGATGAGGAGCTTCGAAGCGGCGGCCAGTCTCAGCTTTGCGGCCCTCGTCGAGACGCTCGTTGAGGACGAGAGCAGCCCGAGGATGGGGTTCTCGTACTCGACGAAATCGACGTACCTTCCCTCGATGACCATGAGTGGCTCGTAGATTGCCTTTGAGCCGTCGGCGACGAAGACATCGCCCTCGTCGAAGGCCCAGACGTTGACCGGGAGGCCTTCGAGGAGCTTCGTTACCTCGTAGATGCCGCTGACGACGCCCCAGTTGTCTAGATATGGGACGTTCCTGGCGTAGACCTCCATCACGACTCGCGAGTCGATGTGATTCTTCCGCAGGACCCTTTTGGTCTGGAGGAAGTAGGAGTCCGTCGTCTCAGCGTTCCGGATCTCCTTCTCGCTCGCCAACCAGAAGAGCCTGTCGTCCAGGTCTACCCGGGGCATCTATGGTTCGGCCGTCTCATGGCCTCTTGGAAAAGGGTTTCTGCCCCCCAGCGGAGGCGGGAGCCAAGAACCCTTATACATGAAAGGGGGCGAGCCCGAAATCTAGGGCCGGTAGTTCAGCGGTACGAACGCCCGCCTCGCACGCGGGAGAACCCTTCGGGTCCCAAGGTCGGGGGTTCAATTCCCCCCCGGTCCACTTTTCCCTACTGCGCGATGATTTGAGGCCTTACGTCGAGTCCGAGGGCCTTGCCGAAGTCGGCCCTGAGGCCCTTGTACCTATTCCTGACCGTGACCTCCGTGACGCCCGCGGCTTCGGCGATCTCCTTTTGGGTCTTGACTTCACCTTCGATGACGCTCGCGAGGTAGAGAGCGCTCGCTGCGAGCCCCATCGGCGACTTGCCTGCCGAGATCTCCTTCTCTTCGGTCATTCTGACGATCTCGACGGCCTTGCGGGCCGCCTTTTCTGAGAGACCGACTTTGGAGGCAATCCTCGTGACGTTCCTTGCGGCGTCTGCCACCGGCATGCTGAGGTCCATTTCCCTGAGGAGGATGCGGTAGTCTCTGGCGACGGCCTTCCTGCTCAGGTTCTCGACGACGGCTATGTCCTTGAGCGTCCTCGGCGTCCCCGTGTCGCGGAAGGCCGCGTACAGGGAAGCCGCCGCGATCCCGACGATGGAGCGTCCCCTGAGGAGCCCCCTCTCGAGTGCCTTTCTGTAGATGTAGGCTGCGCGTTCCTTGACGGTCTGCGAGACCCCGAGCTTGTCGCCCATCTTGTCCAGCTCGCGCAATGCGACGCTGAGGTTCTTCTCGGTGGAACCGAAGGCAGGGGCCCTGTTGTCCCACTTCCTCAGTCTCTCCATCGCACTTCGCATTGGGGAGGCGAAGGACCTACCCGAGGCGTCCCTGTTGGACCTCCCGATCATGGTGGAGAGGCCCATGTCCTTGCGGATTATCGAGGTCGGCGAACCCGCCCTGGCTCTGTCCGCCTCTTTCTCGTCGCCGAACGACCTCCATTCCGGACCCTGGTCGACGGCGCGCTCGCTGACCACGAAACCGCAGTTGTGGCACGTAAGCTCTCCCGTGTGGGCGTCGTCAACGAGCGTCCGTTTGCCACACTGGGGGCATCTGTCTGAAACCTGGAGAACTGCCGTACGAATTGAATTCATTTTATCTAGCTCTACAACCAGTCGGTACATCTCCCTAATGTCTCCCTAATAAGTATGGGGGTAGTCCCCGATTGTGTCTCACCCAGGCGTTTGGATGAACAGGCCTAACCTCAACCGCTCGAAGCCTTGCGAGCCAACTGGGTCCCGCAGACGGGACAAACGGTCAGCTTCGGGTTGGCGTATTCCTTCCCACATCCCCGGCAGTAGATCTTCCACGCGATGTTCTTCCACGCGCCCCCCTTAACTGAGGTCTGTGCCAGCGGAATGGAGAGCACATTTGCCACGTTCCTGACTGCGAAGTCGTCAGAGACGAGGCTGACGCCTCCTTCATTCTGAGAGAGGTCAAGCGCGAGGGCGAGTAGGGACATGTCCGTCTGAGAGAGCGCCCCGATGTCGCCCGTCTTCATGGCCGTGGTCTTGACCCTGTTAACCGAGTCGAGCGAAGGCTCGGTCACGTGGACCCTTGAGTGAAGGAAGGACGAGCCCACGTTGTGATGCTTGACTTCTTCGAGAACAAGATAGGTAGTGAAGTAGCGGCCGCTCCCCTGGTAGGGGATCCCCGCGTAGAATGCGGTGGAATCTAGGACGTATGCGGGCTCAGACAAATGGGGGAACCATCAACCAATCATTTCTGGAGGACGCGGTTGGCCAATCCGGATGCATCGTGTGACTTCATTGATTCTTCCGTTCTCGCAGGTCTGAGAGTGAGACGTTTATTTAGTTTCCACCGCGAGGCAAGACGCGACTGAGCTTTGAGCAGACCGGCCGAACTGGGAAGCGTCAAGGAAGGAAGCTACATCATCCTAGAGGGAGAGCCGTGCAAGGTCGTCAGCCGCGAGCACTTCAAGCCAGGAAAGCACGGGAGCGCGAAGGTCAGGCTGGTGGCGATATCGATTACGACCGGGTCGAAGAAGAGCTACGTCTCGCCTGCCGAGTCGAGGGTCGATATCCCAATGATCGACAAGCGCTCGGGTCAGATAACCTCGGTCATGGACAAGGCCGTACAGGTGATGGACCTCGAGACCTTCGAGGTCTTCGAGACGCCGAAGCCCTCCGCGGAGGAGATGGCCGAGCTGAACGGGACGCTTGGGGCCGGGACCGAGGTCGAATACTGGACCATGTTGGGCAAGACCAAGATCATGCGCGTAAAGGGCAGCGGCTAGCGGTCTTCTTCTTGGGCCCCAGACAACTCTGAAGTCCAGGCGGAGCCAACCGTGATCGTGGGCGCGTTAATTCTTACCCGCGGCCTTCGTCCTTCGCTTCTCGACCCTGATTCCTAGCCAGGTCTCGTAGGAGTCCTTTGCAGGCGCTCCCTCAGGCACACCCGCCGAGTGATGCACGCGTTGAGTTCTCAACCACCCTTCATAGGTATCGGGCGGAAGCTGCATTTCTTCCGTCTTGGAGGATTCTCTCAAGGCCGCTCGAGATGCAGTAAGGGCGTCCTTGCGTATAAGGTAGAGGTCGATGCGTGTGGCTGGAAAATCACTCAGCCCACTCGGACGCTCTCGTGGAAGGGAATTCGCGAGACGGGGTGCCACACCCGGCACCCAATTCGCGGACCCTTGGATGAGGCGAGGACCCCTTCGAGCTTACTATCACCGACGCTTCCCGCTGGTTCCAGGGTGAAACCCAGGCAAGCCTAGCGATTGGGCGTGGAATGTCCTTATTAGGGACGGATAACCAAGCGTATCATGAGTCAAACAGTACCACAGCTGTGCGTAACCCACCGAATCAGACTTCAGCCCGAAGGCACGGGCGACCATCTCGTCTGCCCGGTCTGCGTTCAAATCGACAACCAAGAGATGCTCCGACGAAGATCACGAAGACGATAGCCGCCATGACAGAGTCTGTCCAACAGCAGCAAAGACCGCCCAAGGTCTGCCCCGAGTGCGGCGCTCCCGGACCCCTCTATAGGACCCCCCGTGGGCTCAAGTGCGAGAGCTGCGTCAGTAGGATGGATTCTTCTGGGTTGGGTTTCCGGTAGAGTTGACAGGGTCACAGATGACGTATCCCTCAGGTCTCGCAATCCCTCTGCGGCAAAAGAGCTGAGGCGTCAACGAAGGCCACGATAGTCACCTACACTGACGAATTCGCGAAGCACGAGGTCCAAGAACTGGCCAAGGCCGCCGGCTACTCGGTCGAGGAGGTGATCTGCCTCAAGCAAATCGTCAAGTCAGGGTACGGGGTCGGGGTGGGCAAGGCGGAGGAGCTTTCCGAGATTGTGAGTGGCAACGACTCTGACACGCTGATCATAGACGAGAGCATCACCTCCTCGCAGGCCAACAACCTGGCGAAAGTGACGCACGTCGAGGTAATCGACCGCGAAAGACTGATTCTCAACATCTTCGCCCTGCGCGCCGCGACCACTCAGGCCAAGCTCCAGGTCCAGCTCGCAGAGCTGCGCTATGAACTGCCCAGGACGAAGGACGTCGTGCGCAACTCGGCCGCGGGCGAGAGGGCCGGATTTATGGGGACGGGGGAGCTGGCCGTGGACGTCAAGTTCAAGGCCCTGAAGCGCAGGATGGTGACGGCCAGGGAGAAGCTCGCCAAGGCCGAGATGAACAGGTCGGTCCAAAGAAGGGAACGCATGAAGCTCGGCGAGCCTCTGGTGTCGCTCGCAGGCTACACCAGCAGCGGGAAGACGACGCTTTTCAATAGGCTGGCTTCCGAGTCCAAGGAGGAGTCCCCGAAACTCTTCACCACGCTCGCCACGACGACCCGCGCCGTGTCCTTGCACGACTCGAAGAGGAAAGTGATGCTGTCAGACACTGTGGGGTTCATCTCGAGGCTCCCGACCTATCTGGTCGAGTCGTTCAAGTCGACTCTCGAGGAGCTGACATACGCCGACCTCATCCTATTAGTCGTCGACGCGAGCGAGAGCCCTGAAAGCATCGGAGTGAAGCTCGGGAGTTGCAGGGAGACTCTCGAACAGCTCGGGGTCGACCCGAAGAAGATTCTTCTTGTATTCAACAAGATAGACCTCCTCCCTCGTGGAGTGACGACCACGGGACTAGAAGGTCTCCTTGGGGGACTCGCCTCGGTCAGGACGTCGGCGATTCGGGGCGATGGCATGCGGCAGCTGAGAAACCAGATTCTGGAACGGACACGTGAAGCTGACTCCAGGATGGCGCCCGGTAGACGCAGACAGACCTTCGAGTCGGTCTAAGCCCGGTCGTGACTGTAACTGGCGAAGCCGGAGCGCTGTGGTGCTCTATCTTTGGCTTGATCTTCATCGTGGAACTCAGACGGCTCTTCCGAATCCCTTCATCTAGAGCGGCCTTCCGGAACTGTTTATGAATATAGGCTTTTGTGATGACAAATCCCAGAGAAATGATCTCCAGACGACGTGGGGTCACAGGAGCCTACTGGGCGCTGCTCGTCGCGTGCATGATCGTGAGTTCCTCGGCCACCTACTACCTGGCGCCAGGCAGGCTGGCTGCGACGACCAGGACCACCACTACTACATCCCTGAGTTTCGCGAGCACGACGACGACCACCTCTATCATGTGAACCTTGACGCCCTTTCCTCGTATCTGTGTGAGAAGACACCCCCGGTCAGATGCTGGACGTCCAGGTCATAAGGTCGGGGCAGACGGTGACGGTCAAGCTCGTCCTCGGGACGAGGCTTCCTCCGTCCTCGAGTTAGACTTCGGCGCCAGCCTGGCATTGAGGATCTCAAAGGTGCCCGAATCGCCCTTCCAGTGGGTCTCCGCCTTCTCGACCTGGACGCTGGCCTTGAATAGGGGACAGTCCAGCACGAAGGTCTCGCCTTCGCCTCCCTCCAAGGCCGGATGAAACCTGAACTTCCTGCTCAGCGTCACCAGCTCGTCTATCGCGGCGTCGTCGAGGACGCGTCCGAGCCACCTCCGGTCGAGCCCGAGCGCCGACACGCTGACCACCATCACGACGAAGCCGTCCTTCGCCAGCCGCCTCAGGTGCTGCTCGGGGTCGACCCCCCAGAGAGGCGAGACGCAGTCCAGGCCAAGGTCCTTGCAGACCCTCTCGACGCGGCTCTTCTGGTAGACGCTCGCCAGAGCGCCCGTGCAAACCCCCTCTAGCCCATAGGCCCCTTTGGCCCTCCGAAGAGCCGCGACGAGGTCCTCCAGCTCCTCCTCCTTGACGCCAGGCGTTTCTTGCGTGAGCTGAGGAACCCCGATCGCCTCCGCCTGCAGCGGGGTCCACTTCAGGTTCGGGAAGTGGAACATGTACGAAGCATTCGACCTCGGGAAGACCGTGATTAGACATGCGAGCCGGTCGCTCTTGGAAGCCATGTACGCGGCGTAGGTTGAGTCCTTGCCTCCCGAGAAAAGCGCGCCGACCCTCATCTCTTATCACCTGTCGCCTCAGATCGCCTCAAGATAATTAAATACGCGGCGTCGGGTCGCCAATTCGGATGCTAGATTCGCTCAGGGAGGGGCTACAGGCCGCGGTCAAGAAGCTGGTCGGCTCCACGACGGTCGACGAGAAGGCCGTCAAGGAGTTCGTGCGCGACCTCCAACGTACCCTGATTCAGTCGGACGTCAACGTCAAGATAGCGCTCGAGGTCACCGAACGGGTCGAGAAGAGGGTCCTCGAGGAGAAGCCGGCCGCGGGCGTCACGAGGAAGGACCAGGTCGTCTCCGTGCTGTACGAGGAGCTGGCCCGGCTTATGGGCGGCGATGGCGGGCTGCACCTCGACAAGGACAAGACCAGCATCATAGTGATGCTGGGAGTTCAGGGCTCGGGTAAAACCACGACGACCGGGAAACTAGCCCGCTTCTACACAAAGAAGGGATTCAAGGTCGGGATCGTGGCCGCGGACACGTTCAGGCCCGGGGCCGTCGTTCAGCTGAAAACCCTCGCTTCCAGTTCGGGAGTCGATGTTTACAGCGACGAGAAGGAGAAGAATTCGGTCAAGATCGCAAAGGAGGGAAGGAAACACTTTGAGGGTTCGAAGAATTTGGTGATCATTGACACGGCTGGCAGGCACAAGGAGGAAAAGGGGCTCCTTCAGGAGATTAAGGAGGTAGTGGAGGCAGTCAGGCCGGACGCCACCTTGCTCGTGATAGACGGGACGATCGGCCAGCAGTGCTACAACCAGGCCCTGGCGTTCCACCAGGCAGCACCTGTCGGTGGCATCGTTGTCACGAAACTGGACGGAGCCGCAAAGGGGGGCGGAGCACTGGCAGCTTCCGCCGCGACGGGGGCCAAGGTTTTCTTCATTGGGACCGGGGAGAGAATCGACGACCTGGAGGAGTTCGCCCCGACGAGGTTCGTCGGCAGACTGCTGGGGATGGGAGACCTGAAGGCCCTGATGGATATGGTCCGCACGTCCGAGGTTGAGATCGACGAGAAGGCTGCCCAGAGGATGATGTCGGGCAAGCTGACGATGGACGACCTTCTCGCGCAGTTCGAGCAGATGAAGAAGTTCGGCTCCCTGAAGAAGGTGCTCGAGCACATACCGGGCTTCTCCGGGGCGGTCAACCCCCAGGAGCTTGAGAAGGCCGAGGACAGGGTCAAGGTCTACAAGTCGATCATCCAATCGATGACCGGGACCGAGAAGGCTGACCCTGATAGAATCAGCTCGTCGCGTCTCAAGCGGATTGCGAGGGGTTCGGGCCGGAGCGAGAAGGACGTGAGAGAGCTACTGTCAAAATATAAGCAGATGAAGTCCCTCGTAAAGACGAGCAAGGGCCGCGAGTTCCGCCAGATGATGCGCCGCGCGGGTGCGCAGTAGCGTGTCGACGGCGGCGCACGCTTACCGCCTCTGCGGCTATTGCGTCCAGAGGCAGGGCGGGTCAGGACCTCTGGAGGTCGTGGAAGGGAGGGGCTGCTTCGTCTGTGAAGGGCTGATGGAAACAGTGTCCGCGCTGGCCGAAGCGGCGGCCCGGAAGGTCAGGCGTTACCAGTTCGAAACATTCATGGTCGGGGTCTCGCTCCCGGAGGGCGTCCAGGAGAGGGAGGACGAGCTCAGGTCAGACCTCAGGCTCAAGGGGAACGAGACGATCAAGACGCAGACGGCGAAGCTGATCGCCGCGCACGTCTCCGGGAAGCTCCGCAAGCGCGTCGACAGGCTTAGACCCGACCTGACACTCCTCGTCAGCCCCGGCACGGGCGAGGTCACCGCCTCGTCAAGACCAGTCTTCTTCTACGGGAGGTACACCAAACCGCGAGGGGTGTCTCAGAAGAGGGAGCTCTGCCCCGACTGCTCAGGTGCTGGATGCCGCGAGTGCGGGAAGACGGGGTTCGAGCGTAAGCCCAGCGTCGAGAAGCTGCTGCGCAGGAAGATCTCGGGCTTCAGCGGGAGCGACAGGATGACCTTCACGTGGCTGGGGAGCGAGGATAAGGAGAGCAGGGTCTTCCCGCCCGGCAGGCCGTTCGTCGTCGAAGTGAAGAACCCGGTGAAGAGGGTCTTCCCGCGCAAGTTCGCGGCCAGGTACAGGGGCGGCCAAGTGTCGGTCTCGGCGGGTAGGGTCCTCCCGGCTAAGCCGGTGAGGCTGCCAACGTTCAGGTTCGGGACCGAAATCCTAGCGACCGCCGCCTCGAAGGTCTCAGCTGAGGCTCTCGCGGGACTCCACTCCACCTTCAGGAGGACCGCGGTCAAGTTTGAGAGGCCTCACGACAGGCCGGCTTGGAAGACGGTCTACAGGGCGGATGCCACAACCAGGGGGAGAACGTTGGTCATACACGCCGAGCTGGACGGAGGGCTGCCGGTCAAGAGATTCGTCAGCGGCGAACTCGTTTCACCGTCTGTGTCGGAAGTCTTAAAAACTGAAGTGAGATGCCGCAGATTCGACATCTGCGGAGTCACGGAAACGGGGAAATTCGAAATTGGCGAAGTCGCACGGATTCAGAAGGAGAACTAGGTCTCTTCTCAAGGCGCCGAAGACAAAGAAGGGCATGAGCAGTCTGCTCATAGAGTACTCTCCGAAGGACAAAGTCGTGGTCAAGATTGACCCGTCCCAAGTCAAGGGGATGCCTCACAGGAGGTTCAACGGCCTCGTGGGGACGGTGACGGAGGTGGGTAGGCGTGCCGTGATCCTGGACGTCCCGGTAGGCGACAAAGTCAAGACGCTCATAGCTAGGAAGGAGCACATCGTCCGCCTAGAGGCGAAATGATGGCTGAAAAGGCCTCCAAGAAGCTCCTCACCATCCCCGAGGCTCACCAGATTCTGCAGAAAATCGATATTGCGAAAGCGGACCAGATTCAGAAGAGGACACTTGACTATACTGCGAAGTTCGCGAAGGTGACCCCCGAGAGTGCCAAGAAGCTGTGCAAGGAGCTGGAAACCGATTGTGGACTCAGCGAGGAGGAAGCCGTCGAGGTCGTTAATGTGATGCCGAAGTCAATCGAAGAGCTGAGGACCTTCACCTCAGGATGGAGGAAGCTCCTCCCGAGCGAGACCCTCGAGAAAGTTCTCAAGATACTCAAGTCGTAAGCGCTCAAGCATTAAATAGCAAGCAGAGACAGAAAGCAGTCAGATAGCCAAGGGGACATCACTTGAAAGCACGTACAACGCTACACGCGGAGGAGCCCCGCTCCAACTAGACTTCTTGC
>Ga0181524_10003903_pt1 | contig 14185 bp, 16 predicted proteins | sample PEATcosm2014_Bin_34_FD_119761 | JGI IMG/M metagenome (GOLD analysis project Ga0181524, IMG submission 119761) | Peatland microbial communities from MTU Mesocosm Facility, Houghton, MI, USA - PEATcosm2014_Bin05_60_metaG | ecosystem: Environmental > Terrestrial > Soil > Wetlands > Peat | place...
CCAGCGGCCGGGCGGACCACGATGACATCGACGAACCGCTCCGCATGCTCCCGGCGGTGACATGTCTACGCTGCAAAACCGAGTCTTTACAAGGGATTCCAGACCCAGGGCTTGTGATAACCGGCGTTAGGGCGCGGCTGGAAAACGTCGGTGGTGTTGTTCTGCGTGCCTGCTCTGCTCGGTCCTGACGGCACTTGGCGGGCGCGCGGCTAAGCGTTCCACGCCTGCTGAAGTGGCCGGTAGTCGATGACGGTGATGGCCTCGTCATCGAGGAGGTCGCGCGCTCGTTGTGAGGTGAGGAACGCATGGTCGCTTTGCCGGATCTGCCAGCCGGAGGGCTCGATCGTCTGCCATTGTTCGGTGCCGTGCGCTGGGTGGACGGCCCATTCGTTGAGGCCTGGCGGTAGGTCGCGGAGCATTCGTGCGTAGCTTGCCGCCTTGTCGTGGAGGCCGATGGAGAAGCTGTCTAGGAAGGGGTTGTCGACGACCGGTTTGCCATGCTGGCGAGCCTTGCGGCGGCCGTCGACGAGCCAGACCCGTGCGGCGAGGCTGTACTCCTCGGCGAGCGCCATCGCCAAGTCGAAGATGTCGTCGCGGCCACCGTCGGCAAGGCAGTGCCAGTCGAGGTGCGTGGGTGCTAGTCCTTCATCGACCACTGCGTCGATTTGTGCGCGCAGCTCGCGTTCGACTTCTGTCAGCTTGGCCTTCGCTAGGAGCGCGGTGTGCTGGGCCGGCGCGTTGATGTAGAGCTTGTCGGTGCCGGGGTCGAGCAACGAGGGCACGTCGGCCTTGGCGGCGACCGGGCCCCAGCGGTACTCGGACGAATCGCGGATGAGCGCGAGGTGGATGCCGAACGGGATGTGTCGGCGTTCCCGGAGCAGACGCATCGCGTTCGCCGCCGCGGGGCACGGGACCATCAGGCTGCAAGAGCTCGCGATGCCGTTCTCGATCGACTCCACCACCGCTGCGTTGACCGCGTCGTGCATGCCGAAGTCGTCGCAGTTGACGATCAGCACCTTGGCGTCAGGCGCGAAACCCAGCAGCTCACTCGACAGTCGGTCCACGACATCCGAGTCTGCCCGACCGCCGGCTACGAACGCATGATGCCGTACCTGCATCTAATGCCGGGTAGAGGCGCATAGAACAACCGCCAGTAGTCCCTGGTGGGACCGCGCCCGATTCGGCGTTACGCGCAGCGCAGCGCCACCGTCGCATTCCCACCGACGGCCGCTCGACAGCGCCACTGAACCTCTCATGCGGGCGGCGAGGCTGACCGATCGAAGACGTTTTCGCGGTGGCGGCACACGCGAAGCCCTCTCGCTCTCGAGTCCTCCGCTTGGAGCCCCACTGAGGTGGGCTGACATTCCCGCGGGAGATGAAGGCAATGGCGGCAATCTCGACGAGCCAGAGCGCGATCGGGACGAGGTCATGCCTGGCGTTGTAACGCCGAGCCGTCGGCGAGCCCGTGTGCCAAGCCATAAGTGCTCTGACAGAAGAAGAGCGCGAACAGGGCCCTCGGCTAGCGACGCTCACGACCGTTCGCCCACGCCATCCGCAACCGGAACCCGACGGCGGTACCAGTCGCCAGCACGAGCGGTTCCAGGGTGCCAGCTTCCTCGGCGTGCCAATGGGCTTGGCCGTAGCCGGAGTTCTGTGTGAGGATGCTCGCCCTCAGGTCGCGCATGGTGGCCAGGATCGTCAGTGCGACAGCGGTCTCGACCACGGCACCGAGGTGCGCCGGCCTGACAGCCACGAGCATGGATCGGCCCGATCGAGGCGGCCTTGGGCGTAGCCGAACGTAATGCACGCTGCTAAGTGGGTCCAGGCACTCCGTCAGCGCTCAGCGCGCCGTTCGTCAAAGCCCCCGGCAGAACTGCGCGCGCGAAAGGCAGGCGATGTCCCGCCGGGTAACGTTCAGCCTGGTGGAGGGACCCGTAGCAGAAGATGATGGGGATCCCCGGTCGCTTCGTGTCTCGGATCGGGAGCGGGATCACACTGTCGACCGGCTGAAAGACGCCGTTTCCGAAGGCCTGATCGATATAGAGGAGTTCGGCGATCGGACCTCGCAGGCTCTCGTGGCGCGCACGCGCGGTGAGCTGGACGCGTTGATCTCAGACCTCCCGGCCGGCGCTGACGCAGGACTGGAAACCGATGACATCGTCGAGCTCAAAGGCAGCATGAGCTCGCTGGAGCGCAAGGGCAACTGGCAGGTGCCCCGCAAGTTGGTGCTCCGTTGGCGGATGGGCTCGGTCAAGCTCGATTTCGCGGAGGCCAGGATCGTCCACCCGGTGGTCGAGATCGAGCTCGACGTCAAAGGCGGTTCGGTGGAAATACGCCTGCCGGAAGGGGCGAGTGCTTCGTTGGACGGAGTGGAGGCTCGGCTCGGGAGCATCGAAGACCACAGGCGGGGCGCACCCGCCGTGGGGCGGCCTCATTTCGTCTTGAAAGGCGAGATCAGTCGGGGCTCGGTCGAGGTTCGCGGGCCGCGCCGCTCGTGGCCACGGCGCCAGCGAGGAGGCTCGTCTTAGGGCTCACGCCGAGTTTGATTGAGCGTTGATGGTGTAGTTCCACTGTGTGCCCATCAGCTTGGGCGCCATGGCAGAAGGAGTATCCCGATGACATGACGTGACCAAGAGAACTGAGACAGCCAGCCAGGGAAGGCCTGGTCTGGGGAGACGTCCGGGTCCCCGGTAGGGACGCCCCCGTGCGTGGTCGAGAGGCCGGGTGCGAAGCGGGGCGGAACAACTGACCGGTCCGTAGCGAGTGCGAAGTTGCGAGGCCTGACAAACGTCGTCATATACATCCCGCCGAGAGGCGGGCCAGGAGGGAGCCGAGCCGCTATTGGAACGGCGAAGGCCAGGGAAGGTGCCAGGGAACCGGAAGCGGGCACCGAAGAACCCTCCGGCGTAGTGGGCGTGGAACGGTCAGAAGGCTGTGCTCGGAAATGGGGAGATCCTCCTCGGCCCCGCCACGGTGGGTGGCGGGAAGCGACGCCCGGTTATAACCGGAGACCCCGGGAAGTGCCAGGTGGCCGAGAGGAAGTCGGAGGGGGTCGTAGTGGCAGACGACGGCGAGGGAAGGCACAGCCCCGCCTGATGCGAAGGGCCCCTACTTCATCGATGCAGGCGTGTGAAGCGAAGGGAACCGGTTAGTGACCGAAGGTCTAGATCAGCCGGACGCATCCGAGGGTCCGCAGGACGACAGTGCCCGACTTCGGGCGAGGTCCATCAGTCGGGCTGAGGACGTGGAGGTCTTCCAAGCGCTCCAGCGCGTGCTTTACCGCAGCGCCAAGCAGGACCCGAAGCGTCGCTTCCATGCTCTCTACGACAAGCTCACCCGCCGTGACGTGATGTGGCGGGCGTGGGTCGACGTTGCCACCAACCAAGGTGCCCCCGGCATCGACGGCGTGTCCATCGCCTCGATCGAGGACGGGGGCACAGAGGAGATACGAGCCTTCCTCGACGATCTCGCCGCAGAGATCAAGGCCGAGACCTATCGGCCACAGCCTCTCCGGCGAGTGAACATCCCAAAGCCTGGGCAACCGGGCAAGACCAGACCGCTCTCGATCCCGTGTGTTCGAGATCGAGTGGCAATGGCAGCGGCCAAGTCCATCCTGGAGCCGATCTTCGAGGCAGACTTCCTGCCATGCTCGTTCGGGTTCCGACCCAAGCGGTCGGCACACCAGGCCCTGGAGGTCGTGTCACCACTGTCAACAAGGGAGCGACCTGGGCGCTCGACGCCGACATCTCGGACTGCTTCGGCAGCCTCTCGTTCGACGCCATCATGACCGAAGTGGCCAAGAGGGTGTCGGACAGAAAGATGCTGAGGCTGATCCGGGCCTGGCTTCGGGCAGGGGTGCTCGAGGGCGGGGTGGTGACCGAACAGGTTGCCGGTGCTCCGCAGGGCTCGCCCGTCTCCCCGCTTTTGGCCAACATCGTCCTCCACGTGCTGGATGAGGCGTGGAGCCGAGAAGGCCGGGGGATGGGGATGCTGGTCAGGTATTGTGACGACTTCGTCGTGCTCGCCCCGACGCGGGCCAGGGCCGAGGCGGCCAAGGCCCGGATCGAGGTGATCCTGGAACCGCTCGGGCTGCGACTGCACCCCGACAAGACCAGGATCGCCTGCCTCCGCCGGGGCAGGAGGGCTTTGTTTTCTTGGGCTTCGAGCATCGTGTGCGCGAGTCGAAGAAATGGCGGGGTCGCTGGTACTTGCAGAAGTGGCCGTCACCTCGGGCCATGGCCTCTATCAGGGCCAAGATCAAGGAGCGCACGGCCCTTCGGCTTGCGAGCCTGCCGCTCGAGGACGTCGTCGGGCACCTCAACTCCGTTCTGCGGGGTTGGGGGGCGTACTTTGCCGTGGGTAACTCCTCGGCGAAGTTCCGCGCCATCGACAGCTACGTTCACCTGCGGATGGCCAAGCTGGCCAGCAAGAAGTACGGGCTACATGGCCGGCACTGGGCCACCCGCTTCACCTATGGGTGGCTCACCGACCTTGGGATCTACCGCCTCGGTGGGAAGGTGCGCTATCGGGCTGCGTCTGCCTGAGGTGAACGATGTCGGAGAGCCGGATGAGTGGAGAACCTCATGTCCGGAATCGATAGGGGGCGGCTGGCAGAGCCGAGGTTCCCCGGGCCAGATGAGCGAGAAACCTTCGGGCCAGCGCTCGGTGCTCGGGGACTCAGCCAACGCCGAGCCAGTCGCCTACCTCACCCCCGTGCCAGTCGTGAGGGTGGACGAGGACCGACGGCGAACATCCGTGGCGGTCACTACAGCCCACCTGTCAGGCGCCCGACCCGTTGTTCGGGCGCCGTCGTCCCGTCGAGACCGGTGGGCGACCGGCGCGGAGTTCTGTTTCACCGTCGCCAAGCGCGGCACTTCTCTGTTAGGACAGCGGTCGTAGTCGATAACGTCTTCGTGGGCTCGAGCGAACTGCGGGCATTGCGGCAACTTGCTCAGGAGATGTGGTCCTGGGACCCGGACATCATGCTCAACTCGTGGGCGAGCAGCGGGGAGCTGGCCCGGACGCGGGGCGCCGGTCACAGATCGAGTGCGGCCAAGTGGCTACACAGCTGTGGCTGGACGGTGGCCTTACTCTGACATAGGGCTGCATCTCGCTCCCTGAGATGATCCGGACTGCCGACGACCGCCCGGAGCTGGGCGACACGAATCTCACGTGGCGGGTCCACCCGATTACCCCGACCTGCTCGACGAGGTGCTCGAATGGTTTGACGCGGAAGTAGACCGAGCGAATCGGTGCACCTCGGCGCGTGCATCAGACCGGGGCGCCATCGAGAGGCTTGGGCGCTTCGGATATGTCCGTGACCGCGGAGCACCGTGGCCTCAGCTGAATCGCCGAGGCCTTGAGGACCTCGAGATGCCAGCCCTGCCTTCGGGATTCCGGCTAAGGACTGCAGCCGAGGTTGACCCCGGCGCCGCTGTGGCCGTCCATCGGGCGGCGTGGCACCCGTTCGAGTTCAGTTTGGACGGACTTCACGGGGTCCACTCGACTTGGCCCTATCGCGACGACCCAGCAGTATTCATAGAGGCTCCCGATGGGTCCTTTGTAGCGTCAGCGCTCCTCTAGTACGACGACATAAACCGGACCGCCGAGCTTGAGCCGGTCGGGACCGATCCGAACTACCACCGACAGGGCCTCGGGCATGCGGTGAGCATCTTTGGGATGCACCAGGCTCTTGCGGCCGGCGCGACGGAGGCAATCGTCAGCTGCCGGGGAGACGAGAGGTACCCGATTCCCAAGCGCCTCTACCAATCAGTCGTGTTCCGTGAGCCGACTCGTGACCTCGTCTTGCGAAGCGACCTGCCCCGTGAGTCACGAAGAGAGCCCTCCGGCGCACGGCCTCGTCGCTCCCCCACCCGTCAGAGCTGCTTGTTCAACTCGCTCCGGTCACAGGTCGTGTCGACCGGTCCGTTCGACCGCCTTGAATGCCTCGCAGTAGGTTTGGCTTTCGGTCCGACACTCTGTGCGGAATCGACCGCCCAGCTCGAAGCGCTGTGTGATCGAGCGACGGGGATGCGCCGCGAGGGCCCTAGTGTCTCCGGCGTTCGTAGGTGGGAGGAGCTTCGGTGGAGGGAACAAGGCATTCGGTGACAGGCGCCGATGACGTCAGAATCGGCCTGCTGACAGCGGGCACCGGGCCGGCGCTGCTGCTCGTGCACGGCGGAATGGGCCGGATCGAGCAGTGGGAGCCCGTGTGGTCAGATCTGGCCGAGCATCGGCAGGTAACTGCGATGGATCGTCGGGGCAGGGGTTCGAGTGGTGATGCTGAGCCCTACTCACTCAGGAAGGAATTCGACGACATAGCGGCGGTCTCCCATCATCTGGCAGAAGAACAAGACGCCCCCGTCGATGTCTTCGCCCACAGTTACGGAGCGACCTGCACACTCGGAGCGGCAGCACTACGGGCGCCTTTCCGCCGTATCGCGCTCTACGAGCCGCCCGGGCCTCAGACAGTTCCGAGAGAATGGGTCGAGCGAGCCACTGGCTTGGTGTCCGATGGGAAACCGGGACGAGCGATGTTCAGCTTCATCACCGAGATCGTCGGTCTTACCGCTGAGCGGTTCGAGGAGTACAGGAGCGCCCCCGGATCCTATGACGTCCTCCCAATCGTCATGGCAACGCTTCCGCGAGAGGCTGAGGCGCTCACGAGCGTCGACCTTGCTCGTCTCGCCACGCAGGTCGCGGCTCCGGTGTTGTTGTTACTCGGCACGAAGAGCCCCCCGTGGGCCGGTGAGATCACTCGCGCGCTTGCAGCGACGCTGACGATCGCCGAGCTGGTGAGCCTCCCCGACCAAGGACACGACGCCATCGATTCGGCGCCGGACCTCATCGTCACCAAGCTCCGGCGCTTCTTCGACAACGACTGATCAACCTCGCCGCGCTCTGGCGCTTGTGCCACCACTGGAAACGCATATCCGTCTGATAGGGGCGGGTCGGTGAAGCGCAGGGCGCGTGTCGGGCCTGACGCAGATCAGACAGTATGTGCTCATGCCCGATGACGGCGGGTTCGAGCGTCCACCGTGCGCACCAGTTCACCCCAACCACCCCGAGCTGACCAGGGAGCTACGAAGCTTGTTCACGACCTCGGCGCCGGAGATCGGATACCGGGTCGAGGAACTCCGGTGCGGGCATCTGGGCGAACTCGGCGGCGACATGGGAGCTCGCCTCCTCCTTGGTGTGGACGCGCCGGACCAGGTTCCTGCTGCTCTCGACGACGCGAGGAAGCTCTGCGGCCCTCAGGAGATCACGGTCTGGGTCGATGAGCGGGCGAGGCCGGCTCGGCTCGACGAGGCTCTGCGCAGTTGCGGTTGCCAGCCGGGCACAGCGACCACCCACCTCGCTCTGGTTGGCCCTATGGCTGACCGGCGTGGGCCCGAGCATCTCGTGGTCGAGAACGTTGGTCAGGCAGGCCTTGCGGAATGGGCCACCGTCAAGCTGCAATGCTTCGGCGACACCGAGTCGCCTCCCGCACAAGAGCGACTGGCGGTTGAGATGGCGGTCCGCCAGGCGGAGTTGGCCCTGGTGGACTACAAGCTCGGTACGATCGACGGCGAACCTGTGGCAGTCCTCGCCTACTACCGAGGCAGCGATCAGCTCGTCTTCAAGCTGGGCACCCGCCTGCCTTGCCGGCACCGGGGCATCGCCCAGGCCATGCTCGGCCACTGGGTCGACGCCGGGCGGGCCGACGGTTGCCGGTCCATGATCATCAATGCCGAGGAACACGGCCAGCCCGCCGCGCTCTATCGGAGGCTCGGCTTTGTCGATGAGGTCTATTGGTATCGAAAGTACCCGTTCGAAAGGAACGTCATGTTAGGACCACCTCAGGCCCAGGCGAGCGAGCCATGACACGTATTCGGGGCTTGCTACGATGCGACTGAGCAGCTCAATCACGTGCTGGGGCATCTCAATCCGACCGTGAGGTCACTGGCCGATGAGGCGCGCCGCATCGGGTCGGGGTGGATCGTGCGAGAATAGTCTTTTCCCTCGGTCCGGGTTCGGGACCAGCTTCGCATCACCGAGCCGAGGACGGCCGGAAAGAAAGGACCTCGCTTCCATCTGCTGCGACATCATGGAGCACATGAAGAACGCAGGCGCGCCGAGGCTTGTGCTGATCTCCGGGCTCCCAGGGGCCGGTAAGAGCACCCTTGCCAGACGGTTCGAGGTGGAGATTCCCGCAATGGAGCGAGGACGAGTGGATGGTCGCCCTCGGATTCGACATCCAAGACGAGCAGGCGCGCGATCGCGTCGAGGCGCTCTTCTGGGGACTTGCTCAGCGGCTTCTAGCCCTTGGACAGAGCGTGATCCTGGAATCTGGCTTCTGGTCTCGATCCGATCGGGATGAGAAGCGTCTTGGCGCCCGAGCTCTGGGCGTTGACGTCCAACTCCACTACCTCGAGGTTCCCCTTGAAGAACGCTGGCGGCGCATCGAGGCACGCAATGACGATCCGATGTGGAGCGGGGCTCCGATCTCAAGAGACCAACTCGAAGCGTGGGACCGATATTTCGAAGTTCCGGACCCGGACGAAATCGACCTCTTCGACCTTCAATAGATCTGAACGGCCGGGGGTGCTAGCCCTGTGACAACATCTGCAAGCTGAGGCGGTCTGCGACAGCCGATCGCTTCCGTGCCGGACACGCTTACAGAACTACGCAGGAATAGGGGGAGTCAGCTCAGGCTGACGGGCGAACGGCGGTCGGCGCTTGCTCTTGCGACCCCGCCGCCGCCGTTGCACCGAACCGGCGGGTGCGGGGAAGAGATGGCCGTAGCGGTCACAGGTGAGGGCCACGCTGGTGTGCCCAGCTCTCCTGGCGACCCCCGAGGGATCGACGTGTAGACGACAGGGCAGCAGCTCGTCACTTGGCGACAGTGAGTCTCTCCTTGCCCGAACTCGCGCCTTTGAAGTTCTTGCTGCCGCCGTAGGTGGCAACGAGGCTATAGCTGCCCACCGGGAGCTTCTTGGCCGAAAGCGTGCACGAGCCCTTTGCGGCCGAGAGCGTGATCACACACAGCGTCGTCGTGGACTGCTTCACCGTAACCGTCCCCGTGGGCGTCGAGCCCGAGTACTGCGGCAAGACCGTGACCGAAAGCCGCAGGACCTGCTCGTGTCCGTAGGTCACCTTGACAGCTGAGAGCTTGAGGGTGGTCTTCGAGGTCGCCTTTGCGACCGTAAGGGTCTCGTTCACCGAAAGCGAGGGGCCGAAGTCCGCGCTGCCGCCGTAGGTGGCGACGAGGCTGTAGGAGCCCACTGGGAGCTTCGTGCTCGACAATGTGCACGAGCCCTTACCAGACGACAGCGTGATCTCGCACAGCGTCGTCGTGGACTGCCTCACCGTCACCGTCCCGGTCGGCGTCGAGTCGGAGTGCTGCGGAGTAACGGTGACCGACAGGTGCTCGACCTGCTCATCGCCGTAGGTCACCTTTGCGGCCGAGAGCTCGAGGGCGGTCTTGGAGATGGACGGCGGCGAGTAGATGAACACGTCAGTGAGGTCCACCGCGGCACAGAAGCTTGCCGTCGGGCACGAGACAGAGCTCAGGTTCGACCCGGTCTCGTCGGCCGCCGCCGACCACGAGCTGCCGTGGTAGGTGAGGATGTTGCCGGTGCTGTCCACCGCGGTGCAGAAGCTCGCCGTCGGGCACGAAACGGAACGCGGGTCGCCCCCGCTCGGGTCGATTCTGACCGGCTTCGACCACCTCGTGCCGTTGTAGGTGAGGACGTTGCCGCTCTCGTCCACCGCGGCGCAGAAGCTCGCCGTCGGGCACGAAACGGAGCTCAGGGCGTTCCCCGCGTCGATGCTGTCGGGAGTCGACCACGAGCTGCCGTGGTAGGTGAGGACCTGACCGGAGTAGTCCAGCGCGGCGCAGAAGCTCGCCGTCGGGCAGGACACGGAGCTCGGCGACCGGCCGTTGTCGATCTCGTCGGGTGACGACCACGTGCTGCCGTCGTAGGTGAGGGCGTGGCCGAAGTAGTCCACCGCGGCGCAGAAGCTCGCCGTCGGACACGAGACGGAGTAGAGGGCGCCCCACGCGTCGATCTCGTCGGGCGACGACCACCTCGTGCCGTTGTAGGCGATGGCGTTCCCGTAGCTGTCCACCGCGGTGCAGAAGCTCGCCGCCGGGCACGAGACTGAGAGAAGCAAACCCCCGCTCCGGTCGATCTCGTCGGGCGACGACCACGATGTGCCGTTGTAGGTGAGAGCGTGGCCGTAGTAGTCCACCGCGGCGCAGAAGCTCGCCGTCGGGCACGAAACAGAGCGCAGGTCGCCCCCGCTCGGGTCGATCTCGTCGGGCGACGACCACGATGTGCCGTTGTAGGTGAGGGCGTGGCCGTAGTAGTCCACCGCGGCGCAGAAGCTCGTCGTCGGGCACGAGACGGACTCCAGTTCGTGGCCGCTCGGGTCGATCTCGTCGGGCGACGACCACGATGTGCCTTTGTAGGTGAGGACGTGGCCGTAGTAGTCCACCGCGGCGCAGAAGCTCGCCGTCGGGCAGGAGACGGACCACAGGGGGTTCCCCGCGTCGATGCTGTCGGGCGACGACCACGAGCTGCCGTGGTAGGCGAGGACGTGGCCGCTGTCGTCCACCGCGGCGCAGAAGCTCGCCGTCGGGCAGGAGACGGAGACCAGCCAGTTCCCGTGCACGTCGATGCTGTCGGGTGACGACCATGAGCTGCCGTGGTAGGCGAGGACGTTGCCGGAGTAGTCCACCGCGACGCAGAAGCTCGCCGACGCGCAGGAGACGGAGAGCAGCCCGCCCCCCTTCGGGTCGATGCTGTCGGGTGACGACCACGACCTGTTCTTGTAGAAGAGGGCGTGGCCGTTCTCGTCCACCGCAGCGCAGAAGCTCGCTGTGGGGCACGAGACAGACGACAGGTGGCTCCCCGCGTCGATGTTGACCGTCTTCGACCACGAGCTGCCGTCGTAAGTGAGGACGTTGCCGCTCTCGTCCACCGCGGCGCAGAAGCTCGCCGTCGGGCACGAGACTGAGAACAGGACGGTCCCCGCGTCGATCTTGTCGGGTGACGACCACGAGCTGCCGTCGTAAGTGAGGGCGTAGCCGTTGTAGTCCACCGCAGCGCAGAAGCTCGCTGTCGGGCACGAGACTGAACTCGGATCTCCTCGTAGGGGGTCGATGAGCGTCCCGTGTGACCAAGTGGACGCAGGGTCGGCGGCCGGCGAAGCCGCCGCCGGCGACGGAATCGCGGCGGCAAATATCGCCGAGGTCGCAGTAAACAGCAGCACAATGACAGAGAACAGACGAACGGAAGCTAGTTTCGACATCCTGCCTCCTCGTGGTTGGGAACTTCGATGAACAACAACCGTGTGACCGTCGCGGTCCATACCTGCGTATTCCGATGATTCCGTACACCCAGTCCGGAGCCTTCGGACGCGGGCATCGGAGGCCGCGTGCGGCCGACGGCGGGGCCTATCCCTTAGCTCACCTCCTTCGCGGTGCCTGATCGATAGTTTGCAGGCGCTGAGGCTCGTGGTCGAGCATCGACACAAGTGCAACTCATCTCTTGAAGAGCAGCGCCAGCTGCTCCGCGAGCCGAGCAGAGCTGCGTCACGCCCCAGAAGTCAACATTGCGGACGTGATTCTGCCATGTGCGGACAAACGAGCGTAGAGGATCAGGCCGCCAAGTCACATAGCTGTGCGCACTCCGGCGACCGGCCGCGAAGTCGGCAGCAGCAGACGGGAACGATCTTGTTCATCGCGCCCTAAGTGCGACACCAGCGGCGGTAGTCAGACGGCGGCGGCATCACTCATGTGTCGGCTACTACCGCTCAAGTGGAAGATGAAGACGGCGTTGTTCCAGATCCGGTACCTGCGCGGCACGGCGGCGCGCCGCCGCGGTGAGCTGCTCGGCCTGCGCCGGCGGAACGTCGACCTCTTGCACGGCACGCTCGCCGTAGCTCAGATACGCACGCTCACGATGGCCGGCGCGATGCTCGACAAGGTGCCGAAGAGCGAAACCGGCGCCAGGACTATCGCTATCCCGGCGAACGTGCTCCCGGTCTTAGGCGAGCACCTTGAGCGCTTCACGGCGACGGATCCGGAGGCCTTCGTTCTCGTCGGCGAGAAGGGCGGCCCGCTGCGGCCGCAGGTGCGCGAGACGGCATGGCAGCGGGCACGGGCGAGCATCGGTCGGCCCGAGCTCCGGCTACATGACCTGCGGCATTCGGGCCTCACCTGGGCGGCCGCCACAGGCGCGTCGATCGCCGAGCTCATGCGGCGAGCGGGCCACCCGAGCCCCGCAGCGGCGCTTCGCTACCAGCACGCGACCGACGACCGGGATCGGCCCTCGCAGATGCTCTCGCCGGTCTCGTCGGCGCTGCGCCCGTCGTTCCGATCAGGGTGGCGCCGGAGGGTGCCGGCGGCTGACGCAGGCATTTCGCAGACATGCCGCGGACAGCTCCAGAGGCTGAGACCAGAAAGGCCTTATGAAACAAGGGAGCGGGCGACCGGGATCGAACCGGCATGACCAGCTTGGAAGGCTCTCCGGAGGCAATTTCGGAACCAGGGAGAATCAGTATTCTTGCTGGTCACGCCCACTTTTGGCGGACCGCTGACGACCGCTCATGACCCCTTGTGACGATCCGTTAGGTCACGTTCGGGTCACGCCGGGGAGGGATTCGTCTCGCGATCTGCGACTCCTGGACGACTGGTCGAGAACTGCCCGGAACTGGTCCAGCTTCTAGCGACCTTGGCATCGCTAGGTGACAAGCGCTCGGATGCGACCCATGACCGCGGCCATTGTCGGATGTCCTGCGAGGAGCTCGACTATCTCCGCCGCCGAGCGGGGCGGGTTCGTCCATCGCGAGGACATTCTCCGCACCGCATAGCCAATCAACTCGGGACCCTCGTCCAGTACTCGCTCCACCAGCTGTCCGGGCGTGATCACCGCGACGTCCGCCTCGTTCAGAACTTGGCTGGCGAAGTCCTTCGAGTTGATGGTCACGATGGCGTCGGCGCTCCTGGCGACACCGACTGCGGCAACGTGGCGGTCCTTCGGATGATTGTCCATTCGGTCGATCTCGGTCTGAGCGACGGTGGTCATCGCCTCTGGAAAATGCCTTCTCATCTCACCAAGTGTGTGCGCGTTGAAACGAACCGGGTCCAGCTGCGGGTTGTCAGCGACGACGTTGCGGCTCAACTCTTCGAGGATTGGTTCGCTCCAGCACACGTCGAAGGCGTCAAGGGCGGCGAGTGTCAGCAACAGGTCACGGAGCGACGGTGGATACAGCACGCACGCGTCGAGCACGACCAGCATCGAAAGTCGACTGGCGGTGAGTCAGCGGTATGGAACGCCGGCGGCGACGTCAGCCTCTGCGACGGCGTCGGCTCCAGCGAGCCGAGCGTCGCGACGGGTCTTGTAAGCCAAGACGTCGACCGCTCGCAGTCGTCGGTGGGTTCCGACCAGGTGAGCCGGAAGCTTTCCGTTGTCCACCAGGTGAACGACGTAGGTCCGGGAGATACCGAGAATGTCCGCGGCGTCCTGGGTCGTCAGTTCGGTGTCGTCGGTAAGAAGGTGCACTGCTGTGCCCGCAGCGAGATCCGCCAGCAGGCGACGAACGGCCGCTCGCGCCGTTGGCGGCAGCTCGACCTCGCCCTGATCGGTTCGCACGGCTAGGGGGCCACCGCCGTCGGGACCGTTGACTAGAGCTGCGACCCTCTTGCGCTGGGCTTGGGGAAGCTCGAAGGAAGAGACCTCGGACACATCAACAGTGTATCTCTAATCGACACAAACGCAACTCATCTCCTGGAACACGACGTCTGTCCCGAGCCTGCTCAAGCTCTCGACCAGCGCCTACACCTTCGTCGGGGGCGGGACCTGCCCGAGCAGGTGAACCTGTCGCCGGGGTCGACCACCTGGTTGCCGATAGCCTCGGGTTGGTGCGCGGGGTCGTGACCTCCTCCGGATCTCTAGCTGCGTCGGTCGACTACCGCGCCTGGGGCAATCCTGAGACCACGGGCGGCCTCTCCGGCTACACGCCCTTCGGGTTCCCGGGTGCCCACACCGACCCGCGCGGGCCCAGTTACCTGATAGGGCGCTACTACGAGTGCGTCCAGCAGCTCGGGCGCAATGGAAAAGGAGACAAGTCCATGACGTAACCGAGCAACAAGCTCACGGCAGCCAGCCGGTGCGAGTCCGGTCCGGGGAGACGCCAA
>Ga0181524_10003908_pt1 | contig 14166 bp, 16 predicted proteins | sample PEATcosm2014_Bin_34_FD_119761 | JGI IMG/M metagenome (GOLD analysis project Ga0181524, IMG submission 119761) | Peatland microbial communities from MTU Mesocosm Facility, Houghton, MI, USA - PEATcosm2014_Bin05_60_metaG | ecosystem: Environmental > Terrestrial > Soil > Wetlands > Peat | place...
CAACGACGAGGATCTCGCCAAGAAGATCAACTCGGCGATCTTTCCCGGCCTGCAGGGCGGGCCGCTGATGCACGTCATCGCCGCCAAGGCGGTCGCCTTTCACGAAGCGCTGACGCCGGAATTCAAGAATTACGCCCACGCGGTGGTCGCCAACGCCAAGGCGCTCGCGGCGCCGATCCTTTCCGCCGGCTACGCGCTGGTGACCGGGGGCACCGACAACCACCTGATGCTGGTCGATCTGACGCCCAAGGGCCTCACCGGCAAGGCCGCGGAGAGCGCGCTCGAGCGCGCGCGCATCACCTGCAACAAGAACGGCATTCCCTTCGATCCGCAAAAACCGGCCGTGACCTCGGGAATTCGGCTCGGCTCGCCTGCGGCGACGTCGCGGGGGTTCGGCGTCGCCGAATTCAAAAGAGTGGGCGAATTGATCGTCGAGACGCTCGATGGGCTGGCGGCGCACGGCGAATCGGGGAATGCTGCGACGGAAGCGCGCGTGCGCGAGGGCGTCGCCGCGCTGACGCGGCGCTTTCCCATCTACTGACGCCCGCGGCGGTCTTAACAGGGGTGCGGTCCGATGCGATGCCCCTATTGCGGCGGGCTCGATACGCAGGTCAAGGATTCGCGCCCGACCGAGGACGCGTCCTCGATCCGCCGCCGGCGCATCTGCTCGGACTGCGGCGGCCGTTTCACCACCTTCGAGCGCGTGCAGCTGCGCGAGCTGATGGTGGTCAAGAAGAACGGCCGCCGCGCGCCGTTCGACCGCGACAAGCTCTATCGCTCGGTCGAGGTCGCGCTGCGCAAGCGCGCCGTCTCCGCCGAGCGGGTGGAGCGCATGATCAACGGCATCGTGCGCCAACTGGAGAGCCAGGGCGACGCCGACATTTCGACCGAGCGCATCGGCGAACTGGTGATGGAGGGGCTCAAAGGCCTCGACGACGTCGCCTACGTGCGTTTCGCCTCGGTCTATCGCAATTTCCGCGAAGCGCGCGACTTCAACGCCATCGTCGGCGAGCTGGAGGCCGAGCCCGAGGCGACGCCGGCGGCCGAGACCGCGCCGCGGCGCAACCGCATGCCGCCGCGATGAGCGCGCTTACCGGGGCCGGGCGGGCCGAGGAGGACGAGCGCTGGATGGCCGCCGCGCTGCGCTTCGGACGGCGCGGCATGGGGCTCGCGGCGCCCAACCCTTCGGTCGGCGCGCTGATCGTGCGCGACGGCGTCCTCGTCGGGCGCGGCGTCACCGCGCCGGGCGGGCGCCCGCACGCCGAACGCCTCGCCATCGACGAGGCGGGCGAGGCCGCGCGCGGCGCGACGCTCTACGTGACGCTGGAGCCCTGTTCGCATCACGGGGCGACGCCGCCCTGCGCCGAGGCGATCGTCGCGGCGGGAATCGCGCGCGTCGTCTGCGCGCTCGAAGACCCCGACGGGCGCGTCGCCGGCGCCGGCTTGGCGATCCTGCGCGCGGCGGGGATCGAGGTCAGTCTCGGCGCGGGGGCCGAGACGGCGCGCCGCGATCACCGCGGCCATATCCTGCGCGTCACGCAGGGGCGGCCGATGGTGACGCTCAAGCTCGCGCGCACCGCCGACGGCTTCGCGGCGGGCGACGAACACGACGCGCGCCTGGCGATCACCGGCGAGGCCGCCAACCTGCGGGTGCAGGTGATGCGCTCGCTGAGCGACGCGATCATGGTCGGGATCGGCACGGCGCGCGACGACGACCCGCTGCTCACCGTCCGCCTGCCCGGCGTCGACGCGCGGCCGCTGCGCGTGATCCTCGATTCGCGCCTCGATTTGCCGCTGCAGTCGCGCCTCTGCGCGACGGCGAGGGAGTTCCCGACGCTCGTCATCGCGACGGGCGCGGCGGCCGAGGCGCGCGAAGCGGCCTTGACGGCCAAAGGCGTCGAAGTGGCGCGCGTCGACCCCGACTCTTCCGGCCGCGTCGATCTCGACGAAGCCTTGCGGCTGCTGGCGCGGCGCGGCCTTACGCGCGTGTTCAGCGAAGGAGGCCCGCGCGTCGGCGCGCGGCTGATCGGCTTGGGGCTCGCCGACGAAGTCGTCCTGCTGACGGCGCTGAAGCCGCTGGGCCGGCGCGGCCTGCCCGCGCTCGACGCGGCGGCCTACGCCGTGCTGAACGATCCGGCGCGTTATCGCGAAATCGAGGTCGCCGTCTACGGCGCCGACACGCTGCGCCGCCTGGAGCGGTTGGGCTGACGGCGTGGGCAAATCCCCTCCCAGGAGCTACCGGATTCACACATGTGGCGAAGCCTGCGGCCAATCCCCCCGCCCCTCACCCTGCCTCTCCCCGCAAGCGGGGAGAGGAGCGCGCCGCGCCTTCTTTTCTCCTCTCCCCGCGTCTTCGCGGGGAGAGGCAGGGTGAGGGGCGGAGTGAGTTTCCGCGCTGTCGCCGAGATGTGTGAATGTCGTAGCCACAAGGGGGAGCGGATTCTCGGCGCCAACGTTTCCGGTGGTTGGAGGGCGGACGATGTTCACGGGCCTGATTAGCGACGTCGGCGAAGTTATTGAAATCGAAGAGATCGGCGAATTGCGCCGGCTCAAAGTCGCCTGCCATTACGCGGCCGACTCGATTCCCCTCGGCGCGTCGATCGCGCACGCCGGCGTCTGCCTCACGGTCGTCGACGTCGCGCGGAGCGGGAATGGCGCGAGAATCTGCGTCGACGTGGGCGCGGAGACGCTCGCCGTGACGACGCTGGCGGCGTGGCGGGCGGGGGACAAGGTCAATCTGGAGCGCTCGCTGCGCCTGGGCGACGAACTCGGCGGGCACATGGTCAGCGGCCACGTCGACGGAGTGGCGGAAATTCTGTCGCGCCGCGACTTCGATGGTATGGCGCATTTCACCTTTCGCGCCCCCGCGGCGCTCGCCAAGTTCATCGCGGTCAAGGGGTCGGTGGCGCTCGACGGAACTTCGCTCACCGTCAACGCCGTCGCCGGCGATACGTTCGAAGTTCTGCTCATTCCCCACACGCTCGGCGCGACGACGTGGGGGGCGCGCAAGGCGGGCGACAGGGTCAACATCGAGGTCGACCAGATGGCGCGTTACGCGGCGCGGCTGATCGAGGCGGGCCGCGGCGAGGCTCGATCCTAGGTTTGCCTGAAACGCCCCGCCCGAGTAAGGCTGGCGGCGGACCCATTCAGAAGGGATCGCGCGAGGCCTCGGGCGCAGGACGCCCGGGCGCGCGCGTTGCGCCTCTTGCTCGATCGACGACCGTCCGACGCCCGAACGCGGGCCTCGCTTCCCGCTACCCACGACGCTGCGGCGCGCGAAATGCGCTTGGCCGCGATCGGCTTGATGTGCGCGGCGGCGGTGTGTTTCGCCGGGCTCGACGCATCGACGAAATGGCTGGGGGCGCAGGGCCTGCCGACGGTCGAAGTCGTCTGGGCGCGTTATGTCGGCGCCGCGGCGCTCAGTCTCTTCGCGGCGCGGCCCTTTTCGCGCCCCGGCGTCTTGCGCGCGCGCCGGCCGTGGGCGCAGATCGCGCGCTCCTTCCTGCTGCTCGGCGCCACGATCGCCGCCTTCCTCGCCCTCAGACGGCTGCAAATGGCGGAAACGGCGACGATTTTCTTCGTGACGCCGTTGTTCGTGGCGCTGATGGCGGGGCCGTGGCTCGGCGAGCGGGTCGGCCGGACGCAGCTCGCGGCGATCGCGATCGGCTTCGTCGGCGTGCTGATCGCGACCCGGCCGGGAACGGCCGCCTTCCAGCCGATCGTCGTGGTGGCGGTCGGCGGGGCCGTCTGCAACGCGGCCTACGCGCTGGCGACGCGCCGGCTCGCCGGTCACGACGCGCCGGAGACGACGCTCGTCTGGACGCCGATCGCCGGCGTGGCGGCGCTGACGCCGCTGCTTCCCTGGTTCTGGCGGGCGCCGGCGAGCCCCTTCGTGTGGATGGTCATGGCGATCATGGGCGTCTGCGGGGCGCTCGGCCATTGGCTGCTGATTCTCGCCCATCAGCGCGCGCCGGCCTCGGCGCTGACGCCTTTCACCTACACCCAGCTCATCTGGGCGATCGCCGCCGGCGCGCTCGTCTTCGGCGACGTTCCGCCGGCCGCGACGCTGATCGGCGCCGCGCTCGTCGTCGCCTGCGGGCTGTTTCTGGCGCTGCACGAGCGCGGCGGCGGCCGGCGCGCCCGCCGCGAACGTCGCGACGCTCGAGCGGGCGCCCGCTTGTGAGCGGCGGGGCGATTCCGGTATGATCGCGCCGCTTCCTCACCCTCAAAGCGACGGAGTGGACGATATCGGTCGCGATGGATCGTGAAATGGGCGCTTCGCCGTCCGGCGCCGCTCTCCGTGCGAATCCCGCCGAGCGCCCGATCGAGACCCGAGCGACCTCGTCCCTGGGCGGGCCGAGCCGCTGGCTGGCGCTGCTGGGCGCTTTCCTGATCCACGCGAGCCTCCTGTCCTTCCTGCTCGTCGAGCACTGGCTGGAGCCTGCGATCCCGCCCATGGCGCAGGAGATCCCCGTCGAACTCGTGGTCGAACCGCCACCGCCGCCGCCGCCGCAAGAGCCCGTCGAGCAGGCGGCGAAACCCGACCCGCCGCCGGCGCCGCCGATCGACCTGGAGCCCGCCAACGACGCTCCGCGCGCCGCCAATGACGAGAAGGTCGAAAGACAGGCGCCCGACGAGGCGACCAAGGCGCCCGGCGCGCCGACGACGGCGCAGGCGCCGAGCCTGAGCCCGACGCCCGCCGAAGAAGCGGCCGGGCCGACGCAGCAAAACGAGCCTCGCGCGGCGGAGAATTCCGCCGAGCCGGTCGTCGCCAAAGCCGAAGAGGAGACGAAGGCCGCCGAGGCCGATCAGGAAGCGCCCGCGCAGCAGGCGTCCGCCGACGCGAACCCCCAACCCGAAAAACCACCGGCGCTCATCGGCGCGCCGTTCCCCACCTGGTCCTCCGGCGTACAGTTCGCGACTTCCGATTATTTGCCGGGCATCGAGCTCGGCAGCGCGGCCGAAACGACGCCGGTCTCCGGCGGCAAAGCCAAATCGACCTATCTGACGATCCTCTATGGGATGATCATGAAGCACGTGCGCCGACTTCCGCCCGCCGGAGCGAACGCCCCGCGACGCGACGGAGCGATCGTCTTCACCGTCGACGCGATGGGCGGCCTGATACAAAGGAGCGTTGCGCGCTCGAGCGGGTCGCGGGAGCTCGATTCGGCCGCCCTGGCGGCGGTCGGCGAGGCGTCGCCGTTTCCGGCGCCCCCACAGGGCATGCCGATCCAACTGCGGTTCACTTACAGCGCCAAGTGAACCGGCTTTCGCGGAATATTCGGCCTGATTTAGAGAGGCGCGCTCACACCGCCGCGCCGCAGTCCCGGCACAGCCCCTGCACTTCGACCATCTGCCGGTGCGGCGCGAAGCCGGCGCGGGCGGCGGCCTTTTCGAGCAGGCGCGTGACGGCGGCGTCTTCGATTTCGTCGCTGCGGCCGCATTTTTCGCAGAGCAGCAACACGCCTTGATGCGCGTGGCCGAAATGTTCGCACGGCGCATAGGCGTTGCGGCTCTCGATCTTGTGCACGAATCCGTGGTCGAGGAAGAACTCCAGCGTCCGATAGACCGTCGGCGGCGCGATCGGCTTGCCCTCGAGGCGCGCCATTTCGTCGATGATCGCATAGGCGCCGAGCGGGGCGGGGCTGCGGCTCAGGATCGCCAGCACGCGGCGGCGCAGCGCCGTCAGTTGCAGCCCCTTGCTCGCGCAGGCGCTCTCGACCTGCGCCGCCCAGGCTGGTCCCATCGCTGCTTGGCCGCTCGAAATCATCGTTTTTCGCCTTGTCCCACGCAAATCCTACCATGCTCGAAACCGCGCGTCGCGCCGAACGTCGCCGAGGCTTGCGTGACGCACTGTTATAACATAACACTGAGCGGGCCGCGCCGAAAGGGGCGCGGCGACAGCAAAGTTGGAGCCAATCCCCATGACCCAGAAGGTTCTGTTCGCGGCGGCCGCGGCGGTCGGCCTGATGAGCGCGCCGGCGCTGGCCGACCCGGTGAAGGTCGTCGCCGCCGAGAATTTCTACGGCGACGTCGCCACGCAGATCGGCGGCGCGGACGTCGCGGTGACGAGCATCCTGACCAATCCCGATCAGGACCCGCATCTGTTCGAAGCGAGCGCCGAGACGGCCAGGGCTCTCGCCGACGCGAAAGTCGTCATCGTCAACGGCGTCGACTACGATCCCTGGATGGAGAAGCTGCTCGGCGCCAACAAGGCGCAGGGGCGCAAGGTGATCGTCGTCGGCCAGCTCGTCGGCCGCAAAGCCGGCGACAATCCGCATCTCTGGTACGATCCGGCCTATGTGAAAGCCGCGGCCCATGCGCTCGTCGCCGATCTCGAGGGCGTCGACCCCGCGCACGAAGCGGATTATGATAGGGGCGAGGCGCAGTTCCTCGATTCGCTCAAACCCCTGGACGCGAAGATCGCCGACATGCGCAAGAAATACGCGGGGCAACCGGTCACCGCCTCCGAGCCGGTGTTCGGCTACCAGGCCGGGCTGATCGGCCTGAAGGTCCACAACGAGAAGTTCGCGCTGGCGGTGATGAACAACGCCGAGCCGACGCCTTCCGAAGTCGCCGGTTTCGAGAACGACCTGAAGGGCCACAGGGTGAAGGCGATGCTCTACAACGCGCAAGCGAGCGAGCCCGCCGTGCAACGTCTGGTGCAGATGGCCAAGGACAACAATATCCCGGTCGTCGGCGTCTCCGAGACCGAGCCGCCGGATTCGACTTACCAGAAGTGGATGCTCGGGCAGCTCGACGCGCTCGATGCGGCGCTCGGCGGCGCGGCCAAGTGAGCGCGCTGCGTTTCGACGACGTGACCATTCGACTCGGCGGCCGGGATATTCTCAGGGGCGCCAGTTTCGTCGTCGAGGACGCCGAATTCATCGGCATGCTCGGCGCCAACGGCGCCGGCAAGACCACGCTGATGCGCGCCGCGCTCGGCCTGACGCCCGTCGCTGCCGGCGTGATCAGCGTTCTCGATCAGCCGGTTACGCGCGGAAATTCATCCATCGGCTATATGCCGCAGAATCGCGGCGGCGTCGCGGGCCTGCGATTGACCGGCTACGACGTCGTCGCCAGCGCGGCCGTAGGCGCGCGATTCGGCTTCGCCCGGCTCGACAAGGCGACGCGGCGCGAAATCGACTGGGCGCTCGATCACGTCGACGCGCGCGAGCTGGCGCGCCGCTCGATCGGCGAACTCTCGGGCGGCGAGCGCCAACGCCTGCTTCTGAGCCAGGCGCTGCTCGGCCGGCCGCGCCTGCTGCTGCTCGACGAACCCCTGATTTCGCTCGATCCGGCCTACCAGAAAGGCGTCGTCGACATCGCGCGGCGCCTGCGCGACGAATTGAGGATCGCGATCCTCTTCAGCGCGCACGAACTCAATCCGCTGGTCAACGCGATCGACCGGGTGCTGTATCTGGGCGCCGGCGCGGCGGTGATCGGCGCGGTCGACGAAGTGGTGACCGGGCCGGTGCTGTCGCGGCTCTATGGCGCGGAGATCGAGGTGGTGCGCGTCAGGGACCGCTTCTTCGTCATGGCGGGCGACGTCGAGGTCGAGCGCGACGCGCATCGGCACGAGGGCCACGATCACGCCCACGCCCACGATCCCGGCGGCGCGCATGTTTGAATACGACTTCATGCGCACCGCGTTCGCCGCCTCCGGCGTAGCGGCGATTCTGGCGGGAACCGTCGGCTTCTTTCTCGTGCTTCGCGGCCAGACCTTCGCCGGCCACGCGCTTTCGCACGTCGGCTTCACCGGCGCGACGGGCGCGGCCTTGTTCGGCCTCTCGCCGCTCGCCGGCCTCGTCAGCTTCACGTTCGTCTCGGGGATCGCGATGGGCCTGTTCGGCGAGAAGCTCGCCGAGCGCGACGTGGCGATCGGCATGATGCTGTCGCTGGCCCTCGGGCTCGGCCTGTTGTTCCTCCATTTCTACACTTCGGCGGCGACGCAGGCGACCGCGCTATTGTTCGGCAACGTCCTCGGCGTCGACGATCACGCGCTGCTGAGCCTCGTTCTGATGGCTGTCGCCAGCCTCGCCGCGCTCGCCTTCATCGCGCGGCCGCTGATCTTCGCCTCGCTGCAGGCCGAACTCGCCGAGGCGCGCGGCGTGCCGCTGCGCCTCGTCTCGGCGGCGTTCCTCGCCATCGTCGCGATCGCGACCGCCGAATGCGCGCAGATCGTCGGCGTGCTCTTGGTGTTCACGCTGATGGTCGGCCCCGCCGCCGCGGCGCAGAATTTTTCGCGCCGGCTCAAGGGCGGGGTCGCGCTGGCCGCCGGCCTCGCGCTCGCCGAGGCCTGGGGCGGACTGACACTCGCCTTCTACTCGGATTGGCCGACCAGTTTCTGGATCACCGCGCTTTCGGGGCTGGTCTACTTCGCCAGCCTCGCCGCGCGGCGGCTGACGCGCTAGGAGCTTCGCTCCAGCGCCGCGACTCGTGCTAGACGAAGCGGCGATGACGCGCCACGAATTCATCCGCCAGCGGCTAACGCCCCGGCCCCTCACCCGACCTCTCCCCGCAAGCGGGGAGAGGAGAAGAACGGCGCCGCGCGCTCCTTCCCCCCTTGCGGGGGAAGGTGTCACGCGAAGCGTGACGCGGACGAATGCTACGCATTCGCCTTGGGATGAGTTCTCATCCGCTTCGCGCACCTTGATGCATAAAACGGGAGTCGTCGGACCGCCAGACGGCTTGTTTTCAGGAGAGGGGGGTCGCGCAGAGCGCGACTGCTTTCGTCAGCGCGATTGCAACCCGTCGCGCTTTGCGCGACTCCCCCTCATCCGACCCTCGCTGACGCGAGGGCCACCTTCCCCCGCGAGGGGGGAAGGGGCGCCGCGGTGACGCCCGCTCCCTTCTTCCTCGGCGTCGAGAGCTCGCTCACCGGCCGGCCTTGGCGGGCGCGGCTCGATGCGGCGGGGGAGGCGCGCGCGCTCGCCATCGCGCAGGCGAGCGGCCAGAGCGAGCTGATGGCGCGCGTGCTCGCGGGGCGGGGCGTCGCTCTTACCGAGGTCGCGCGCCATCTCGAGCCGACCTTGCGCGAGCTGATGCCCGACCCCTTCACCTTGCGCGACATGGAGGCGGCGACGCAGCGCCTCGAGCGCGCCGTTCGGCTGGGCGAGCGCGTCGCCATCTTCGGCGACTACGACGTCGACGGCGCGGCGAGCGCGGCGCTGCTCAGCGAATATCTCGAAGCCTGCGGCTGCCCGACGATGATCCACATTCCCGATCGCGTCGCCGAGGGCTACGGCCCCAACAGCGAGGCGATGGCCGCTTTCGCCAACGCCGGCGCCACCCTCGTCGTCACCGTCGATTGCGGCGCGGTGAGCCACGAGCCGATCGCCGAAGCGAAGCGGCTCGGCCTCGACGTCGTCGTCTTCGATCATCATCAGGCGCCCGAAAGGCTGCCCGACGCGCTCGCCGTCGTCGACCCCAACCGCCAGGACGATCTTTCCGGCCTCGGCTATCTCTCTGCCGCCGGCGTCGTCTACATGGGCCTCGTCGCGCTCAATCGCGCCTTGCGCGAGGCGGGCTTCTTTCGCGGGCGCGCGGCGCCCGATCTGAAGGCCGCGCTCGACCTCGTCGCGCTGGCGACGGTCGCCGACGTCGTGCCGCTCGTCGGCCTAAACCGCGCCTTCGTCACGCGCGGCCTCGCCGTGATGCGCCGGCGCGAACGCCCGGGCCTGGCGGCCTTGTTCGACGCGGCGGGCGCCGACGGGCCGCCGCGCGCCTATCACCTCGGCTTTCTCGTCGGCCCACGCATCAACGCGGGCGGGCGCATCGGCGATTCCGCGCTCGGCGCGCGGCTGTTGACGACGCGCGACGAACCCAAAGCGCGCGCCATCGCCGCCGAGCTCGACCGCCTCAATCGCGCCCGCCAGCAGATCGAATTGGCTGTTCTGGCCGAGGCCGAAGCGGAGGCGCTGCTCGCGCTGGGGCTCGAGGAGCGCGGCGCGGCGGTGGTGGTGGCGGGCGAGGGCTGGCCGTCGGGCGTCGTTGGGCTGATCGCGGCGCGGCTGAAGGAGCGTTTCGAGCGGCCCGCCTTTGCGCTGGCCCTGAAGGGGCGAGAGGCGACGGGCTCGGGGCGCTCGATTCCCGGCGTCGATCTCGGCCGCGTCGTGCGCTCGGCCGTCGAAGCGGGTCTCGCGCTGAAGGGGGGCGGCCACGCCATGGCGGCGGGCGTCACTCTGGCGAAGAGCCAGATCGGCGAGTTCCGCGCCTTTCTCGAGGAAAAGCTCGCCCAGCCGGTCGCCGAGGCGCGCGCCGTTTCTGGCCTGGCGATCGACGCCGCGCTGACGGCGGCCGGCGCGAACCCTCAGTTGGCGCATTCGATCGAGGCGGCCGGGCCCTACGGCGCCGGCAATCCCGAGCCGATCTTCGCCTTGCCGCGCCATCGCCTCGCGGACGTGTTCGCCGTCGGCGCCGATCATTTGCGCCTGCGCGCGGTCGCCGGGGACGGCTGCGCGATCGAGGCGATCGCCTTCCGCGCCGTCGGCAAACCGCTGGGCGAGGCGCTCCTGCGCCTCAGGGGCGCCAACGTTCATCTTGCCGGCGCGCTCGCCATCAACCGTTACGGCGGCCGCGAGAAGGCGCAGCTCAGGCTCGTCGACGCCGCGGAGGTCGCGCAGTAGCGCGTATCCTATCCGCCAGCCGCGACGCGCCTCAAGCGAGCGCGTCGCCTTCGAACACGATCTGGTCGGCCCATCGCGACGCCCTTCGGCGTTGCTCGGGGCTACGCACCGTCCAAACCATCACCGGCAGCCCCTCGAGGCGGCGCAGCAGAAACGGCGTCGGGTGCGGCAGGTCGCCGAGGCTCCAGGAGAGAAAATCCGGGCGCGTCTCGGGATAGTGAAGGAAGGCGGCGCAGGCTTCTTTCTGCGCGGCCGAGAGAGCGCGCCAATGCCAGCCGCGATAGCTCGCCTCGGCGACCATGCCGAGGGGCGCGATCCCCTCATGGCGCGCGCGCAGAAAAGCGATCGGCGCCGGATCGAAGCTCTTGATCGCGAGCGGCCCGCCGTATTCGCGAGCCAATGCGGCGACGCGCTCGGCCAGCCGCATGTCGCCGTCGAAACGGCTCTTGAGCTCGCAGATCAGCGGCGTGCGGCCGGCGATGCGCGCGAGCAATTGCGGCAGCGTGGGAATGCGCTCGCCGCCGCGGCGGAACGGCGCCGCCTGGATTTCTGCAACGCTCTTCTGGATCACCGCGCCGCGCCGTCGCGTCAGCCGGCCGAGCGAGTCGTCGTGAAAGACCATCGCCTCGCCGTCGCGCGAGAGCTGGACGTCGCACTCGATGGCGAAGCCGCCGCGGATCGCCGCCTCCGCCGCGCCGAGCGTGTTCTCGACGACCCGCTTGCCGGCGTCGTGCAGGCCGCGATGGGCGATCGGCCGCGCGACGAGCCATGCGGGCGCGTCGGCGCTCACCCGCCGATCTCGAAGACCGCCTCGATTTCGCACAAAGCGTCGAGCGGCAGATGGGAAACGCCGACCGTGGTGCGCGCGTGGCGCCCGCGCGGCCCGAACGCCGCGGCCATCAAGTCGGACGCGCCGTTCATCGCCTGCGGCAGCGAGTCGAAGCTCGTCGCCACGTTGAAAAACCCGGCGAGCCGCACAACCTGCGCGATCCTGTCCAAGTCGCCCGTCGCCGCCTGCGCCTGGGCGATCAGGTTGATCGCGCAGCGCCGCGCCGCCTCGCTGGCGGCTTCGATCGGCGACTGCGGCCCGAGTTTGCCGACGTGAGCGGGCGCGATTCTGCCGTCCGGGCCGAGCGGCAACTGGCCGGAGACGAACAGCAACGCGCCGACGCGGGCGAATGGGACGTAATTGGCGACCGGCGCGGCGGGTTGCGGCAGCTCGACCCCCATTTCTTCGAGACGCTTGGCGACGAGGCTCATGGGCTGGTCCTTTGCTCGCATGCGGGCGGTCCGCCGTTCGGACGCGCGGGCGAACTTAATAAGCAAACGCGGCGGCGCGCAACGCTCGGCCTTGCGAAGCGGGCTGGCGAGCGCGCGGTCATCCGCGCTAGAAGAGGCCGATGCGCACTGAACGCGAAGGAGGGCGCGATGAAAGGCAAGGCGATCGCGATCACCGGCGGATTTGGCGCTCTGGGCCAAGTCGTCGCGGAAACGGCGGCGCGTCGCGGCGCTTTCGTCGCGGCGATCGACCTCGCGAGCGCGCCGCCCGCCGGCCTCGCCGAGCGGCTCGCGCCGGACGCGCTGATGCTGGGCGGCGTCGATCTTTCCTCCGCCGAAGGCGCGCTGCGAGCGATGGCCGAGGTCAGGGCGAGGTTCGGGCGGCTCGACGCGCTCGTCAACCTCGCCGGCGGCTTCCGCTGGGAGAGCGTCGGGGAGGGCGATCCGGCGACATGGGAGCGCCTTTTCGCCCTGAACGTGAAGACCGCGTTGAACGCCTCGCGGGCGGCGCTTCCCTATCTCCTGGAAAGCGGCGCGGGCCGGATCGTCAACGTCGGCGCGAACGCCGCGGTGAAGTCGGGCGCCGGGATGGGTCCCTACGCGGCGAGCAAGGCCGGCGTGCATCGCTTGACCGAAAGCCTGGCCGAGGAATTGAAGAACCGGGGCGTGACGGTGAACGCGGTGCTGCCCTCGATCATCGACACCCCGGCCAACCGGGCCGAAATGCCCAAGGCCCGGTTCGATCGCTGGGTCGCGCCGGCCGATCTGGCCGCGGTGATCCTGTTTCTCGCCTCGGACGAAGCCAGGGCCGTCACCGGCGCGCTGGTGCCGGTCACCGGCGGCGTCTAGTCGAATCCGGCGGCGGGCGGAAAGCCGCCGCATGGCGCGCCGCGCTTGTTCTTGCCTCGCGGCGCGCATAGTTTGGCCGCGCGATCAGGGGGATGACGGCAATGGGCAGTTTCAGTATTTTTCATTGGATCGTTTTCATCGTCGTTGCGGCCGTGTACTTCATTCCCGTTGTGAAAATTCTCAATCGGGCCGGATACAGCGGCTGGTGGTCGCTGTTGGGGTTTTTCCCGATCGTCAACGTGATTGCGCTCTGGATTTTTGCTTATGCGCAGTGGCCCGCGCTCGACGGCGCCGCGAGGCGGAGCTAGCCGCGACAGGCTCATTCCCCGGACGGGTCCAGTCGGCGCAAGAGACGCGACGAGGATGCTCAGACAGGAGTTCTTGGTCAGCCGTGCGAACCGCTTAAGCCCTCGACGCCGAATGGGTCGACTGCGCCGGGCCGGATCTGGGCGCCGGCGACAGCTTGTTTTTGCCGCCCGGCGCGCTTACGTTCGCGCCATGATCTTCGCGCGCCGGCGCGGCAAGGACGTGCGGCGCAATCAACCGGGACAACGGTCATGGGTGGTTTCAGTATTTGGCACTGGATGTTGTTCGGAGGGGTGGCGCTGCTGCTGTTCGGCGGCAAGGGCAAGATTTCCGACATCATGGGCGACGTCGCCAAAGGCATCAAGTCCTTCAAGAAGGGCATGTCCGACGACGACGCCGAGGACAAGCCGGCGACGACGACGCCCCCGCGCAGCCTCGAAAATCGGGTCGGCGCCGCGGTCGACGCGAACGAGACGACCAAGGTCAACTGACGCGCCTGGCGCCAAGAGCCCGTCGCCGGGCGGGGAGCGCGCCGCAGCGCTTCTCCCCTAGGTTTTCGTGTGGCCGGACCGCTCCATGTTCGATTTTGACGTCGGCAAGCTCCTGATCTTCGGCATCGTCGCCCTCGCGGTCATTCCGCCGAAGGACCTGCCGCGCGTCATGCGCACCGTCGGCCAGGTCATGGGCAAGATGCGGCGCATGGCGGCCGAATTCCAGGGCCAGTTCATGGAGGCGATGAAAGAGGCCGATCTGGAGAGCGTCAAGAAGGAGCTCACCGCCCTCGGGGACTCGGCCAAGATCGGCGCGGCGTTCGATCCGGCGATGGCGATGCGCCGCGAGATCACCCAGGCCGTCGAGGGACCCAAGGACATCGGCCTCTCCGAGGTGGCGCTGAGCGGCGGCGCCGAGGCGGCTGGCGGCGAGCCGGCCGCGGCGGCCGCGATCGCGCCTCGCGAAGACGCCGCGGCGGCTGAAAATCCCGTCGCGAGCGTCGAGCGGCCGAAAGCCGACGCCTCGGCGACGCGGGGCGCGGCGGAATGAGCGCCGAGGACATCGACGCCACCAAGGCGCCGCTGATGGATCATCTCATCGAGCTGCGCATGCG
>Ga0181524_10003910_pt1 | contig 14164 bp, 6 predicted proteins | sample PEATcosm2014_Bin_34_FD_119761 | JGI IMG/M metagenome (GOLD analysis project Ga0181524, IMG submission 119761) | Peatland microbial communities from MTU Mesocosm Facility, Houghton, MI, USA - PEATcosm2014_Bin05_60_metaG | ecosystem: Environmental > Terrestrial > Soil > Wetlands > Peat | place...
GATTGCTATGCCACCACAAATTTCCTCGACCAGGGTTTCGGAAGGACCAGGGAGTGTAGTTGGCGGTTCATGCCAAGGCGCGGTGCTCATTTGACGGGAAGCCGACTTTTCATTCCCAATCCATTCTGTGTGCCCAGCACCCATGATGGGCACAAGGGCCGTTACGGAAACCCTGGTCTGCTGCCGCGACCACTTCGCGGTCGATCCAGCACGGCGAGGCTTTGCCGCGGACAGCACTCCTGGGAACTGTTCCGCTCCTTGAACTGTCCCGGATAGTCCCATTGCGTTGACTTGCCGATGCACGCGGCGTATGCTGGTCGCAATCGAAGCTCGCGTCATCTTACTGTGAGGTAATCGCCTGATGGTTGGCAAGACCGTTTCCCACTATCGCATCCTGGAGAAGTTGGGGGGCGGGGGCATGGGCGTGGTGTATAAGGCCGAGGACACCAGGTTAGGTCGCTTTGTCGCACTCAAGTTCCTGCCCGAGGAGCTTTCTAAAGACCGGCAGGCACTGGAGCGCTTTCAGCGCGAAGCCCGCGCTGCCTCCGCGCTGAATCATCCCAACATCTGCACCATTTACGAGATCGATGAGCATGAAGGTCACCCCTTCATCGCCATGGAATTGCTGAAGGGCGAGACCCTCAAGCACCGGATTACGGGAAAGCAACTGAGCACGGATGAGCTCCTGGAAGTCGCGATGCAAATTGCCGATGCGCTAGACGCCGCCCACACCGAGGGGATCGTCCACCGGGACATCAAGCCGGCGAATATCTTTCTGACCAGCCGTGGGCAGGCAAAGATCCTTGACTTCGGTCTGGCGAAAGTGGCGGCGCCCCCGCGAGTAGTTGCGGAGGGAGTTGGAGCTTCAACCCTGGGGACGGCAACAGGCGGGGAAGGACTCCTGACTAGCCCGGGCACGGCACTGGGGACAGTGGCATATATGTCACCGGAGCAGGCGCTGGGTCGGGACCTTGACGCGCGAACGGACTTGTTCAGCTTTGGCGTGGTGCTGTATGAGATGGCAACGGGGCGCCAGGCTTTCTCGGGCACCACTTCGGCGGCCATCTTTGATGGCATTTTGCATCATGCGCCGACCTCACCGGTACGATTGAATCCGGAGTGCCCTGCCGAACTGGAACGCATCATCAACAAGGCGCTGGAAAAGGACCGCGACGTCCGCTACCAGGTGGCCTCGGAGATGCGCGCCGACCTGAAGCGACTGAAACGCGATACGGATTCAGGACGAACGGCTCAGGTCGCGACGGCGTTTGTCGAGGAGACTCACGGGCCAGCAACACAGACGGTTGCCAGAAGGACCACCGGGGCCATGCTTCGCGCGATATACATCATCCCGGCGGCTGTCGTCCTTCTCCTCGTCGGGGCTTTCTTGGTTTACCGCCACCGGCCGGCCAAAGCCCCGAGCGGCCCAGCGAAAATCACGCAAATCAGCCATTGGAACAAGCCTATGTATTCGGCGAAGCTGTCCCCGGACGGGCGCACCGTGGCTTTCGGCTCGCTGGTGGGGGGTGTTGGTCAGGTGTTCGTGATGCTCGCCTCGGGCGGAGAGCCGCTTCAGTTGACCCGCGACGAAGGCGACAAATACGTGGACGGCTTTTCCCCCGACGGCACCGAAATCCATTACGGACGGTCACTCGGCCGCGACGAGGAATGGGCTGTGCCCACGCTGGGAGGGACGCCGCGCCGGGTGGCATCCGGTTTTTACCTCGTCCCCTCTCCGGATGGCAGCTCATTCTTCTATTTGAAGACACTCGGCCGGGCGGTCTTCCGCGCCGACAGGTCTGGCCTCAACGAAGAAACGGTCTACACCTTCGAAAACCCTCCTCTGTGGCCCATCTCGATTCTGCCTTTTCCCGGCGGCAGCGACCTGCTTGTCGCCTCGGTGGCTCAGTATAACGACCAACAGTTCCACTTGCACAAGGTGAGTGTGGCCAGCCGCTCGGCGCTGGATTTAGGGACCGCGTCCGTGAACAGGCCTCTCATGGGGCTTGACATTGTGTGGGAGGAGGCTGGAAAGACCTTGCTCTTCAGTCGCACGGTCAACGGACTCACCAACCTATGGAGATACAACTTAGCCGACAGAAGCTTGACCCAGGTCACGTATGGCCCCGGCCCGGATTATTGCCCCATGCCCGACCCGGCGGGCCGAGGGATCTACTACGTCAACGGCAGGCAGTCGGGGTATCTCACCGCCTACCATGTTCGCGCCAAGGAGTCCGTGGACCTTGTGGCGGAAGCCGCCTCGCAACCCATCATCTCGCCCGACGGAAAACGTGTGATGTACATCAAACTCCTTGGGGCCAACCAAACCGAGCTCTGGGTTTCAGACCTGGGCGGCGGGAACAGAATTAGGCTTGCCTCCTCCGCATCGCTGAACACCGGGGATTGGTCACCTGACAGCTCCCAACTGATCTTTACGGATGACACGGGCGGAGAAAGCAAGGGCTATATCGTCGGGGCAGACGGTCGCGGCCTCCGCCAAATCGGGCGGGTGGAAGGGCTTATAGCCGGGATATTCTGGTCGGGCGATGGGAAATCGCTCTACATCAGTACCGTCATGCACGGATCGAAGCCCACCGTTTGGAAAGCGAATGCCGAAGGCTCGAATGTGGAAACATTTGTGGATGGCTGCTTCGCGTGGGACGATGCCCCAGATGGCAAGTATCTGCTTGCCAGCCTGCCCTTTGGGGACGAGGTGGGAATCTACGAGATTCCCATTGCCGACAGGAGGTGCATCCCATTGTTACCCGGCGTTGCGACCTTTCAGCTTCGCTTTGCGCGGGATGGCAAATCGTTCCTTTACCCGGTTGCAACTCATGCGGAAGTAACGTTTTACCGTCAAGCCTGGCGCGACGGCAAAGTCATTGGCAAACCCGAGGTCGCGCTCAAGCTCCCCTTTGCCTTTCCTCTTGCATATGGAGGCAACGCCTATGACTTTTCCCGCGACCTCTCTACCATCGTCTACGCGCGGCCAAGTGGGCAAGCCGAGCTCTATCTTCTCAGCCCCGCCCAATGAACCCGTAGTGGTTCCCAAGTGGCCAGCCTTGATTCACTTTTGAGCGAGAAAAGGGCAACCATTTTCGCGTTTGCTTGATTTGCCGTACGAGCAAGCCTAGAATCCAGTCAGCTCACGGATACGTGCCCGCGGACCTCCCATGAGAGAGGAGCCATGGTCGGCCAGACGGTTTCCCACTATCGCATCGTTGAGAAGCTCGGCGGCGGGGGCATGGGCGTGGTGTACAAAGCCGAGGACACCAAGCTCCGTAGGTTTGTTGCCCTCAAGTTCTTGCCGGAACAACTCGCAAGGGACCATCAAGCACTAGAGCGGTTTCAGCGAGAGGCCCAAGCTGCGTCCGCGCTCAATCATCCCAATATCTGCACGATCTACGACGTTGATGAGCACGAAGGCCAACCCTTCATCGCCATGGAGTTGCTGGAGGGGCAGACCCTCAAGCATCGCATCGCTGGCAAGCCGTTTAAGACGGACGAACTGCTCGGCCTCGCCATCCAGACCGCCGACGCACTCGACGCCGCGCAGTCTAAGGGTATCATGCACCGCGACATCAAGCCCGCGAACATTTTCGTGACCCAGCGTGGCCAGGCGAAGGTCCTGGACTTCGGCTTGGCCAAGCTGGCACCAAAGCCCAGGCGAGTGGCGGAAACGGTGGGATTCTCTGCGCTGCCCACCGCCTCCATCGAGCCTGAGCATCTCACCAGCCCCGGAGAGGCGATGGGGACGGTGGCCTACATGTCGCCCGAGCAGGCGCGTGGAGAAGAACTCGACGCCCGGACGGACCTGTTCAGCTTCGGCGCGGTACTGTACGAAATGGCGACAGGGCGGCAGCCCTTCACGGGCAACACTTCCGCGATGATATTCACGGCCATCCTCACGCAGGCCCCGACCCCACCGGTGCGGCTGAACCCTGAACTTCCGCTGAAGCTGGAAGAGATCATTAATAAGGCGCTGGAGAAAGACCGCGATCTGCGCTACCAGAGCGCAGCCGATATACGGGCTGACCTGAAGCGCGTCAAGCGGGACACGGGTTCAGGCCGGTCCTCCGGAGGCGCGGGCCTTGTGCCCGCCCTTCCAGGAACCGATGCTGTTTCCGCGAGAACCGGCCGCCCACGTGGGGCGTCCCTAGCCACTTGGGGGCTGGTCACGGCCATAGCGATCGTCCTTCTTTTGATTGCAGCCGTGCTCGCTTACCGCTACACGCCGAGGAAAGCCCCGAGCGGGCCGGGCAGGGTCGCTCAAATCAGCCATTGGAACAAGCCTATGTATACAGCCAGGCTGTCCCCGGACGGGCACACAGTGGCTTTTGGCTCGCTGGTGATGGGCGTCACTCAAGTGTTCGTGATGCTGGCCTCGGGCGGCGAGCCGCTCCAGCTAACCCACGACGAAGGTGACAAGCAGGTGGACGGGTTTTCCCCTGAGGGCACCGAAGTCTATTACGGACGCAGTCTCGGTCGCGACGAGGAGTGGGCTGTGCCCACACTCGGAGGCACGCCACGCCGATTGGCATCGGGTCGCCGTCTCGTGAGCACTCCGGACGGGAGCTCATTCTTCTACTTGAAGTCGGATAGCCGGGCAGTCTTCCGCGCCGCCAGGTCTGGCCTCAGCGAAGAAACAGTTTACACCTTTGAAAATCCTCCGCTGTGGCCCCGCTCGATCCTGCTTTTCCCCGGCGGCAGCGACCTGCTCGTCGCGTCCGTGGGCAACCTTGGCGACCAATCGTTTCACTTTCACAAGTTGAGCGTAGCCGGCCGCGCGGCGGTGGATTTAGGGACGGTGCCCGGGTCAACCGGCCCCTTCACAAGGCTTGAGATCGTGTGGGAGGTGCCTGGAAAGATCGTGCTCTTAAGTCGCACGGTAAACGGCCTAACTAATCTATGGAGATACAACTTAGTCGACTGGAGCCTGACCCAAGTCACGTATGGTCCCGGCCCGGATTCCTGCCCAATGCCCGACCCGGCAGGCCGTGGAATCTACTACGTCAACGGCAGGCAGTCCGGATACCTGACCGTCTACCACGTCTGGAACAAGAGGTCCGTGGACATTGTTCCGGAAGCCACCTCGCAACCCATCATTTCGCCGGATGGGAGACGGGTTATGTATATCAAATTGCTTGGTCCCAACCAAAACGAGCTCTGGGTGTCAGACCTTGAAGGAGGAAACAGAATCAGGCTTGCCTCGTCAGGATCGTTGGGTACTGGGGATTGGTCACCCGATAGCTCCCAACTGTCCTTTGGGGAATTCACGGGCGTAGAGTACAAGAGTTATGTGGTCGGGGCAGACGGTCGGGGTCTCCGCCAAATCAGTGTGCCGGAGGGGTTTCCGTTCGGGGTTATTTGGTCAAGCGATGGAATGGCACTTTACATCAGCGCCATAAAAGCCGAGGCTCGGTCCACTATCTGGAAGGCGAACGCCGACGGCTCGAATGTCGGAAAATTCGTGGAGAACTGCTCCTATGTGTTCGACGCTTCCCCAAGCGGCAAGTATTTGATTGGCAACCTGTGGTCCGGTGAAGGGGTGGGTATCTACGAGATCTCTATTGCCGAGAGGAGGTGTATCCCATTGCTACCTGGGGTGGAGACTTTCTACGTTCGATTTGCTCGCGACGGCAAATCCTTCCTCTACGCGATCCCCGTCCCCGGGGAAGTAACATTTTATCGTCAAGCTTGGCGCGACGGCAAGGTGATTGGTAAGCCCGAGGTCGCGGTGAAGCTCCCCTTTGCCTTTTCGCTTGACTACCAAGGCAACGCGTACGATTTTTCCCGCGACCTCTCGACCATCGTCTACGCGCGCCCGGGCGGGCAAGCCGACCTCTATCTTCTCAGCCCTGCCCAATAAACCCGGAGTGGTTCCCGGGTGGCTGACGTTGTTTCACTTTTGAACGAGAAAAGGGCAACCATTTTCGCGTTTGCTTGATTTGCCGTACGAGCAAGCCTAGAATCCAGTTAGCTCACGGATACGTGCCCGCGGACCTCCCATGAGAGAGGAGCCATGGTCGGTAAGACCGTTTCCCACTATCGCATCCTGGAGAAGCTGGGCAGTGGCGGCATGGGCGTGGTGTACAAGGCCGAGGACACCAAGCTCAAGCGCACCGTCGCGTTGAAGTTCCTGTCTGCAGGACTTACTAAGGACCGGCAAGCCCTGGAACGATTCCAGCGTGAAGCTCATGCCGCTGCCGCGCTCAACCACCCTCACATCTGCTCGCTCCACGACATCGGTCACCAGGACGGCCTCGACTATCTGGTGATGGAGTACCTGGAGGGTGAAACGCTGGCCGCGCGCCTGGGGAAGGGGCCGCTGCCGCTGGCGGAGGTGCTGCGCCGTGGGATCGAGATCGCGAACGCGCTGGATTGCGCGCATCGCAGCGGCATCGTGCACCGCGACCTGAAGCCCGGGAACATCATGCTGACGAAGCGCGGGGCGAAGCTCATGGACTTCGGCCTCGCGCGGGCCACCGGACCGGGGCCAGTGGCCGGCGGGCTGAGCGAATCGCCCACGGCAAGCCGTCCGCTGACGGCTGAAGGCATGATCGCCGGCACGCTCCAGTACATGGCGCCGGAGCAGTTGGAGGGGAAGGAGGCGGACGCGCGGACGGACCTGTGGGCCCTCGGCTGCGTGCTTTACGAGATGGCGACGGGAAAGCGGGCGTTCGAGGGGAAGAGCCAGGCAAGCCTGATCTCAGCGATTCTCAAGGAAACACCGCGGCCGATATCGGAGCTGCAGCCGTTGACCCCGCTGGTGCTGGAGAGGATTGTCAAGCAGTGCCTGCAGAAGGACCCGGACGAGCGATTGCAGTCGGCGCGAGATCTGGGGTTCGACCTGGAGGGCATGACGGGAGCCGGCGCGGCGGCGTCAACGATCGCTCCAGGTGGCGCTCCTGCGGGCAAGTGGCTGTCCGCGACAGCAGTCGTGGGCATCGGACTCGCCGCCATCCTCCTTGCCGCCGGTTTCTTTCTGCTGGGTCGTCTGACAGAGCACCGGCCGCAGTCCCCGACATTCACGCGTCTGACGTTCCAGCGGGGCTTTATCACGAACGCTCGATTCACACCGGACGGCAAGGGCGTGCTTTGCAGCGCCGCGTGGGATGGACGCCCCCCCGAAGTGTTCGAGACTAGAACGGACCTTTCCACGACCCGATCGCTCGGCCTGCCCGGCATTTCCCTGCAATCCGTTTCCCGCACCGGGGAGCTCGCCCTGAGGAGCCGGGCGGAAGGGTTTGCCTGGGGATATGGGTCGCTGGCGGTCGGCCCTAGCTCCGGGAGTGCGCCGCGTGATCTGTTGGAGGATGTTTCCTGCGCCGATTGGTCGCCCGAAGGAAATACCCTGGCCGTCGCGAGGCGTAGCGGCGGCGAGGACCGCCTTGAGATGCCCCCGGGGCACGTTCTCGTCAAGACGTCGGGCTGGTTTGCCGACATCCGTGTCTCACCCAATGGCCGCCGGATTGCCTTTACTGAGCATTCCGTCGTGGGTGACGACAGAGGCAGCGTGGCGGTCGTGGACGTGGCGGGCCAGAAGACAGCGCTGACGAGCGAGTTTGCCACTGTTCAGGGCCTCGCGTGGTCGCAGGATGGGCGTGAGATCTGGTTCTCGGCCCAGGCCAAGGGTATGCAGCGCAGTCTCTTTGCCGTGGCTCTGGAAGGCCGGCTGCGCACCGTCGCTCAATTCCCGTCGAGCGTTGTTCTGTATGACGTGGCCCCAGATGGTCGCGCCCTGCTCGCCTCCGAGAGGGAACAATCGGGCATCCGCGGCAGGTCCTTCGCGAACGACAAGGAGAGAGAGCTTGGCTGGCTCGACTTTCCGTGGCCGCGGGCGCTTTCGCTCGACGGAAAGATGCTGCTCCTGGACGACATAGGCGAGACCTCCGGTCCGACCTACACAGTCTATCTCAGAAGCATGGACGGATCGCTCCCCGTGCGCCTCGGTGAAGGCGCAGGGTGCGCGCTCTCGCCGGATGGCCGGTGGGCCCTCGCGATCCACTACGGTCCGCCGCATCGGCTGGTTCTGATCCCGACGGGGCCCGGGGAAACGCTCTCCTTGCCGCGCGGCCAGATGGAGACCTATCAGAGTGGGAGTTTCCTTCCGGACGGCCGCCGGATTGTGTTCGTGGGAGCCGAGCGCGGGCGTCCGCAGCGGAGCTGGGTTCAGGAGCTTCCCGGTGGACTGCCGAGGGCGGTGACGCCCGAGGGCGCCGTCGGGGTCGCGACGTCTCCCGACGGGCGATGGGTGGCCGCAGTCAATCAGGATCTCGCGCTCGTGCTCTTCCCGTTGCAGGGCGGGAAGCCCAAGCCGGTGGCGAAGCTCGTCCCCAGAGAAGTGGTCAGCCAGTGGAGCGCGGATGGCCAGACGCTGTTGGTCAGCGACGAGGGAACCCACCTCGATGTGTTCGGCATCGACGTCCAGTCCGGAAAGAGACAGTTGTGGAAGACTTTCGAGGTCCCCGATCCTGCAGGAGTGCGGGTGGTCAGCTTCCGCGTCACGCCCGATGCACGCAGTTACGCGTACGGCTACCTGCGCATTCTCGACGAACTCTATCTCGTGGAAGGTCTGAAATAGGAACTGTCCAATCATGCAAGGGGAGTGTCCAATGAAAAAGATCAGGTGTTTTTGGCTCCCGCCGGTCTTCGTCGTTTGCCTGCTCGCTTCAAGTTCATTTGCTCAGACGATAGCCATCCGGGCGGGACGCCTGATCGACGGAACCGGTGAGAAACCCTTAGAGTGCGTGACAATCCTGGTAGAGAAGAACAAGATCTTGAGCCTCGGCAGGGATCTCGCTATTCCTGCGAATGCCACTGTCATCGATGTCGGCAACCAGACCGTCCTTCCAGGTTTTATCGATGTCCACACCCATATCATGTATGTTGGTGCAGCGGACTACGGGGCCAATCTTTACAAGAACTCCATTCCGTTTCGAGCGATATGTGCCGTGGCCTCGGCACGGAAAGCGCTGTGGCGAGGGTTTACAGCTCTGCGCGACGTCGAGAGCGAAGGGACCTTGTATGCCGACGTGGATTTGAAAAAGGCGATTGACCAGGGAATCGTTCCCGGTCCACGGCTTTGGGTTTCGACTCGCGGATTAAGTGCTCCAGGGCGGTACTACCCGGACGACTATTCGTGGGAACTGGATCTGCCGAAGGGCGTTCAGATGGTCAGTGGTGTCGAAGAGTGCCTGCGTGCAGTGCGTGAGCAAGTGGCCAACGGCGCCGATTGGATCAAAATCTACGCAGATTGGCGCCCGTACAATATCACCGATGGTGGCAAGATCTCCGCCTTGCCTAATTTCACACAAGACGAATTGGCGGTCATGGTTCGCGAAACTCATCGTTTGGGCCGAAAGGTGGCAGTCCACGCCATGGGCCAGGAAGGAATAAAGGCTGCGCTGGACGCGGGAGCCGACAGCATCGAACATGGATCGGGTTTCACGGAGGAGCTCATCGCACAAGCGAAGAAACAGGGCACTTACTGGTGCCCGACATTGTCGGCGTTTGAATATTACAACGCAGAAAGTTCTTCGCAATTCCGCGGGATGCTGGAGATCGAGTACGAAGCGCTGAAGCGGGCCTACAAGTCGGGCGTGAAGATCGTACTGGGGACCGACACTGGGTCCATACCCTGGGACTTCAATCAGGCGAAGGAATTCGAGTTTCTGGTCAAGAAAGCCGGATTCTCGCCGATGGACGCCATCAAGGCCGGCACATCTGTTGCCGCAGAACTGTTGGATCAATCGTGCCAGATTGGCGTGGTCAAACCTGGCATGTTGGCTGACATCGTGGCGGTTCCCGGTAATCCCCTTGAAGACATCACCACGCTCCAACGAGTGGCTTTTGTAATGAAGGATGGAGTGATCATCCGGCATGATCACTGATGTCGGTGACCTGAAATGGGCCACGCACACGGTACGCGCTTCGGACCTTATGAGATCGTGACCCCGCTTGGCGCGGGCGGCATGGGCGAAGTGTAGAAGGCACACGACACCCGCCTCAGCCGCGATGAGGCGTTCAGGGTGCTGCCGGCCGAGTTCGCCGCCGATCCCGATCGGTTGCGGCGATGCGAGCAGGGGGCTCGTGCCGTCACAGCCTTGAACCATCCCAATATCCTTAACATCCACGATGTCGGTACACGCGACGGCGCGCCGTATCTCGTGATGGAATTGCTGGAGGGGGAGACTCCGTCGCATCGGATGGCCGCCATTGACTCGCCCCTAAGCACGCCGTAAGATGGCGGTCAAAGGCGGGACCCTCGCCATGATTGGCAAGACCGTTTCCCATTACCGCATCGTTGAGAAGCTCGGTGGCGGCGGCATGGGTGTCGTCTACAAGGCCCAAGACACCAAGCTCAAGCGCACCGTCGCCTTGAAGTTCCTGTCTGAAGAACTCTCCCAGGACCGGCAAGCCCTGGAACGGTTCCAGCGCGAGGCGCAAGCTGCCTCGGCGCTCGATCACCCCAATATCTGCACGATTCACGACATCGGGGAGCACGAGGGCCAGCGTTTCATCGTGATGCAATTTCTCGAAGGGCAGACGCTGAAGCATCGTATCGCCGGAAAGCCATTCAAGACTGACGAGTTGCTGGAGCTGGGCATTGAGATTGCTGACGCTCTGGACGCCGCGCACACGAAAGGGATCATCCATCGCGACATCAAGCCGGCGAACATTTTTGTGACCCAGCGTGGGCAAGCGAAGATTCTGGATTTTGGTTTGGCCAAGCTGGCACCAAAGGCCAGGCGGGTGGCAGAAGCCGTGGGGGCCTCTGCGCTGCCCACTGCCTCCATCGAGCCCGAGCACCTCACCAGCCCCGGCGTGGCGATGGGCACGGTGGCGTACATGTCGCCCGAGCAGGTGCGCGGGGAAGCTGTGGATGGCCGCAGCGATGTGTTCTCGTTCGGGGTGGTGCTTTACGAGATGGCGACGGGACAGCCTCCCTTCACAGGGGCCACGTCGGGGGTGATCTTCGAGGCAATCCTGAACCGGGCACCAACCCTTCCCTCTCGTCTCAATCCGCAGATTCCACACAAGCTGGAAGAAATCATCACGAAGGCGCTGGAGAAAGATCGGTGGCTGCGCTACCAGAGTGCTGGCGACATCCGCGCTGATTTGCAGCGGCTGAGGCGGGATTCCGGCTCCGGGCGTTCGGATGTGGCGACTGTTGCACCTGCCGCCGCCGTCCTGGGGCCCGTGGCGGTGCCCACGCTGAGCGGCACCACGCAGGCCGCCCCTGCGGAGTCAAGTTCCGACATGCAGATTGTGGCGGGATTGCTTAGGCGGCACAAGCTGAGTGGGGCTGCCCTGCTGCTCTTGCTGGTGGCGTTGCTGGGAGTCATCACCTGGCGGTTTGTTCCGCTTCACCATACCGCCGCACTTAGCGAGGCAAACTCCATTCTGCTCACCGACTTCACGAACACCACCGGCGACTCGGTCTTCGATGGCAGCTTAAAGAAGGCGCTGGCGGTGGACATGGAACAGTCTCCTTATCTGAACATCTTCTCTGAAGCGAAGGTGCAGCAAACGCTGAAACTCATGGGCCGGCCACCAGATACGCGCATCGCAGGTGAAGTGGGGCGGGAAATCTGCCAGCGCAACGGGATCAAGGCCATGGTGACAGGTTCCATCGCAAGCCTCGGCGCTCAATACCTTGTGACGCTCGAGGCGGTGAACGCGGCGACGGGCGACATGCTGGCGGAGGAGCAAGCGCAGGCCACCAGCAAGGAGCAGGTGCTTGATGCGCTGGGCAGTGCCACTTCGAAGCTGCGCGCGAGACTGGGCGAGTCGCTGACCTCGGTTCAGAAGTTCGATAAGCCTCTTGCTGAAGCGACCACCTCTTCGCTCGAAGCGCTGAAGGCCTTCAGCATGGGCGATGCTCAAATGTCATTGGCAGAGTCGTTTGCCGCCATTCCGTTGTTTCAGCGCGCCATTGAGCTTGACCCCAATTTCGCCATGGCTTACGGTCGACTTAGCGTGGCTTACCGAAATCTAGGAGAGGGAGAGCTGGGAGAGGAATGCGAAAAGAAGGCATTTGAGCTCAGGGAGCGGGCGAGTGAACGGGAAGAGCTCTATGTCACTGCCCGCTATTACCGGGGCAGCGGGCAGATCGAGAAGGCAATACAAGCGTTCGAGCTGTGCAAACGCACTTATCCTCACGACCCCGTCCCGATCGGCATGCTGGCTAACACATACGTCGCTCTAGGCCAATATGAAATGGCGTTGGGGTATGCCCTGGAAAGCGTGCGTCAAGATCCCGACAGCGCGCAGGGTTACCTGCTTGCTGCGATCGCCTACGAGGGCCTGAACCGCCTTGAGGAAGCAAAAGCCATCTTAAACAGTGCTCTGCAACGCAAGACTGGGGGGTACCTTACGCACTACTTCCTCTCTTTGATCGCCATCGCCCAAGGGGACAGAGCTGCGCAGCAGCGGGAGGACGCTTTCCTGAAGGGAAACGCCGAGGGCGAACTAGGCCTTGTCAACCGTGACGCCCGGCTAGCGGCGTCCCGAGGACAACTGAACCAAGCCCGCGAGTTGTTTACACGGGCGCACCAGATGGCCCAGCGCCTCAATTTGAAAGAGCGCGCGGCCATGGCAGTTGCAGAAGAGGCAGGGATCGAAGCGGATTTCGGCTATCGGGCTGAGGCTGCCAAAGGGGCTATCGCAGCTTCGGCGATGTCCCACGGCCCCAATGTGGTCTACTGGGCAGCGAGAACATTGGCACTCGCTGGAGAAACCAAGCAGGCGGAGATTCTTATCACCGAGTTGGCAAAGTGTCGGCCCGAAGACGTCATTGCACACTCCGTAGAGGCACCTGATGTAGAGGCGATCAATGAAATAAACCGTGGGAATCCCGACAAAGCCATCGAGTTGCTTCAGAGTGCAACACCTTACGAAGGGCGCTTGTGGGGTTATGGGGTGCGCTCCACGCGGGGCAACGCTTACTTGAAGGCAGGGCGCGGCAAGGAAGCCGCAGAGGAGTTCCAGAAGATCCTGGCCATGACGCCCAGCCTGGCCCCAGGCTTCCAAACCCCTATCGGCGCTCCGGCTTCGATCGCCCAGTTTGGTCTGGCCCGCGCCTACGCGCTTCAGGGCGATAAGGCCAAGGGCCGCATGGCCTACCAGGACTTCTTTGCCCTGTGGAAAGACGCCGACCCGGATGTTCCCATCCTGAAGGAAGCCAAGGCGGAATACGCAAAGCTGAAATAATCCCCGCGCTCTGGCCCCGAGCTTCCAGGACCTCCTGCGCCGCATGAGTTTCCCGCCGTAACAGCAGGTGTCAGGTCCCGGGTGCGAGGTGTTAGGGATTCGAGGTTCGGAGCCAGGCGAAAGGAAGCAGGCAGAAGGCAGGCGGAGAAAACGAGAATGGACACCACGGCGGCGGTCCCCGTTCCCAAGCCGTTTATGCCTCATCCCAACTTCAGTGATGAGGTGAACCGGAACATCGTGCAGTCGGAGATCGAAGGTGGTGTGTGCCTGGACGATTTACCAGAGGGGGCAATGTTGGAAGTTGAGACGCAGCATCACGGGTACACCATCGTCATTAGTGAGCGCGGTCGGGACCTGATCTCCGGCCATCCGAAATACTGTCCTGATCCCGTCCCGGTGAGGATCGAAGGATCGACGTGGGGCGGCTCGATGCTGAAGGCACGGTTTATCGGGCGAGGCATGCAGCTGGAATTCCGGCATCCAGTATTTCGGACCATCATAACGTCACGGATTGTGAACATCCGGGCGTCGGAGCGCCTCGTAAGCGACGATTGAGCGGCCAGGAAACTGACGGTGCGCCACATGCTTCCAAGGCCTTCTGCGCCGCATGAATTTCCTGCCGTAAGGCCGCCCTTGGCCTTTGGCTCTCCCTTTTCTTGCGTGCGCCTCCGATGCGATTCCGGTCCGCACATGCGTAGTTGCGGAATCGACTGGCAGCCGTGACAACAAGGGACAATAGCCCTTCCCGGCACCTCTGCCAGATTCTGCCTGTGAAACCACAGGTTTCTATCGGGAGTGCTCGGGCGGTAAGCAAGCCGAGGTGCAGAGAGAGCGTGATCGTCCGAGCATTCCCGATAGAAGCGTTTGTACTAAGCCGCTTGGCTGAGGCTATGGCGATTGAATGTCGAGGGTGCTTGGCGAAAAGGTGGGGAGAACAGAGTCGAGGGGC
>Ga0181524_10003911_pt1 | contig 14155 bp, 10 predicted proteins | sample PEATcosm2014_Bin_34_FD_119761 | JGI IMG/M metagenome (GOLD analysis project Ga0181524, IMG submission 119761) | Peatland microbial communities from MTU Mesocosm Facility, Houghton, MI, USA - PEATcosm2014_Bin05_60_metaG | ecosystem: Environmental > Terrestrial > Soil > Wetlands > Peat | place...
CGAAACGGGGGTGGCGATGACTTATTGTTGCGGGATTCTGGTGCGGGAAGGGCTCGTCATGATCGCCGACACCCGCACCAACGCGGGGCTCGACAATATTTCGACCTTCCGCAAACTCCAATTGTTCGAAGACCCCGGCCGGCATGTCATGATGTTGGCGTCCTCGGGCAATCTCTCGGTGTCGCAGGGGGCGGTCAACCTCTTGGTCGAGGGGCTCGAAGACCCCGCCGCGGACCATCCCGAACGGCTCGAAGACGCGCAAACGATGCTGCAGGCGGCGCATCTCGTCGGGCGCGCGGTGCGGCGCTCGCTCGCCCTGATGGGCGACGTCGCGGAGACGGGCGTCAGCTTCGATGTTTCGCTGCTGTTTGGCGGCCAGATCGGCGCCGCCCCGCCGCGCCTGTTCATGATCTACACCGCCGGCAACGCCATCGAATGCACGCCCGACACGCCCTATCTGCAAATCGGCGAGCATAAATACGGCAAGCCGATCCTCGATCGCGCCATCACCTATGACACCGACATTTACGATGCGCTGAAAATTGGGTTGATCTCGATGGATTCGACGATCCGCTCCAATCTTTCGGTCGGCCTGCCGATCGACATCGCGCTGATGCGGCGGGACGCGCTGCGAACCGAGGTGGCGTATCGCATCGACGCGCGCGACGCCTATTTCCGCGATCTGCGCGAAAGCTGGTCCAAGGCTTTGCGCGAGGCGCATATCGCCATTCCGCCGCCGCCCTACAAGCGCGAGTCCAAATGAACGAACCACGAACGACGCCGCTGCTTGGCGTCGACGACGCTTCACTGGCGCGGGCCGTCGAAATCTTGCGGGCCGGCGGACTCGTCGCCTTTCCGACCGAGACCGTCTACGGCCTTGGCGCCGACGCCGCCTCGCCGCGCGCGGTCGCCAAAATTTACGCCGCCAAGGGCCGTCCGAGCTTCAATCCGCTGATCGCCCATGTCGCGGATCTTTCGGCGGCGCGGCGCGAGGCGCGGCTCGGCGCGCCGGCGCTTCGGCTCGCGGAGGCCTTTTGGCCGGGGCCGCTGACGCTCGTCGCGCCCGCGGCGCCCGGGGGCTCCGTCTGCGAACTGGCGCGCGCCGGGCTTGCCAGCGTCGCGCTGCGCATCCCCTCGCATCCCGCCGCGCTGGCGCTGCTGCGCGCGTTCGACGGGACGCTGGCGGCGCCCTCGGCCAATATTTCCGGCCATGTCAGCCCGGTCACGGCGGCGCATGTGGCGCAGGATCTCGCCGGGCGCGTCGATCTCATCCTCGACGGCGGGCGCGCGCGAGCGGGACTCGAGTCCACGATCGTATCGTTCCTTGGCGAAACGCCTGCGCTGCTGCGTCCCGGCGCCATAGCGCGCGAGGAAATCGAGGCGGTTTTGGGGACAGGGCTTGGCGAGGCCAGAGGGGATGTCGTCGCGCCCGGCATGACGTCAGCGCATTACGCGCCGCGAGCCCGCCTCCGGCTCGACGCGCACGGTCTGGAGCCCGGCGAGGCGGGGCTGGACTTTGGCGGGACACTTCGGGGCGAAGGGATTGTTCTCGATCTGTCGCCGAGCGGCGATCTTATCGAGGCGGCGGCCAATCTTTTCACCTATCTGCGCGAATTGGACGCGCGCGGCGCGGACCGCGTCGCCGTCGCGCCGATCCCTTCGCATGGCCTCGGCGAGGCGATCCGCGACCGCCTGCGCCGCGCCGCGAGCTGAGCGAGACGCATCCTACGTCACGGCTTCGACCCGGAACGCCGCCGCGAACAGCGCCTTGGTGTAATCGTCGCTTGGCGCGTCGAAAATTCGCGCCGCCGGCCCCGCTTCGACGACCTTGCCGTCGCGCATCACGATCACATGCGCCGCCAGCGCCTTCACGACCTTCAGATCGTGGCTGATGAACACATATGCGAGCTGACGCCGCGCCTGCAAATCGCGCAGCAGATCGACAATCTGCGCCTGCACCGACATGTCGAGCGCGGATGTCGGCTCGTCCAGCACGATGAGCTTGGGCGCCAGCACGATGGCGCGGGCGATGGAGATGCGCTGGCGCTGACCGCCGGAAAATTCATGCGGATAACGATCCATCGTCGCCGGATCGAGGCCAGTCTCCTTCAGCGCGCCGGCGACGATTTCGCGCCGCTCGTCCAACGACAGGCCAGGGCGATGAATGGACAATCCTTCCGCGACGATCTCGGCCACCGACATGCGCGGCGACAGCGAGCCGAACGGGTCTTGAAACACCACCTGCATATCGCGGCGCAGCGGGCGCATCTCGTTCGCGGTCTTATCGTCGATGCGCTCGCCCATATAGACAATCGGCCCCTCGGAGCGGATCAACCGCAACAGCGCGAGACCCAGCGTCGTCTTGCCGGAACCCGATTCGCCGACGACGCCGACCGTCTCGCCCTCGCGCAGGGTCAATGAGACGCCGTCGACCGCCTTCACATGATCGACGACGCGGCGCAGAAAGCCGCGCCGGATCGGAAACCACACGCGCAATTGTTCCGTCGAGAGAATGATCGGCGCGTCGCCCCGCGCCGGATTGGCCGCGCCAGACGGCTCCGCTGCCAGCAACGCGCGCGTATAGGGGTGCTTTGGCGCCGCGAACAGGCTTTGCACGGGGCCGGCTTCGACGATCTTGCCATTCTGCATCACGCAAACATCGTCGGCGATGCGCCGCACGAGGCCGAGATCATGGGTGATGAACAGCATCGCCATGCCGTAGGTTTTGCGCAAGCGATCCAGCAGAGCGAGGATTTGCGCCTGCACGGTGACGTCGAGCGCGGTGGTGGGCTCGTCGGCGATGAGGAGATCTGGCTTGTTGGCGAGCGCCATGGCGATCATCACGCGCTGACGCTGCCCGCCCGAGAGCTGGTGGGGAAAGGCGTCGAGGCGCTGGCTCGGATTGGGAATGCCGACCTCGCCCAAAAGTTCGATTGTGCGGGCGCGCCGCGCCTCGCGCGAGCGCATGCCGTGCAGCTCCAAAATCTCGCCGATCTGCTTTTCGATGCTGTGCAGCGGATTGAGCGAGGTCATCGGCTCCTGGAACACCATGGTGATCCGCGCGCCGCGAATGCCTCTCAGCGCCTTGTCGTCCATCTTCAGCACGTCGGCGCCGGCAAAATTTATGCTGCCCGAGGGATGATGCGCCGAAGGCGGCAGCAGCCGAACGATCGACAGCGCGGTGATGGATTTGCCGGAGCCCGACTCGCCGACCAGCGCCAGCGTCTTGCCCTTTTCGAGCGACAGCGAGACGCGGTCGACCGCCAGCGTCTCCTTGCCGCCTTGCATGAAGGAGATGGAGAGGTCGCGAATGTCGAGCAGGGGAGCAGTCATGGAATCCTTCGCCATTATCGGAAAGTCTTCCTTGGATCGAAGGCGTCGCGCACCGCTTCGCCGATGAAGACCAGCAGCGACAACATCAACGCGATGATGGCGAAGCCGGTCAATCCAAGCCAGGGCGCCTGCAAATTGGATTTGCCCTGCAACAGCAATTCGCCCAGCGACGGCGACCCCGGCGGCAGGCCGAAGCCGAGGAAATCCAGCGAGGTCAGCGTCGTGATCGAGGAGTTGAGAATGAAGGGCAGGAAGGTCAGCGTCGCGACCGTGGCGTTGGGCAGGAGATGGCGCAGGATGATCTTGGCGTCGGAAAGACCGAGCGCCCGCGCGGCGTTCACATATTCGAAGTTGCGCGCGCGCAGGAATTCCGCGCGCACGACATGCACCAGCGACACCCAGGAGAACAGCAGCAAAATCCCCAGCAGGATGAAGAAGCCCGGCGTCAGAAACGACGAGATGATGATGAGCAGATAAAGCTGCGGCAGCGACGACCAAATTTCGATGAAGCGCTGGAAAACGAGATCGACCCTGCCGCCGAAATAGCCCTGAACGGCGCCCGCCGCGACGCCGATCGCCGACGACACGGTCGCCAGGATAAGTCCGAACAGCACGGAAATGCGAAAGCCATAGAGCAGGCGCGCCACGACGTCGCGGCCCTGATCGTCGGTGCCGAGCCAGTTCCATTCGATGTCGGCGCATCCGCGATTTTTTTCGCCCGGCGCGATTTTCTTCGCCGCCGCGGCCTCGCATTGTTCCTTGCTCAACATCCATGTCGGCGGCGAGGGCGCCGGAATCGGCAAATCGAGATTATGCGTGTCGTAGGAATAGCGGATCGGCGGCCAGAGCATCCAGCCATGCGCCTCGATTTCCTTGGCGATGGTCGGATCGCGGTAGTCGGTGCGCGCGAGGAACCCGCCGAATTTTTCTTCCGGGTAGGCGACGAAGGCGGGAGCAAGCAACTCGCCCTTATAGTAGGCGAGGATAGGCCGGTCGTTGGCGAGAAATTCGGAGCCGAGCGACATCAGAAACAGCAGCAGGAACAGCCAGAACGCCCAATAACCGCGACTGTTGGCCTTGAAGTTGTCGAGCCGGCGCCGGTCGAGCGGCGTGAGGCGAAGGAAGCCGGAGAGCAGGATTTTCGGAGCCTTGGCGATTAATTTTTCCATTGCCTACACCTCGCGCGTTTCGAAATCGATGCGCGGATCGATCCAGGTGTAAGTGAGATCCGAGATGAGATTAACGACAAGTCCGAGCAGCGCGAAAATGTAAAGATTGGCGAACACCACGGGGTAGTCGCGGTTGACGATGGATTCGAACGAGAGATAACCGAGGCCGTCGAGCGAGAAAATCGTTTCGATCAACACCGAGCCGGTCAAGAATGCGTGGACGAAGGCGCCGGGAAAGCCGGCGATGACGATCAGCATCGCATTGCGGAACACATGGCCGTAAAGCACGCGGTTTTCGGTGAGGCCCTTCATGCGCGCCGTCTGCACATATTGCTTGCGTATTTCGTCGAGGAAGGAATTTTTGGTCAGAAATGTTTGCGTGGCGAAGGCGCCCAGCGTCATCGAAAAAACCGGCAGCGCGATGTGCCAGAGATAATCGCCGACCTTGCCGAGCGGCGAGAGCTGATCGAAATTATCGGAAGTGAGTCCGCGCAGCGGAAAAATCTGCCAAAATGAGCCGCCGGAAAACAGCACGATGAGCAGCATCGCGAACAAAAAGCTCGGAATCGCATAGCCGACGATGATGACATTGGATGTCCAGGCGTCGAAACGCGTGCCGTCGCGCACCGCCTTGGCGATGCCGAGCGGTATCGAGATCGAATAGGAGATCAGCGTCATCCACAGCCCCAGCGACATCGAGACCGGGAGCTTTTGGCCGATCAGCTTCAACACGCTCTCGTCGCGAAAATAGCTGCGGCCGAAATCGAACATCGCGTAGTTCTTCACCATCAGAAGAAAACGCTCCCAGGCCGGCTTGTCGAAGCCGAATTGCTTTTCGAGTTCGGCGATGAACTTTGGATCGAGCCCCTGCGCCCCGCGATATTTCGACGAGGTCTCGGCGCCGCCGGTCCCCATTTGCGTCGCGCCGCCGTGGCCGGTCTCGGCGCCTCCGCCGGAAAAGCGTGAGGTGGCGCCCATGTCGAAGCCTTGCAGCTGCGCGATGATGCGCTCGACCGGGCCGCCCGGCGCGAATTGCACGATGACGAAGGAAATAAACATGATGCCGAGGATCGTCGGGATCATCAGCAGCACGCGCCGCGCGATATAGGCTCCCATCGTCTCAGCGCCCCGTGAAGTTGATCTTGCGCGCCTTTTCCTCGTCCCACCACCAGGTCGAGCTGATACCGGGATCGAAACGCGGCGAGCGCTCGGGCCGGCCGAACACGTCCCAATGGGCGATCCAATAGGTCGGCTTATAGTAATGGGGCACCCAATAGCGTCCAGCGATCAGCACGCGGTCGAGCGCGCGACAAATCGCGACGAGCTCCGCGCGCGAGGTCGCCATCATCGCTTTGTCGATCAACGCGTCGACGACCGGGTCGCTGACGCCGGCGATATTGTGCGATCCCGGAGTCGCCGCCGATTGCGAACCGAACAGCACGCGCAGTTCCTCGCCGGGCGAATAAGCGATTCTGACGCGCTCGGTCCTCACATCGTAGTCGAAGTCGTCGGTGCGACGTTTATACTGCGCCGAATCGACGATGCGCTCGGAGGCCTCGATGCCGAGCAGCTTGAGATTCTTGATGAAGGGCTGCGTCACGCGCTCGTAAAAAGAGGAAAAATCAAGAAACTCGAATTTGAGCGGATTGCCGTCGGGCAGATGCAACACGCCGCCCTTGCGCGTGCAGCCCGCCGCCGTGAGCAACTCCGACGCCTTGCGCAGCAGATTGCGGTCCTGGCCCGAACCGTCGGACACCGGCGGGCGAAAAGGTTCGCCAAAAACTTCCGCGGGCAGCCTGTCGCGGAACGGTTCGAGCAGGGCTTTTTCGGCCTCGCTTGGAGCGCCAACCGCCTTCAAATCGGAGTTTTCGAAATAGGAGGTCGTGCGCTTATAGGAGTCATACATCAGGTTGTGATTGGTCCATTCGAAATCAAAGGCGTAGCCGATCGCCTCGCGCACGCGCGGGTCTTTGAAGACGGGACGCCGGGTGTTCAAATACCAGCCCTGCGTTCCCGAAATATTTTCGTCCGGCAGCTCTTCGCGCTTCACCCGGCCATCGCGAAAGGCCGGGAAATCATAGCCGGTGGCCCAGACCGCGGAAGTAAACTCTTCATGGACGGTGGTGGCGCCGGCTTTGAAAGCCTCGAGAGCGACGGCGCGATCGCCGAAATATTCGAATTTGATCACGTCGAAATTCGCCTGGCCGACATTGACGGGCAAATCCTTGGCCCAATAATCTCGCACGCGCTCGAAGGAAATATAGCGTCCCGGCTCAAAGGGGCCGATCTTGTAAACGCTGGAGCCGAGCGGTGGCTCCATGGTCGTTTCCGAGAATTTGTGTTTGCCGTAATAGGCCCGCGAGAAAATCGGCTGGCTCGCGACGATGATTGGCAGATCCCGCGTGCGCCCAGGCGCGAGCTTGACGACCAGCACGTCGTCGCTTGGCGCGGTCGCGCTCTCGAGGTCGCGCAACGCCTGCGCGATCATGGGATGACCTTCGGACTTCAAAATGTCCAGGGAAAAGGCCACGTCGCGCGCGGTCAAGCGCGAGCCGTCATGAAAGCGCGCCTCGGGCCGCAAGAAAAATGTGTAGGTGAGCTTATCAGCCGAAACGCGCACCTTGTGCGCGACAAGGCCATAGAGCGCGTCGCGTTCATCGAGGCTACCAGTCATCAGGCTGTCGTAGATCAGCCCGACGCCGGCCGCGGCATTGCCCCGCAAAATATAAGGGTTGAGCGAATCATAGGTCGACGTTTCCGGAGGCGGCGGCTCCAGCGCGATGGTCCCGCCTTTCGGCGCGTTAGGATTCACATATGCGAAATATTTGAAGTCGGGCTTTTCGGCCAGCTCGCCGAAAATCGAGAGTCCGTGGCTTTCGGTTTCTCCCGCCTCCAGCGCGGCGGCGAAATCTCGCGGGGTTGCCAGCAGAGCCAGCCCGGCGGCGCCCGTCTGAAGGGCGCGGCGGCGGGATATGGGAAACGCAAAGCGATGCTCTTTCACGGGATCGGCCTCGAATTGTGCGGGAAACGCGCGCCCGGCGCGCCTCCAGATGATTCGTCGCGATTATGTCGGAATTTGGCGCCCCCGCCAGTCCCCATTCTTCCCCACGGCCGGCGGGGGCGCGGCGGACGGTTTTTCCGGCGGTTTTTTATCTCGGCGCTTTTTCTTATATGAGCAATGCGCCGCGAACCGCGAGGCGGGAGAAGCGGCGCAACTCTAAAGGGAGAAAAGATACGATGGATCCGCGCCAGTCCAGCCTGTTCCGTCAGCAGGCTTTCGTCGATGGGTCGTGGATCGACGCCGAGAGCGGCGCGGTTTTCGCCGTGCGCGATCCGGCGACCGGCGAGCTTCTGGGCCATGCGCCCGACATGGGCGCGAGCGAGACGCGCCGCGCCATCGCCGCCGCCGAGCGCGCCTTGCCGCTCTGGCGCGGCAAGACCGCCAAGGAGCGGGCGCAAATCATGCGCCGCTGGTTCGAGCTGATTCTGGCCGAGCAGGAGACGCTGGCCCAAATCATCACCGCCGAACAGGGTAAGCCGCTCAACGAGGCGCGCGGCGAAATCCTCTACGGCGCCTCTTTCATCGATTGGTTCGCCGAGGAGGGACGGCGCGTTTATGGCGACGTGCTGCCAATCGTTGGCGCCGACAGACGCCTGCTGACCTTCAAGCAGCCGGTCGGCGTCGTCGCGGCGATCACGCCGTGGAACTTCCCCTCCGCCATGTTCGCGCGCAAGGTCGGCGCGGCGCTGGGCGCCGGCTGCGCGATGGTGCTGAAGCCCGCCGAGCAGACGCCGTTTTCGGCCTTGGCGCTGATCGAACTCGCCGCGCGCGCGGGCGTCCCGGCCGGCGTCGTCAATGTGGTGACGGCGCTGGACCCCGCGCCGGTCGGGCTGGAGTTCGCGCGAAATCCGGCCGTGCGCAAGGTGACCTTCACCGGCTCGACCGAAGTCGGCAAGATCCTGCTGCGCCAGGCGGCGGAAAATGTGCAGAAATGCTCGATGGAGCTCGGCGGCAACGCGCCGTTGATCGTGTTCGAGGACGCCGATTTCGACCTCGCGATCAAGGGCGCGCTCGCCACCAAATACAGAAATTGTGGCCAGACCTGTGTCTCCGCCAACCGCATATTGGCGCATGAGAGCATCGCGCGGGCTTTCGCGGAGCGACTCGCCGAGGCGGCGGGGAGGCTCAAGGTGGGCGACGGCCGCGAAGAGGGCGCGGTGATCGGCCCCCTGATCGAACAGGCGGCGGTCGAAAAATGCGAGCGCCATGTCGCGGACGCCGTGGCTCGCGGCGCCACTCTGCTCGCCGGCGGCGCCCGCCATGCGCTCGGCGGAACCTTTTTTCAGCCCACGGTGCTGGCCGGCGTGAGCGAGGACGCGCTGATCTTTCGCGAGGAGACTTTCGGGCCCGTGGCGCCGGTCGTCTCCTTCAAGGACGAGGCGGATGCGATTCGTCTCGCCAACGCGACGCCCTTTGGACTCGCCTCCTATTTTTACAGCCGCGACCTTCCCCGTATTTTCCGCGTCGCCGAGGCGCTGGATTTCGGCATGGTCGGCGTCAATGAAACGCTGATTTCGTCGGAAACCGCGCCCTTCGGCGGGATCAAGCAATCAGGTCTGGGGCGCGAGGGCTCGCGTTATGGTCTCGATGATTATCTGGAGATCAAATATGTGTGCCTCGGCGGAATGTAGAAGACGGGGGCCGCGCGGCCCCCGCTTTCGCATAACGTCAGCGCACCAGTCCTAGCCCGATGACGCCCGAAACAATCAAGTAAATCGCCACGATATAATTGAGCAGCCGGGGCATGACCAGTATCAGGACGCCAGCGATCAGCGAGACTATGGGTTGAAGATGCGCGATGCCAATTGTCATATTTGATGCTCCCTCGCATTGCCGCGAGCGCGCCCTGCCGAGCCGCTTCGCGGGACCGCGCTCTTATGGACCAAGGATAAGCTAGCGCCAAGCAATCGTAAGACCAGCGGACAGGCTTGGCCGAGCCCAAGATCTCCGCGCCCACGTCGAGCCCGCCCGAGGCCGAAACATCACGAGATTGGCGGGCTTACGGGAAAATTTACCAAGAGCGCGCTAACATCGCCGCAAGGATAGCCCGCGCTATCGATTGTGAAAACCTGCCCAGGCTTCCACTTTTGGCGCGCTTTCCGCTCGGATGAAATCACCCGAGCGACAGGAAATCGCGCAAAATAAAAATGCCGGAGCAAGTTCCGATCGCGAAAGTCCGTCAACTCTAGCGGAACTTGCTCTAGCGGCCCCGCCGACCCCTCGCGCCGATTCCTCGCGAAGGCGGCGTTTCAATTTGTTTCGTGCGTGAGTGTTCACAGCGAGTAACGTCCATGCGGAGGATGCTGTTTGGCCTGCTGACGTTTGGCGCCTGCGCGACAAACGCCGCCGCCCTCGCCGAAGAGCTTTCCGCGATGGACGATTTCTTCACGTCGCCGCTGCGCAAGACGCTCGACCCTCAAGCCGAGATTTTTCCGCCCGCCTCGGAAGACCGTCGATTCGATCCGCGCGCGAACGCCGGGGGAGCGGCCGTGATCGCCGCCGCGCCCAAGTATTCGACGGTATTCGACCGCGTCAGCCTTCGCGACGAGCCCGCCGATCCCATCGCCGCGCGCCCGACGGTGGAATTCGCGGCCGCGGATTTTGTCGGCCCGCCATTCTGGACGGATGAACCGAATAAATTTGTCGGCCGCGAGCCGAGCCTAAACACTTTGCTTGGATATCAAGCCATCGTCGAAGCCATCAAGTTTCAGGGGTGGTTCGGCGCCGCGGCGGCGCAAGCCCGTATTTGGAGGCTGGACCAGGAAAACAAGCGACCCGGCGGCGGCGTTGGCCTTGGAACCATATGGGAATTGGACGCCGCGCCGAGCTCCCAAACAATGCTTTTCGCAAAAGGCTTTTATTCAAATGCATTTCAGAGGTCTTTCATCGAAATAAAGCCGGGTTACGCGTTGTTGGACAATTTCTCGTTCCCGGCTTTTCCGTCGGGAAAGCTCTATATCGGTCCCTTCGCGGTATTAACCGGCCATTGGCGCGATAAAATTTCCAAGGCCGGCCTTCAACTGACGTTCGGCGAGATAGGCGCTTTCAGCTTGACGTTCGCGAGCGGCCTTTCGCGCGACAGATACACCGGCGCCGGCGTCTTCGGCATGATCGAATCGTCACTGCGATTCTAATAACGCCCGAGCCGCCGGCCAACCGGCTTCCCCGCCGCGGCCAGCCTTGCCCTCGGCTCGAAATCGACGATTACACGCCGGCCTTCGCCGGTCTTCCGCGTTTGCGCGGAGCGGCGGCGGCCGCCTTCTTGGCTGGCGCGGCGGCGCTCTTGCGGAGCTGCCCCAGTCCAGAGCGCTTCGCCAGTTCCGATCGCTGAGCCGCGTAATTGGGCGCGACCATCGGATAATCGGCCGGCAGGCCCCATTTCACTCGATATTCGTCCGGCGTCAGTCCAAGCGTCGCCAGATGTCGGCGCAGCGACTTGAATTTCTTGCCGTCGTCCAGGCACACGAGATAATCGGGCGTGATCGATTTACGGATGGACACCGCAGGCTCTTTTTTCTCCACCGGCGGCGGCGCGCTCCCCGAACCGCTCGCGACTCCCGTCAAGGCGGCGTGCACGGAGTGGATCAGGGCTGGCAATTCGCTGATCGGCAAAGAGTTGTTGGCGACGAAGGCTGCTACGATCTCGGCGGCCAGTTCAATCGATTTCGAAGGTTCGGAGTCGGATGTCGTCATGGGACAATTCCTCAAGTGACTGGGAGGATACGAATACGCCTTCATCAGCCGTTCGTCGATACCTAAAATAAACTTTACGTCATGAGAGCGATAAGTCTCCGCGGCGACATATCGAGTAGCGCGACCACTTTTACGGGAATTCCGCGCCCGCATGACTTTCGAGGCACCCATATAATTTGGGGGCGACCCCATGGTCGCCGCGATTTGGCGAGGCGTCGGCGTCGGGAGACGGCTCCAAATCAATAAAGTGGCGCGGCTGAAGAGATCTTCGTCTGAATTCGCCGGAGGGCGCCGCTTGACCCGACGCGACAATTAGCCGCTCTTGTTCAAGAAGTGGATGGACACGAGCTTCTCGTTCTCGGACAATATTCGGAGCGCTCGGCGTCGGAGGCGGTCCAGAAGACGCGCGAACGGGGAGAGGCGTTTCGAATGCCGATTGAAAGACCCAACGAAGTTGGCGCGAGAGCGAGCTTGTCGCGCGAGCGCGAAGGCCGGGCGTCATGCTCGAATCGCTAGCGCTCCCATCCAAGACGCCGCCGGTTGCCGCCTCGCGCCGCCGCTTGGGGGGCCTCGCCGTCGCGATCCTTGGCGCGCTGCTCCTCGCCGGCGCCGCGCTTTACTGGACGATGGGCCGCGGGAGCGCGACACATTACGTCACCCGGCAAATCTCGCGCGGCCCCATCGTGCGCGCCGTCACCACCAGCGGCACGGTCAATCCCGTGATCACCGTGCAAATCGGCACTTACGTCTCCGGCGTCATCGAGGCGCGCTATTGCGATTACAACACGCAGGTCAAGAAGGGGCAGATTTGCGCCAAGATTGACCCCCGCCCCTATCAGGTCGTCGTCGATCAGGACCGGGCCAATCTGGGCGTCGCGCGGGCGCAACTGGTCAAGGATCAGGCCAATCTCGTTTATGCGAAGCTGGCCTATGACCGTAACAAGAGGCTCGGCGCGACGAAGGCCGTTTCGCAGGATGTAGTCGACGCTTCGAAAAACGCGCTCGACCAAGCGTCGGCGCAGATCGGACTGGACGAGGCCACCATCGCGCTCCAGCAAGCGCAACTGCACGCCGCCGAAATCAATCTCGGCTACACTGATATTATTTCGCCGGTCGACGGCACCATCGTCACCCGCGCCGTGGAGATGGGCCAGACCGTCGCCGCGAGCTTCCAGACGCCGACGCTGTTCCTCGTTGGAACCGATCTGACCATCATGCAGGTCGACACCAATGTCTCCGAGAGCGACATCGGCGCGATCAAGCCCGGCGACAAGGCGTCATTCACCGTCGAATCCTTCCCCAATCGCGTCTTCAACGCGCAAGTGACCGAGGTGCGGCAATCGCCCCAGACCATCCAGAACGTGGTCACCTATGACGTGGTCGTCGCCGCGCCGAACAAGGATCTGTCCTTGAAGCCGGGCATGACGGCGACGACGCGCATCGTCGTCGACGAGCGCGCCGACGTGTTGCGCCTGCCGGATCAGGCGCTGCGCTATGTTCCGGGAGGACTCGCCGGCGTTCCGAACGCGCAGACGCCTCCGGACGGCTCCGGCGGCGTCAGGGTCTGGGTGTCGCGCGACGGCGTCGCGAGCCCGGTGATCGTCGTCCCGGGCCTCGACGACGACAGCTACACCGAGATCCTCAAGGGCGATCTGCATCCTGGGGACGAGATCATCATCGGCGAGGAAGCGAAAAAGAGCGCGACGCCGTGACGGACCTTGTCATCGACGTGAGAAACCTCACCCGAACCTTTCTCGTCGGGGACGTGGAGGTCCATGCGCTGCGGGGCGTCGATCTTGCCGTCGAGCGCGGGGAGTTCGTCGCGATCATGGGCGCCTCGGGCTCCGGAAAATCGACGTTGATGGCGATACTCGGCTGTCTCGACCCGCCGTCCGGCGGACATTATTTTCTGGAAGGCGTCGACGTGGCGGCGCTGGCCGAGCCGGAACTGGCCAAGCTTCGCGGCGAACGGCTCGGCTTCGTGTTCCAAAGCTTCAACCTTCTCGCCCGCACCAGCGCGCTCGAGAATGTCGCCCTGCCCCTGTTCTATTCGGACAGGGCGACGGACGGCGTTCACCGGCTCGACAAGGCGCGCTCGGCGTTAAAACTGCTCGGGCTCGCCGATCGCGAAAAAAACACTCCGGCGCAGCTGTCGGGCGGCCAGCAGCAGCGCGTCGCCATCGCCAGAGCGCTGATCAACGGCCCAAGCGTTTTGTTCGCGGACGAACCCACCGGCAATCTCGACACCAAGACCTCGCACGAGATCATGGAGACTCTGGTCGCGCTCAACCGAGATCAGGGGGTGACGATCATCGTCGTCACCCATGAATCCGATATCGCGGCCTACGCCGGGCGGGTCATCACCATGCGCGATGGGCTGATCATCTCGGACGAGCGCCACCAATCCGTGGCCGCGCCAGCGGGTTCGGCCCAATCGGAGAGCGCGGCGGACGCATCGGCGGCGGCGCTGATTTTTCATCCGCGAGAAAGCGGGGCGGCGGGCGCGGCTCGCGTCTCGCCGCTGGCCTTCGCAACGATGATCGTGTCCGCCGCGATACAGGCCATCGGACGCAACAAGCTGCGTTCGGCGCTGACCATGCTCGGCGTGTTCATCGGCGTCGCCGCGCTGATCGCGATGGTGGCGGTGGGCAATGGCGCCAACGCGGCGGTGCGTAAGCAGATCGAGAGTCTCGGCACCAATCTCGCGGTGGTTATTCCCGGCGCGGTCCTCACGGGCGGCGCGCGCTCGGGCTTTGGCAGCGCCTCGACGCTGACCGTCGCCGACGCGCAGGCGATCCGCCGCGAGGCGACGAACGTCGCGCTGGTCGCCTATCTGATGCGGCAGATGGGGCAGGCGCAGATCGGCAATCAGAACTGGACCACCAACATCCAGGCTGTC
>Ga0181524_10003923_pt1 | contig 14127 bp, 12 predicted proteins | sample PEATcosm2014_Bin_34_FD_119761 | JGI IMG/M metagenome (GOLD analysis project Ga0181524, IMG submission 119761) | Peatland microbial communities from MTU Mesocosm Facility, Houghton, MI, USA - PEATcosm2014_Bin05_60_metaG | ecosystem: Environmental > Terrestrial > Soil > Wetlands > Peat | place...
ACCAAGATTAAAGTCTCCGATGGCCAAATGGCCCAGATGGACATTTTCAAACACCCGATCCTGCCCCTGTGGAACTACACTATCTTTCCGAGAGCAAACCGGAATTAATTTTTGCACGAACGCCAAGGGTACGGGGCGAATGGCTGCCTCTACCTTGACGCGTCCAAGTATGATGCTACATATGCAGTCCAAAACAACACGCCTACCGACTTTGTGATGCTGTCGGGTCCAGGCCCGCTGGGGAACCCGATCCGTGTCAGTGGGCTACACTGCTACGGAATGCGGTACCTTGTTAACGACCAAGTAACAGGTCGCTTCGTCGAATCGGACACATACATACAAGCTCAAGGCCAGGAGGCTGCAATGCCTCCGCTGTTGTATGCCTCATGTTCCAACGGCTCGTACGGCTCGTTTTCCAAGCTCATTGTTGGCCAGACCGCGTTTTCCTACCTCTACGCCACCAATGCCGGTTGGTACCGGATCATGCAGCCCTTATCCCTCGGTGGGGGTATGCACATCTCCGGGACCGTCACGATCAATACTTTTTACGGCGAATCCACGGAGCTGCAAGTCGAGGTCTCGCTAGGTTTGGGTAGCCCGTCAATTTTCGTGACAAGGGCGCCGACATCCTCGAGTTCGCCCGTCGTAGACCAGGCGCGAGCCTTCTACTACTGGGACAGCACCTACGGCGACTGGTGGGGTTCGTTGATGTACATGTCGCGAATCCTTTTCCAGCCAACACATCGCCCCCGCAGATTGCGCGCATCGCAATCGCCAACGACATCAATGGAATTAATGCTTACGACTACGGCCAATTACAGTTAATTGGGTCGATACAGGCCGTGTCCGCCAGCCTGCCCAGCGGCTCGGTATCCACTAACGTGTTCACCTATCGTTGAACAAGCGACTCTCCACCGGCTTAGCTTGCGTCGCGCGCCACGGGTTTCGGGGTGTCAGCCAGCGTCGTGGCCCGACGAAGGCCCCCGGCAATACCTCGCAGCGCGCATCCCGCTGCCCCTCTCCTCCTGCGTGGAGGACGGGGGCAGATGCAGCGAGAGCGACGCCTTCTGCTGGCCGCCGAAGGGCCAACCGAAATGCTATCGGGCACCGGCACCGGGTCTCAATTAGGCGTGGGGTTCGTCGGGACGTCTGGCTGTTGGCTCGGCTGCCTCGTCGCCCTGGTGCTCGCGCTCTGGTGCCGCAAGCCAGGGGCGCGCCCGCCGAAGCATGGGCCGGTGCGTTTTTCTGCTATGGCATCCCGTGGCCGCTGCGCCCGCCCATGCCGCCCCGGAACAAGCTGTCGAGCTTCACCGCCCCCGCGAACAGAGAATACGCCTGGACAAGAGGCAGCCTCTCAGGTTGAATGTTGCAGACAACATTGCCTAGAAACCGGGGCGGTGGGGCTGAGGGGCGCCGGTCCGGTTTGTTGAAACTGACAGAAACTTGTACATTATGCGCAACTCAATGCGGGGCGCGTGTTGGGGGCAGTCCGCGGCGATCCTGCTTCTTTCATTCTGTGGCGCGCCGATTGCGGCGGCTCCGGCGGGCACTGCCTTCACCTATCAGGGCCAGTTGAGCGACGGCGGTCAGCCCGCCAATGGCCTTTATGACTTTCAGTTCTCTCTATGGGACGCCGCTACCGGAGGCAATTACGTGGCTCGTCCGCTCTCAACCAACGGCGTTGGGGTGCTCAAGGGCCTTTTCACCGTCTCGCTGGACTTTGGGGGCGGGCCCTTTGACGGGCAGGCGGTATGGCTGGAAATTGGCGTCGGGACCAACGGCGGGCTCGACTTGGCCACGCTAGCTCCGCGGCAGGCGCTCACCGCTTCTCCATTCGCACTTTACGCGCTCAGCGCCGACCTCAGCGGCCCGATCATCGCCACCAATCCAGCCAACCAGTTCCAGGGCGCCTTTGCCGGCTCTGGTGCCGGCCTGACCAATCTGAGCATCACCGCCGGTGAACTGGCGGCCCAGATCATTTCCCTGACTAACCTCACGCTCGACAACTCTCTGCGAATCGCTTGCGCCAACATTGATTCCTACGGCGTCGGCCGCTTTGGCTGGCCGAACACGCTGGCAAAGCTCTCCACTAACGGCCCTCTCTTTCTCGCCGTTGTGGGCAACGGCTGGGCGGAAGATTCCGAGTTTGGCGGTTTCGTGACCAACCTGCTGGCCTACAAGCCCTTGGCAGGCTACGTATCCGACGTGCTGTTCAATCTGCCTTCTTATATAGGCTACGGCCCGTTCACCGGCGCCGACACAGCGCTCTACGTGTCCGGAGATGATACAAACTGGCATGGCTCCTATTTCGTTCTGACGAACACCGGGAGCATCACCGCCCCGGGACAGACCGTTGTTTCGGATATCTGCGGCATTCATTATCTGGCCAACCCCAACGGCGGTTCTTTCGCCCTGGACATTCGCACCAACGGGGCCTTGGCCTTCGACTTCACCAACCTGGACAACACGTGGACCACCGTGGCCGGCGCCGGCGCGTTCAGCCCTGGTTGGCAGGGGAGAACGCTATGGTGGACCAATCGAAGCCCGGTCCAAACCCAGGTGCGCGTGCGAGCTACCAGCGTGGGCTGGACCCCGATTGTCGGACATGCGCAATGGAACAGCACAGCCGCAAATGGCCTGGTTCTGTGCCAGTACTCCCATCAAAACTCGGGCAACTGGTGGAGCTACACCGACACGAACAGGGTTTTCCCAATCTGGAGGGCGTGGCGCCCCGACCTGGCGCTTTGGACGGGTGGGTTTGACGAGTCGCTCTCCGCGGATCTGATCGGAACTTTGAACCTTCTGCGAAGCGGCTTTCCCGTGGCCGACGTGGTCGATGTGGCTCCGCACGTCGTTGCGGCTGCCTACAACTACGGCTTTGAGCGCCAGTTTTGTTTCGGCAACGGCATCCCTTTCTTTGACGGCCAGGCAGCGTCCATTGCGGCGTGGGGGGGCTACAACAACGGGGTCGGTCTTGGATTTTACGACGATACCGCTCACCTGACGGCCGAGGGATACGCGGCCTTCAGCCAGTTATTGTGGAGCTGGATGGGGCTGACGAGTGATTCCCCGAGCGCCCGGCTGGCGCCGATTGGCGGTGGGGTCACCACCAATATCTCAGTCGCTGGGGGCGCGACACTTTACATTACCAACGGGCAAATCCGGAGGATCACCGTGCCGTAGCCGCCGGCGCTGAAGCGGTGGCCAACACTGACCGTGCCCGCGGCGGGAGAAGTTGCCAAGGGTCTCTTCGGCGTTGGCGCTCACCCACCTCGCACTACCACTGCTCTCAGTCAAGCCGCAGGCGGACCGATTCGACCTGCTGCAAGGCCATTGCCGCTGCAGACCACAACCTGAACGTCCCCGCTTCTTGCCCAGCCCGCCGCCAAGGAAATACCCTTACCTTTAATTCTTTACGGCTCCTTATTGGGCCGCGCGCTTGACCACAAACTGGTGCGGCCTGGGCCGGCGGACTTCATCGATGCGGGCTTCCAGGCCGGCGATCTCGCGGTCCAGCCTCGCCAGCTCTGTGGAACGGCGGGCCTCGCTCTCCGGCCATTGGGCCCACGCCGGCAACGCAAATACATAGAGCTGGACGTTGCGCCAGCGGTTGAAGAAGGCGTTGTTCTTCTCGACGACCAGTTTCAAGACCTGGCGTGCTTGCTCGGTAATCGGCCCGGCGCTGGTGGTGAGGTTCCAACCCTTCTCCAACTCCTCGCTGCTGGGCTTGGCGACCGTCTCGCCATCGATGGCGACTTCATAGCCGCCGGCCGCAAGGCCTTTGACCTGCAACTCATAGCGGCTCAGGTCGGCCAGGATGGGCGCCAGCTTGAGGGCAGGTTCGGCCTTCGGGTCGATCGGCATCGGCAAGGTCTCATCCAAGCGATCAAAACTGATCGCACCCTCGGACACCTTGAGATTGTCCACACGGCACCCCTGTGTGGCCAGGAGTTTCCCGGCCGCGCCATCGATCTCCGCCCGCGACACGAACGCCGGGGCGTCCAACCCCTTGAGGATGGCCCAAGCCATCACCGTGTGGCCGATCGGCCCGGGATGAACCGAATCGCCGCCGCCAATGAACGACGGCGGGTTGCCCTCACGCTCGCGTACGAGCATTGCCATGTATGGGTCGAACTGGTCCACAAAGACCGAGCCGGTCCTGGACGCAACTTCCTTCAGCCCGTCCGAAAACTGGCGCAAGGATTGGTTCCGCGCGTCTTTGTCCGGGTCGGGCCGCTTGTCTTCGATGGGCTGGGGTGTCAGAAAGGCAACCCGGGCCCCGTTGGCTTGCAGCACTTTGGCAATCTGCTCCTGGCTCCGGACGTAGGCCCCGAAGATGTCCTGCCGAAAGGCCCGGTAGGAGTGGTCATTCATCCCGAACTTGACCGTCACCACCGTCGGTTTGAGCGGGAGGACATCACGGGCCAGGCCGCGGCCGACCGAATCTTCCACCATCTTCTGCTGGTCGCCGGGGTCCGCCGCGAACAACTTGCCTTCATCGGGATGGAACCGCTGCCGCAGCCACGAAGTGTCCCCGCCCCAGCCCACATTGCGAAACGTCAGCTTCCAGTCAGGATGGCGCGTGAGCGCGTATGCTTCGATGTAGGTGGTATAGAGCCGTTGTTCGGTGATGCTGTCGCCGAGAAAGACAACGCGATCCCCGTCCCGGATGAAAAAGTCCCCAGCCAGCGCGCCCGCAGCCAGAGAGAGCAGAGAAACAAATGCCAGGAGAGGTTTTCTGGAAAAAGAAAGAGGTTTCATATAAGGGCGCCAGGGTATCGCGGGACCGCGGACAAAGCAATGCTGTCTTGTCGAGCCTGTCTCCTCACGGAGCGCTTGCACCGGCTCGTAGCTGTTCGAGCCGCGCGATGCATTCCCTGGCCTTTGTGTTCCGCGGCTCCAAGCGCAGCGCCGTTTGGAATTGCTCGAGTGCCTCGCCAAAGCGTCCCTGCCGGGCCAGGGCGATGCCGAGGTTCAAATGGCCTTCGGCATAATCGGGTTGCAAGCGGACCACCTGCTCAAATTCCGCCCTCGCCTCGGAAGACTCGCCCGTAAGCCCCAGCTCCATCCCGAGACGCTCGTGTGCCTCCCAGTAAGAAGGGCGCAGCAGGATAGCGTCGCGCAACGTGTGGATTGCCTGGCTTCGCTTGTTTTGCTTCTCCATGACTTCAGCCTCCAGCAGGCAAACCCGCGCATCGTCCTGATGGAAGGTTCTGGCTTTGGCATATTCCTTGAGGGCCTCTTCCAGGTTTCCCTGGCCGGAGCAGACCCGGCCCAGTTCCAAGTAAAGCTCGGCAGCGTCGGGACGCAAGCGCACCGCGCGTTGGAGCCAGAGCCGGGCTTCATCAAATCTCCGTTGCCTCGCCAGCAAGCGTCCCAGTTGCAGGTAGCCGGCATAGTGTTGAGGCGTAAGCTCTTGCACGAGCCGCATTTGTTCCGTGGCCGCCTCCGGGTCGCCGATGGCCGTGAGAAACTCCGCGTAATTGTGGTGAAGCCAGTGGTCCCCGGGGGCCTTTTGAAGGGCCTCCTCATAAGCCCGGCGCGCGTCCTCGAGCGCGCGCGCCTCCAGGCTGGGCCTGCATCGCGCCAGTTCACCGGCGAGTTTCTCGAGCTGGTGGTTATGGTTTAGCTGTTGGGTGAACGGAGGCTCTGCCAGGCGTCGGGCGATCTCCTCGAGCGCGCTACACCGATTCCAATCCGTCAGCCCGAGGTCCCGCGCGCATTCTTCCCGTCCCGCCCAGGCCTCCTTCCGAGGGCCGGCCGCGCTGGCGGGAAGGCACGTCAAAACCTTGTCGGCTATGGCTCGAGCCAGGCGGTAATTCCCCTCGAAGTTCAGGTGTACGTGCTCGTAGAAGCATTCCTCGCCCGCGATTTGGCCCGAGAGCGAGGGGGCGAGGGCTTGCTCTCCGTCCAGGAAAATAACGCCCTGTCCCGAAAAACGACGGGCCGCGCCGGCGATAAGCCTGTTGATCCCCGAATCGGCGCGAAAGGGCAAGGTGTCCAGATCTCGAGCCTGGCCGAAGCTCCGCCGCGCCGCTTCGATATTCGTCATCGCCAGGAAGCATTGTCCGAGCCGGAAATGCGTCTCCGCGTAGTTGGGGCTGAGCCTTGCTGCCTCCTCAAGTTCCCGAATCGACTCAGCCATGTCCCCGCGCCCGGCGTTTGAGATGCCCGCCTCACAAAGTCCTTCCCATTCCGCCAGTCTGGAGGGGGTGGGCGCCGGGGCGTGGAGCGACCCAAATGGCGCGCAGTCTTTAAGATTACACGCCACGCTGCATAGGATAATGGGGACGCCTGCCCCCCGGCCCGCCTGAATAAAATCCCCCAGGTTCTGGCGGAAGTTGGCATAGATGCGCTCTTTGCGCGGGTCGCCCGGCGGGAGTTGGTGCTCGAGGAACATTTTCATGCCGGCCCAACTCGCCGGCGTCGTTCGGCTGCCGCCCAATCTGCGCGCCAAAGTCACAAGCCCTTGGCCCAGGCGCGTTCGCTGCAGGGCCAGGTAACTGCGGACCCAAGGGTTGGGCAGCGCCGAAGCCCCAAAGACCGTGCTTGCGCCGAAAGGCCCCAGGAATTCATTGTTTCCCATGTAAACAATCCAAAGGTCGCCGTGGCAGCCGGCGCACTCGCGGGCGATCGGCAGGATGGCGTGCGAGTTGATGGCGGTCATGGCGACGGAGACGACCTCAAACTTCAGGCCGGGGAATCGCTCCCGCAATAAGCTCTCCAGGTAACGGCCCACTCCAAAAGCGGGCCGTGGCTCGCCCATCGCGGCGGACTCGCCAAAGAGGAAAATACGGTAAAGGCCCGCCGGCTTCTCAGCCTCCATCACGACCGGATACGGGCTGCGGGCGAGGGCCGGAGGAAAAAAACGAAGTCCGAACCAGCCGTTTTCGACCAAAACCGCCCTTCCACCCAATTGCCTGCGGACAAAGAACGAAGTGGGATGGCCGAAGCCGGCCACGCGCAGGACCGCCTCGAGAAGCGCCAGGGCCAAAAGCGGCCAAACCGTTGCCATCAAGAGGCGGAGCAGCCAACTGCGCCGCACCTGAAGCGGTGCGCCATCCCGCGAACTCTCCGCCGCCAGGCTTCCTTGAGGCGCTCCAGGGGCTGGCGAAACCCTGGCCCCATGTCGATTAGCCTTCAACAGGCCATACGATAACCGTCTCCCAACCTTTGTCGCCACCTTTTTCCCAACCTTTGTCGCCCCCTTTGTCGCCCCCTTTGTCGCAACCCTTGTCGAATCAGGGCGCTTCCCGATACTGCCCCCGCAGCCAGTGTGGAAGGACCGGAGCGCCGGCTTCAGCCGGCTTTGGACGTCCAATGTTCAGCAGCGGCACAGCAGGAGCCCAGGTGCGCGCAAAGCCGGCTGAAGCCGGCGCTCCGGGGGCAGTGTCGGGATGCGCCGGTCGAATCAGCCATTTGTTCGCAATATTTGAAAGATGCGCTAAACTGGAGTATTGATGTTACGCAATAACAATGGAAAGATGAGTGCTATGAACACAAAGACAGCTTTGAAAACCTCAATAATCACCCTTGCCCTGGGCTGCGGCCTGGCCCTGTCCTCGCTTCTGTTTGCCGCCGATGAAAAGGCCCCTGCCCCCAAGCCTCAGACGCTCAAAGGCGAAATCGTGGATTTGATGTGCTACATCGATCACGGGGCCAAAGGCGAGAAACACAAAGGCTGCGCCGAAAAATGCATCAAGGGAGGCGGCCCGGTGGGTCTGCTCGTCGGCGACCAGCTTTACCTGGTAGTCGGCGACCACCAACCGATGAACGAGGAACTTGCCCCCAAAGCCGCCCAGACTATCACCCTTAAGGGCAAAGTCGTCGAGCGGCACGGGATGAAGATGATCGAGAATGCCCAGATAGTGGATTAGGCGATAAAGTCGGCACCCTCTCGTTCAGGCCCTCTCCTGCCGCTGGTACCTGAAGATCAGCCCGGCCTTCATGGCCTTCTCCTTCAGTGTCCCGGCCTCCGCCGCCGTCAACGGCGTGAATTGCGGCGCCAGTTTCAATGCCAGGCGCAGGCACGGTTCGTGCGCGGAGGAGTTCAATGCCTCTTTGCAGGCTCGACCCGCGGACGGAGTTCGATCTTCACCGCCGGCGCGGCGTTGGTCGTGACCGTCACCTTGGTGAGGCTGACGTAAGCGGGGGACCAGCGGGATAGGACACAACCCGAATAGCCGCAAAAAGGCACAAAAGGCGCAAAAACCCTGATTTCTTGCGCCTTTTGTGCCTTTTCGCGGCTATTCCATTCGGGGTTGGTGTCGTCCATCCCACGAACCAGTCACTATGTGCTGTAAAAGCGGCGGTGGAAAAACTTGCATCGAGCCCCGGGAATGGGGATGATGGCGCCATGAAGACAAGCACCTCAAGTCAAACGAATGGAATCAATGGCGGCATTTCGCGCCGCGCCGCCCTGGGCGCGGGCGCAACGGTCGCGGCGGGCGTGCTGCTCGGACCGCAGTTGCTCGTTGCCGCGGCCGCTCCACGCATGGTCGTCGTATGGTCCGAAGGCACCGCAAACGTGGACCCTGGCTCGAAGGGGATATACCCCAATGACATCAACACCGCGATCGCCGACGGACTCAAGCCGCTCGAGGCCAGGGGCTGGAAGATCGTCAAGGCCAGCCTGAACGACCCCGACCAGGGCATCAGCGACGCGTTGCTCGAACAGACCGACGTGCTCATCTGGTGGGGCCACAAAAAGCATGGGCAGGTGAAGGACGAACTGGTCGCCAAAATCGCGGACCGGGTCAAAGCCGGCAAGATGGGCTTCATCGGGACCCACTCCGCGCACTTCTCCAAGCCGCTCAAGAAGCTGCTCGGCACCCCGTGCAGTTGGCGGGAATATGTGGCCGACGGCACCTCGGCGGAGATCATCGTCAAGGAACCTAACCACCCCATCTGCAAAGGAGTCGTGAATTTCAAGCTTCCGAAGATCGAGCGTTACGGCGAACCGTTTGCCGTGCCGACGCCTGAAGCCGTGCCGCTCGACGGCATCTACACCAGACCCGATGGCATGACGGAACCTGGCCGCATGGGCCTCTGCTGGACGATCGGCCAGGGCAAGGTCTTCTATTTTACGCCCGGCCACGAAACCTACAACGACTACCACCGGCCCGAGGTCAGGCGCATCTTTATCAACGCCGTCGAATGGGCAGCGCCTTCAAAGCCGGACTGAGCCGAAGGCGAATGTTGCAAGGCAGTCATATTTATGTCGCCGGCCATCGCGGCCTGGCGGGCAGCGCCATCTGGCGGGAACTGCGCCGCCAGGGCTTCTCCGGCCTGCTGGGCCGCACCCATGCGGAACTGGACCTGCTGGATGGCGCTGCCGTCCGCGCCTTCTACGCCCGCGAAAAGCCGGAGTTCGTCTTCATCGCCGCCGCTCTAGCGGGCGGCATCCTGGCCAATGACAGCCTCCCGGCCCAGTTCCTCTATGAGAACCTGCAAATCCAGAATAATCTCATCCACGGGGCCTATCTGAGCGGAGTCAAAAAGCTGCTCTTCCTCGGCAGTTCCTGCATCTATCCCAGGCTGGCTCCCCAGCCCATGAAGGAGGATTGCCTCCTGAGCGGTCCCCTCGAGCCCACCAATCAGTGGTACGCCGTGGCCAAGATCGCCGGCATCAAACTCTGCCAGGCCTATCGGCGCCAATACGGATGCGATTTCATCAGCGCCATGCCCACCAACCTCTACGGGTTAAATGACAATTACGACCCGCTCCGCTCCCATGTCCTGCCCGCCATGATTCGCAGGTTTCACGACGCCAAGGCCGCGAGCACTCCCAGCGTCGTGTGCTGGGGCACCGGCGCCCCCTTGCGCGAGTTCCTCTGCTCCGATGACCTGGCGCGGGCTTGCCTCTTCCTCATGGAGAACTACAGCCAGGAGCAATTCATCAACGTCGGTTCCGGCGCAGAAGTCTCCATCCGCCAACTGGCCGAAACCGTCAAGCGCGTCGTCGGTTACCAGGGCGAGATTCTCTGGGACCAAACCAAGCCGGACGGCACCCCGCGCAAATTGATGGACAGCTCGCGCCTTTTCGCCATGGGCTGGCGGCCGCAGGTCGGCCTTGAGGCAGGTCTGCGCCTGGCCTACGACGATTTTCTCAGCCGCTCACCCTCGTTTGGCCCTGGCGGTGCCGGCGCAGCAACTCGATGTCCGCCTCCACCATCAGCTTGACCAGGTCCGCAAACCGGGTTTTCGGTTCCCAGCCAAGCTCCCGCCGGGCTTTGGTGCTGTCGCCGATGAGCAAATCCACCTCCGTCGGCCGAAGGTAGCGCGCGTCGGTCTCGAGATGGTCCCTCCAGTCCAGCCCGGCATGGCTGAAGGCCAACTCGAGGAATTCACGCACTGAATGGGTCTCCCCCGTGGCCACGACGTAATCGTCCGGTTTCTCCGCCTGGAGCATTAGCCACATCGCCTCGACGTACTCCGGCGCGTAGCCCCAGTCTCGTTTGGCCTCCAGGTTGCCCAGGAATATTTTGTCCTGCAGGCCCGCTTTGATGTGCGCCACCGCCCGCGTGATCTTCCGGGTTACGAAGGTCTCCCCGCGGCGCGGCGACTCGTGATTGAATAGAATGCCGTTGCTGGCGTGCAAACCATAGGACTCCCGGTAGTTGACCGTAACCCAGTAAGAAAAGACCTTCGCGCAGGCGTAGGGGCTTCGCGGGTAAAACGGGGTCCGCTCCGTTTGCGGCGTCTCCTGCACCCTGCCGAACATCTCGCTGGAGGATGCCTGGTAAAACCGCGGCCGAATGCCCGTCTCCCGTATCGCCTCCAGCAGGCGCACCGTCCCCGTTGCCACGATGTCCGCCGTGTACTCCGGGCTGTCGAAGCTGACCCGCACGTGGCTCTGCGCCGCCAGGTTGTAAATCTCCTCCGGCTGCACCTTGCCGATCAGCCGCGCCAGCGCGCTGGCGTCCCCCATGTCGCCATAGTGCAGATGCAACCGGCTCTTCCCCAAGTGCGGGTCCGCATACAGCGGCTCCAACCGCCCGGTGTTGAATGTGCTCGCCCTCCGGATGATCCCATGCACCTCGTACCCTTTCGAGACGAGCAACTCGGCCAGGTACGAGCCATCCTGACCCGTGATTCCCGTAATCAATGCTTTTTTCAAGAATTGTCCCTCCATGCTGCCAGACGGCCACGAGTGTGTCTAGTACTGTGACCCATAAATCTCGTTATCTATGCGGCGAGGCATTTTTTGGCGCGGACGAGGCGCGAGCGACGAGCATACCCCCAGAAGTCTGTAAGGAGCGAGCAACGAAGTCCGCGCCAAAAAGGACCGTCGGATATGTAACGAGATTTATGGGTCACAGTACTGGCCTCCAGTCTTGCCGCGGAAATGGGAATGGGATACGCTGCCGCCATCATGAAACGATTCACCCCTCTTATTTGCGCCCCGGTCCTCGCCGCGCTGGCGCTGATTGGCGCGGCCCCCTGGACCGCCCTGGCCGCAGGCGGGGAAGCTTCCCAGCCTCTCTCGCTGCGCCTCCGCCGATTGGTCGAGACCGAGCCGGGCAGCGGCCAGTGGCGCGCGCTGGAGACCGCTACCAACTGGGAGCCTCACGCCACCGCCGCGGTAATATGCGACATGTGGGACAAACACTGGTGCCAGGGTGCGACGGCCCGCGTCGCCGAAATGGCCCCGCGCATGAACCAGCTCATCGCCGAACTCCGGCACAGGGGCGTGCTCATCATCCATTGCCCAAGCGAGACGATGGATTTTTACCGAACCGCTCCTGGTCGAAGGCTCGCCCAGGGTGCGCCGAAAGTGGATTTGCAGCCAATTATTCAGCAATGGCTTGCTCGCCAACCCCGACCCGAGCCGCCGTTGCCAATCGATGACTCCGATGGCGGCTGCGACGATGTGCCGCGCTGCCAGGAGGGCAAATGGCCGCCCTTCCCCTGGTCCCGCGAAATCCCCACGCTCCAGGTCGAGGACCGTGACGCCATTACCGACAGCGCCGAGGCCTACTGCCTCATGCGCCAACGCGGCATCACCAACGTCATGGTGATGGGCGTTCACGAAAACATGTGCGTCCTGGGCCGGCCCTTCGCCATCCGCCAGTTGGTCAAGCTCGGCCAGAACGTCCTGCTCATCCGCGACCTGACCGATACCATGTACAACTCCCGCCGCCGTCCCTATGTGGACCATTTCACCGGCACCGACCTCGTTTGCTGGCATATCGAGAAATACTGGTGCCCCACCATCACCAGCAACCAGATCATCGGCGGACACCCCTTCCATTTCGCAGCCGATACAAAACCGCCGCGCGTCTTCCGCAATTAGTGTTAGATTGCAATGAAAAGCGACGGAATGGGGAGCCGTTGGCGCTCTGCGCCGCGGCCCAAGGGGCCGCCAGAACTCAGCCCAGCTGAGGCCGCCAGGCCGATGCCCTGGGGCCTCTCCCACCGCCCGCCCCGCGCCCTGAAAGGGCGCTACTGGCCTCAATCCCACACATACCGTTCGTCATACTCGATCTCATAACCCGAGCGTGTAGAACGCCCCCTTTGCCTCCGGCCCCTCGCCCCTCGGCACAGTACGCTCGCTCGAAAACCGGCATCAGCTCCATCCGCCGCGCAGATTTGCTTTTGGCTGCCGCACGCTTCAAATTGTCCCCAGGATGGAAAAAAAGAATCCCCACGTGATCGTTCTGGGCGCGGGTTTCGGCGGCCTGACGTTCTGCCAAACGTTCAACCACCGCGCCGCCCGGGTCACCCTCTTCGACCGGCAGAATCACCACCTGTTCCAGCCTCTGCTCTACCAGGTGGCCACCGCGGGTCTCTCCGCGCCGGAAATCGCGCAGCCCATTCGCTCCATTCTTTCCAACCGCCCGAACGTCACCGTCCTGCTCGGCCGCGTCACGGGCCTCGACCTCGCGGCCAAAACCGTGAGGCTCCAGGAAACCGCCCTGACTTATGACTATCTTGTGCTCGCACTCGGCGGCCAGACCAGTTACTTCGGCCACCCGGAATGGGAGCAGTTCGCGCCGGGGTTGAAATCGCTGGACGACGCGATGGCCATCCGCCGCAGCATCCTGCTCGCCTTCGAGAAGGCAGAGAACGCCGCCCAACCGGCGGAGCACAACCGCTGGATGACCATCGTCGTGGTCGGCGGCGGGCCGACCGGTGTGGAACTCGCGGGCGCCTTCGCCGAATTGACCCGCACAGTCTTGCGGAAGGATTTCAGGCGGATCGACCCCTCCCAAGCCCGTGTCGTGATGCTTGAAGCCGGCCCGCGCGTGCTGCCGCAATTCTCACTCGAGCTTTCCGCCAGCGCCGAGCGCCAGCTCAAGTCTCTGGGCGTGGAAGTCCGCACGGCCGCCAAGGTCAAATCCATCAGCCAGGCCCGCGTGGATTTGGAAAACGGCGAGACCATTTTCGCCGAAAACATCATCTGGGCCGCCGGGGTCTCCGCCTCGCCGCTCACGCAGACTCTGGGAGTTGAACTTGACCGCGCGGGCCGCGTGAAGGTCAATCCCGACCTCAGCGTGCCCGGTCACCCCGAAGTCTTCGCCATCGGCGACATCGCGTTGGTCCTCGGACAAGACGGCAAGCCGGTGCCTGGCGTCTCACCCGCCGCGATGCAAATGGCCAGGCATGTCGCGCGGACGATTGAAAACGAGCTTGCGCCGGGTGGAACATCCTTACGGCCCTCGTTCCACTATCGCGACGAAGGTTCGATGGCCACCATTGGCCGCTCCGCCGCCGTGGCCAAGGTCGGGCGGCTCGAGTTCTCCGGTTTCCCGGCCTGGCTGGCGTGGCTGGGTATCCATCTGATTTTTCTCATCGGCTTCCGCAACAAAGCCGCCGTGTTGCTCCAGTGGACCTACGCCTATTGCGCCTACAAACGCGGCGCCCGCATCATCACCGGCCTCGCCGACGAACCCAGGCGATGAAGCGGCTTGTCCTGCCTGGCGCGAAAAGGTGCAAGGGGGCGCATCCCAGCCTTGTCGACCTCCCCAAAAATCTCATTAACACCCTGCTTCAGCAGGGTGTCTGGAGATTGGCAAAAGGTCTGGTCGGTTGGTTGAGGTGACAAATTCCCTTTAGCGAACCGAGCGTTCGTCCTCGCTCTTCGCTCTGGCGCCAGCCAAGCATCAGTTCAGCTCGGCATCTCCC
>Ga0181524_10003924_pt1 | contig 14126 bp, 9 predicted proteins | sample PEATcosm2014_Bin_34_FD_119761 | JGI IMG/M metagenome (GOLD analysis project Ga0181524, IMG submission 119761) | Peatland microbial communities from MTU Mesocosm Facility, Houghton, MI, USA - PEATcosm2014_Bin05_60_metaG | ecosystem: Environmental > Terrestrial > Soil > Wetlands > Peat | place...
AGCGGTGCCCGGAGCGGGATTCGAACCCGCACGTCCATTCGGACAATGGATTTTGAGTCCATCGCGTCAACCGTTGCGCCATCCGGGCAGGGTGTCTTCACGCTATCAATCGAGAAGATCCGACCTCCTGGCCTAAGGCGTGCGTGAGCCTCGTAGCAGGTGGCCTTTGTTTCAAGGGTCAGGTCAACCTCTCGGCACAGGTCACGAGAGTCCGAGTTGAGCGAGCAGGTTCACAGTGCTCTTTATGTACTTCGAGATCTTCGATAGCTGTGCGGGGTTGCCTTTGCTTGGATTGTTGCTGGTGAGGAAGGCGACGAAGCCGACGACGTCGCCTCGCTGGAAGATCACGCTCACCCCGATCGAGAACGACGGGCTGCCGTTGCTGCACTGACCAGACGGCAGAAGGGAGGGTCCATGACCTTCGCTGGGACAAGACCGCAGGTCGAGCGCGCGTGAGGGAGCGGCGATCCCGGTCGACGCGTTGAGAGGCGAGTAACCAAGCGCTCCCAAGACGAAGGTGGGGATGGCTGGTGGTGGGGCGCTGTAGAAGGAGGTCGCGTCTGCCTGCGAAGCAAAACCGAACAGGGCAACCGATGTCGCAAGGACTGGGGCCATCGTGACCTCTTCGCCGGTAGCTGGGCTAGGTGGTGAGACCGCCGAAAAAGCGAACCAGGTCGGTTGGGACGTGCCGGGAAGGTACTTGCGATTCACTGCCGCGAACCTGGGGGACGGCGGCATGGAGGCGGTGGTTGGGGTGGAGCTGGTGGATGGCGGCGTGGAAGAGGAGGGCGACGAGCTGCAAGCTGCGAGTGCAAGTGCCAGTGCGAGTGATGCGAGCACGAGCAGGGTCTTATTGAACATCTGCGCCCCTCACACCTTTCATGGAGTAGCTGGTCGTCTCTTTTGTCAACTCGAGTCCGGCGGCACGATGCTAGATATTTGCCGTCGACATGTCTACACGATCCGAGGCCGGAACAGCCCCTCAGGTGACGGTTGTCCTGGTCGGTTCCAGCTGATGTGAGATCTCCGAGAAGCTGTGGCTCCGCTCGACGAGATCCAGCACCGTTCTGACTCGGTCCTGTCCGTGACGCACTCGCTTCGCCACGATCTGCGGGGTCTTCGGTGGCGCTGTGGCGAACAGGTGTTTGCCTGAGTGCGACCTGGGTTGCACCGGCCGGTCGGGCAAGAGCGGGCGCTACGGACGTGGGCTGCACGTAGAATCTTCCTCCCATGCGCCGGGCCCTCGTCGAACGCTCGCTGCGGGACGTCCACGTCCGGCTCGTGCGCGCCCGCGAGGAGCTCGCTGTGCTCGATGAGCAGCTCGTGGTGTTGAACGACGCGGCCGACGAGGCCCGGATACGGTCGCTCGTGTCCGAGACCCCCCTGGCGGGGCACGACTACTCGGACGCTCAGCGCACCGCTGATGCGGCAAACCGTGAGCGGGCCTCTCTGCTTGCTAGCATCGGGGAGCTCGAGCGACGGCAGGACGAACTTCTCGGCCGGCTGGTCGCAGATCCCCGATAGACCGCTCGCCGCAAGGAGAGGGCTCGCCGATGCCACATCGTGACGTCGCCAAGCGCGTAGTCATCGCGGAGGACGAAGCGCTCATCCGCCTTGACCTGAAGGAGATCCTCGAGGCCGAGGGCTATCAGGTCGTCGGGGAGAGCGCCAGGGGGGACGAGGCGGTCGACCTCGTTGCAAGGCTGCACCCGGATCTCGCGATCTTGGACGTGAAGATGCCGGGCATCGACGGCATCGAGGCAGCGCGGCGTATCACCGCCAACCACTACGACGTGGCCGTCCTGATCCTGACCGCCTTCAGCCAACGAAACCTGATCGAGGACGCGCGTGACGCCGGAGTAGTCGCCTACCTCGTGAAACCCTTCCAGAGCGGCGAGCTCGTGCCGGCGATAGAGGTGGCGCTGGCCCGCTTCGAGGAATTCCGCGCCATAGAGCAGGAGCATGCCCGGCTCTCGAAGGAGGTCGCCTCCCTGGAGGACAAGCTCGAGACTCGACGCTTCGTCGATCGAGCAAAGGGAGTGCTCATGGACCGCGACGGCATGAGCGAGAAGGAGGCCTTCTCCTTCATCCAACGCACGGCCATGGACCGGCGAACGCCGATGCGCCAGGTGGCCCAGGACATCGTCGACGGAACCCTGACGCCGTAGGCTGCCGCTGATGGCCGGCAGTGGGCCGCTCTTCCTGCTCGACGGGAATTCGCTGGTCTTTCGCGCCTTCTTCGCGCTCCCTACCGATCTGGCCACGACTGGTGGGCAGGTCACCAACGCCGTTTTGGGGTTCAGCTCCATCTTCGTGAACCTGCTGCGTGACCACGACCCGAGCGGCGTCGCCGTGGCGTTCGATCGGCCCGAGCCGACCTTCCGCGATGAGGTGGTGGCCGACTACAAGGGGAACCGGCCCGAGACGCCGGATCTCCTCATTCCGCAATTCGCTCTCGTGCGTGAGGTGCTCGGCGCCCTGGCCGTGGCGTGCGTGGAGAAGGTGGGCTATGAAGCCGACGACATCCTCGCCACTCTTGCCACCGAGGCTCGCGACGCCGGGCGCGACGTGGTGGTGGTCACAGGCGACCGCGACGCGTTCCAGTTGGTCGAGGATCCCCACGTGAAGGTCATGTACACCCGCAAGGGGATCTCCGACACCGTCGTCTACGACGAAGCGGGCATCACCGAGCGTTACGGCGTGCCTCCGCGCTGGTACCCGTTGCTCGCCGCTCTTCGCGGCGACACCTCTGACAACTTGCCCGGTGTGCCTGGCGTGGGCGACAAGACGGCGGCCAAGCTCGTCAGCACCTACGGGGGCCTCGACGCCATTTTCGCCCATGTGTCCGAGCTCACCCCGAAGCTTCGCCAGAGCATGCTCGACCACGAGGACCAAGTCCGGGCCAACGCCGCTGTGACCCCGCTGGTGCGCGATGTGCCGCTGGACGTGGGCCTGGGTGATCTGGCCGTGGGCAAGTGGGACCCAGCGGAGGTCAAGCGCGTCTTCGGCGAGCTCGAGCTGCGCTCACTGTGGCAGCGGCTCGCTGCGGTCATCGGCGAGGGTTCTGACGAGCGCCTTCCGAGGTCGAGCACCGCACCGGGGGCGCTCGAAGTCGACATCAGCCGTGTGGAAGCGCTGGTCCCGCCAAACCCTGCGGCGGCCGCCGAGGCAGTCGCGAGCTTCCTCGAATGCGAAGCCCTGCCAGAGGCCGAACCCGATGCGCTCGTCGCCCTGTTCGCATCCTGGGTCGGGGACCCCGGGCGTTCGCGGTTGGCGGGCCTGGCCGTCGCCAGAGCGCCAGCGTGGGCCTCGGGCGACGGCGCAAAGCCCTTGGCTGGGTCAGCTCCACCGATGTCAGGGTCAACTCCACCGATGTCAGGGTCAACTCCACCGATGTCAGCGCTGTGGCTGGACGAGGAGGCGCTCTGCGACGAGTCGGTGCTCGACGCTCTTCGCGCGCTCTTAGGACCGGGCGGTGCGCGAGTGGTGGCTCACGGCGCCAAAGAGATCATGCGTTCGCTTCTGCCTGCGGAAGTGGACATCGCCGGGCTCGAGATGGACACGGCGGTCGCCGCGTACCTGCTCGATCCCTCCTCGGGCCGCTACAAGATCGAGGACGTGCTCGACGCTCGGCTGGGGCTCACACTCGGCTCGAGCGTCCCGGTCCCGGCAGGACAGCTCGATCTCGCAAGCGCCGAGGTGGGCGAGGAGCCGACGGCGGGCGCGCGAGGGGCGGTAGCGGTCGGCCTGCTCGCCAGGCCGCTGCGCCAAGCTCTTCGAGCAGCGGGCCTCGAGCGTCTCCACGACGAGGTGGAGCGACCGCTGGTGCGGGTGCTCGCGCGCATGGAGACAAAGGGTGTACGCGTCGACGTGGCGGAGCTCAGGCGCATCGCGAAGGACCTCGTGGCCGAGTGCAGCTCGCTCGAGACGCAGATACAGCAGCTCGCGGGTGAGAGCTTCAACGTCAACTCCACGTTGCAACTCCGAAGAGTGCTCTACGAGCATCTGGGGCTCGCTCCTGGCCGAAAGACGAAGACAGGGTTCTCCACCGACGCGAGCACCCTGGAGAGGCTGCGTGGCCAACACCCGATAGTGGACGCGCTCCTGCGCTATCGCGAGGTGGAGAAGCTGCGCTCCACCTATGGCGAGAGCCTGCTGGCCGAGGTCGCAGACGACGGGCGCATTCACGCCACGTTCCAGCAGACCGTCGCCCGCACCGGCCGTCTCTCCTCGGACCGGCCGAACCTACACAACATCCCGGTGCGGACCGAGGAGGGCAGGCGGCTGCGCCGTGCCTTCATCCCTGCCGAAGGGCAGAGCCTGCTCGTCTGTGACTACGACCAGATAGAGCTGCGAGTCATAGCGCATTTGTCGGAAGACCCCGGGCTCGTCGCGGCGTTCGCCGAACGGCGCGACGTGCATCGCTCCACCGCCGCCCAGGTGTTCGGCGTGTCACCAGAGGAGGTGAGCTCTGCTCAGCGCAACCGGGCGAAGATGGTGTCCTACGGGCTGGCCTACGGCATGGAGGCCTACGGTCTGGGCAGGCGCCTGTCGATCGATACCGCAGAGGCACAGTCGATCCTCGACGCTTACTTCGCGGCGTTTCCTGCGGTGCGCGCGTACATGGACCGCACGGTTGCACAGGCGCGCACAAAGGGTTACACCGAGACGCTTTTCGGCAGGAGACGACCGCTTCCGGACCTGCACTCGCCGAACCGGAACCTGCGCATGGCAGCCGAGCGCCAAGCCATGAACGCCGGCATCCAAGGTCTGGCCGCCGACCTGTTCAAGGTGGCTCTGGTGAGGCTCGACGATGCTTTCGAGACAGGGGGGCTTGCAGCCAGGCTCGTGCTCCAGGTTCACGACGAGGTGATCGTCGAGGTGCCCGAGCCCGAGAAGGACGCCGTGGGCGACCTCGTGCCACGGGTGATGGCAGACGTGGCGAGCGTGGTCGGTCTGGCTGTTCCCTTGGAGGTGTCGAGCGCCTGGGGCAGGTCGTGGGCTGATGCGAAAGGTTGAGAAGCCTGCGGCGGCACACCGAAAGGCGCGAGCATTTTGGTAAAGTGTGTCCGGGCCGCCGGTCGGCGGCCGGTTCTTGCGCGCGACGCGTCTGGGGAGCCCCGTCCCGAAAGCCACCGAAAGCGAGTTGTCAAAGTCCATGCCCGACCAAAACGGCGGCACCGGGTCCACAAGTGACCGCGATGCCGCCCCGAACCTTGCTGCCGGCTCTGGCACCGGCGCAAGCGCTGTTCCCGAACCGAGCCCCCGTCCAAGTTCGAGCTCTACGCCGCGATCCTCTGATGGCACTGAAGCTCCCTCCGAGTCCGCCGGCCCCGTGACTGCCGCACGGGAGGTTCCAGAAGGAGAGGTTCTCCGACGAGAGGTTCTCCGACGGGAGGTTCCCGGGCGGGAGGTTTCCCGACGAAAGGTTTCAGGACCAGACGTCTCAGCGGCCTTGGCACGCGAAGTTCCGGGAACCGTAGCCCTGCTGTCGGACGGCCCTATGGGTACCTTCGACGAGACCGGCAACTATGTCGGTCGCCTCATCGTCGAGAACGACCTCACGGGCGGCTCACTCGAGGACGCAATCGCCGCCACGATCGTCGAGTTCGACGATGGCGACATAGTCGAGGGCACAGTGATGAAGATCGACCGGGACGAGGTGCTCTTGGACATCGGGTTCAAGTCCGAGGGCGTGATCCCCGTGCGCGAGCTGTCGATTCGAAACGACGTCGACCCCGGAGAGATCGTGAGCCTCGGCGAGCGCCTCGAGGCGCTGGTGCTCCAGAAGGAGGACAAGGAAGGCCGGCTCGTCCTCTCGAAGAAGCGAGCACAGTACGAACGGGCATGGGGCACCATCGAGAAGGTGAAGGAGTCCGGTGGCGTAGTGAGGGGTCCTGTGATCGAGGTCGTGAAGGGGGGCCTCATCGTCGACATCGGGCTGCGGGGCTTCTTACCCGCTTCGTTGGTGGAGCTGCGCCGGGTGCGCGAGTTGCAGCCGTACATCGGGCGCACCATCGAGGCCAAGATCATCGAGCTCGACCGCAACCGGAATAACGTCGTGCTTTCCCGCCGTGCATGGCTGGAAGAGGCCCAAAAGGAGCAGCGTGGCGAGTTCCTAGTGAACCTCAAGCCCGGAGAGAGGCGGAGAGGGACGGTGTCCTCGGTGGTGAACTTCGGGGCGTTCGTCGACCTTGGCGGGATGGACGGCCTCATACACGTCTCGGAGCTCTCCTGGAAGCACGTCGATCACCCGTCGTCGGTCGTGGCGGTCGGTGACGAGGTAGAGGTCGAGGTGCTGGACGTGGACAGGGACAAGGAGCGCATCAGCCTCTCGCTGAAGGCGACCCAGATAGACCCCTGGCACGAGTTTGCGAACACCCACCAGGTGGGCGAGCTGGTCTATGGCCGGATCACGAAACTCGTCCCCTTCGGTGCGTTCGTGCAAGTAGGCGGCGGGATCGAGGGCCTCGTGCACATCTCGGAGATGGCAGGTCACCACGTGGAGTCCCCCGAACAGGTCGCTGAACCCGGCGAGGAGCTTTGGGTGAAGATCATCGACGTCGACCTCCAGCGTCGGCGCATCAGCCTGTCGATCAAGCAGGCCGCCGAGGGTGGCGAAGTGTCCGAGGAGTACCGCGAGGCGTTCGGCGAGCACGCCTACGACGAGCACGGCAACTACATCGGGTACGACTACGCCGGAGGTGGGTTCACGCCCGAGACCGAGGCGCAGGCGGCGTGGGTCGATGACGGGGGCGAAGGACCCGTAGCAGAGGGTGCTGTCGAAGGAACGGTCGTCGAGGGGCCAGTCGTCGAGGGGCCGGTCGGCGGCGCGGTCGAGGGGCCAGTCGAGGGGCCAGTCGAAGGGGCCGGCTGAGGGCGCTGGATACATCGCGGTCGAGGACACCGGCGGGCATGCCGATCCGCCAGAAGCCGCGCAGTACGAGGAGAGCTCGCAGCCGGCGGCCGCAGACGAAGCCTCGCCGCAAGGACCTGTGTCGGAGAGCCTTCCGCCCGAGGGCTGATTCACTTCTGAGGGCGATGAGGTAGTACCGCTAATCCATGGTCATCACCTCGGTACGGCTCTTCGGGTCGAGCGTGCCGTATCGCGAAGGCACCCGATGCGAACGTGTCAGCTCGAAAGCACCGTGTGAGATCAATGCCACGGGCCGCTGTATGTGCTTGGCGTAACCTGCGTTCAAGGATGTGCAGTCGTGAGTGACACCAGGACCGAGCCGACCTCGGGCGCGAGACGCCCAGTGGTGGTGATCGGTGCCGGGCCGGCGGGCCTTACGGCGGCCTACCAGCTGGTGAAGGCCGGGCGTCCCGTGGTCGTCCTCGAGTCCGACGAGGTGGTCGGTGGGATAAGCCGGACGGTGGAGCGCAACGGCTGGCGTTTCGACATCGGTGGTCATCGCTTCTTCACCAAAGTGCAGCCAGTAGAGGACCTGTGGCACGAGATCCTTCCTGAGGGTGACTTCCTTACAAGGTCGCGCATGAGTCGCATCTACTACGACGGGAAGTTCTACGACTACCCGATACGTCCCTTGAACGCTCTTCGGAACCTGGGACCGAGCGAAGCCGCCCTCTGCGTCGCTTCGTACCTGTGGGTACGGATGCGACCCCCAAAGGAGCAGAGGAGCCTCGAGGACTACATAGTCGCCAGCTACGGCAGGCGGCTCTACTCGCACTTCTTCAAGACGTACAACGAGAAAGTCTGGGGAGTTCCGGCATCTCAGATCTCGGCCGATTGGGGGGCGCAACGCATCAAGGGCATGTCGCTGTTCAAGGCGGTGTGGGAGCCGGTGCGGGCCAAGGTGCTCGGTGGGCGCAGAGAGCGATCGAAGCAGGTGACGAGCCTGATCGAGGAGTTCCAGTACCCGAAGCTGGGCCCGGGGATGATGTGGGAGCGATGCTGCGAGCTGGTGAGGGCAGCCGGAGGCACCGTCTGCTTGCGAAGCCCGGTGCACAGCATCGAACGAGGGCCGCAAGGGGCAGAGGCGGTCGTGTACGAGAACGAGGGTGCCAAGGTCCGGGTGGTTGCCGACCACGTCGTCTCGTCGATGCCGTTCTCGGAACTGGCGCGCGCGATGGACCCACCACCACCTCCCGAAGTGCTCGCCGCCGCCGCCGACCTGCACTATCGCGACTTCCTCACCGTCGCGCTCGTCGTGCCCGAGTCGGCGAGCTTCCCCGACAATTGGATCTATATCCACGACCCGAACGTGAAGATGGGACGGGTCCAGAACTACGCCTCTTGGTCTCCCTTCCTGGTCAAGGACGGCCGCACCTGTCTGGGCCTCGAGTACTGGGTCATGGAGGGTGACGAGATGTGGCAGACGCCGGACACCGAGCTGGTCGATCTCGCTACGAAGGAGCTCGAAGCCGTCGGCCTGGCGAGCGCGGAGACGGTCGAGCGCGGGTACGTAGTCCGGGTGCCCAAGGCCTATCCGGTCTACGACGAGGGTTACCACGCGGCCGTGGAGACGATCCGCCACTGGTTGGCGGCCGAGGTACCCAACGTGCACGCCGTTGGCCGAAACGGCATGCACAAGTACAACAACCAGGACCATTCCATGTACACGGCGATGCTCACGGTCGAGAACCTCGTGGATGGCGCGCGCCACGACATTTGGGCCGTCAACGTCGAAGAGGAGTACCAGGAGGAGAAGACAGGGAGCCGTGACGCCAAGAGCCCAGGCACCCGCGCCTCGAGCGGCACCGGTCGCGACGCGCCGTTACCCGTGGCAGATCACTCGAGCTCAGCGATCGTCGCTAATCCTTGAAGCGTCAGAGCTCCGCAGAGGGCGCGAAGCTGTGCTCGCTTACTGATCGCACCGATGGAGTCTGCCGTACGGTCCGGCGCGCGACGGCGAGCTCTCGGACCGCCACGAGCAGGACGTCGGGGATGGAGAGTCGCGAACTGAGACGGTTGGTCCAATCGATTCCGACCTCGCGCACTCGGTAGCCGAAGCGCTGGGCGATCGCCAATGCCTCGGCGTCGAACACCCACCCGTCGACCTTCACGCGCTCGAAGACGGCCTGCGCCGCGTCGGCGCGCCAGAGCTTGAACCCGCAGTACACGTCGTGAGTCAGACGGCCCAGCATCAGATGGGTCAGAGTCAAGAAGCCGAGCCCGACAACCCGCCGGCGCAGTGGCTGTTGACGCGAGACGCGTGCTCCTTGCGCGAGGCGCGATCCCACCACGATGTCCGCGTCGGCGAGTGCCTCTTCGAGGTGGGGGAGCGACGGCAACGATGCGGGGCAGTCGGCGTCACACATCAGCCGCAGCTCCCCGCTCGCCTCGAGCATTCCTCTCCGTATCGAGTAGCCCTTGCCCCTGTTGGAGTCGTTGCGCAGGTAACGGATCCTCTCCGTGTCGAGAAACGGTTCCGCGCGCTGGCGAGTGCAGTCAGTGCTCGCGTTGTCGACGAGGATAATCTCCCAGTCTCCTCCCCGGCGCTCGAGGAGGGAGCGGGCCGCGTCGAGGATGTCGGCAATCTGGTTCTCCTCGTTGAGAACGGGAATGACGATCGACATCGAAGGTGGCATTGGGGCAGTGTAGGCGAGACATACGTAGTCGGCCAGGACCGACTGAGCTCTAGTCAGGACGATTCGAGCTCTTGGTCAGGACGATTCGAGCTCTTGGTCAGGGCCCATCGACCTTCCGGCAGAGCAATCCCAGCGAGGTACCGGCTGGCAGGTGTGCGCCTCGGGCGATCGCGGCCGCCTCTAATCGCAAGGGGAGCGCGAGGACGCTGTTCAGAGCGGCTGGAGTGCGGTCGAGGTCGGTATGCCCACGGCGCGCCGACCCCCGCGAGAGCAATCGCGTGAATGCGACCCCTGGCAGGAGGATCGTGTTGAAATAGGTGTCGTGCACGATCTTCCAGCCACCGCCCAGCACTCGTGAGCGCAAGGTTCGAAGGGTGTAGCGACGTAGGTGGTGCAGCTGGATGTCGTGCTCTGTCCACATCCACTGATAGGCAGGCGCGGTTATCACGAGGTGTGCTCCGCGGTCTGCAACACGGTGCAGCTCGATCAGAGCGTGCAGGTCGTCATCGAGGTGCTCGAGCACGTCGCACGCGAGGAGAAGATCGAATTCACCGGATCCGAACGGGAGCGCATCCAAAGTGCCGGTGCGGACGTTGTCCAAGCCACGCAGCCGGCAGAACTCGACGGCCTCACGTGATGCATCGACTCCTGTGGCCTTGCCGAGCGAGCCGAACTCGACGAGGTTCCGTCCCGTGCCGCAGCCTGCATCCAAGAGGCGGACCTTGTCTGGTAGTTGGGAATGGCGGAGGAGCGCCCATATCAGAGAGCGGCGGCCACGGAACCACCAATGGAAGTCTTCCTGTGCGTACATCTCGCTGTACGCGCCATCTTCCACGGTCAGAAGAGTGTACTGCTCTGCGAGCGCGTCGCTAGCGTGTTGTCTTCTATGTACCGGATCGCCTCTGGCCTACTGAGCTGGGCGCGCCAGCGGCCGAAGCTCACGGCCCTCATCCTCTACGCGTTCCTGGCGATACTGTTCTTTTCGCCAGGGCTCCTGCCGGGCCACACGACTTCAGGTGCGGACTATCTGTGGAACGCCGCCCCGTGGAACACCGTCAGGCCGAAAAGTGTCCCGCAGGTGAGCTTCAATCCACCGCTGTTCGGTTCCAATGATCAGCTGGTCGACCCAGTCACAGTTTTCGGTCCGTTCCTCGAATACACGAGGTCCCAGCTCCCACATATCCCGCTGTGGGACCCATACATCATGGCGGGTACACCATACCTGGCGGATATGCAGTCGGCGGTGTTCTCGCCGTTCAGCATTCCGGCATACGTCCTCCCGTTCTGGTGGTCGCTGAGTGTCATAGCGGTGCTGAAGCTCCTCGTCGCGGCGATGGGAGCTTTCCTCTTGGCCAGGGCGCTGCGGATGCGCTTCGCTGGAGCCTTTGTCGCCGGCACGGTCTTCGGTTTCGGGTTGTTCATGGTGGCTTGGCTTCCTTGGCCTCTCGCCAATGTGTTCCCGTTCATCCCCTGGCTGTTGCTAGCGAGTGAGCGTGTGGTGCAGCGCCCGGGTGCGATATCCGGCGCTGGCTTAGCGGTAGTCGTTGCACTGCAGTTCTTCGGCGGACATCCCGAGTCGAGCTTCCAGGCCCTTTTCGCGACCGGGGCATTCTTCGTGCTACGGGTTCTCCAGTCACGTGGAGGCGGCGTGGTAAAAAGCATGAAGGCGGCTGCACACCAGGGTCGTTCTCGACTCGCGGCATTGGGACGGACTACGCGCGGGCCTTTGATCACCTTCATCCTCGCGCTCGTCGCGGGAACTGCTCTGGCTGCGATTGTGATCGTGCCCTTCCTCGAGCTGTTGCACAACTCCAATGATCTGAGCGCCCGCCCGCGTTCGGGCGTATATGTACAGCCAAAATATTTCCTCGCCACCTTGTTACCCGGCTATTACCCTACGGCGTTCGAGATCGAGACCGCGTTCTATGCCGGCGCCCTTCCGCTGATCCTCAGCGTCATCGCTTTGTTGCGGCCGCGCGTGGAACGGGTGGCCGTGGCGGGGTTCGCGGCGGTCAGCCTCTTGGTCGTGCTGGGCATCCAGCCTTTCTTCGGGATCGTGGGTCATGCACCTGGCTTCGACCTGACCTACGTCAGTCGACTGACGATCCTGTACCTCCTTGGAGTCGCGCTGCTAGCAGGTTGGGGGCTCGACGATCTCGTCCGTCGTCGCCCGGTCAAGGCGGTCGCGCCAGTGACCGGGATCGTGACGGCAGGTCTTCTCATCCTGCCGGTGATTGTTGTGATCGCGAGCCACGGGATGTCGATTCGCTTTCTTGGCCACGCTCTTCGTGCCGCGTTCGGCTTCATTGCCTGGCCGAAGCCGGGCATGCACAACGCGCTGCCGGTCATCCACCTGGCTGGTCTCATCGTCTGGGTGGTTGTCGCATCGGCGGCCGGGGTTCTTTTGTACTTGCGAATGCGGCGCGGGCTCGCGACTTGGTTGTTCGCCGTTCTGGCCGTGGTACTGGTCGTGGGAGATCTGTTCCAAGCCGGCATGGGCGAGAACCCCGCTATCCCCGACAGCCACGCCGAACAACCCATCACGCCGGCGATCCGCTTTCTCGAAGAGCAGCGGCCGGCGCGTTACGTGGCGGTGACACCGACCGTGGGCGTCAATCCGCTGCCGCCAGATGTGAACATCAACTACGGCCTCTATGACGCGCGGGGATACGACTATCCAGTTGACAAGCACTTTGCTCTGCTGTGGACCCGCTACGTCGCCGGACCTACTCCGTTGCTGTGGTTGGACACTCCTGCGGTTCCCCTGCTCAACCTCGAGTTGGATCCGACGGCGCTACGGGTCCTCTCTCTCCTGGGGGTGCGCGACATCCTCCAGCAGAAGGGACAGCCGCCTCCGACCGTGACAGATCTGCGAGCCGTCTACCGTGGTCCTGATGCCACGATTTATGCCAACGACGACGCGTTACCGCGTGTGTGGCTCGTTGACGGTGAGGATGTGGTTCGAGGCGAAGACGCGGCATTGACACAGGTTGTGTCAGCCCGGTTCGATCCGCGTAAAGTTGTCATCACCGAGACTAGGTTGCGAGGTTTGTCTCAGGGAGCCTCGGAAGGTTCCTCCCCCGGAGAGGCACACTTGTCTCGTTACGGTGCAGAGCAAGTGACGATCGAAGCTCACGCGAACCGGCTCTCGGAGCTCGTGCTGTCCGACCTTTGCTACCCGGGATGGCACGCGACCGTCGACGGTCACCCGGCCCGGATCGACAGGGTCGACTATCTGTTGCGCGGGGTGACCCTCCCACCCGGGACCCATCGCGTCGAGTTCTCCTACGACCCTGCCAGCTTCCGCATCGGCTGGGTGGTCAGCCTGGTGGCGCTACTGACCGTCGCCGGGATGACGATCTTCGCCGTGCGTCGCAGGCGCCGTGGGTCACTGGTGCGTTCACATGCACACAGAAGGAGTTGAGGAGACGGCTTCCGCTCGCCTGACTGAGCGGGCCGGAGCTTTCGCGCCTCACGGCGGTCGGAGCCGAGCGGAGCAGGTCACTCGCGTCGCCTGTCACGCCGTCGCCGAGGTGCCGTTCCTTCTCGTTGCCCTGGTCCAGGTCGTACAGGGCTGGCGACCCACGTTGGATGATGCCGCCATCGCCATCCGGTCATGGGCGATATTCACCTCGCATTCGTCACTGCTCGGCGAGTTCACCCAGGCCACCAGATGTACCCGACATATGGCGTTCGACCCCGGGCCCCTCCTCTTCTGGATGCTCGCGGTCCCGGTCCGCATGGACCCGGCCCATGGCGTCCTGTGGGGCGCGGCCGTATGGTGCGCGACGGCGATGGCCATCTGCATCGAGGCCGCATGGGCGGTGAGGCGCGCGACCGGCGCCCTCGCGGTTGCAACCTTTGCCGTGGTGCTGGCCGCGACCCAGCCAGACGTGCTCGTCAACTCGGACTGGAACCCGCACTTCGGCCTCGTGTGGTTCGCCGCTACGTGCACTGCCGCGTGGGCTGTCGGTACCGGCCGCCTGCGGTGGTGGCCGGTACTGGTTCTCAGTGCCTCGATCGCCGCGCAGTGCCATCTCACGTACACGGTCCCCGCAGCTTTACTGGCGATCCTCGCACCGCTGCCGAGCGTTGGCCGGAAGCTGGGTCGTGTCGAGGAGTGGAGGTGGCTGGCCGCGGGGGCCGGAGTCGGTGCCGCCTGTTGGGCCGCGCCCATCGTCCAGCAGCTGACGGGCCATCCCGGCAACGTGAGCGTGCTGCTTCGATGCGTCGGAGGCCAGCATGTGATGGGTGGTCGCTTCGGGCTCCAGACAATTGCTTCGGCGGTGGTGCCACCCCCGTTGTGGTTCCATGGGACGCCCGGCAGCGGCCAGGCCCTCCTGCATGGTTTGACAGCGCATTGCGCCGGAGTCGGGATCGGCGTCCTCGTGGTTCTGGCCGCCGTGGCAGTGGTTGCCTGGATCGCACAGCGGAGGGATCTGGCGGTGCTAGCCGGTGTGGCGCTCCTCGCGGCCGGCTCGATCGCATGGGAGATCGCCCTGCAGCCCACGGGCACCACTGAGGAGCTGAGCTATGTCGAGGTCGTGCTCTGGCCGGTGGGCATGCTGGTATGG
>Ga0181524_10003928_pt1 | contig 14105 bp, 10 predicted proteins | sample PEATcosm2014_Bin_34_FD_119761 | JGI IMG/M metagenome (GOLD analysis project Ga0181524, IMG submission 119761) | Peatland microbial communities from MTU Mesocosm Facility, Houghton, MI, USA - PEATcosm2014_Bin05_60_metaG | ecosystem: Environmental > Terrestrial > Soil > Wetlands > Peat | place...
ATCGCTCTCATCGCTATTCCGACGAGGCGCGAAGGATTGGTCACTAGGCCCATACTGCCGGCGTGCGTGATAGCGGACTTAAAGTGTTCTTCACTGTCGTAGAGCCCGATCATGAGCGAGCCCGACGATGACCTTACGCCGTGAATTGCGACCCTCAGATCGCTTGCCTCGGCGCCAAAGCAACAGACGATCAGACCGAGCGCCGCAAGGCCCGCAACCAAGCGATTTGACAGAAGCCTTTTCATCTCCTTGTCCTCCTTTTCGCTTCTTCGGCGTTGCGCAGATACGCGCCAATTTCAGTGTCGCGCCGCCTGGAGTCCAGCGTTCGTGGCGAGACCTAGATATAAGCGTTTTCGGCCCGACCGCGGGCGACCTTCGATCCGATCTCGGCGCAATGACCGCGGACCGACGCCTCCTTGAGCTAGGGCGTTTGACGTCCCGCCTGTCATGAAAGCCGACCCGTGAGAAGCAGTATGACGAGGACGATCAGGACGACGCCGATGACGCCGACGCCGCCATGCCCGTAGCCATAGCCGTAGCCGCCAAAGCGGCCGCTGAAGCCGCCAAGCAAGAAAATGACGAGGAGGATGATGAGTATGAGTCCGATCGACATGGTCTATCTCCCCTTGCAGCGCCTAACCGCACATTGAGGCGGCGGATGTTCATTCGCCGCCGCGTCAGCTTCCCGTAATTTCCCGATTTGCCATCCGAACGCCGGGCGGCGATGAAACTCGCAACTGAGCAGGCTCATCGCATTAATCCAAATCAAGTCGCATGCGCCAGCCGCAGGCTCCCGCTCAGCGACGTCCACCCCGCTCCCAGCGGCGGCGGCGTCCTCTCTCTTCGCTCTCTACTTGGGGGCCGAGCCGTCAACGCCTTGGCCGCGCGCCGCGCTCGCGGCCGCCTCGCGCTCCGCGGCCAGCGTATAGGCGATGTAATATTTATAGATGTTGCTCACGTAGCGAACGGTGACGATGCCGACGACTTGAGCGGCCGCGTGCTCGACGTTGTCGAACCAGACATTCGGGTTCAACCCCTCCGCCTTCGCGAGCCGGCGAAATTTGGTCAGGCTGGCAGGCCCCGCGTTGTAAGCGGCGAATGCGAACAACATGCGGTTGCGTTCGTTCACCGACGGTTCGTCGCCGATGTATACGTCGATCAGATAACGCATATAGGCGGCGCCGGCTTGAACGTTCCGGTTGACGTCCGTCGCGACGCCGGTGACGCTCATCGGTTTCGCGGCGGCCGTGCTCGGCAAGATCTGCATGACCCCGACCGCTCCGCCTGGGGCTTTCAGGCTCTGGTCCAGTTGCGACTCCTGGTATCCCTGCGCGATCAGCATCCGCCAATCGAAGCCGTAAGCCTTGCCTTGGTTCTTGAAAATGTCGACCAACGCATGGAATCGCTTCGTGTCCGCATCGGAATACGGGTTCCGAACGATTTGGCCGACGGCGGAGTAGCGGCGTCGGATGTCGTTTCCGAAAGCTGTGCCAAACCGATGCTGACTGACGAACGCGGCCAGTTCATTCTTGAGGAGAGGACTGTTCTTGCGGATCGCCCAAGCGATCGAGCCGCTGGAGTTGACGACGAGATCGGGACGGGGGACGAGCGAGCGGTAGACCGACGCCCACAAAATCGCTTTGTAGTCGTCGACGACGGCGAGGGGCAGCAGCCCGGCGTTCACCATCTCGAGAATGTCTTCATCCTCGAGATTGCCGTCCGCCGGTCTGAACGTGATGGGCTTCAAACCCTTGGCGGCGAAGCTTTCATTGAGCGCGCGTAGATGCTCGGCAAAGGCGCTGCTCTGATGCACGAAGACTTCTCGTCCGGCAAGATCCTCGATTTTCTGGACAGGCGGGGCGGCCGGTCCCGTAACGATGATCTCATCGACCTTAGACCTCCAGGGCTCGGTGAAATCGACTTCGGCGAGGCGTTCGGGCGTAATGGTGAGACTGCCGGCGGCGATGTCGCCCCGCCCGTCTTTCAAGGCGCTGAGTAGGTCGTCTCTGGGAACCGGGATGAACCAGACATTGATGCGCTCCGCCCGCGTCTTGTACTTGGCGTTCAGCCATTGGTCGAGCTGCCCGCCGAGTTCGGCCACAGCGCCGAGCTGTTGACCGCGAGCCACGAAGAACAGAGACTTGCTATAGGGCACGAGGATGCGCACCCTGCGTCGCTTCAACATGCCATCGAAATCGCCAGTCCATGGCCGTAGCTGCGGCAAATTCATGTAACGCATGGGCGCGAACTTCGTCTGGCCGAAAGCCGGCAATCCGAAGCCGATCAAGAACGCCAAAGCCGCCGCCAAAATCTTCATGGCCGCCCGCCTCCTTCATGGGCTGGGGGTCGCCGTCGCGCCGCCATTGCCAGCCGCCTGCCCAGCCCGCGCGAATCCGAGCCGCCTCGTGCAGCCCGTTCACTTCGATCAAGCGGCAGGCCTCGACTGCGTCGCGCCCGGAGCCGCCTTGCCCCGTCCCGATCCGACGCGGCTTCAGTGGCCCCCGTTTGCCGCGATCGTCCAGAAAGCCGGCAGACGGTGCGACCGCCGTCGCCGCCCGGGCAGATGTGCGCTCTTTATGCGACGTTCTTCAGATCGCCGCCGGTTCAAGGCGAATCTGCTACTGTTTCGGGTTCGCGGCAAGCCGCGCCCGCCGCCGACACATTTGCGGAGACTGCCGGGGGCGCCGAAGTCGACGACGACACGCCGGCGCGCGCCCCTTCACGCACCCGCTGTTGATCCGCGCCGTCGACCCGAGCGCATTCGAGCGCCCGCAGCCGCAGATTTGGCGACCTTGCTCCTAGGTATTTTCCGCCCCTATGCGGCGGCTGGAGAAGCGGTATCGTGCGTCTCGCCGTGAACGGAAAGCAGGCAAACCATGTTGATTCACAATCTGATCTGGCTCAGCGGGGCCGCAGTATTTGCATTGCTTCTCGCAGCGAATGCGGCGCGCGCCGAGCAGGAGTCCGGTGGACGAGCTGCGGGGTTGGGCGAACAGGTGGCGGACTTGACGTGCGCCACAAGTCATGGCGCCGCCGAATCGCGACTTTGCGAAGGAGGCCGGCTGCGATGGCGACTTTGTGAGCAGGGATTTCGCTCCGAACACCTCCCCAATGCGGAGGTCTACGAGTGCTTTCTTCGTTCGCATTAGCGGCCTTCGGCCTGCCGCCGAAGTCCGCGAACAGGTTTCGTCCACGCTTATCGCCGCGATCGACCATGCCAGGGCTTCGCCGCCCGCCGTCGCCGATGTGGCGACATTGTTGAATAGGTATTTTTGACCCTGCCCGGCGGCGCCGAACGCGTTGTCGTGCTTCGCGCCTTAAGCGGCCGCGACCGCCTCGCGCCACGCGCCCGTCGCCACGGCGCGAAGGACGCGGCGCCCTCGAGCCGAGGCGACGGTCCGTTACGTTGCGCGTACGAGCGTCACGACGTAACGTGAGACAATTCATTCGGAAACGACGAAGTGATCGATCGCCGCCGGGAAAATGACTCGCGTATATTTCCAGCGCGGAGAAATTGTTCAGAAGGACGAACACCGGCTGACGGCGCCGCGTCGCCCCGAACCCGTCGGCTCGACGTCAATCCGAAATCACCGCTCGTCAAGCTCGATGTTCCACCCCTAGGGCCATATCGACCAAACGTCAGGAGCTCCAATGAAATGGGCTATTTCTTCCCTGTCCTTTCCGGGCGCTCTCGAGAAAAAGATCGCGGCCGCGGCGCAAGCGGGTTTCAGCGGTGTTGAGCTCTTTTACGAGGATCTGGTCCAGTGCGGCGCCAAGACCCGGCGCATTGCGCAATACGCGCGTGAACTCGGCGTCGACATCGTCAGCCTCCAGTCGTTGCGCGATTTCGAGGCGGCGCCGGAGGCGCAACGGGCATGGAACAGAAAGCGCGCCGAGCGCACCCTCGACCTCGCCGCGGAACTCGGCGCGTCGATGCTCGTGGTCTGCGCCAACACCCGCGCCGACGCGATCGACGACGCCGATCTCGCCGCGGCTGACTTGGCCCGACTGGCCGACATGGCCGCCGCACGCAAGCTGAAGATCGCCTACGAGGCGCTGTCCACGAGTCGCTTCGTGCGCACCTTCGCGGGCGCCGCGGAAATCGTGGCCAAGGCCGGCCGACCCAATCTCGGTCTCGTATTCGGAACGGCGCACACGTTTTTCGCCGGCGGCAGCCTCGACGACATCGACGCGATCGACCCGAAACGCCTTTTCCTGGTGCATCTTGCCGATGCGCCGAAGGTGCAAATGGACGTTCGGCTGTTGATCGACAATTTCCGCTTGTTTCCGGGCCAGGGGGATCTGCCGCTCCGCGCGTTTTACGACCGGCTCATCGCGATGAATTACCATGGCCCGCTGTCTCTCGAAGTCTACAATGGACAAATGCGCGGCATGTCGCCGCGCCAAATCGCGACCGACGGCGTGCGGGCGATGAAGTTGCTGGCGGGCGCAGAGGAGCGATCGCAAGACGCGGTTCAGTCGGTCGCATTCATCGAAATCGCCTGCTTCGACCGCGAGAAGGCGAAACTGGAGCAAATCCTTACCAGCCTCGGGTTCGCGCGCACCCATGCCCACCGTTCCAAGCGCGTCAGCCTGTGGCGACAGGGCGGCGTGAACATCGTGATCAACGAGGATCCCGAGGGCCCGGCAAGTTCCTTTTACTCGCTGAACGGACTGAGCGCTTGCGCATTAGCGTACAATATCAGCGGAATGGGCGCGTTGTTGCAGAGGCTGAACGTCTTCGCGGCGGACAAGTTCGAGAACCGGGTTGGTCCGGGGGAAATGAGCATTCCCGGCATTCGCGGCGCCGAGGGCGGCTTCGTCTATTTCATCGATCAGGCGAGCGAGAAAAAATTCTACGAGGCGGACTTTGTCGCCGTCGCCGATTCGAGGCCGGCGACCGTTCAGCCGTTTGCCGATGTCGATCATTTCTCGCAAATCGTCATGCCGCATGAATTCTATATGGCGCTGCTCTATTATCGATGTATACTTGGCTTTTCTTTCGGGGAGCAAGTTGGGGTGCTGGATCCGCATGGCACCGTGTTAAGTCGCAATTTACGCAGCAGCAACGGCCGCATCCAGTTTTCGCTTACCGCCACCTATGGGCGGAACACGACGACACAGCGGTTTCTTTCGTCGCATTTCGCTTCGGGCTATCAACATTTCGCGTTCCGCTGCGAGGACATTTTCGCTTTCGCGGCGACGGCGGACCAGAGCCTCGTCCTGAAGATTCCCGGCTCCTACTACGACCTGCTCGGCCTGAGGTTCGATCTGGTCGCCGAGTTGATCGAGTCCATGCGTCGTTTCAATATTCTCTACGATCAGGACGCAGCCGGCCGCTACTTTCAAATGTACACGATCGCTTTGAACGGGCTGTTCTTCGAAGTCGTGCAGCGCGACGGCTATGCCGGCTTCGGCGCCGCCAACGCGCCGGTGCGAATGGCCGCGCAAACGCGCGACGACGAAGCGGAGCAAAGCGTGATCTTCAGCATCGCCAGCGATTGAGCGCGGCCGTCATGCGTCGAGGGCGGCTTTCGCCTCCTGCCGCAAGAACTTGATCAGGCTCTCGGCGAAAGTCGAAAGCGGGGCCCCGGCGTTCGTCGCGATATAGGTCATGAAAGGGGTCGGCGGATCGAGCGGAATGCGCACGACATTGGGATGCCGGTAGCCCGCCACGGAAAATGCGTCGATCACCGCAACGCCAACGTCCTGCGCCACCAACCCGAGCACGGTGTGCGCGTAGCGCGCCTGAATGACGAACCGCGGCGTCAGGGCGCGGTCGAAGAACGCCTTGGCGATATTGTGGCCGTACGGATCCGCCGGATCAAAGCCGATCAACAGATGCTGCAAAACCTCCTCGGCGGTCACCGATTTCCTTTGCGCCAACGGATGGTGCGCCGGCGCCGCGACCACGAGCGAACAGGGCGCGAGCGGTTGAAAGTCGATCGAGGGGTGATCGAGCTTGTAGGACATCGCCGCAAGCTCGCCCTTTCGCAGCAGGATATAGTCTATCGCTTCGTCGATCTTGATGACGTCAATCTTGAGCCGCAAATCGGGGTGCTTGCGCAGCAGGAGGCGGACGGCGCACGGCACGACGAATTGCGAAATGCTGGATACCGAAGCGAAGGAGAAGACAGAGGAAGCGCCGCGCTTCAGAGTCTCCGCCGAATCTTGCAGATCCTTCATTTTTCGCGACAGATCCTGGATCTGGCCGAAAATTCCTGCCGCCTCGACGGTCGGCAGGTAGCGGCCGTGCTGGCGCGAAAACAGCCGCAGACCGAGCAGGCCTTCGGCATGTTTCATAATCCGACTGACGCCGGGCGCCGATACATTGAGCATCTGCGCGGCGCCGTTGACGGTGCCGGTGACCATGATCGCTCGGATCACTTCGACTTGGCGTAGGGTCAGCATCGCGGCGCCTTTCTCCGGCAAAAATTAACATAATGTTTGCCGATGCGAAAGTATCGATATTTGACGTTATTTGACGCCACTCGTAACAGTCGACGCCAGCAAGCGAGCCGAGGGCGTCGCCGTGAAGCTGGTATCCGAAGTTCTGATCGAAGACGAAGCGCTGCGCGACGGACTCCAGAACGAGCAACGCGAATTCACCGTCGCGGAAAAGCTGCGCTTCATCGACGCGCTCGTTGAGGCGGGCCTGCGCCGGATCCAGGTCGGCTCTTTCGTTCACCCGACGCGCGTGCCCCAAATGGCGAACACCGACGAGGTTTTCGCCGCGCTCCCGACAAGGCCCGGCGTGACCTACACCGCGCTGATCCTGAACAGGGCCGGGCTCGAGCGCGCGCTCGCCGCCCACGTCAAGCACCTGTCGATTTCGGTCTCGGCGAGCGAGACGCACAGCCGCAAGAACGTCAACCGGTCGGTCGCGGAAGCGATCGAAGGGGTCAAGCCGGTCATCTCGCAGGCCTTGGCGAATGGCGTCGTCGTGCGCGGCGGAATTCAGTCCGCGCTCGGCTGCGGCTACGAAGGCGCGGTGCCGCTCGCGCGCGTTTGCGACATCGCGGCGATCTACAGCGATCTCGGCGTGCAAGAGATCAATATCGCGGACACGGCGGGTCTGGGCAACCCGAAGCAGGTCTTCGAGACGATGAAGGCCGTGAGCGCTCGCGTGCGGCCGGACGTAGCTCTCTCCTTGCACCTGCACGACACGCGCGGCCTCGGCCTCGCCAATCTGCTGGCTGGCCTCCAGGCGGGCGTGACGATCTACGACGCGGCGGTCGGGGGCGTCGGCGGCTGCCCGTTCATCCCTAGCGCCACCGGCAATATCGCCACGGAAGACGCCGTGTTCGCGCTCGAGGAAATGGGCGTGAAGACCGGCGTCGACTGGCGAAAGCTGAGCGCCGTCGCGCTGGAACTCGAAGGCGCCCTCGGTAGGAAGCTGCCCGGCCGAATGGCGCACGTCGCTCAATCGCTTGATCGCCGTCGCGGAGGGTGAAGGAGATGGGACATCGATTTTCCCTGGCGCATTTGACGGTCATGGGCTGTCCGCCGCCGGAAATGACCCATATCGCCGCGCGCGCCGGCTATGATTTCGTCAGTTTCCGTTTGATCCCGATGGGCGTGCCCGGCGAGCCGCAATATCTTCCCGGCGACGCCAGCCTGATGCGGGCGACCAAAGCCGCTCTGCGCCAGACGGGGCTACGGGTCCTCGATCTCGAAGTGGCGAGCATAAGAGAGGATGTCGAGCCCGCGAGCTACGCGCCGGCCATGGAAGCGGCCGCCGAGATGGGCGCGGGCCACGTCATCGCAAGCGCATGGACGCGCGAGGGGACGGACCGCAATTTCATCGTCGACCGTTATGCGGAAATCTGCGATCGCGCGCGACCCTTCGGGCTCACGGTCGATCTCGAGTTTCCCCTGTTCTCGCGATTGAAAACGCTCGGCGAAACCGTGGACGTCGTCCGCGCCGCCGACCGGCCGAACGGCGGCGTACTCATCGACGCGCTATACTATCACTTCGCGCGCGTCAGCCTCGACGAAATCGACGCCTTGCCGCGTTCGTGGCTGCATTTCCTGCACGTGTGCGACACGAAGGCGGCAATCCCGGCGACCGGCGAAGCGATGAAGCACGTCGCCCGCGACGAGCGCTTGTATGTCGGCGAAGGCTGCATCGACTTCGCCGGCCTGCTCGCCCGCTTGCCGCCGATTCCGCTGTCGATCGAACTTCCCAATGCCCAGCGCGTCAAGGAGCTCGGCTACGCGGGGCATGCCCGCCGCTGCCTTGAAACGGCGCGCGCCGCGCTCGATCCCGATTTTCACAGGAACGCTCGGCCCGCCGGCGCGGCAGGCTAAGCGACGTTCACGCAAGAGACCTCAACTTCAAGCGCTGACCCACAGGCGCGCCGAACCCAAGGAGAACGACGATGGCGAGAGACATCACCCCGGCCGAACAGCAACTGGTTGTCGACATGGTGGCGCGCGCGCGCGTCGCGATGGCGCAGATCAAGGACTACGATCAGGCGCGCGTCGATCGTCTGTCCCAGGCGATCGGCTGGGCGACCGGCAACGAGAAGACTTTCGTGCGGATCGCGCAGATGGGCGTCGACGAAAGCGGCATCGGCGACCGCGAAGGCCGCGCCGGCAAGCGCTTCAAAGTGCTCGGCGTGCTGCGCGACGCGCTGCGGCAAAAGAGCGTCGGCGTCCTGGAGGTTGACGAACAAAAGGGCATCACCAAGATCGCCAAGCCGGCCGGCGTCATCGCATCGCTGATTCCGACCACCAACCCCGAGCTGACGCCGCCGGTGACCGGCATCTACGCCCTGAAGTGCAAGGACGCCGTGATCTTCTCGCCGCACCCGCGCGCGCGCCGGACGACCTTCGAGATGGTGCGAGTGATGCGCGAGACCCTCAAGACGCTTGGCGCGCCCGAAGACATCTTTCAGTGCGTGGAACGGCCGAGCATTCCGCTGACCGGCGAATTGATGTCGGCGTGCGACCTCACGATCGCGACCGGCGGCATGCCGATGGTGAGGGCCGCCTACAGCTCGGGCAAGCCGGCCTTCGGGGTCGGCGCGGGCAATTCGACGATGGTGATCGACGAGACCGCCGACATCGCCGACGCGGCGCGCAACTCGCGCATTTCCAAGACTTCCGACTTCGGCTCCGGCTGCTCCGCCGACGGCAATCTGCTGATCGACCATCGCATGTACGAAAAGCTGCGCGACGCGCTGGTCGCGGAGGGCGGCTACCTCTGCAACGACGAGGAAAAGGCCAAGCTCGAAAAAGCGATGTGGGACGACGAAGGCCATCGCACCATCAACACGGTCGCCGTCTCCGCTCAGCAGATCGGCGCGGTCGCGGGCTTCACCGTGCCGGCGGACCGGAAATTCATCATGGTCGAGCAGGACGGCATTGGCAAGGAGCACAAGTTCTCCTCCGAGAAGCTCTGCGTGGTGATGGCCCTGTTCCGCTATCACGGGTTCAACGACGCGCTGAGCAAGGTCGAGCAGATTTACGAGGTCGGCGGCAAGGGTCATTCCTGCGGCATCTATTCGTTCAACGACGACCACATTGCCCAGCTCGCCGCGATCGCGCCGGTCAGCCGCATGATGGTGCGTCAACCGCAATCCAAGGCCAACGCCGGCTCGTTCACCAACGGCATGCCGATGACCTCGAGCCTCGGCTGCGGGATCTGGGGCGGCAACATCACCAACGAGAACGTGCATCTCAAGCACTACATGAACGTCACCTGGGTGTCCCGGCCGATCCCCGAGGATCGCCCGAGCGACGCGGAATTGTTCGGCGAATTCTATAATACGGCGACGCTCTGACGCTCGCGGCGTCGGCCGCAAATCGCGGCCGACGTCGGCGCACGCAGCCTGTCGAAGCGACGACGTCGTCGCGGACGCTCGGGACGCAAACACAAGGGACGCGCGGAGGAATGGTCATGAAAGCCTCGGTTTCACACCAGCTCGTGAGATATCTCGAACGACGCGGCGTCAAACATATCTTCGGTCTGTGCGGACACACCAACATCGCCTTCTTGGCCGCGCTCGCCAACAGCCCGATACGATTTGTCATGGTGCGTCACGAACAGATCGCGGCCCACGCCGCCGACGGCTATGCGCGCGTCAGCGGCAAGGCGAGCGTCCTGCTGAGCCATCTCGGCCCCGGCCTGACCAACGCCGCGACGGGGGTCGCCAACGCCGCTCTCGATTGCATTCCAATGGTGGTCATCGCCGGCGACGTCCCCAGTCACTACTACGGCAAGCATCCGCACCAGGAAGTGAATCTGCATGCCGACGCATCGCAATATGAAATCTACCGTCCGTTCGTGAAGCGCGCCTGGCGCGTCGACCGGGCCGATCTACTGCCGGAAATTGTCGAGAAGGCCTTCGCGCTCGCCGAGAGCGGGCAGCCCGGGCCCGTGCTCGTCAACGTGCCGATGGACATGTTCTCGGCCGAGATCGACGTCGCCCTGTTCGACCGTCTCGACCATAACGCCAAGTCGCTGACGCCGCCCTCGATCGACGAAGAGACCGCCGAGAGGATCGTGCGCGCGCTCGGCGAGGCGAAGAACCCGCTGATCTATGTCGGCGGCGGCGTCGTGCTCGCCAAGGCGACGCGCGAGCTGAAAGCCTTTGTCGACCACATGGCGATCCCTGTCGCCCACAGCCTGATGGGCAAGGGCGCGCTGCCGGACGATCATCCGCTGACGCTGGGCATGTCGGGCTTCTGGGGCACGAAGTTCAACAATGGCAAGTGCCTCGAAGCCGATTGGGTGCTGGGCCTCGGCACGCGTTTCAAGGAAGCGGATTGCTCGTCCTGGTACAACGACTTCACCTTCAACTTCCCGCCCTCCAAGCTCATTCACGTCGATATCGAGCCGCAGGAGATCGGCCGCAATTTCCCGACCGAAATCGGCGTCATCGCCGACGTGAGACAAGCGTTGAAGGCGATGCTGAAGACCGCCAAGCGCCTCTATCCCAAGCGTCGCCAGAACGAGGTTCTCGTCGAGGCGATCGCGCAGGAGCGCGCGCGTTTCGTCGCCGCTAACCACCAAGCGGCGACCAGCGACGCTTTTCCGATGATGCCGGAGCGAATTCTCGCCGAGATCCGCGCGGCGATGCCGCGCGACGCCTATCTGACCACCGACGTCGGCTGGAACAAGAACGGCGTCGGCCAGCAGTTCCCGATCTATACGCCGGGCAGCGTCCTGACGCCGGGCGGCTTCGCCACCATGGGCTTCGGACCGCCCGCGGCGCTGGGCGCCAAGCTCGCCGATCCCGACCGGATCGTGATTTCGATGGTCGGAGACGGCGGCTTCGGTCAGAACCCGGCGGTGCTGGCCACGGCGCGCGACGAAAACATTCCGGTCGTCTGGGTGGTGATGAACAACAACGCCTTCGGCACGATCGCGGGCTTGCAGATGGCGCACTACGGCCTGACCTACGGCACGACCTTCCCAAAGGACGTCGGCGAGCAAACGCCGAACTACGCGGCGATCGCCGAGGCTTACGGCGTCAAGGGCGTGCGCATCCGCAGCGCCGCCGAATTCAAGCCGGCGCTGGAGGCGGCGATTCTGTCGAACAAGCCGACGGTCATCGATGTCGCGATGGTCAACAATCCGACGCCGACGAGCGGCCACTGGAACATCCTCGACATCTATTCGCCCGGCAAGCATGTCTCGCACGTGGCGGTCGACTGACGGCCGCCGCCGCCCTAGGGAAGGGAGACTTTGCAGAGCGATTGCGCGCTCGTCCGCGGCTCGCCCGCCTCGTCGACGCCAAAGGGAAATAGAAGATTTTGGCGCGCGGGCCGGCCGGATGAATTCGCTGTAGCGTTCGACCTCGAAGGCCTTTCCCCCGCTTCCTTCGACACCAGGAGTTTCCCCATGGATTTCGCCCTCAATGACGAGCAGCGCATGCTCATCGAAACCGTTCGCGCGTTCATCGCCAACGAGCTCGCGCCGCTCGAGGACGAGATCGAATCCTCGGGTGAATTGAAGCCTGAGGTCGCGCGCGCGATTCACGAGAAAGCCAAGGCGCTCGGCCTCTACGCGATGAACATTCCGGTCGAGTTCGGCGGCGGCGGACTTTCCGCCGTCGACCACATGCTCGCCGAGGAGCAATTCGGACGCACGACCGACATCCTGATCCGCAGGGCGTTCGGCAACGTCTACGAGATGCTGCTGGAATGCCGCGGCGAGCAAGTCGAGCGCTGGCTCAAGCCCACCGTGCGCGGCGAGCGGGTCTGCTCGGTCGCCATCACCGAGCCGGGCGCCGGTTCCGACGCCGCCGGCATCAAGACGCGCGCGGCGCGCGACGGAAGCGGCTGGCGGCTGACCGGCGGCAAGCATTTCATCAGCGACGGCCTGGTGTCGGATTTCTTCCTGGTGACGGCGATCACCGATCCGACCAAGGGCGCCAAGGGCATTTCGATGTTCCTGGTCGACAAGGATCTGCCGGGCTTCGCGGTCGGGCGCGATCAGCCGATGATGGGCCTTCGCGGCACCAGCCATGTCGAGCTGTTCTTCGACGACACGCCCGTCGAGCCGATCGCGCTGCTCGGACGCGAAGGCGAGGGACTGCGGCTGGCGCTGTCGACGCTCGGCCGCGTCCGTCTGGCGCAGGTCGGCGCGCGCGCGATCGGCAAGGCCACGCACGTGCTCGACAAGACCGTCGCCTACGCCCGCGAGCGCAAGCAGTTCGGCCAATCGATCGGCGAATTCCAGATGGTGCAGCAAATGGTCGCCGATTCCGTCATCGAGATCAATTGCGCGCGGCTATTGTTGCATCGCGCGGCTTTCGAACTCGACCAGGGTAACGACGCGCGCGACCTGATCGCCATGGTCAAGGTCAACGCCGCGGAAACGCTGGGGCGCGTCGTCGATCGCGCGGTGCAGATCTTCGGCGGCATGGGCTTCTGCAAGGACCTGCCGATCGAGCGCTATTATCGCGATGCGCGCATCTATCGCATCTTCGACGGCGCCTCGGAGATCCACCGCTTCACCATCGCCAGGGCCGCACTGAAGCGCGGCGCCGCGATGTTCGACATCGGCGCCTGAGGCGGCGATGGCGGCGTGACCGCAAAGATTCGAACGGCGGACGTTACGAGATCGTGACTGGGCCGCCGGAAGCCGCCGCCGCCTTGACCGCCGCGATCACCTTGAGCGTATTGAGCCCCTCGCGTCCGGACACGACCGGCTGCGCGGCGCCTCGTATCACGGCGCAAAAATTGCGGATTTGCAAGCCGAGCGGATCCTTGGCTTCGAAGGCGAGGCGCTCGCTGACGATGGGCTCTTGCCAGCTCGGCTTCGTCGGGTTGCGCCACAGGTCGAGGCCGGGAACGGTCAGCGACGCCAGCGTGCCGCCGATCATGTAGCAGGTCTCGCGCGTCCGTGGGTAGGCGGGGTTCTCGCCGCTGGTGAGTTCCCAGCTCCACGGCGCGACGATTTTGTCCGAGACATTGACGGTGCCGAGGGCGCCGTTGGCGAACTTCAGCAAAATGACCGCGGTCTCCTCGACCTCGGCGCCGCGCAGCGCATTGGATTCGAACGCCTGCACCGCAACCACTTCACCGCAGAGATAGCGCAGCAGGTCGACGTCGTGGATGAGGTTCGTGAACACCGGGCCGGCGCCCTTCTGGCGGCGCCAGGGAATGTCGAAATAGTCGTCGGGCTTGTAGAACCAGCAGCTTCCATGGACTGACGCAATCTGGCCCAGACGGCCCGCCTCGATTGCCTTTTTCGCTTCCTGGATCACCGGGTTGTGGCGGCGGTGGTGACCGACGAGCAGCGGCACGCCGGCTTCCTCGGCCGCCTCGACCAGCCTGGTCGCTTCGGCCACGTCGTCGGCGATCGGCTTCTCGACGAGAACCGGGATTCCCGCCGCGACGCATTCAAGCCCGTGCGCGACATGCATCTGATTGGGCGTGGCGACGATGATTCCCTCGGGCCTGCGCTCCCTGAACATCGCCGCGAGGTTCGGATACCAGCGCGCGCTCTTCTGCGCGGCGAACGCCTCGGCGTCCGGCGCGGGATCCACCACGGCCGTCAGCTCCGCGCAGTCCTCGTCGAGGATGTGCTCGACGTGACGCTTGCCGATCAGCCCGGCGCCGAGAACGGCCAGCCCGACAGGATTGCGCGC
>Ga0181524_10003933_pt1 | contig 14091 bp, 11 predicted proteins | sample PEATcosm2014_Bin_34_FD_119761 | JGI IMG/M metagenome (GOLD analysis project Ga0181524, IMG submission 119761) | Peatland microbial communities from MTU Mesocosm Facility, Houghton, MI, USA - PEATcosm2014_Bin05_60_metaG | ecosystem: Environmental > Terrestrial > Soil > Wetlands > Peat | place...
CGACGATTTCCTGCGCGTCAGGGGCAGGCTCAGAACTTTGGAAGCGGATTGGCCGACCGGCGGGATCGAGATCGGCGGCATTACCGGCGGCGGTCTGGGGCGCCACGTTCGTGGGACTCGATTGGGCGGCCGGCGCATGCCCCGCACGAGGCAGTCGCAATCCGGCCAGAATCACGATCAGGCAGCCGGCGCCGAGCAGCCAGGGCCAGAGGGCGCGAGACCCAGAGTCTTCCTTCCTCGGCGAAGGCGGTGGCGGAATCCTTTCAATAATTGATAGCATGTGTGCTTCTACCGAATTAGACACTGCGAGGAGGGCAATTTGTATAGCAGTTGCGTTGCTTGACTCCACCGCCATTATTGAGACAAGCCCCCGCGACAAATGACTGCCACGCCAGGGCTCGGACGCCCAGCGTTATCGTGTGGGAGGAGCGGTGATCGTCGATCCATCAGCCTTGACCTTGAGCAGCCGCACCAGGTTCCGAGCGGCGGACTCAATCCACTCACTGCCGGGCAGCGCATAGGGGCGGAAGGTTTCGAGGTAGCCTTCCTGGGCGTTGTAGAATAGCGCGCGATGGAGGCCGAGCAGGCTGGCCTTCGGGTTGTCGATGAGGCTCGCCGAGTCATTGGCACTCATCTGGAAGAGCACGCGCATCTCGAACTCGCTGAAAGCTTTGCGGCTTAGGTAGCGGTTCACGTTGTTGTAGGTGTCGCAGGTGGCGATCACATGGAACCCGAGCCGCGTCCCCTCGCAGACGAGATTGTTCAGCACCATAGCCGGATTGGCTTCGGCCTCGGCGTCGCTGCTGGAGAAGCCAAAATCCTCCTCAAAGCGCAGCTTGCTGTATTTCTGCAGACCGTGGATGAACAGGAACACCGGCGGGGCCGCCTCGGCATCCGCCGCCTCCGCCCGCTGCTTCATCCCCTGCCCAAGCTCCTTCATGATCTCCCCCAGTTCGCCCGGCTTCGCCTGCGTGATCGAGTGCGGAATGGCTTGGACGATCCAGACGATATAATCGCGCTCTGAGGTGCCGGGCGCCGTGCCGTCGCATAGAATGAAGCGCGCCGTCCCCAGCGGATACTCCGCGGCCAGCGACACCAATCCGACCGACAGGATGGCCAGCATCGCCTCGTCGCGCTGCCCCACCAACAGCAGATTGTTCCCGCTCTGCCGCTGGAACAGCGCCTCCGTCGGCCCCTTGATGGAATTGGGCGCGCCCAGCCAGATGCGGCCAACGGCCGCCGGCTTGACCGCTTGGGCCTCCAGCAGACCCCGCAGCACCGCATTCTCCCGCACGTCCGCCGGCGCGTTCCCCTCAAACACAATCGGCCCCGGATAAATTGCCCCGCCGTTAACCCCCATCTTTCTGCCTTCTGCCTTCTGCCTTCTGCCTTCTTCCTCATCGGCCCTCGCCCGGACCTTGGCGAGATAAGTCTCCCGCACCTGATCCGGCAGCCAGACCACCTGGAACGGGCTGTTGCCTTCGATCATGCCCGCCATGTCGTTGTAGATGCCTCCCCGGGCCGCGACAGCAGCCGCGGCGCGGGGTTGTTCTCGTCCATGATCAGGTAGGCGTCCGCCTCGTTGCACTGCAAGGCGATGCGGATGACCATCTGGCCGAGGGTGGTGCGGGCGACGGTGTAGGCGCCGCCCAAGGTCTGCGACCCAAGCAGCACATGGATGCCGAAAGCCCGCCCTTGCCGCACCAGCCGGTCCAGCAGCAACGACGCCGTCTGCGAAATCCGGTCATCCTCGACGAAGAACTCCTGAAACTCGTCAATGATCAGCAGCGACCGCGGGATCGGCTCGGTCCCGCCCGCCCGTTTGTAGCCCGCGACGTCCTGCACGCCGAGCTGGCGGAACAGGTCGCCGCGGTGCTTGAGTTCATCATCCACCCGCTGCAAGACACTCAGGCCGAATTCCCGGTCGCTCTCGATCGCCACCACCCGCGCATGAGGCAGCCGGTGGACCGCATAGCACTTGAATTCCACGCCCTTCTTGAAATCCACCAGGTAGAACTCCACCTGCTCGGGGCTGCACCACAACGCCAGGTTGGTAATGATGACGTGGAACAAGGTGGACTTCCCCGAACCGGTCTTGCCCGCGATCAGCGCGTGCTGGCAAGTCCCCTTGCCGATGGCCAGGTATTGGAACTTAGTCGCGCCCGTGCGCCCGACCGGGACGCGCAGCTCGCTGGCCGTGTTCTCGGTCCAGACCTCCGCCTCCGGCGGGGCCACCTGCGCAAACGGCACCTCCACCCGGCTGGAATCCCGGCTGCTGAGGCCGACCTTGTTGACGAACTCGATCGCGAACTCCGGCGGCGGCGGAGCGTCGAGGGCGAGGTCCGTCCCCGGCATCGCTTTCCCCGCCAGCAGGAACTGGTCCCCTTTGCCGCTCAGGCAAACGCTGCTGGCCCTCAGCTCCTCGGGGATGAACTCCGGCGGCAGGGGCTGCCGCTGGTCCCAGTGAATGAGCATATACACCCCGCAGCGCGCCCCGCTGGCCGCGATGCTCAACAGCCGCTTGGCCGCCGTCTCCGTGAAGTTCACCGGGAAATCCGCCACGACCAGAAAGTAGTACTTCTCCGCAATCACGCCCGCCTGCTCGTTGTATTCCGCAATCGTCGCATACTCGTTGCGCAGATACATCTGGATGACCTTCTCCATGTGCTCGTTCAGGTGGGCGAGCTTCTGCTCGATCTGGCCCGACTGCGTCCAGATTCGGCTGTTGATGATCTGCTCCTCGTAATCGGCCAGGTGCATGATGCCGGCGAAGTTCTGCCCCAGGCCCACCGGGTCAATGATGGTGAAATTCAGCCGGCCCGGCGGCGCCACAGACAGCAGCCGCAGAATGATGTTGTTGAGCGCGCCGATGGCCTCGTCGTGCCCCGCGTTGGCGCTCTCGAACAGGATCGAGCCTTGCTCCGGGTACGCCAGGCAGAGTGGCACGGAGAATCGCGCTGGCCCGGGCAACGCCAGCCGCCGGTCCTTGATCGTGGTCTCCGCCAGCTTCTCTACATCGACTGCCATCTTTGCGAATTGGGCGGCCGCCGCGAATTGGGCGGGCGCAGTCCAGCTCTCCAGAACTCGCGGCTCCCAGGGCGGGAACAGCCTGCCCGCTGTGGCGTTCGCCGACTCGATAGCCTCGCAGATCGGCTGAATCGTCTTCTTCCAATCCGCCTCCAGTGTCTGCCACTGGGCGTGGTAATCCGTGTTGAGCTTCGCTTCCCTCTTTTCACTGGCCTCCACCTCCGCCTTCCGGCGCGCCTCCGTCGTCAGCTTCCACTGCTCGAGGTCGCCTGCGTGGCGCCGTTCGAGACGGTCCAGCTTCACCCGGCGGAGCCAGTCGTTCTTCTCCAGAGCACGGGACGCCTTCTCGTCGCTCTGCATCCGGCAGGCCACCCGCCACTCCCCGGCCTCCGCCAGCGCCTGCTTCAACTCTTGATCTACTGATCGGGTCGTGCTCTCAAACTCCCCCTTGATGCGCTCCAGTTCCTGTTGGTAGTGGACCTCGGACCTCTCCCAGGCCGTGTCGTACAGCCGCCGCGCCTTCCCGAGCGTGCCGGCAATGGCGGCGGCGAGCGGCCCGGCTTGGCTCCGGGCGAGGGACCGGATAATGAGCACGAGGACCAGGCTCCCGGCCACGCACAGCCCCGCTTTCCAGTAACCGGCGGAGTTAAGACCGGTCTGCTGGAGAACGAGCGGAATCGCGCACAGCACGACCAGCACCCAGACCGGCAGGTACTTGAACACCCGCAGCAACACAAACTTCCGCAAGCGGGCCAGGTCGCCACGGGTCTTGTTGATAAGCTCGCGAAGTTCCGCCAGCAATTGATTCTCATCCAGCGCGGCCCCCGGAGGCGCGGCCTTTTGGTATGCGTCCGACAGGAGGCGGACGAACTTCCGGTAGCCTTTGAATGCCCTGTGCGCAGCCGTTTCCAGCGGTATCAGCGCGGCCTGCTCCACCGCCAGACTGGCCTTGAACTCCTCAAGCGCGGTGGCCGCAGCGGTCAGGCCGGTGTCCCGGTCGCGCTCCGCTTGCAGCATCCGCTTCTGGAGTTCGTATTTCCGCGTGCCCGTCTGGTTCTCGATGTCCCCCAAGCCCTTCTCTTTGCTCGCCTGGTAAGCTTTGCCGATCCGGGTTTTCCGCGCTTCGTGTTTCGTCCCGGCGGCTTCCCGCGCCGCCGCAAAGTTTGCCTCAGTCGCACCGGTCGCCGCAGCCAACTCCTTCGCCTGCTTTTCCGCCGCGGCTTCGCGGAGCCGATGTTCCCGGCCAGTCCGGGCGTGGAATTCCGCATTGAGCTTCTCCGCCCGGGCGGCAAACTCCCTGACCGCGCCCTTCAGGCGTTCCAGCAGTTCCAGCGTCTTCCCGGCTCCCAGGGGGTTACTCACAGTCCTTTTTGATTTTGGTAATGAGCTTGTCCAATTGTTCGATTACTGTAACCGCCCGGTCCACGCTGGCCAAGAGTTCTTCCATGTAACGGCGCTCGAATTCCGCGCTCTTGGCGTCTTTCCAGTAACTCTTCGTTTCCTGCCACTGGGCCCGCAGTTCCTTGGTGATGCCCGCCAGCCGGTTGCCGCTTGCCATCATGGCTTGCTCCTTCGCTCCCGGCCCTGGCCTCCCGGCTGCGGTTGGGCCGCTCCGGGAACCGCCGCGGGTGGAGCCACCGCCGCATACGCGTCTAGCGTCTGGATCGCTTGCGCCAAAAAGGCGACCGCCCGGACCATGTCATGCGCCAGGACCGTATGCAGCTTCTCCATCTGTTTCACCAGCGGGTCCACCCGGTTGTCGAACACCCGGTTCCATTGTTTCAGCACCCGGAGCTTCCCCTCGGCTCCCTCGAGTGCCCGTCTGGTGCGCTGGACGGCCATTTGTTCCGCCGCGGTTGCCTCGCGGAAGCTGGAGAGCTTGGCGCTGAACAGCGCCTGCTGGGCCTCGTGCAAGGCCCGGCTCCGCTGCCGCACCTCATTCTCCCAATGCGTCCGCTGCTCTCCTTCCAGCCACCCCCGCATCCGCTGGACATCCGCGCTGACCTCCTCCAGCGTCGGGCGCGCCTTGCTCAGATAGACGATCAGGTTGGCCCGGAAGGACTCCAGCGCATCGACCGACGTGACATGGGCGCGTTCCGGCATGGCGCTAATGCTGGTTCAGGTATTCCTCGATGCGCTGGGCTTTTCTCAGAAGATACGGCGTGTGCTGGTTGGAAACCTCGACGAACCTCTTCAGCGCCTTCATGGTCTGTTTGAACTCCTCCGCGAATTTGGCGTGCTCCTGGTCCTGCCAGGTGTCTCCCAGCGCCGCAAACCTCGCCTGCAACGACACGACCTTGTCTTTCAGGTCGGTATTGAACCGCTTCAACTCCTCGGCGAAACGCCGCACCGGTTCGGGGTCCATGATTGCCTGGGCCATAGTGTCTCTTTCTATTTGTGTTTGTGGCTCGCCAGCGCGCCGGGTACTTGGCCCTGGCGCCTCTGACTTGCCCAAACCTGCCCTTTTCCCGCCCGCTCGGCAAATCTTAACCGCTGCCGCGCACGAGGCGGACGTAGTTGTAGATGCGGATGACGTCGCCCTGCGGGCCGCGGCCATGCGGGAACATCGCGGGGTCGCCGGCCTTGGGGTCGCTGCGCTGAGCGCCGGCTCCGTGGACGTCAACGTAGTGGTAGTCGCCGGAATCTCCAGGTCGGGTGCCTTGTTCCTGCCGCCTGGCAGAATCCAGACCTCGTGGACCATCAGGACCGAAATCTGGCGGCCCGTCAGGACCAAAAGGTGGCGGTCCGTCCGGGCCGGGGCCGGGGCCGCGTCCAAAACCGCCGCGCCGATCAGGCGGCCCGTCCGCCGGGCCGCGCGGGGACATCCAACCCGCTGCGCGTCCGAAGGCGACATACATCGCCGCGCTGCCGCCCATGAACCCGGCGTGTGTCGTCGCCGACCAGTAGAACGGATAGTCGGCCTGGTGGGCTTCGTTCGTAATCGTGGTGCAGTGAAAGGCCGGATCAATGGCGGGCGAATGCGTGGTGTCGGGCGAGCGCGTGTAGTCCACGATGCTTTGCAATTCCTTCACGTTCGGCAGCCGCCAGTCATCGTGGCCGAGAAACCTCTCCGCGTTCTTCTTCTGCGCCCACGCCAGCGCGTCCCGCCAGTTCATGCCCTGGCCGCTGTCGGCCTTGGACCAGATCAGGCCGGTGGCGCGGTCGGTGATGGTGCCGTCGCCGTTGTCGTGGAAATCATTCCTGCCGTAGCTCGGGTTGCCGCGCACGCACAGCACGAAGAACGTTTTCTCCATGCCGCCGCCGGGCATTTGGAGGTCGTAGCCCTTGATGCGACCGTCGGCGAAGTTGACGCCGAAAAGCTTGTCGAACCCGCGCGGGCCTTTGCCGACATACTTGGTGCTTGACGCGTATTGGGAATCAATGACGCGCTCGCCGGCGCGCGTGTCGCCGTAGGCGAACTTGAAGAACTTCGTGTCGAGGTAGGGCGTGAGGCGCGAAGTGTCGAGGTTCATGGGGCCGCTGGGGTCGGTGCCGCGGGCGTCGAAGAGCGAATACAGCTCCTTGATGGACGGCAGGCGCCAGTCGTCGAAGCCGCCAAACTTCGCAGCGTTGAGCTTTGCGGGCAGCGCCTGAGCCTGGGCCAGCGTCAGCTTGTCGCGCCAGGTCAGCGAGCCGTCACCATCGGTGTCGGGGCTGCGCTGCCAAGTCAGGCCGGTGTTGTTGTCGTGGACGGTCAAGCCGTCGGCACTGAGGGTGTAGCTGGCCGGGTGGACTTGGAACTGGGCGTCCTGTCCGTAGAACGGCTGGCCGGGTTTCGGGGGGGCAATTTCGTTGCGGTTGTCATAGCACCGAGTCTGGCCGGTATCGACGACGGTGTAGGGTTGGGCGGCGTGAAGCGCATGGGCTGACAAGCCGAGCGCCAGCGTCAGAATGATTGTTGACTTCTTCATGGCGCCAATTTACACGAGTGAACCTTAAGAGAACATGAAGAAACCCCGAATAGAGGCGGCTTCCAGAAGGACGCAGGCAACTCCGGGGTGGTCACGCCGGAGAGGATTCGCTTGTAATCCGGCAGTCAAGGTATTGCCAATCGGTTCGTGATGCCGACCACAGACGCCGATAGACGAAAGCTTGAGAACCCCGAAACGCTGCCATCCGCGAGAACTATGTTGCCTTGGCGGTTGTGAAGCTCAGAAGTCCAACCCACTGGTCTGTTGGGCATCAGGACTAGTATGCCCTGCAGGAGGGGCAACCCATTTGTGAGGTTGCGGTCACCGTATAAGAATAGGTCGGGGTAGCGCTCATCAACATCCAGGTTCACGAAGTAGCTGAGGTTCGTGTTCGAGAACCTAGGGCCGAAATCCTTCGCTGGCACACGGACATCGGCCGGGCAAACCAGGAGCTTCGGAGCGCCCAACTCATTGGACATGACTTGGAAGTATCGGAAGGCCTCCCCACTTGTGACGCGCCGAAGTGCTGCTTCCCGGTTCGTTGATGCCTGCGGAAATGATTCATCGCCACCGTTGATCGCGCGGGTTCTGGAAGCCAGGCCAAGTTGCTTCAGGTTGTCCACGCATTGCAGCCTCTTCGCCCTTACCCTCGCCTGCTGTATCGCTGGCAAGAACAGCGCGGCCATAATGGCGATAACCGCAAGTACCAAGAGCAACTCAACGCGTGTGAATGCCTCTAGCGCCATGTAGTGAGACAGTTTCATCATTAAATGCCCCAAGCAGCAATTATCACCGCTGCCGCCAGCATTCAAGTGCCGAATTGGCAAGAGTAATCCAGCTTCGGGACCAGTTGCATAGCCCTCGGGCTTCGGATTTCACTCATCTACTCCGCGCGCAGGGTGACGATGCCCCAGCCGGGCACTTCGACAGAAGGGCCTGCCTTTTCGCGCGGCTGCTCGCTCGTGTCACTCAGCCACACCTGCTGCGGCGCGGGGCTGGCCCAGGCGAGCTTCACGGTCTCGGTTTTCCCGGAAGCCCCGAATAGCCGCACGATCCACGCCTTGCCGTCGTCGCTGGGCTTGAAGGCGGTGACCACCACCTTATCCGAGGACAACTCGAAACGCGGCTTCGAGGGTGCCGGACCCGACGCCGGGACCGCGATCAGCGGCTGCGAGCAGGCGACGCCGAATTTCGCCGCGTCTTCCGCCGCGAAGCCTTTGTGGGGGCGGAGGGCAAAGCGGAACACGGTTGGGCCTTCCTGCTCGGCGCGGTAGTTGGTGTGCCAGTGGTTGTTCATCACCCACGAGTAAATCGTCTGCGACGGTTGCAAGTGCTGAATCCAGACCTCGGGGTTGGTCTGCGAGCCGATGAGATTCGCCGTGATGCCGCCGACCTCCACCAGCGGCGCATCCACCGGCGACCACGTTACGCCGAACCGGTCGTTGGAGATATCGACCCACCGCTGGACGCTGAACCAGTTCTTGCACGCCGCCGGTATCTGGTCCAGCTCGGGCCGCACCGCCGCCCAGCCCGCGTCCATCCGCACCGTGCCGTCCGGGACGTTGAAGCCGAAGCCGAAGTGGACGCCTTCCTTCGCGCGCACCGGCAGCTTGTCAACCGTGTTGATGATCTCCACCGAGTCCAGGCCATCCACCACCCGCACTTCGCGCAGCAGCCGTTTGCAGCCGGGCGCCTCGGATTCGATCAGCAGCGACGCCACCAGCGGACCTCTCTCCTTCACGCTGATGCGGGGCGGACCGTTGCGCTGCAACCCCTTGAGGTCGGAGCCGGGCAGGTAAAAGTAATCGTTCAGTGCGGTGGCGGCTTTGGCATCCACTAGCTCGCGGTTCAGCGTGCGGCTGAAGAGGCTGACGATGCCGCCCGTCCGTTCGTCAATCTTCACCGTGAACTGCGGGTGCGACAGTGTGGCGCCTTCCGCCCTTACCGCGCCGCGCGCCGGGGCCGCACCGGCTTCAACCCGGAACCGCTCTGCCGACATAGCCGGCACGTTGCGCGCCAGAAACACCAGTTGGCCGTTCGCCAGCCGCTGCGACGGCACGACTTTGCCCTTGGCATCAACCACTCGGTCCCCGGCGGCAGACTGTGCCCCTGAGAGTGTTGCCAGATCGGTCCGTGGCCATGAGGAAGTGTTGAAGACGTCCAGAGCAGTGTTGTTGGCGACAGGCGAGACGCCGGCCCCGCTTTGTAGCGACTGGGCGAGCAACTCCCGCGATTGTTTGTCCGCGTCGAGCGCGAAGGCCTGTTTGACCCTCCACTGGTCATGCACGAACGGCAGGTCCGGCTGGCTGATGCTGTTGTGCGCGCCCCAGGTGTGTTCGCTGTAAAGCAGCACATTGCGCCAGGCCCCCTGGAACGCGGTCGCCGGGAACGGACCCGGCTGGCGCATAGCCCACAACGTCTCGGCCTGCACCAGGCGCTCGGCGGAAGCGCGGTTCAGCGCGGTCTCCAGCGCCGACGATGCCGCGCCGTCTTCCCAGTAAGGCGAGTAGTCGCCGCTGAACTCCGGCAGCTTGTCGCCGTAGCGCCGCTCGAACTCGCGGAACGCCGTGGTGGTCGTGCTGATGATCAGCCGCGGCGAAACGTAGCGGGCGTTCCAGTCGCGCACCACGTCGGCGAGTTTCTCGTCGGGCGAACCGTTGTCGCCATGCACGTTCCAGCGCAGGTAGGTGATGTCGTAGGGATAGCTATTGGTCTCCAGTTCGACCAGGTAATCCGGGATGAAGCGCGCCAGCGCCTCGCCGTCGCCGATGATATGGCCCAGCGCGTAGCCGCGCGACGGGCACCAGCAAAGCACGCGTTGCCGGCCATCGGGGCCTTTCCACCAGAACGGCTTGTTCTGCCATTCCTTCATCGTGCCGCCCATGCGGTCGAAGTAGTTCGGCGCAAAGGAAAGGTACTTCACGCCCGCCTGCGCCATAGCCGACACCAGGCCCCACGTGTAGCCGGGCACGTCGCTGATCATCGCCGACTCAATGGGCACTCCGCACTCCGCGGAAAGCCGCGTCGCGTAGCCCATGAAGTTCAGCAGCTCCTCCGGCCGGCACAGGCCCGTGAGGATGTTGCAGTAGAACGCGTCCAGGCCGATCTGGCCGGACCTGACCGCCGCCATGAAGGCCGCGCGCTGCTCCGGCGTGGCGACGCGCAGATAATTATCAACGCACCAGAGCACCTCGACATTCCATTTGAAGCGCGCGCCTTCCGGGTAGTCGGCGGTGGCTTTGGCCAGCCGCAGCCCAGCCTCAATGTTGCTGTTCTGCTTCTTCTCCACGTCGGCCTGCAAGGCCGTGTAGCCAATGTCGTTGTGCGAGTGCGGCAGGAGGTAAATCTCCATTCGCCGGACCGGCTTGAGCGTCACCTCGCGGCTGGCCACCAGCAACCCGCCGGCCTCCACTTCGACCTTCACCGTCTTGTCGGTTTCCACCGCGGGGACCGACAGAGCGACGCTCTGGCTGCCGAATCTCAAAGCGACCGCCTTGCCCTGCGCCCCCGCCAGCCGCACCACCCCGGGCGCCGGTTCGGCATACGGATAATTGACCGTGACCTTCAGCGGCCGGACCAGCGCCGCGCCCTCCCGCTCCAGCAACTGCGGCGCCCGGCTTTCGACCGTGATGCCGCGGGGGAACGATTCCGTCTGCCCAGCGGTATAGAAAGCGATCTCCGCCCCGCCAACCGTGCCAAGGCCCGCGCCCAACCCGGTGACCTGCCAGCGCACACGCCGGACGGTCACCGGCGCGGGCAGCGTCAGGAACGTCACCCCGCCCCGCCGGTTCACATGCTTGACCGGCACCCGGCTGGCGACCGCGCCGGAGTCATCCAGGAAGGTCAGTTCGGAGGAGGCGATCGTCGCCGGATCATTGCGGTCAACGTGGCGGAAAGCCGCCACGCGGGTCGCCGCGCCGAAGTCGAATTCGATGAAGGTGTTGGTGCCTTTGGCGTTCGAGGAATACTCGGTCTTGACTTTGCCGTCAATGATGTTGCGGACGTCATAGCGCCCGCCGGGATAGGCCTCGGCGCTGGCGATAATCCTCGGCGCCGGCGCCTGCTCCAACCGGGTGAAACCGTTGGGCAGACCCGGCTCTCCCGCGCAAGCAAAACCGCGCAGCGCGACGAGACCGGTGACGATCAGTATCGGGAGACTCAGCAATGGCTTTTGCATGGGTTGTTCTTTACCGGCTGGCCCGGGGGCTGCGCGAGTCAATTCTGGCAATTCCGGCAAGGTGAGTCGCCCGCCAACGGCGGGGGCCGGGGCGCCGGTCTCCGATCCGCCGTGGCGCACAACTCAGGGCGGATTCAAGAATCCACAAGATTGTAGCCGCCGACGGCAGTCGGCGCACTTTTCCTCAGTCACGGAAATCAGCGCCGACTGCCGTCGGCGGCTACGGTTTCTTGAATCCACCCTGCGCACAACTGACGGACGGCCTTTTGAGGTTGCGTTTGGCCTGCCAATAGCGCACATTGGCCTGACATTTATGTGACTTCCGCCCTTCCGGTTGTCGGGTAGTATATCGTTGCGGTAAGGGTTTGCCTGTTTTGCTTGAGAATGAGTGGTGAGAACATGAGGAATTCGACGAAACGCAGTTCAGCGTTCACGTTGATTGAACTGCTCGTCGTCGTTGCCATCATCGCGATCCTGGCGGCGCTGTTGTTGCCGGCTTTGGTGCGCGGCAAACTCAAGGCGCAGGGAATCCAGTGCATGAACAACCACCGCCAGCTCGGCATAGCCTGGCGCATGTACACCGAAGACAATGCAGACGTGTTGCTCTTCTCCAGCGGCACCAGCACGAACTACGATCCCAACACCGCCGCCTGGTGCTCGGGCACCATGGATTTCAGTTCCAGCAACCCTTCCAATTGGGATCCGACCGTGGACATCATGAAGAGTCCGTTGTGGCCTTATTGCGGCAACAACCTGGCCATCTGGCGATGCCCGGCCGACAAGTCGTATGTGGTGGTCGGGGGCGGGCAGAAGCTTCGGGTGCGCAGCATTTGCATGAACGTGTATCTGGGCGGTTTCAAAGGCGCTCCTTCCAACCTCCTGCCGATGGCCGGCGAAATCATCTATTTGAAGTATTCCCAACTCAGCCGACCCGGCGCCGACAGGATTTTCGTGTTCATCGACGAGCGCGAAGACGCCACCAGTTGGGCCAACTTCTACGTGGACATGGCCGGTTACTCGCCTTACAACCCGAACGCCTACATGTTGTACGACCTGCCGGCTTCCTATCACGGCAACGCCGGCGGGCTTTCCTTTGCGGATGGCCATGCCGAAATCCACCGCTGGCGGGATGGCCGCACCATGCCGCCGCTGGTCTCGCAGGGAGAAGTCTTTAACGGCGTCGCCGGGATTGCCAGTCCCGGCAACGTGGACGTCGGGTGGCTGCAGGATCACTCGACGCGCCCGACCCAATAGGCAAAGCAATTGACGGTTATGAACATAGCGCAGATTTCAAAACGCATCTTTTTGCTGGTATTGGTCAACATCCTGGTGATGACCACCATCACCCTGGTGCTGGGCCTGCTTCGTGTGGGGCATTACTTCCCCCAAGGCGGCCTGGCGGGGCTGGCCGTCTTCTGCCTCGTTTGGGGTTTTGGCGGCGCCTTCATCTCCCTGGGGCTTTCACGCGTCATGGCCAAGTGGATGATGGGCGTCCGGGTGATCCCGCCGAATACCACCGACCCCGCCTTGCAAGAGTTGGTGGAGACCGTCCACACGCTCGCCCGCAACGCCGGCCTCCCCAAACTGCCCCAAGTCGGCCTCTACGAATCCGATGAAGTCAACGCCTTTGCGACCGGCCCCACCAGGTCCCGTGCCCTGGTGGCCGTCTCGACCGGCCTGCTCCAACGCATGGGCAGCCGCGAAATCAGCGGCGTCCTCGGCCACGAAGTCACCCACATTGCCAATGGCGACATGGTCACCATGACCCTCCTCCAGGGCGTCATCAACGCCTTTGTCATGTTCCTGTCGCGCGTGCTGGCGTTCGTCGTCAGCCAGGCCCTGCGCTCCCGGAACGACCGCGACAGCGGCGGCTGGCTCCAATTCCTCTTCGTCATTCTGTTTCAAATCGTCTTCTCGATTCTCGGGTCGCTGGTGGTGTGCTGGTTCTCCCGCTGGCGCGAGTTCCGCGCCGATGCCGGCGGCGCCCGCCTCGCCGGACGCGAGAACATGATTAACGCCCTGCGCGCTTTGCGCCGGCTCCACGACCCCGAAGTCGCCGCCGCCGAGGCCCAACGCGCCCAGGCCTTCCAGTCCCTGAAAATCTCCGGCCAGCCCAGCGGCTGGCTGGCGCTGCTCGCCACCCATCCGCCCCTCGAGCAACGCATCGCCCGCCTCGAACAAGGCGCCTTTTAACCACAACTGACAAAAAGCTTATGAGAACGACAAATTGGATGATGATGTTCCTGCTGGGCGGCGCGCTCGCCCTGACGGGGTGCGGCAAGCCAAAACCCCCGGCGCCCCCGGTCCAGCAGGGAGTAACCATTGATGTGCCGAAGCTCAGGGCGGCGTTCTCCACCGCCAGCCCTGAAGTCCAGGCCAGCGTGGTCGAGGCGAGCAGTCTTATCCGTTACGGGGACTATTCGGCCGCCCTGACGGCGCTGGCTAAGGTCACCAACAACCCCAGCCTCACCGAGCCCCAGAAAGCCATCGTTGCCCAGGTGACCGACCAGATCAACCAGGCGGCCAGCAAGGCCCCCGCCCCGCCCGCTCAGTAGTGGCGGAGCTTAGCCGGGAGATTTTATAGTGTGTAGCCGCCGACGGCAGTCGGCGCTGATATGCCTCAAATGCAGCGCCAACTGCTGCTGCGATGCCGGCTTGCTCCGCCGGTTCCTGTTTCCGGCGTGAACTTCAGCCGGGGCGGGCGCCGTCCCCGATTCCAACGGCGCCGCCCGTGAATCACCGGCCCGCCGGAGCGCTCTTCATTTCCAGTGCGCCAACGAGGTTATCGTGGGCTTGGGTGTAATCCGGTTTCAAGCGGAGGGCTTCCCGGAATTGGCGAATGGCCTCGTCAACTTGGCCTTTCCTGACGAGCGCGATGCCCAGGTTGTTGTGGGCGTCGGGGTAATCCGCTTTCCGGCGGAGGGCTTCCTGGTATTGGCTGATCGCCTCGTCAGTTTGCCCTTTCCGGGCCAGCGC
>Ga0181524_10003936_pt1 | contig 14083 bp, 13 predicted proteins | sample PEATcosm2014_Bin_34_FD_119761 | JGI IMG/M metagenome (GOLD analysis project Ga0181524, IMG submission 119761) | Peatland microbial communities from MTU Mesocosm Facility, Houghton, MI, USA - PEATcosm2014_Bin05_60_metaG | ecosystem: Environmental > Terrestrial > Soil > Wetlands > Peat | place...
AGGAACGGCCTAAACTGTGCAAGCCGGGCAAAATCCCGTTCATTGGCGGTTATAACGGTGATTCCTTGGCGTGCTGCACTCATCGCGATCAGCGCGTCGTTGGTCAGGCGGGCTTGACCAATTCGCTCGTAGCCATATGTCGCGGCCAATCTGGCCAGCACTTTGCCGGCTTGTGTCCAGTCATTGAGATTGGGGACCAGGATGCGTCGCGCGCTGTCGAAGTCACGTTCTAAACGCTCCACAACCCGGCGGTCGCGCACGCTCACACCAGCGTGTAGCTCCTCCAGAACCACCGCGCTCAGCCATACGGGGGCCTCCGGGGCCAATCGCCTCAGGGTGAGGATGGGTGCGTCTCCCGCCCTCAGCGCTGTAATGTAGATCGATGAATCGAGAAGGACCGGTTGCATCTACTCCGCCAACTTGCCGTAGACATCCCTGATTTCTATGCCGCTCTTGATGAAGCGTTCGTTAGCCTCACGCGTCAGCCGGTCGCGTTCGTGTTCGGCGATCACCAAATCAAGCGCCCGGTCGACGGCCTCCGTCTCAGTGGCGGTCTTCAAGAGCCTCTGAGCGCGCTTAATCTTGGCGGCGTCCAACCGGAAATGCTTGTGTGCGATTCGATTTCTGGCGGTGTTCATCCGGGGTTCCTCCAAAATGGAGTATAGCACGGTATGTACATGACTTGGCAGACTATGAACATCGCAACACAAGTCGCACGGCAAAAACTTTCACCACCAAGACACCAAAAATCCGTGGCGCAATTCGCTGCATCCCTTGATTTAACCCGAATTCAAGTCGCACCTTGGATGTCGCCCGCCAAGGCGGGCTAAGCGAGATTCCTGGGGACGATTTGATCCCATCGTTGGAATGGCCTCTCTTGGCGGCTTGGTGTCTTGGTGGTTCATAGCATTCTGCGGACACAATCCCGCTTTAAGCTCCTTGCCCCGCAGCGCTGGCAGAACCCTGCGACGTAACTTAATGCATTTGTAAGAAAGTTGCCCGCACATCGACTACCTTAGATGTGAGAGGAATTGAGTCCATGCCGGCTCAGCCGCCCACCCAGGATGAGCTCTATCAGGAAGCCGCAGACGCTTACGACGCGGCCCTGGAGCGGCTCGCACGCGCCTACGAAGCCGACGCGGAAGTCCGCCGTGACCTCCTGCAGGACATCCATATGGCCTTGTGGCGGAGTTTCGAAGGTTTCGACGGCCGCTGTTCGCTCCGCACGTGGGTTTACCGTGTGGCCCACAACACTGCTGCCTCGCATGTGATTCGGCAACGCCGGAATAAGTCACAAACGCTCGTCGGGCTAGAAGAATTAGAGAGCGTACCTGACCACCGCGAAGGCGCGCTGACCGCCGATCGACGCCACGCCCTGGAGCGGCTCATGGAACTGGTTCAGAGTCTCAAGCCGCTTGACCGCCAGATCATCCTGTCGTACCTCGACGGGCTTGATGCGGCATCGATTGGCGAGATTACCGGGATTTCACCCGAGAATGTGGCGACCAAGATCCATCGGATCAAAAACATTCTGGCTCGCCGCTTCCGGGAGGGAGGGTGCTATGGCGAGTGAATCTCCCCCAAACGATCGCCTGAAGAGTGTTTGGCAAAACCAGCCATCGGAGCGTATCCGTATGTCAGTCGATGAAATCCGCCGCCGGGCGGAGAAGTTCCAAAAGAAGATATACTGGCGCAATGCACGCGAGTACGTTGCGGCCTTGATAGCGGTTGTATTCGGCGGGTTCGAGGTCTGGCTCTTGCCCGATGCGCTCATGCGAGTTGGTATTGGCCTGATGATCGCCGGGATGCTGTACTTGATTTGGCATCTCCATCGGAGAGGCTCGGCGCGAAGCCTGCCCGCGGACTTGGGGCTTGCCAGCAGTCTTGAGTTCTATAAGCGGGAACTCGAACGGCAGCGGGACCTCCTCCGGAGCGTCTGGTTGTGGTACCTGGGGCCACTGATTCCCGGGCCCGTGGTTCTAATGGTGGCTAATGCCCGCACTAACCCGGACCACCTGCGGCGCATCGGCCTGTCCTTAGCGTCAGCGTTGTTTGCGCTGCTATATGTTTTAGTATGGATGCGGAACCAGCGGGGCGCGCGCAGGCTCCAGTCCCGAATCAACGAATTGAATGCCCTGGAGGGCCAGCGCTAACCGAGCGCACGGAGGTAGACGTTCATGCGGAAAGTTCTTAGCTTCGCCTTTGCGATAATTCTGTCGTCCGCCAGCGTATGGGCGCAGGCCCCGCCGAATTCCCCGGTTCCGCCGGATTCCGAGATTCGGAAGATTCTCGTCGAGCGTATCGATACCTTCCACCAGGGAGTTGGAATCGTGGTGGGCGTGATCGACCCGCAGGGGCGTAGGATTGTAGCTTACGGCAGCCTCGATAAGGGCGATCCTCGGCCGCTCAACGGCGACACGATTTTCGAAATCGGTTCGGTGACCAAGGTGTTCACCTCGCTGCTGCTGTCTGATATGGTTCAGCGTGGCGAGGTCGCCCTCGCTGATCCCGTGGCGAAGTATCTCCCCCCCGAGGTTAAGGTGCCGGAGCGTGGTGGGCGCGCCATTACGTTGGTGGACCTTTCCACCCACACTTCCGGCCTGCCGCGGATGCCCTCCAACTTTCATCCCAAGGATCCCGCCAATCCGTATGCGGATTATACGGCCGAGCAACTCTTTGAATTTATCTCCTCCTATCAACTGACGCGCGACATCGGCTCGCAATTTGAGTATTCCAACCTGGGAGGCGGGCTGCTGGGGTAGGCATTAGCCCGCCGTGCCGGGATGGACTACGAGGCGCTGGTGCGCTCGCGCATCACGATCCCGCTGGGCATGAGTAGCACCGGCATCACGCTTTCGCCGGAAATGAAGGCGCGGCTCGCCCTCGGGCACAATGATAAGTTGGTGACAGTTCCCAATTGGGACGTGCCGGCACTGGCGGGCGCCGGCGCACTGCGGTCGAGCGCCAACAATATGTTGACCTTCCTCGCTGCCAACCTGGGCTACGTGAAATCGCCGCTTGCACCCGCGATGGCGGCGATGTTAACAGTTCGCCGGCCCACCGGCGCTCCCGGAGGGGGCCAGATCGGCCTCGCCTGGCTCATCACTAAGGCCTCAGACGATGAGATCGTCTGGCACAACGGTGGCACCGGCGGGTACCGATCTTTCGTCGGCTATGACGCAAAAACCCGTGTAGGGATCGTCGTGCTGTCTAACACGTTCACGGCTTCCGGCGTTGACGACATCGGAATGCACCTGTTGGACTCGCATGCGCCCTTGCTGCCGGCCCCGAAGGTGCACAAGGAGATCACCGTCGATCCCAAGATCTTCGACGGATACGTGGGCCGATATCAACTGGCGCCGAACTTCATCCTGACGATTACCCGCGAGGGCGACCAACTCTTTGCCCAGGCCACCGGCCAGCCCAAGTTCCAGATTTATGCGGAGAGCCAGCGGGATTTCTTCTACAAGGTTGTCGACGCGCAGATTACTTTCGAGACCGATGCCAGCGGCCGCGCCACCAGCCTGACGCTGCACCAGAACGGCCGTAACATTCCGGCCAAGCGAATCGAGGGAGAGGGCGCGTCCGCCGCGCCGAAGGAACGCAAAGAGATTACCCTTGATCCGAAGCTTTTCGACGGATACGTGGGCCAATACCAACTGGCGCCGAACTTCATCCTGACGATTACCCGCGAGGGCGACCAGCTCTTTACTCAGGCCACCGGCCAGCCCAAGTTCCAGATTTATCCCGAGAGCCAGCGCGATTTCTTCCTCAAGGTCGTCGACGCGCAGATTACCTTTGAGACCGATGCCAGCGGCCGCGCCACCAGCCTGACGTTGCACCAGAACGGCGCCAACATCCCGGCAAAACGGATTCCGTGAGGTCTTAATGACGCGGACTGTTACTCTTCGTACTTGAAAGCCTTGTTGGGATATGGCGGCGGCTTGGGAACAGGTCGCGGGTCCTTGCGAATCTGCTCCTGGAGGTACTTGAGGGCGGCGTCAAGCTGAGCGTCACCCCCGCCAAACGTGGCATGGGGAAGGTTGTCCACCACGATATCCGGGTCCACTCCGTGCCCTTCAATCAGCCATTTACCTTCCGGTCCGTAGACGCCCGTCTCGGCTGCCGTGGCGATCCCGCTGTCCGCAAGGGTGTTGCTCGCAGATAGCCAGATCTCGCCTCCCCAGGTGCGTACACCAATAACCTTTCCCAGTCCGAGGCGGCGAAAGCCCTCGGTAAAGGCCTCGCCGTCGGAAGCGGTCAATCGATCGCAGAGCACGACGATGTGCCCGCGAAAGGCGTATTGCATGTTCCAGGTCGGATTGCCGATGCGCGGCTGCCACCAGAACCACGCCTGGCGCAGCAACTTGGCCAGCAGCCAGGAATCGATGTTGCCCCCTCCGTTGTGCCGCACGTCGATGATCAGCCCCTGACGGTCGAAAACCGGGTAAAAGTCGCGCGCCCACTGCTCGATGTCGCCGGAGCCCATGGCCCGCAGATGAACGTAACCGATGTGCCCCCGGGAGTCCGACTCCACTTTGAGCCGACGCGAGTACTCCCACTCCTTATAGCGCAGGTTGTGCTCGTCACGGGTCGAGATCGGCGTGGCAATGACTTCGCGGATCTGCCCGGAAGTGGACTTGACGCGCATCAGCACCTGACGTCCCGCCTTGCCGCGGAGCAGCGCCCGTTCGTCCGAAACGCCGAGCAAGTCCTCGCCATCGATACTGACGATCACCTCGCCCTCGTGCACGATCGAGTCCGGCCGGGCCAGCGGCGGCGTCTCGTTGGGCAGGTCGGGATCGTGAAGATAAATGTGCTCCACCACGTATCCGCCGGCCTGCTCATCGCGCCGCAGGACGGCGCCGAGCGAAGCAAGTCCCACCTGGTCCGCCGGCTTGCGGGCATCACCACCGAAGACGAAGATGTGAAGCGCGGAGAGCTCGCTCACCATCTGCGCTATCACATCGTTCAAATCGTCGCGGTCCGCCACCCGGTCCACCAGCGGAAGATATCGATCCCGCATCTGCTTCCAGTCGACGCCCTGCATGTTGCAGTCATAGAAATAATCGCGCTCCAGCCGCCAGGCGTCCAGAAACAGCTCGTGGAACTCGGCGCGCGGATTGGTATCGAACGTCCATGGCGAGAGGTCCATCTTGGCTTTGGGAAGCGCTTTCGGATCGGCAAGCGCGGCGGCTTTGACGTCGGAATCGAGAATGTAGAAGTCCTCGCCTTTCGACACCAGCATCTTCTTCCGGTCCAGCGATATCTCGTAACCTTTCACGTCGGCGAGCACGGTCTCGGGAGGGTCGCCCTTGTTGGCGATATCCACGCACGCGAGATTTCGCTTGGGCGGCACGCCTGCATCGCGCTCCAGCCAACACAGCCGTTTCTCAGTAGCGTCGAGATCGGAGTAATTGCCGGGAGGCACGGGGACCTCATTGAGCCGGGAGGCTAGATCGGTGAAGTCAATTTTCAAGGTAACGGGAAGCGGTTTCTTCGCCTCGGCCGCCTGGCCGGGCTTCGCTTCGGTCGGCTTGTCCGGCTTGGCCTCCGCTGGTTTGTCTGACTTCGGTTCCTCCGGCTTCGGCTCCGGCGGCTTGGCGGGCAGCTCCGGATGCAGCTCATCCACCGGCGCGAACGGTGAGCGCAGGCCGGGGGTGAGCGCAAGCTCATAGACTTTCATAGAGCGATCGAAGTAGGGGTCCGGCTGGCGCGACCCCCAGGGCGACCGCACCACCGTCCTCAGCATGCGGTCGGAAAGGAAGTAGAGCCATTTGCCGTCCGCACTCCAGGCCGGGCTGCCGCTGTTGTAGCGGTCGGAAGTGAGCGCCTGAATAGCCCCGGTGTTCGTGTTCAGCACCTTAAGCTGCGTGAAAGTGTTGGTGGCCGCTTCCACATACGCCAGCCACTGGCTGTCGGGCGACCAGGTGAGGTCCGCGAAGTCATCCACCATCGACTGCGCGATCCGTTTCTGCTGCTTTGTCTTTGTATCGTACAGCCACAACTGCTGGTCCTTGTCGCGATGCGCCAGCCAGCGGCCGTCCGGCGAGGGCACGCCTTCCCAGCGCAGCACCTTGGCATCGTGGGTCCACTGTTCGGGCGCACCGATGCCGTTGGCCGGGTATTTCCAAAACTCGGTTTCCCCGCTTTCCGTTGAGAGCGCGATGATGCTCTTGCCGTCGGGCATGTAGCGGGCTTCGCGATACCGGATTCCCGAGTTGCCGGCCACCTTGACGATTCGTCCGCTCTTGGCGGGCAGCGTGAACACTTCACCGCGCGCGGTGAATGCCGCTCCGCTCCCATCGGGCGCGATGTGGACTCCGGTGAGGTAGTCGAGCGGTTTCTTCACCCAGTGATCGCGCAACTGATCGAAGTCGGAGGTCAGCGTGATGTTCAGGATGGCGTCTTGACCGGTTTTGAGATCGAGCAGCCAGAGGTCGGCGCCGCATTGATATGCAATGCGGCCATCGGAGAGCGATGCCCACTGAACATCGAAGCCGTGGTGGTGCGTGTGCTGTTTCAGGCCGTGCCCGTTTCGGTCCATGGAATAGACGTTCATCACCCCGCCGCGGTCGGAAAGGAAGTAGACGCGCCCGTCCCAGAACATCGGGTCGTGCGAGGTGCCGGGCCAGTCGGCCGTCAAAGGCACGGCCTCCGAACCGCAGTCGTAGCGCCAGATGTTCTCTGCCGTGCCACCTTGGTACCGTTTGGTGGAGCTCCCCTGCCGGTTGTAGCGCGTGAAGAACAGTGTGCGTCCGTCCGGCGTATAGCTGGCTTCCGCCGCCTGGGCCAGAGGCACCACCTGGCGCCGGCCGCTGCTGTCGATGGCTACTAGTTTGGGGTCGGGCAGCGTGGAGTAACGGTAGGTCCGGACCAGCACGCGTCCATCGGGCGTCCAGCCGGCCACCGCGGCGTCGCCATCCCAGGTGCGGCGTTGGGGCAAGCCGCCCTCCACCGGCATCGTGTACACGTCGACCGGGCCTTCGTATTCAGCGCTGAAGGCAACGGTCCGGCCATCGGGGGAAATGGCCGCGCCACCCTCATGGCCGGGATTGGACGTGAGCCGCCTCGCGGCGCCACCATTTACGCTGACCGTCCAGAGATCACCTTCAGCCCTGAAGATAATCGTGTCGCCGTGAATCGCGGGGTCGCGGTAATAACCGGGGCGCGTGGTCCCGGTATCCGCAGCATTGAGAAGAGCACCAAGAACGACGCCGAAGGTCGCGGTGAGGATAATCGTAATCGCCCGGGCGGCGACCAGCGCAATGCTCATCCATCCTCTGATTTTCATCGACATCTCCGTTTTCAAATCTCGACCTCATTCACCACCAAGACACCAAGGCACCAAGCGATCATAGGGCAATTCGCTGTATCCCTTGCTTCATCAGCTCCCTTGGTGTCTTGGTGGTTCATAGTATTCATCTCAGGGTGTGGAGATACTTCACCAGGTCGTCGACTTCCTCTTCACTCAAGCGCTGGTCAAAAGCGGGCATGGTGCCTCGACCTTCGATGATGGTCTTGCGGACTTGCGCATCGGTTGCCGGGGCGCCGCTGGGTAGCGATTTCGACTGGAAAAGTCCCTCCAACTTGGGAGGCTGCTTTCGCAGGTCGGGGTGGGCGCCTTGATGACAGGGCGCGCAGTGATCCTCAAAAAGCGCCCGACCTTGCATCTCATCCTCACTAAGGTAAGGTTGATGCGAGCAAGCCATCGGCATCGCCAGGCCTGCGAGCCAGAAAGCGATACAAGCGATTCTGAGAAGGCGGGTCATGGAGTTCGCCCCCCACTCGCTCTTGCCGGAGCTGCTGCCGGCGCTGTCCCGGCCTCGCGGCGCAAGGCGTCCTCCAGTTCTGAGGTCGTCCAATCCTGAGACCAGTACTTGGCCACCGTACCGTTGGGCGCGATCAGCACGATATTCATCGTGTGCGAGATTTGGTTATCCTGTTCGAAGTACATCAGGCCGAATGCGTCAGCGAGCTTTCGTAAGTCGACGGGCGTGGTGAACGCGAAGTCCCAATACCCAAAACCTGAGGGATCGTCGTCGAGATAAGCCAGCCCGTATTTACGAAGGACCGGAGCCGTGTCGTATTTGGGATCAAAAGTGATCGTCAACAAATGCGTCTTTCGGTAGTCGTCCGGTGTCTTCGCCAGGTCATCATGAATCTTCGCGAACTGACTGCTTAGCCGTGGACAGAAGTTGGGGAGGGGACATCGGGTGTAGATAAAGGTCACGAGCACGGCCTTACCCTTGAAGTCGTCCAAGTGGATTGTCCTTCCGTCCTGATTTACGAGCGGAAGACTGGGGACATGTTCACCTACATTGAGCCGATGGACCGGTAGCGCTGCGCTTGCGCTTTTCCGACCGCTCTCCTCCGTGATTCGGACATCTTCGAGCCAGTAATCGCTTCCACCGTTTACAACGACAACTTCCGCCGCGATTTTGTCACCCGGTTCTACTTTTTGTAAGGTGGCTGGGTCTTTAACTTTGTAGGGCATGGTCATTGCAGCCATGAAACCTGGAATTTCGTCGTGCTGGACGGTGATCTCATTCGCGGCTACGTCCTTCGCGACTACTTGACCCCGCAAGTTGTATCGTTTGTTCTCATGCTTCTCGAGTGCCTGGCGCTGTAAGTTGTCGGGTCTGTTCTCATTCTTGCAGCCCGTGACCGCCAGACCTGACATGAGGACAATGACCATTACGAGCACAACCTTCAACTTGCTGCCTATCACGAGTACCTCCTCTAAAACGCAGACTTTGCTCATAGGCAGGGGCGCAACCAGGAACAGACTTACTCAGCGCAAGCGAAGGTAGTCCTCCATGCTGAACCCGGCACCTTTGAGGATGCGCACGGCTAAGCCGCGGCGATGTCGCAACCCGTGTGAACAGGGATGGTGACGGACACGTTGCGTTCCGCGTGCCATAAGGTGAGATGGCTTCCCGACTGCCGGTCCTCGACGAAACCCTGCGTTTCGAGGAATCGCACCAACTCACGCGCCGTCACCTGGGGCATGCGGCTCATTCGGGAACCGCCACAGTCAGCTCTTCGACGTGCACGAGCCGGTCATCCTGCGGGACAGGCTGGGCATGGGCCAGCATCGACGCGAGATGCTGCTCAATGGCTTGGCGAATGTTGCGCTTGGCTTCTTCGATGGTTTTACCGTTGCTGAAGCAGCCGGGAACGTTGGGCGTGTAGGCGAAGTACCCTTCGTCTTCCGCTTCCTTCTCGATAACGATCTGAAACGAGTAGAACTTCATCGCTGTCCTCTCTGGCCCTTTGGCCATCTCAAAAGTTATGGCCGTCGTTTCCATTATGCCGCAAAAAGCCGCTCTTTGGTTTGGCGCGATATATCAGCGGGGTTGCCGATCACTCGCACATACCTTTGGCCCCGCCGACCTTGCCCTCCTCGCCATTGCCATTTGCCTCCTGACGGCGGGTTTTCGAAGAGATTATAGCCACTTGCGCGGGTTGTCACAAAGGCAAACCTCTGCCGCTTCGTCAGGATGGCGACGAAGCGGGAAGAGAGTACGGCATGTATCCCCGTCGGACCAAACAGCCAATCAACGCTGTAATCGTGCCTTGCGGTTCCTGGGCCGGCGCCCCAGATCAGAGCGAAGTCTGTCCAAAAAAAGACTTGACATTACCTACCATCATAGTAGAATGACAAACCGATATAGGAGATGAAATGGCCGACCCCAAATTAACCAAGCTCGAACTTAAGATCATGGAGGCGCTGTGGACACGGCGCGAGGCCTCCATTCGCGAAATTCAAGAAGCCTTTCCCGAGAAGAACCGACCAGCCTACACCACCATCCAGACTACCGTTTATCGTCTGGAAGGGAAAAAGGCTCTGCGCCGCGTCAAGAAGGTCGGTAATTTTCACATTTTCGAAGCGGCAATCTCCCGCGATGCCGCGCAGCGGAGGCTGATCGACGATCTGCTGGCGCTGTTCGGCGGGCGCACTCAGCCCGTCATGGCACACTTGATTGAATCGGGCAAACTCACGCTCGCGGATGTGAAGGAAGCCGAGAAAACTCTCCGCAAGCTGGAGAGAAAGTAGCGCCGGTCCCGCGCCTGCGGGATCGGCACGTGCCCCGGCCAGCCGGAGCGCGACAGGCACGCTGGATAGAAAGGACAAGTCATGATCCCGAATCACTTGTCTGCGATATGGGCGGCCAGCGCACCAGCGCTGGGCAATCACTTATGGCAGTCGACGCTGTGCGTCGTCTTCGCGGGATTGCTGACATTGATTTTGCGAAAGAACCACGCGCGGGCTCGCTACGGGCTTTGGTTGGCTGCGTCGGTGAAATTCCTGATTCCCTTTTCGTTGCTGGTCGGTATCGGCAGCCATCTGGCGAGGCCACGCGTTCTCTCACAAACGGAACCGGGTTTCTTCTTCGCCATGGCGTAGGTCAGCCAGCCGTTTGCGCAGCCGGCGACCGGGTCCCAGGCGGCAGAGAAAAGCCGCAGACCTGCACAAGACGCAGGTCTGCGCTACAGGCTGGTCCATCTGCTTCCAGCGTTCCTCGCAGCAATGTGGCTCTGCGGATTCGTAGTTGTTCTCTTCCTCTGGTGGATACGTTGGCGGCGGATTTCCGCAGCTATGCGGCAAGCGGTGCCCTTACGGGAAGGGCGCGAAGTGGAAGCACTGCGCCGCCTGGAGCGGCTGGGAGAAATTCGGAAGCCGCTCGAGTTGTTGTTGTCGCCGGTTACTCTGGAACCGGGCATTTTCGGCATAGTCAAGCCTGTCTTGGTATGGCCGGCAGGAATCTCCGAGCACCTTCAGGATGCGCACCTGGAGGCCATCGTCGCTCACGAGGTATGGCACGTACGCCGCAGCGATAATCTGGCCGCAGCGATCCACATGGTGGTGGAAGCCATCTTCTGGTTCCACCCGTTGGTTTGGTGGTTGGGAGCGCGGCTGGTGGAAGAACGCGAGCGCGCCTGTGACGAAGAAGTCCTGGAATTGGGCAGCGAACGGCACGTCTATGCTGAGAGTATTTTGAAGACTTGCGAATTTTGCGTGGAATCTCCGCTGGCTTGCGTGTCCGGAGTTACGGGCGCTGATCTCAAGAAGCGGATTGTCCGGATCATGACCGAACGCATGGCTAACGAGCTCAGTTTCGGCAGGAAGCTGCTGCTGGCTGCCCTCGGCATCGCAGTCATCGCCGGACCTGTGGTCTTCGGCCTCATGAACGCCCCGCAAATCCGCGCGCAATCGACACAAACGATCGGTGCGACCTTAGGGCAGACGGCCCCCAGCAACCTAGATTTCGCGGACAGGTATAAATCCGTTTGTGCGCACCTGCCGAAATCCTTTTGTGCGGACCTGCCCAAAGCTTTCGAAGTGGCTTCGATCAGGCCCGGGAAGGGCGAAGATAGATCTATGCGATGGCAGCCTGGGCGGTTCATCGCTATCAACGTTACGCTGGAGCTCCTGATCGGGCAGGCTTACAACCTTTTTATATTTAGATCGCCGGGGCAACCTGAAGGCCTGCCTTCCTGGGCAAAGGTGCGGCGATACACGATTCAGGCAGAGGCGCCACCCGGCTTGGCTGAAAAGCTTGAGGTCCTGCCAACGCTGCCCCCAGATCAGAGGAAGGATGCGATCACGGCGTGCGCCATAAGTAAGATGCGAATGCTGCAATCGCTCCTCGCCGACCGGTTCAAGTTAAAGGTGCATCGTGTAACCAGGCAGTTGCCGTTGTACGAAATCTTTGTTGCTAAAGGTGGTCCAAAGCTGAAGCCGTTCAACGAGGCCGAACTCACTTCGGGCCATGGCCGGGGGTTTACGGGGCGTGAAGGTGGGGAGGAATTTGTGGGGGTTGATCTCCCATTATTTGCGCGTTTCTTGTCGGACCGTTTAGGGCAGACGGTTATAGACAAAACTGGTCTCACCGGCAGCTATGACTTCACGCTGACGGTCGTCCATTGGCGGGCCGGAATGGGCGGAGCGGGTTTTGGCGGGAGCCCTGGACTGCCGGAAGCGGATGCCTCCGGGCCTTCGATCTTCACGGCGATCCAGGAACAACTAGGGCTGAAGCTGGAATCAACAAAGGGGCCGGTGGAAGTCATCGTCATCGATCACGTCGAGAAGCCTTCGGAGAATTAGATTCCTAATGTTGGCACATCGACTTCAACGAGGAAAATCACCACCAAGACACCAAGAAGAACTCGAAGGCTGCATGAGGAAACCCGCAACGGTCAGTCTTCTGTCTTCTGATTTCTAACTTCTGGTTTTTCTTTGTGCCTCGGTGTCTTGGTGGTTCACAGCATAGCGTGAATAAGGTCATTCTATGCGTATGTCAACTTGATTTGGCCCACCTGGAAAGATGGCCAGGGTGAGTGGCAATCCCACACCGTCTGGCATCGCGTCATCCCGGGTGGCGGGATAAGGTCGCCGAATTCGCATCCAGCTCGAAGAAGGGCGCGCACATTCACGTCACCGACTGTCTCCGCTCACGTGAGGTTGAGAAGAAGGGCACCGGCCGCGGCAGGAAGACCGGCGCCAGCGTGAAGGTGCAGGCTTGTGAGGCCCGTGCCATTCGGATTGCCAAGCTCCACCGCGCCGTCCAAGAAGACTCTTCCACCCATATTCCCGCCGACGATCCGGCCATGTAATGCCCACCACGAAGGTCTCGCCTTCGGCCGAGGCCCTCCCTCTTCTTCCCGCAACTTGCTGAAGCCAAAAGTGAGACTCTTTCGGAATCCCTTGTGCAATATAGAAAATCCGGATCAAATCATACTTGGGAAAGAGCATCTCTCATTTCAGGCATAGACAAGGTTGGGGGTCTGTGGCATGCTCACGCAGAAAACCGGCGCAGAGCGGGTGGCTACTTCGGTCCATGCAGGCGGCGTTCGACAAACTTTGACGCGAAAGGACACTAGCCATGAGAAGACTCATTCTGACGATTGCTTTTTTGCTTGGCGCGGGAAGCCTCTGTCTGGCTGAGGCGGGAAAGCCGCTGCTCTTGCGGGAGCCATCGGTCAGCCGGACGCAAATCGTCTTCCGGTACGCGGGCAGCCTCTGGATTGCAGACCGGGACGGTGGTGAGGCGCGGCGGCTGACAACGGGCGGCCACGAAAGCAATCCTATCTTCTCTCCTGACGGCACCGAGATCGCCTTCACGGGCGAATACGATGGGAACCCGGATGTTTACGTGGTGGCGGTGTCCGGTGGGGTGCCGCGACGCCTTACCTATCACCCCGCTGCGGATGTCGTGGTAGGCTGGACGCCGGACGGCAAGCAGGTGCTGTTTCGCTCGGCGAGGAATGCTTTTGCAAGCGGCGTGGTTCAACTCTTCACCATCTCCGTCGAAGGCGGATTTCCGACGCCGGTACCGCTGGTGAGGGCCGCCGAGGGGTCCTATTCCCCTGATGGGTCGCGCTTGGCCTACGTACCCATTGCGCAATCGCAACGTGCCTGGAAGCGCTATCGCGGCGGTCAGACGAGGCCCATTTGGATCGCCCACCTCGCCGACTCGCGCATCGAGGACAAGATCCCTCGCGACAACTCGAACGACTTCAACCCCATGTGGATGGGCGATAGCGTCTACTTCCTCTCCGACCGCAATGGCCCCGTGGCGCTCTTCACCTATGACACCCGTAGCAAGAAAGTAACGCAGGTGGTGAAGAACGACGGGTTGGATATCAAGTCGGCTTCGGCCGGCCCGGACGCGATCGTCTACGAGCAGTTCGGCTCGTTGCACCTGCTTGATCTCAAGTCTCACCAAGTTCGCAAGGTTGAAATCAGCATTGCCGGCGATCTGGCGGAGGTGCGGCCGCGCTTCCAGAAGATCGAACCCCGGCTCATCCAGTTCGCCGGCATCTCCCCGACCGGCGCGCGGGCTGTCTTCGGGGTGCGTGGAGAGATCCTGACCGTTCCTCCCCAGAAGGGCGACATCCGCAACCTGACGAATACCACTGATGTAGTCGAGCGCGACCCGGCATGGTCGCCGGACGGAAACTCCATCGCCTATCTGTCCGACGAATCGGGCGAGTACGCTCTTCACATTCGCAACCAAAACGGCATGGGCGAAGTGCGCAAAATCGACTTGGGTAAGCCGCCGACGTTCTGCTATTC
>Ga0181524_10003941_pt1 | contig 14071 bp, 12 predicted proteins | sample PEATcosm2014_Bin_34_FD_119761 | JGI IMG/M metagenome (GOLD analysis project Ga0181524, IMG submission 119761) | Peatland microbial communities from MTU Mesocosm Facility, Houghton, MI, USA - PEATcosm2014_Bin05_60_metaG | ecosystem: Environmental > Terrestrial > Soil > Wetlands > Peat | place...
AATTCAGGCAGTTGGCCGACACAGAAGACCAGCGGATTCGACAACCCTTGCGGCGTGGCCACCCGCAGCTCACGCTTGCCTGGCGCCGCGCCGGGAGCGATGGCGACCTGGAGCGTAACGGTTTCGGCCAGGACGGGACTGGTGAGCCTGGCGGCATTGAAGACCAGAAGCTTCACCCGGGTATCGACCATTTCCTTGCGGACGGCGTCGGTCATCGGCTGTTTCTGCAGCACCTGCATCCGGTCTCTCAACTCGGCGGCTTGCATGGCATTCATCGGCCTGGCGTGATCGACCACCGTGGCTTGGACGCCGGTGCCGGAGACGTACACGGCGGAGACGTTGGGCAGAAACTGTCCCCCGGTTTTGACCTGGAAGGTGGCGCCTTGCCGGCCGCCGGCAGGCAGGACATACGCGAGGTGCGGTGCGTTCTGCGCAAGCACAGCGGGGACAGCCGCCAGGAAAGCAGCCAGCCAGCAAGTTTGGAGCCTCACATGATCTCCTTGAGGCGGCCGCCCATTTTGATGCCGTCCGCGACGGTGGGCGTCATGTGCACGTCGAGCCCCTGGGAATTGGGCAGCTTGCCGCCGGGGTCGATGCCCAGCAGCTCATAGATGCTGCCGATAAGATCGCACGGATATACGGGCCGGTCCCTCACCTGTTCCCCTTTGGCATCGGACGCCCCCACCACGTGGCCGCCTTTAAAGCCACCGCCCGCCACCAGGGCGCAGAAGACGTCGCCCCAATGATTCCGCCCGCCATTCCAGGGCGCTTCCCACATGACTTTGGGCGTTCTGCCGAACTCGCCGCCCCACCACAGAATGGTGCTCGATAGCAGGCCGCGCTGCGACAGATCCTGGAGCAGGGTGGCCATGCCTTTATCCATCTGCGGCAGCTTCTGACGCATCACCTGAAAGTTCTGCCGGTGGGTATCCCAGCCTTCGTAATTGATGGTGATGTAAGGGACGCCGCGCTCGACCAGCCGCCGCGCCACCAGGCAGGACTGCCCGAAGGTATTGCGGCCGTAGCGGTCTCTCATCTGGTCGGTTTCCTGCGACAGATCGAAGACCTTGCCGGCATCGCCCAGGATCAGCTCATAGGCCTGCCGCTCGGTCTCATCGAGAGCCGCGAACGAGGGATCGTGCGCCATGGCTTTCTCGAGAGTGTTCAGACTGTGCAGCAGCTCGCGCCGATCCTTCTGCCGCTGGTCGGAGACGCCCTGCGCGACGACGCCCTCGACGGCGAAGCGGGCTTGCGCCGGGTCGCCTCCGGTGGCGAAAGGCCGGTAGCGCTCACCGAGGAACCCGTTCTCGGAAAATCGGCCCTGGGGTTGCGTCAGCACGATGTAGGGAGGAATCAATCCGCTGTATCCGGCGTTGTAGCCCCGGAGCAGCGAGACCACGGCGCCGGCGCACGGATAGAGCAGACGTTCACCCGGCTTGCGCCCGGTCTGGACCATGTAAGACGCCGTTTCGTGAGCGAAAACGCCATGCGTCATGCTGCGGATGATGGAATACTTGTCGGCCTGGCGCGCCAGCAAGGGAAGCAGCTCGTTGATCTCCATTCCGGTTACGTTGGTGGGGATGGGCTTGTCGAACGGACCGCAGTAGTCGTAGCCGGCGGCTGGTTTCGGATCGAGGGTGTCCAGATGCGCCGGGCCGCCCCACATCCAGATTTGGATGACCGCTTTGGCTTTGGGGGGTTGCGCGGTGGCGCGGGCGGGACGGGGGGCGGCGGCCAGGAGGAGGCTGCCGGCTCCGAAAAGGCCGCGGCGGAGGGCGTCGCGTCGGGAGATCCATACTGTCGCCATAGTAGTTACTCACTTAGGACCGGAGAAGAAAACAGATTCACCGCAGAGACGCAGAGACGCGGAGAAGAACTAAAGAAAAGGTCAAGATCTGAGAGCGCAGAGGAAGCGGAGGGAAGCGTTAGCTGGCGCCCCAGGGGCTGACTGGGCATCAGCTTTTTGGTTTGTGTTCTTCTCGGCGTCTCGGCGTCTCCGCGGTGAAAACGGTGCATTTTAATGCCTGTACAGAAACTCGGCGCTGTTGATCAAGGCCCACGCCAGATCCGCAATCGCCGGCCACTTGTTGCCTTGGACTGACTGAGAGTACGCTGCTACGGTTTTCAACTCTTCGCCGGTCGGGAAACGCGAAAGCGTCGCCAGGTAGACGCGGTCTATGGGGTCCCGCGGCTTGCCTCCGGGACGAGGCTGCACCAGCGTCTTCAGCTTGGCGCTCTGTTGGATTTTGAGCTGAATATGACTTGAATTCAGCATGTGAAGGCGTTGCTCGGCGGTCGGGCTGTTGTTGCGTTCCGATTCCAGGCCGGTATCGCGGGGCGGGCGGCCGAACATTTCGAGAAAAGCACTGCTAATGCTGCCATCCGGCAGGGCGGTGGCGCGCTGGCCCTCGGGCAGGAACGTGAACGGCTCCGGGATGGGGCTGGAATACTCCTCGGTGGTGCCGGTGATCTGGCACACGGCGTCGATCAGCGTCTCCGCATCGAGGCGGCGCAGCGGATAATACGCGAAATTGGCCGCGGCCCGGGGATCGCCGGTGCGGGGAATCGAAGAGAGTTGATAGACCTGCGATGTCAGAATCAGACGGTAGACGTGCTTGAGGTCGTAGTGGGCAGCGAGCAACTCCCGCTCGAGGAAGGCGAGCACTTCGGGATTCACGGCGGGGTTGTCCGGGCGAATGTCGTCCGGCTCGTGAATGATGCCGCGCCCCAGCAGCCAGTACCAGATGCGGTTCACGATGTTGCGCGCGAACCAGGGATTCTCGGGCGCCAGGAGCCAGTTGGCGAAGACCTCGCGCGGGTCCTGGCCTGGGGCGAGGCGAGCCGGGGCGCCATCGGGGAAAACGGCCGCCCTGGGCGCGGCCTTCTGGGGATCGAAGTAGACGATCTCCTCTTTCCATTCCGCGGTGGACTTGTAACCGATCTGCGAAAAGAAGGCCGCCATTCCGTCGAGGCGCGGCCTCGGCCAAGTGCCGGCGCGCGCTCCCATGAAGGTCAACGCGACGGCTTGCGCGATGGTTTGGGGTTCCTTGCTCTGAACGGCGCGGTAGAAGTTGACCTCGGGCACGCGGAAGTTACTGCCGCTCGAAACCAGTAACTGCCGCACGAAGCGGTCGTACGGCAGGTTACTCTTGATGCTGGTGTGAATCCAGCGGTGATAGGCTTGCACCGCGTTGGGCCACAGGTTGATGGGAAACTCCGACTTGACTCGCAGTAAGTCGCTCCACTTCATGGCCCAGTAGTCGGCGAACTCACTGCGCTCGAGCAGACGGTCGATCAAGGCGCCGCGCTTGTTGGGATCCTGGTCCGACAGGAACTGCGACGCCTCCTCCGGCGTGGGCAGCGTGCCGATGACGTCGAGATACACGCGCCGGACAAACACTTCGTCGGAGCACGGATTCGCGGGTTGGATACCCAAACGCTTCCACTGATCGAAGGCCAGGTCGTCTATTCTGCCGTGTGAGGTGAGCGCGGCGCGGCTCTCAAAGGGAAGCACAGGTGGCTGGTCCGTGGCCGCACTGGCAAGGGCGGCTGTCAGGATCAGAAAAGAAATGGCATTCACGGCGGAATCCACTTATACCAACCCCGGAGCGTCGTGGAAGGCTCGGTATTTACGCTCCCTTACGGTCGCGGCTCGGAAAGGGAGACGCATCTGCATGGGGAGGGTGAGATTATTATTCATGACGTTGCAACGTCCTATTTTTCAACGATTTGCGGTGGCAGGCCGAAGTCGGGAGACGCACCGGGAGGGCTTTTTTGGCTCGGTGCGTCTCCCGGGGTGGTCTCGGTGGGTGGGGAGCGAAGGGATCAGGCATCGGCGCCTCCTGATCCCGGTATAGCAGGCGAGAACCGGGCTGACGGGGCCTGCAACCTGGAAGTGATTGAAACGACTCAGAAAATTCGGACAAGATTTTGGTCACCGGCGCTGAGCCAAAAGCCGGCCCCCGACAGCCTGAAGCACGGGTTGGCCGAACAGCACCACTTTGGTGGTTTCCGGCCAGCCTGAGCTTTCAGGGGCCTGGTAGGATGTCATTCAGAATCAGTAGTTTGAGGGCTGGCAAATCAAGTGCAAGGGCGGGAGAGGAGGCTTGTTATGCGGGGCTTACTTATTGTACTGATGTCGCTCACATTGGCGGCAACCGGTTTCGCTCAATCCCGGCACGGTGGTGGCGGGAGCGGTTCCAGGATCGGGGCGCGATCGTTCGCTGGCGGGGCTGTGCGAGGCGGCTTTAGCGGTGGCAGTTTCGGCCGAGGATTCGTGAATTCCAACCGCGGGTTTGTGGGCGTTGGACGCCCGTACGCCGGCCGATACTATGGCGGGTACGGCTACGGCGCCGGCTGGGGCTATTCCGCCTTCTCCACGCCGTATTGTTACGGCCCGTACTATTATGGCGGCTACGGTTGCGGGTACCCACTCCACGGCTACTATGCGGCCCCGATGGCTCGCATGGTTGTGCCGTATGGAGTGATGGCACCGGGACCCGCCGTGATTGCGGGCGGCGGATGGCGACGTTTCGGGAGACGCTGAACAGGCGCGGCACCGCGTCTGTGCCGTTTGCCGGGGCGGGGCTCGGTGGGCCGAGGACCGACCGCCTGGTTTAAGATGGTCGCAAATGGCTCAAAAGATCAGCACCGCCAGCCGGCATGGCAATCCGCCAGTGGTCCTCCCTGGGTTGGGGGTGGCCGTCGGATTTCGCCCTGAGTATCTGGATTTCGAGCGCGGAATCCACGTGGGGAATCTGGAAGAGAACCAACGCATCACGCGCATCCTGAAACTGGCGCTGGAGGCCCGGTACGGGCAGGCATTCGTCACCGAGCGCTGGGGGCGGGGCGTCTATTGGCAGTGGATCGGCTACTTGCCGCGGGCGAATCGCACGGCAAAACCGATCTCCAGCGATGTGAGCTTCGGCTGCTCGAAGTTTTTCCTCACGGTGGATACCGGCGAGCGGCTCTTCAAGTGCGGGTTGCAGGTGGAACGCGGGTACGTGAAAGCCCCACCCGAGTCTGGCTACTGCCAGTTGCGTTCGGATTGGGACTGGCATCGGCTGATCCAGGCGCTCAAACCCGGGAGCGCCATGGAACGGGAGTTGGAACGGTTGGTGCTGCACGAAGGGTTCATGCTGCACGCGGGCGGTTGGGAGGAGCAGCCGGCATACTTCGCGCGCGCCGGGTATCCGGGCGTTCCGAAAATTCGGAAAGTGCTCGAATCGGCGCCTAAGAGCGGGTGGGCGGGGTTCCAGCTCTTCTACGCGATGCGGGAGAGCGAAGTGCGCGGCTCGACGGGGCTGGACCTGGTGGAATCGATGCTGGCGGTGTTCCGCGAGGTAACCCCCGCGATGAACCTATGCATGCAGATCGAGCTGGCGGAGCAAGGCGCAACAAGCGTCCGGCCGCCGGGTTTGTAGAGCCTACTTCGTGATGGCGCCGCAAGCGATGCGGTCGCCGGCGTTGCCCGCGGGGTCCGACTTCATGTCGTCGGCCTTGGCGTGGATCACCAGGGCAGTCCCGCCATTGACAAAGAGGGAATGGTCGCCGGCGCCCAGGTTCACCCTGGGGTCAACCACGGTGACTTTCGCGGTGCCGTTGGCCTTGACCGTGAAGTTTTGCATGTCGCCGGCATGCGGTCCCTCCGGGTTATTCAGGCCATGGTGCTTCTGGTCGGGATTGAAGTGCCCACCCGCCGACGTGAAGGCAGGGCCTTCGCACTTGGCAACGGAGTGGATGTGCACGGCATGATCGCCGGGCGGCAGGTTCTTGAGGTTCAGCTTGATGGTCACGCCGGATCCGCCCTTGTCCTCGGTCACGGTGGCGGTTCCGACACTTTGTCCTTTCGCGTCCTGTAGTGGCACGGTCACTGGCTTGCTCGCGGCGTAAACAGCGGCGGCGCCCAGAAGACCGGCGATGGCAACGACGATAGCCCGTTTACTCATATTCTGTGTCCCCCAAGAGAATCGTCGCACAAATTCGTTTACAGTTGCTATCTTTGGTACTGGGAAATTCGGGGACAGGCAGCGAATTTCGCAAAGGCGGCGAAATTCGAAGCCTGTCCCCGCGGGCGGGAGGAACAGCGTGAATACCCTCATTCGCAATGGCACGGTGGTGACGGCGCGCGAGACCAAGGCGGCCGACGTCCGGATCGAAGGCGGCCGCATCGCAGAGGTTGGTCCCAACCTGCCGGCGAACTTCGCGGACAAGGCGATCGACGCCGCCGGCATGTACGTGATGCCGGGCGGCATCGACGCCCATACGCACCTCGACATGCCGCTGGGCAGCATCGTGTCCGCCGACGATTTCGAAACCGGAACGCGCGCGGCGGCGTTCGGCGGGACCACCACCATCGTCGATTTCGCCATCCAGGCGCGCGGCACGCGCATGCGCGACGCGCTGGATACCTGGTGGAAGAAGGCCGAGGGGCGCGCCACCATCGACTACGGTCTGCACATGATCGTCACCGGCCTGGGCGGCGCGGGCCTAGAGGACATGGATGACATGGTCGGCGAGGGCGTGACCAGCTTCAAGCTGTTCATGGCCTATCCCAACTCCCTGATGGTGGACGACGCCACCATTTTCAAGGCCCTTTCACGGACCGCGAAGAACGGCGCGTTGATTTGCATGCACGCCGAGAACGGCGGTGTGATCGACGTGCTCATCGAGCGCGCGCTGGCCGAGGGGAAGACCGCTCCCATATACCACGCGCTCACGCGCCCGCCGGGGGCCGAGGGCGAAGCCGTGCACCGCGCCATCGCCATCGCGGAGATGGCGGGCGCGCCGGTCTACATCGTGCACGTCACTTCGGAAGACGCGCTCAGCCAGGTGCGCGAGGCGCGCGACCGCGGCGTTCCGGTTTTCGCGGAGACCTGCCCGCAGTACTTGCTGCTCTCCATCGAAGACCTCGCGAGGCCGAATTTCGAAGGCGCCAAATACGTGCTGACTCCGCCACTGCGGCCCAAGGAGCACCAGGGGAAACTGTGGGACGGCCTCAAGCACGACCAGCTTCAAGTGGTCTCGACCGACCATTGCCCCTTCTGCTTCGCCGACCAGAAGACGCTCGGCAAGGACGATTTCACCAAGATTCCCAACGGCGGGCCGGGCATCGAGAACCGGCTGCAACTGATCTACCATTACGGCGTGAACTCGGGAAAACTCTCGCTGAACCGGTTCGTCGAGATCGTTTCGACGGCGCCCGCCCGCATCTTCGGCCTGTATCCGAAGAAGGGAGAGATTGCGCCGGGGAGCGACGCCGATGTGGTGATCTGGGACCCGAATGCCGCCCACACCATCAGCGCCAGGACGCATCACATGCGCGTGGATTACTCGATGTTCGAGGGCTTCGAGGTGCGGGGCAATGCGCGGACCGTGCTTTCGCGCGGCGAGGTGATTGTGGATGGCGGCCAGTTTTTGGGGAAGGCCGGGCGGGGCAATTATCTGAAACGCAGCGCGCGCGGCGGGGCCTGGAAATAGGAGGGAAGAAGGATCGCTTCCGATTCTACGCGCACGGCAAGGACGCGGTGGCCTTCTACACGGAGCAGAAGGTGATCATGAGCCGGTGGAAAACGCGACATTTGTTTCACACTCTGAAGTGACACAGCAATGTTACGCGAGGGGCGGCGGGCGGCCCACGGCCTCCGTCAGCGCCCGCGGGATCGCCGCAGGCGGCTCAGGCGGCGCCATCGCCGTATGGGATTTTCATTGCGACCAAACCGGATGAATACTTCATGGCCGGCAGCGGCCTGACGATCACATTCGCTCCGAACACCCCAGGGCCTCCGATCGTCGGACTGGCGACAGTTGAAGAAGGAAGGTCTGCAGACGGCCGCTGGGTCCCCGGCCGAACCCTGGCTGGTGACGACACCGGCCAGGGGAATAACGTCTCGCTGCGCGGCGTCCGTGGTCCCGGCATCCTGCGAGTCACTCTGTACCGATATCGCTGAAACTACGCGCATGCGGCCAGCGGCCGGGCGCGCGCGAGTACTCTTCGCGGATCGAAGTGGGGATGGTGGGGATCAATGTGGGCGTGGCCGCGCCGATGGCGTTCTTCCCCTTCGCCGGCTGGAAGAACTCCTTCTTCGGCGACCTGCACGCGCACGGCAAGGACGCGCTAGCCTTCTATACCGAACAGAAGGTGATCATGAGCCGGTGGTTCTAAACTAGTGCCTGAACCGCGGGAAGGGGCGAGGGCGAGGCATGCCTCGCCCCACAAGGGTGCGGTGTAGGGGCCGGGCGTGCCCGGCCTGAGCCATCGAATCTCAGCCGCACACCATTCGGCACGTCTCGATGCTGTCTATGGTAGGCGTCGGCCGGTTACCCATGGTGATCGTATTGCGCACCCGCGCGGTGCCCTAGACTGGTGAGTAAGTTGCGGGCGGAGAGTGACATAAAAGACAAGCGGTATTTCGCCGTCTTGCTGGCCCTGGCGACCCTGGAACTCTGGGTCGTTCCGATGTTTACCAGTCTGTGGCTGGACGAGACCGCCACGTTCTGGGTGATCAAGGACGGACTGGTCCAGGCGGTGGACCGCGCGATGTATTGGGCCGGGCAATCCCCGGTCTATTACGCGACGGCGTGGCTGGCGCTGAAACTGGGCGGCCGGCACGAAGCGGTCCTGCGTCTTCCTTCGCTACTGGCGCTGGGGCTGGCGGCGGTATTGTTCTACAAGCTGGCGGGCCGCCTGTTCGACCGGAGTACGGCCCGGCTGGCGGTGCTGGCGTTCGCGTGTTCCGAGCCGGTGGCATACGCGGCCGCGGACGCCCGCCCTTACGCGCTCGGGCTTTGCGCGCTGATCGCCTCGGCCCTATTCCTCACCGCCTGGCTGGACACGGCGCGGGTTCGGTACGGGATCGGATACACGGCGGCGGTGGCGCTGGCGATCTACACGCACTGTCTATTCGCGACCGCTTTGGCGGTACTCGGTTTGTGGGCGTTCAGCCGCGCGCGCGGGGAGCGGAGGGTTGCGGTGCGGGGGCTGCTGAGGGCATGGCTGGCGGCCGGAATCCTGGTCATGCCGCTGGTCTCACAGGTCCTGCGATTCTATCGGGGCCGGGCGGCACACTCCTTCGCCGCCGCCCCTACTTTCCGGGATATGCTGGGCAGCCTGGCACCGCCGGTCCTGGTAGCCTCGGTGGCCGCCGGTTTCCTGCTGGCGTGGCTGATCTCGCCGCAACTGAAGTGCGGCTCAGGCGTGTCGAAGCGCACGGTTTTGCTGGCCGCCGGCTGGGCTATAGCGCCGCCACTGGGCTGCTTCGCGGTCTCGGTTTTGACGCATGTGGAGATCTTCGTGCCGCGCTACTACATCGGCTGCGAGCCGGGGCTGGCCTTGCTGGCGGGCTGGCTGATCCGTTCGTGTGCCACGAATGCCGGGCAACGCATCGTGGCAGCCACCATAGTGGCAGGCGCGTTGCTGGGCTTCGGAACCTTTCACCACGATTCCGAGAACTGGTCCGAGGCGATGCGGACCGTGCACTCGGTAGCGGGCCGCGCCCCGGTCCCGGTACTGGTAGCGAGCGGGTTCGTGGAGGCATCCGACCCGCGGGCGCTGAACGATCCCAAACTCCGCGATGTGCTGTTTGCTCCGCTCGAAATGTATCCCGCGGCCGGAAAGGTGGTCCGGCTGCCCTACCGGCTGAACGAAGAGTCGATCCAGTATCTGGAGCGCATTTTGCCCGCCGCGCTGGACCATCAGGCCCGCTTCCTGTTCGTGGGCCGGTTCGAAGGGAGGACATTCGAGCCATGGCTCAGAGGCCGGATGGCGGCGCGCGGCTTTCAATCCAAGAGCCTCGGCAATTTCGGCACGGTGAGCGTTTATTTGTTCAGTACGCCCGAAGCAAGACCGTGAACTGGCCGAATCGGGCCACTTCCCGAAAATGAGACGCCAGGTATTCGTCGAGCAGTCCGGAGCCGGTGTATCGACGCTGTAGGAATGTCTCATCGGCGAAGGGAGCGGGGTCCTCATGGTCGATGAGCGCGCAGTGGACTTTTCGCCGCTCGAGATCGGAGATTATTTCGGTCTGCGCCGGAGCCTCCGTGACGATTCCCGGGTCAAACATCAGGTATCGTACGCCGACCGGTCTGTCGGACAGCCAGTAAGCGCGCACGTCGTTCCAGAACAACCTGGAATGATCCGCGACGCCTACGAATATCGGATCCGCAGAGGAGGTTTTCGAGCGGACGAACCGCAAGGCTTCGATCTCGTCGGAGCGATCGCACAGCAAAGCCCAGGGCCCCGCCGGCGGGCCGTAGAGAATGCGTTCGCCGTCGGAGACGCGCCGGCCAGGGGATCCGTTCGCGAGGAGCCCGATGCCGGTCTTGAAATTTCTCACGAGGGGTTCGAGGCCGGCGATCGATGGTAAGGCGCAGGCCACGGCAACGATGACGGCGAACGCGCTCCCCAGGGCGGCGAACCTTCCCCGATCGGCGTGTGTCGGTGCCGGCGGGAAGAGCAGGAAAGGCACAAGCATAGCAGCGGCCAACTGCAGGGGAGCCATATGCCAGCCGTCGGCGCGGCTAAGGTAATAGTGCAGGACGAAAGTGTAGAACAGCAGCAGGCACATCTCCGAACGGCCCAAACGAAGGACGAAGGCATAGACGCCGGCAATCAGGACGATTTCCAACGCAGGAATATACAGCGCGATCGCCGGGTGGTGACGGATGACGAAGCCCGTGCCCGCGAGCGCACAGCCCAAAGCAGCGGGGACCAACCATTTCCCGGCCAGGCGGTCCGCGCCGGCAAGGAGCCGGACGGCGAACCACAGCATCGGAAACGCGAGCGAACACGCAGTTCCGGCCGACACATCCAACAACACGAACCGGTGCGCCCCTACCAGCTTCTGCGCCGCCAGCACGGTCTGTGCGAACACCAGACCGGTGTTCCGTCCATATAGGCACGCGTAGAATGTCGTGTTCGAAAGCAGCAGGGGAGCCGCGAAGAGCGCGCCCGCCGCCAAAACACTCCGGCGGCAAACGTGCGATTGGCCGGCGTGGCTCTTGAATGGCCAGACCAGCACCAGATCGCAGACGACGGCTGCCGACACATAGAGACCAAAATTCACACGCATCAGGAGCGCCAGTCCGGCCAGCAACCCGGATAAAGCGATCTTCCAGCGGCGCCCGGCTTGCGGGCCGCGCGAGCTCATCAGGTAGGTCATCAGCGCCAGCCACGAAATGGCGTAGGCAGGCCAGACCGGCAGGGTTATGTTGGGTACAACGGCCAACGCTACCAGGAGTACGGCGTAGGGAATCAGCCGCCGAAAATACGGGAACTCGTGGGAGAGGAAGCGGGCCGTGGCCAGGAGGAAGGACACATACAGAAGAACGCTCCAGCATCGGAATCCCAGAACCGTCTGGCCAAAGACCTCGATCCCGACAGCAGTCGGGTAGAAAGATAGGGGCGGGTAGAGGCACCAGAAGTCGATTTGCGGTCTGTAGCCCAGATGCACAAGCCGTCCACCAACAAGCGAGATAGCCTCATCAAACCGTCCGATTGGCCGCCCCAAGACGGCGATCGCCAGGAACGCGACATACAACCAGACGGCGAGCCAGGCGCAGACAAGGAGCCATTCTCCCGCGGCGGAATCCTTCAGCCACGGCCGCCGGCGAAGGGAAGACACTAGCCGCGCTCCCATACATCGGAAAAGCACACCCCACCGCTCACGGCAAGTACGCCGGACCCCCGGAGCAAGGCTGTGGATGCGGCGGCCCGCTACCGCTCTCGACGGCAGGAGTGGCCCCATCCACCGCCGCTTCAGCGGTTAGCCCGTGTCGGGTTTCCCGCCAAATCCGAAAGATAGCCAGGACGTGCCTGAAGAATATCCCGGGCATTCTGCTCCATCGATAAACCTGGGTCTCCCCCGCTGAGCGCGGACGGTGATGGACCGGCAGTTCCGTGATTCGATAGCCGCCTCGATGCACACGGGCTACGAACTCCCACCAGAACCCTTGTTGCATGGCGCCCAGTTGGTCCACCAGCTGGAGGGCGACCCGGCGCGGAATCAGCACATATGGGCAGCTCGGGTCATGGACGGGAACGTGGAGAACCAGTTGATAAAGGAGGTAGAAGAGCCGGGAAAAGGCCCGGCGGACCAGTGTGTCGGCGCGGTTCACTCGCCAGCCCAAGACGACATCGCACCCTTTGCGTGCATCCCAGAACTTCCGGAAATCCTTGGCGTCACACTGCCCGTCGGAGTCCAGGCAGAGGAGATAATCGGCCTGAAGCATGTGCATGCCGTCGCGGACAGCGCGCGAGTATCCTCTACGCTCGCCGGTAAGATTCAGCCGCAGCGGCAACTCCTTCGCGAGGCGGGTCAAGACGTCCTTGGTGTTGTCCTTGCTGCCGTCTTCGCAGATGATGAATCCCACGTTGATTCTCGAAGACAGTTCATCGCAGATCTCACGAATAGTCGCTTCGATATTTTCGCCTTCGTTGTGAACCGGCAACAGAACTTCTACGTCGGGAGGATAACTCGACGCAGGACCTCCACCGGTAGCAGACATCATAGTCCGATTCAAAAGCGGTCCTCACTTCCGGATCCACTGGCGCGGGCCAATTCGCGGCACTGCTGGCCGCTCCGGCTCGGCTTCAGATGCGGGCTGGAGGGATTGGGAAATTGCCCGTGACCGGCGAGATTGCGGGCGATCGCGAGAGTTTCGAAGCCGCTTCCCAGGCGGACCGCCGGACATGGAACCGACGTCGCGATGAAAGCAGCGATGAAAAGCAGTGCCGGAATCATACCGCGCCTGGACATCCTGAGGCTCATGATACGGGACGGAGGCAGCACAATAACTATTGACTTTGGGCAGTATGCGGACCGTTGCCATTGATACTGCATTGGCGCGCGAACCGGAGGTGATGCTGGCGAACTGGCAGCCATGAGGGTGGGGCACGGAGTGAAATCTGGCACCCGGTCTTCGAACGTCTGGGGACGGTCTAAAGGAAACCGGCAACCCGGCCGATAATAGCAACGGTGCAGTCTGTCGCTGGTGCGCGGTCCGGATCAGCGGCGCACTCCGCCAGAGAGGGTGCTGCGCGATGACTTTCTTGCTCTTCCTGGTCTCCCTGGCTGTCCTGGAGTACATTGTCCGCCGCCCCAAGGAGACCCCCAATACAGGCTGGCAAGCCCTTGCCAAACAGCGGGCTGAAGACCGGCCCGCGGATTCGGCGCCGGCCCTTACCCCGGGGCTGCTGGCCCTCGGCCAGGCTCTCGACCAGTGCGGACGGGGGCAATCGCCCGGCACCACGGCAAAGACGGCAAAGACCCCGGAAGTACCCAATCCTCAAGCGGATAGAGTATGATACTTGAATGCCCGGGCGGACCGTAGTCAAGCTGCGCCGTTTGCCTGATGGCGACTTTCCGCTCGTGGTAAGTTCCTGATGCTGGCCGCGGTTCTGCTTGCCGTCGCTTCCGCCATAGTGTTCTACATTATTGCCGGCTACCCTGTTCTCCTGGCGTTTTTCACGCGGCGCGCAGCTCCTCCAGTGCAAAAGGACAAGGATTTCCGCACCACGGTTTCGGTGTTGATGGCGGTTCGCGATGGAGAGGAGTTCATCCGCGGGAAGTTGGAGTGCTGCCTGGGGCTCGATTACCCGGCGCAGTTGATGGAGATTCTGGTGGTATCGGATGGGTCGACCGATGCCACCGAGGCGATCGCCGAATCGTTCGCCGATCGCGGCGTGCGCCTGATCCGCGCACCCCGCGCCGGGAAGGCGGCGGCAATCAACGCGGCGCTGCGGCAGGCTTCCGGGGAGATCGTGTTTTTCACGGATGTCCGGCAAGCGCTCGATGCTGGCGCCCTTTCCCACCTAGTGGCGAATTTCGCCGATCCGTCCATCGGCGCCGTCACCGGCGAGCTCCGCTGTCTCGAGCCGGACAGCACGGGCGAAGAGGCGGACATGGAATTGTACTGGCGGTATGAACTCTTCGCGCGCCGCCGCCATTCCCGCATCGACTCGACCTTCAGCGCCGCCGGCTGCATCTACGCGATTCGCCGCAGTCTGGCCGCGCCGATTCCCCCCGACACGCTGTCCGACGACGTCGTGATTCCCTTGCGAGCCTTCTTCCGC
>Ga0181524_10003948_pt1 | contig 14044 bp, 12 predicted proteins | sample PEATcosm2014_Bin_34_FD_119761 | JGI IMG/M metagenome (GOLD analysis project Ga0181524, IMG submission 119761) | Peatland microbial communities from MTU Mesocosm Facility, Houghton, MI, USA - PEATcosm2014_Bin05_60_metaG | ecosystem: Environmental > Terrestrial > Soil > Wetlands > Peat | place...
GCCGCCGTTCTCCGGCGACAAGCCGATCGTCCTGGCCGGAGCGACGATTCTGCCGCAGAGCCTGTGGGTCGTGGCGACGACGCTGGCGGTGGTGGCGGGGCTCGCGCTGTTTTTCGAGCGCACGCGCATGGGCAAGGGCATCCTTGCGACCGCGCACAACCGCCTCGCCGCGCAGCTCGTCGGCGTCGACACGCGTCGCGTCCTGTCGGTCAGCTTCGCCCTATCGGCCGCGCTGGGCGCGATCGGCGGCATTCTGGTCGCGCCGATCGCCAACACCTCTTATGACGCGGGCGTGATGCTCGGACTGAAGGGATTCGTCGCCGCGACCATCGGCGGGCTCGGGTCGGGCGTCGGCGCGGTCGCCGGCGGCGTCGCGCTCGGGCTGCTGGAAAGCCTGACGGCGGGATATCTCTCCTCGGCCTACAAGGACGCCGCGGCTTTCGTGATCGTGCTCGTCATTCTGCTGGTTCGCCCGAGCGGAATGTTCGGGGCCGCGTCCAGCAGCCGGGTCTGAGCGCGCTCATGACCGAGGCTCCGCCGCGAACGCCGCCCCTCTCGTCCCGCGCCTCGCGCACGGCCCTGGCCTTGGCGCCGACGCTGCTTTTCGCCGCGGCGCTCGTCCTTCTGCCGCTGATCCTGCCCAACGCCTATTACTTCGACGTCGCGATCCGCATCGCGATCAATGCGACGCTCGCGATCGCGCTCAACTTGTTGATCGGCTACACCGGCCAGATCAGCCTCGGCCATGCCGCGTTCTTCGGTCTGGGCGCCTACGGCTCGGCGATTCTCGTCTCGGAGTTCAATTGGCCGCCGGCTGCGGCGCTGCTCGCCAGCGCGGCGCTGGTCGGCGCGCTCGCCTATGTCGTGGCGCGCGTGATCCTGCGCCTCGAGGGGCACTATCTCGCGATGGCGACCCTCGGGCTCGGCGTCATCGCCTCGATCGCGTTGACCAACGAGGTCGGCCTGACCGGCGGCCCCGACGGCATGTCGGTTCCCGACTTTTCGATTCTCGGCCTGCGCGTCGTGGGGGAGAAGGCCTGGTATTGGGTTTTCGCGGCGACGCTCGTCGCCGCGATCGTCCTGGCCGGCAATCTCATCGACAGTCCCGCGGGCCGCGCGCTGCGCGCGCTCCACGGATCGCAGACCGCGGCCAGGGCCGTCGGCGTCGACGCGAGCGCGTTCAAGACCCGCGTGTTCGTGCTCTCGGCGACCGCGGCGGCGATCATGGGCTCGCTCTACGGCCATTACGAGGGATTCGTCACGCCGGGGCTCGCCACTTTTCCCAAGTCGGTCCAGTTGGTGACCATGGTGGTGGTCGGCGGGATGGCGTCGATCTGGGGCTCCGTTCTCGGCGCGGCGCTGTTCTCGCTGGCGCCGGAACTGCTCGCGCGTTTCGAAGGCTACGAGACGATCGCGTTTGGCGCGATTCTCGTGGCGACGATGATTTTCCTGCCTCGGGGGATCGCGCCGAGCCTGAGCGCCTGGCTTCGGCGAAGGGAAGCTTGACCATGTTGCGGGTCGAGAACCTCACCAAGAGCTTCGGCGGCGTCGCGGCCGTTTCGCAAGTCAGTTTCGAAGTCGCCGAAGGCGCGATCCACGCGGTGATCGGCCCCAACGGCGCCGGCAAGACCACGCTGTTCAATCTCATCACCGGCGTCTACGCGCCGAGTTCCGGATCGATCCGTCTGCGGGGCGAAGAGGTCGCGGGGCTGGCCCCGGAAAGTCTGGCGCGCCGCGGCGTCTCCCGCACCTTCCAGAACCTTCAGGTGTCGATGAACCTTTCGGCGATCGAAAACGTCATGATCGGCGCGCATCTGCGCCTCAATTCGAGCCTGCTGGCCGGGATGGCGCGCTGGCCCGGCCTTGCCGCCAGGGATCGCGCGGCGCGCCAAGAGGCGGCCGATCTGCTCGCCTTCGTCGGCTGCGGCGCCTATGTCGGGGCCGAGGCCCGCTCGATGCCTTACGGCGCCTTGAAGCGGCTCGAGATCGCCAGAGCGCTCGCCGCCGAGCCGAAACTGCTGTTTCTCGACGAACCCGCCGCCGGCCTCAATCACACCGAGACCCATGAAATCGAGGATCTCATCGGCGAACTCGGCCGGCGCGGCGTGACCATCGTGCTGGTCGAACACGACATGAAGCTGGTGATGAACGTCTCCCAGCACGTCATCGTGCTCGATTACGGCAAGAAGCTCGCCGAAGGGACCCCCGACGAGGTTCGCCGCAATCCCGAAGTGATCGCCGCCTATCTCGGCGCCGAAGGCGCGGGGGCGTGAGGCCATGCGCGCGCTCGCCATCATCGAGGCCGAACATCGCAATATGCTGCAAGTGGCGAACGCGCTCGGCGTCCTCGCGCAGCGATTGTCGGTCGCGCCGACAGGCGACGACTTGCACACGGTCGCCCTGATCGCCGACTATCTCCACGCATTTCCCGAACGCTTCCATCACCCGAAGGAAAGCGAACTGCTGTTCGCGCAGATCCGCCGCCGCTCCAATGAATTCGGCGAAATCCTCGACCGGCTCGATCACGAGCACGAGGTCACCCCGGCCCAGGTGACCTGCATTCATGACCTCGCCACGACGACCCAGACGACGGACCGGACGAGGATTGCGGGTCTGGTCGAGGAGATTGCGAGCTTTCGCGCGGCGCTTTGCGAGCACATGCGCATCGAGGAGGAGGTCGCCTTCCCGCTGGCGCGACGCGCGCTCGCGGCTGAGGATTGGGCGAGGATCGACGCCGCCTTTGCGGCGCATGTCGATCCGCTCGGCGATCCCCGCGCCGAGGGCGATATCGCGCTGTTGCGCGCGCGCATCACGCAGCTTCTTCCGGCGCCCGAAGGCGTCGGCGGTCATTCCGAAGCGGTGGTGCGGCGCCTGCCGAGACGCGGCGTCGAGGTCGCCGGAACGCTGCTCGAGGTGTCCCAGCTGAAATGCCGCTACGGCCGAATCGAGGCGCTGCGCGGCGTCGACTTGACGGTCGGCGTCGGCGAGCTGGTCGCGCTGGTGGGCGCCAATGGCGCGGGCAAGACCACGCTGCTTCGCTGCATTTCCGGCGTTCAGAGCGCCGCCGCCGGCGCGATCCGCTTCGCCGGCGACGACATCACGCGCGCGCGAACCGACGCGCGCGTGCGCTTAGGCATCGCGCAATCGCCGGAAGGCCGGCAGGTTTTCGCGCCGATGTCGATCGAGGACAATCTGACGCTCGGCGCCTACACGCGCCCGGCGCGCGAGAGCCGCGAAAGCCTCGCCGAGGTCTACGATCTCTTTCCGATCCTGCGCGAGCGGCGCAGCCAGCCGGCCGGGACGCTGTCGGGCGGCCAGCAACAGATGCTCGCGCTCGGCCGCGCGATGATGAGCAAGCCGAAATTGTTGCTGCTCGACGAGCCCTCGATGGGGCTCGCGCCGCTCATCGTCGAGGAAATTTTCCGCATCGTGACGATGCTCAAGGAGGCGGGCATGACCATTCTGATGGTCGAGCAGAACGCCCGCGCCGCCCTCGCGATCGCCGACCACGCCTATGTCCTGGAGACGGGCCGGGTCACGATCGAGGGGCCGGGCGCCGAACTTCTCGCCAATGACGAAGTGCGGCGCGCCTATCTCGGAATGTGAAGCGAAATCAAGAGTAACGCGAAAGGAATCGCCCCCATGTCGACGGTCAAGACATTCGCCTCCCAGGCGGACCTCGAGGAAAAAAAGATCACGTTCGCGCGCATTTCCGAGCACGCCTACGCCTATACCGCCGAGGGCGATCCCAACACCGGCGTCGTGGTCGGCGACGACAGCGTGATGGTGCTCGACGCGCAGGCGACGCCGGTCATGGCGCAGGACGTCGTGCGGCGCATTCGCGAGGTCACGAGCAAGCCGATCGAATGGGTCGTCCTGAGCCATTATCACGCGGTGCGCGTTCTCGGCGCGGAAGGCTATCGGCCGGCGGGCTTGCGCAACATCGTGGCGAGCCGCGCCACCCTGGACCTGATCAAGGAGCGCGGCGAAGCGGACATGGCGAGCGAGATCGGGCGCTTTCCGCGCCTCTTTCGCGCGGTCGAGAGCGTGCCCGGCCTCACCTGGCCGACCGTCATCTTCGAGAAGGAGCTGACGATCCGCCTCGGCAAGGTCGAGATTCGTTTCAACCAGATCGGGCGCGGCCACACGGCCGGGGACACGATCGCCTGGCTGCCGGACGAGGGGGTCGTATTCTCCGGCGACCTCGTCGAATATGGCGCGACGCCCTATGCGGGCGACGCCCATTTCCGGGATTGGCCGGCGACGCTCGATCGGGTGGCGGCGCTCGATCCGCAAGCGCTGGTGCCCGGGCGCGGCGACGCGCTGGTCGGCAAGGCCAAAGTGCGCGAGGCGATCGAGGGCACGCGCGCCTTCGTCTCGGAATTGTACGCCGCGGCGAAGGCGGGCGCCGAGGCCGGCCACGATCTCAAGCGCGTCTATCGCGACGTCCACGCGGCGCTGAAGCCGAAATACGGCCATTGGGTGATCTTCGATCATTGCCTGCCCTTCGACGTGACGCGCGCCTTCGACGAGGCCAAGGGCCTCGATCATCCCCGCATCTGGACGGCGGAGCGCGATCGCGAAATGTGGTCGGCGCTGGAGGGCTGACGCCGGCCGCCCGCTGCCGAGCGATCCTGCAATTTTCACAACGCGATTCCTCGAATGGGATCTCGCGCGGCCGCGGCCGCAAATTCAACGCCTGACGGCGAAAGGGGAGGAAAAATGAAACTGCCGGCATCCGCCGCCATTGCGGCGATCGCGCTTTGGGGTTGCGCCGCCTTTCCCGGCGGCGCGAAGGCGCAATTCTCCTCGGACGTCGTCCGCATCGGCGTCTTGACCGACGAGAGCGGACCCTACGCCGACTCCGCCGGCCCTGGCGCGATTCTCGCGGCGAAGATGGCCGTCGAAGACGCCGGCGGCGCCGTCAAGGGCCATAGGATCGAGATCGTCGACGCGGATACTCAAAACAAGCCCGACGTCGCCGCCGCGATCGCGCGCCGTTGGTTCGACACGGAGGGCGTCAGCGCGATCGTCGACCTTCCCGTGACGCCGGTCGCCTACGCCGTGCAGGCGATCGCGGGCCAGAAGAACAAGACCGTGATGATCACCGCTTCGGCGGCTTCCGAATTCACCTCGAAGAACTGCTCCCCGGTGAGCACGCACTGGGCCGACGACAGCCACGCGCTCGCCGCCGGCACGGCGCGCGCGCTCAGCGCCGACGGCGCGAAATCCTGGTTCTTCATCACCGTCGACATCGCCTTCGGCGCGGCGTTGCAAAAGCAGGCGAGCGAGGTCATCGAGGCGTCCGGCGGCTCCGTGGTCGGCTCCGTCCGGCATCCCGTCGGCGCCTCCGACTTTTCCTCGCTGCTGCTGCAGGCGCAGGCGTCGGGCGCCAACATCATCGGCCTGGCGAGCGTCGGCGGCGACCTCGTCAACATTCTCAAGACCGCGGGCGAGTTCGGGGTCGGCCGCGACGGCAAGCAGAGCCTGGCCGGTTTTCTCGTCTACATCAACGACGTCAACGCGCTGGGCCTCGACGTCGCCAAGGGGCTCACCGTCACTTCGGGCTTCTACTGGGACCAGGACGAGGCTTCGCGCGCCTTCGCCAAGCGCTTCTACGCGCAGCGGCGCGCCATGCCGAGCAAGGACCAAGCCGAGGTCTACACCGCCGTCCGACATTATCTTCAGGCGGTCGAGGCGACGGGCACCGACGAGGCGGTGGCGGTCAACAAGGCGATGCGCGCGGCGCCGATCGATTATTTCGGCCACAAGGCGTCGATCCGCGACGACGGCCGCGTGCTCTACGACCTGACGCTCTATCGCGTCAAACAACCCGGCGAGAGCAAATATCCCTGGGATTATTACCAGCCCTTGCGCACGATTCCCGCGAGCGAAGCCTTCCTTCCGATCAATCGCGAGGCCTGCAAATTCTGACGGACAAAATCGAACCGTGACGCCGCCGCCGGTTCCCTTGGGGAATCGGCGGCGCGGTCGCGAAACTCGGTTTCCACGCCAAACCGCGATTTGACCGCCGCGCTATGACCAGCGATTTGCGTCGACGGCGCCCGGCGGTTTTGCGGCCGGCGGCCGGCGAGGAATGCTCTTTGACGCTGATGGCGTTTCAATTTAACCCGTTGGGCCTGTTGACGGCCACCGCGGCGTTCGTCGTTTCGGCGGTTGCCGCGGAACCAACGCCAGGGCCAGCGCGCCGGGATCTCATACGATGGCGATTTCAAGCACCCATCCCTATCCGCGGCGCCGCGCCGCGGCGCGGCTTGGCGTTATCCTGACCGTCTGCGCGTTCGCCGCGATCGCCGTCATGATCGTCATTGATCCGGCTAAGCGGGCGGTGACCCCTGTCTATATAGCGGCCGCCGCCAAGTTTTTTGCGCAAGACAATTTCTACACGCCTGAGGCAAGCGGAGGCTTCCTATATCTGCCGGCTTTCGCGGCGTTGTTCTTTCCGATGACCGTTTTCGGTCCCGTGATTTGCAATTTGATATGGCGAACGCTGATTCTGGCGGTTCTTGCGTTTGCTTTGTCGCGCGCGATCCGCCGCGTCAATTCGAACATTGACCGTTTCGACATGACCGGGCTGACGCTGCTGTTTGCGATCGCCGGCGCGGCCGGCGCCGTGCGCAATGGGCAGTCGACCCCTCTCCTTTTGGCCGCGACGTTTCTTGCGTTCGACGCCGCTTATGACCGGCGTCTCGCCGCCGCCGCCGCTTGGGCGACGCTCGCTGTCGTCGCCAAGCCGCTGGGCATCGTCGTTTGGCTATTGATTGGCGGGACGAGACCGAAGTCCGCCCCGTGGCTGCTGGGTTTTCTCGCGATTGCGCTGTTGGCGCCATTCGCCTTGGCCGACAAAAACTATGTCTATTTTCTCTATGCGCAGTGCGCCGCGATGCTGTCGAACGTCGCGCCGGAGCTTGGACGCAACGCGGAATGGACGGATTTCATGGCGATCGTCAGAGCGCTTGGACTGACGCTGAACGCCGGCGTCGTTCACGCGATCCAGCTCGTCGCCGCGCTTATGACGCTTATCGCCGCGCTGGCCCTGATGCGCAAAAAGGACTATTTGACCGCGGCGATAATGCCGGCGACGCTGGCCTGTTCCTATATGCTGCTGTTCAATCCCCGCGCCGAAATCAATACTTACATTATGATGGCGATTCCCTATAGTCTGCTTGCCGCATATCTGTTGTGCGCGACGCAGAAGGCCTATTCGGGATTGGCGCTCGGCCTGGCCTGCGTCGCATTGGGCACCGGCGCTCTCGGCGCTCCGGTCATGAAAATGTTCGACCCGTGGTCAAAGCCGGTTCTGTTGTCGTTCTGCATGGGCCTCTGCTGTTTTTCTTTATTGCGCAAGACTGGCGACGACGCCGATCCAAACCGCTCGAATCTGACGCCGGACGCCGGCGCGTTAGCGCGGCAATGATTTTGTTGCGATCAGCGCTCCGAGGGCGTGGCTGGGATCGCCGATAGCGCCGTCGTCACGAGCGCCGGCGGCGGACATGCGAAGCGTCGGGCCGCTCCTAAAGGCGATTGCTCGCCGTGACCGCGCCGACCGAACGGCTTGCGCGGCGTTAATACACATGTTAAATAATAGCGGGAGGGAGCCGCGATGCCGCATGTGGTGATCGAATATTCCGCCAATCTCGAAGCCGAGGTGGAGCCGATGGCGCTGGTAGCGGCCGTGCATCGGGCGGTGCTGGCCCAACCCGCCTTCGAGGCGCCCGGCGTCAGAACGCGGGCCTCGCGCCGCGAACATTATCTCGTCGCCGATGGCGATCCGGAAAACGCCTTCGTCGCGGTGACGGCGCGCATCGGGCCGGGGCGCGACGCGGCGACGCGCAAGGCCGCGTCCGAGGCGATCATGGCCGCGCTTTATCAGGCGCTCGAACCGATCTACCGCCGCCGCGGCCTCGCGCTCTCGGTCGAGGTCACCGAACTCGACGCAGGCGGCATGACGCGCCGGAACAATTTGCGGGAGCGCGCGGGCGCGGCGAGGAGCGAGGCGTAAGCGTGGCGGCGAAACAGGGAACCGCGGGGATGTCGAGCGCAGAGGCTCTGGCCGCCAATCGGGAACGCGCCCGCGCGCATATGCGGCGCTTTTCCGACGCGCTGACGCCGCATTACATCGCCGGCGGGCCCGTCCCCTCTCTTTCCGGAGCGACCTTCGAGACGCTGGACCCGACGACCAACGCCAGGCAGAGCGTCGTCGCCGCGGGCGAGGCGGCCGACGTCGATCGCGCCGCCTCGGCCGCCGCGAAGGCGTTCGCGGCATGGCGCGACATTCCCGGCGCCAAGCGCCGGGCGATCCTGCATGCGATCGCCGACGCCATCGAGGCGCGCGCCGACGAAATCGCGCTGGTCGAATCCAGCGACACCGGCCAGCCGATCCGCTACATGGCGAAGGCTGCGCTGCGCGGCGCCGAGAATTTTCGCTTCTACGCCGATCGCGCGCCGGGCGCGGCCGACGGCCGGTCGATGCCGGATCAGGACCACGTCAATTATTCGCTGCGCCAGCCGATCGGCCCGGTCGGCGTCATCACGCCGTGGAACACGCCGTTCATGCTGTCGACCTGGAAGATCGCCCCGGCGCTGGCGGCGGGCTGCACGGTCGTTCACAAGCCGGCCGAGTGGAGCCCGCTGAGCGCCGTCGTTCTGACCGAAATCATGGATCGCGAAATTCGCCGCCACGGCGGCCCGGTCGGGGTCGTCAATCTCGTGCACGGCCTGGGCGAGACCGCGGGCAGAGCTCTGACGGAGCATCCCGCGATCAAGGCCATCGCGTTCGTCGGCGAAACGACGACCGGCTCGCAGATCATGCGCCAGGGCGCGGCGACGTTAAAGCGGGTGCATTTCGAACTCGGCGGCAAGAATCCCGTCATCGTCTTCGCCGACGCCGATCAGGAACGCGCGCTCGACGCCGCCCTGTTCATGATTTATTCGCTGAACGGCGAGCGCTGCACGTCGTCGTCGCGGGCGCTGGTGCAACGCTCGATCTATGACGCCTTCGCCGCCAGGGCGGCGGCGCGCGTCGCCGCGATCAAGGTCGGCCATCCCCTCGATCCCGCGACGGAGATCGGTCCGCTCATTCATCCCCGCCACGCGGAAAAAGTTCTGGGCTACGCCGCCCTGGCGCGCCAGGAGGGCGCGAGCGTCGCCGTCGGCGGCGAGCGCGCGATGGACGGCGCCGGCAATTACGTCCAGCCGACGCTCTACACTCACGCCACGAACGCGATGCGCATCGCGCAGGAAGAGATTTTCGGACCGGCGCTGACGATGATCCCGTTCGACGACGAGGCGGACGCCGTGCGCATCGCCAACGACGTCCGCTATGGCCTGGCCGCCTATCTCTGGACCCGCGACGTCGGCCGCGCGCATCGCGTCGCGCGCGATCTCGAAGCCGGCATGATCTGGGTGAATTCGGAAAACGTCCGCCACCTGCCGACGCCGTTCGGCGGCGTGAAAATGTCGGGCGTCGGCCGCGACGGCGGCGACTATTCCTTCGAATTCTATATGGAGACCAAGAACGTCGCCATCGCCTACGACACCCACAAGATCCCCAAAGTGGGGACGTGACCGATGACCCCCGGCGATCATCGCGAGGCCGCGCGGCGGCTCGACGAAGCCGAGCGGACGCGCCGGCAAATCCGCATGATTTCGCTTGACTACCCCGAGATGACGATGGCCGACGCCTACGCCGTGCAGAGGCAATGGCGCGCGCTGAAACTCGCGCGCGGGCGAAAAATCGTCGGTCACAAGATCGGCCTCACCTCCAAGGCGATGCGGGCGGCGGTCGGCATCGACGAGCCGGATTCCGGCTTTCTGCTCGACGACATGGCGTTCGCCGACGGCGGCGCGGCGCCCGCCGACCGCTTCATCGGCCTGCGCGTCGAGGCGGAACTCGCTTTCGTCCTCAAGGCGCCGTTGTCCGGCCCGGGCTGCGCGATCGACGACGTGCTCGAGGCCGCCGATTTCGTGGCGCCGGCGCTGGAGATTCTCGACACCCGCATCTTCCGCGTCGACCCGGAAAGCGGCAAGACGCGCTCCGTGCTCGATACGATCGCGGACAACGCCGCGAACGCCGGAATCGTGCTCGGCGGGCGCAGGATCGCCCCGCGCGGGACCGACCTGCGCTGGATCGGCGCGATCTGCGCTAGGAACGGCGAGGTCGAGGAAACCGGCCTCGCCGCCGGCGTGCTCGACCATCCCGCCCGCGGCGTCGCCTGGCTCGCCGATCGCATGGGCGAGCAGGGAGAGAGCTTGCAGGCCGGCGAGATCGTGCTCGCGGGATCCTTCATCCGGCCGATCGAGGTCGGCAAGGGCGATCGGATCGTCGCCGACTATGGGCCTTACGGCTCGGTGTCGATCGCCTTCGTTTGAAGCCGCGATCGCCGCGGCGCGAAATTTGACGACAACAAGCGGCGCCGGGCGCGCCGCCGAAAACACGAGGAGGACGTCCGGTGGGTGAAATCGTGCTCGCAGCCAAGATTGCGCATGTGCCTTCCATTCTCATTTCCGAGCGGGAGGGACCGCTGAAGGGCAAGCGCGACGACGCCATCCGCGCCTTGCGCGAGGTCGGCCGCCGCGCGCGCCAACGCGGCGCCGATACGTTCCTGGTGTTCGACACCCATTGGATTTCCAATTTCGGCTGTCACATGAACGCCAAGGCGCGCCACCGCGGCGTCTACACCAGCCACGAGGCGCCGCACATGATCCAGAACATGGAATACGACTACCCCGGCGACCCCGAACTCGGCGACGCGATCGCGCTCGAGGCCAGAAAAGACGGGCTCGACGTGCTGGCGCACAGGGTCGAAACGCTGGCGCTGGAATACGGCACGATCGTGCCCATGCACTACATGAACGAGGGCGGCTGGGCGCGCGCGCTCTCCGTCGCCGCGCCGATCTTCGCCACCGTCGAGGAGAACCGGAAATTCGGCGCCGCCTGCGCGCGCGCGATTCTGGCTTCGGGCCGCAAGGTCGCGGTTCTGGCCTCGGGGTCGCTGTCCCACAAGCTCGTCGCCAACGATCAGGTCGGCGACAATCAGTGGGAGCAGGTCGGCAGCGAATTCAACCGCCAGATGGACCTGCGCGTCCTCGATCTCTGGAAGGAGCGCCGTTATCGCGAATTCGTCCGTATGCTTCCGGACTACTCGACCAAGTGCAACGGCGAGGCGCTGATGACGGACACCCACATGATTTTCGGTCTGCTCGGCTGGGACAAGTACGAGGGCGAAACGGAACTGCTCTGCCCCTATTTCCCGTCTTCGGGCAGCGGGCAGGTGATCGCCGAATATCACCTGAGTTGAGGCCAGCCGCATGAAAATCATCAGCTTCACGCGCTTAGGGCGCGCGTCGTTCGGGCTCATCGAGAACGAGAGCGTGATCGACGTCGGCAGGCGGCTCGGGGGCGCCTATGCCGGCCTGCACAAACTGTTGCGCAAGGCCGGCGGCGCCGAAGCGCAAGCAATCCTTCGGGCCCACGCCGGCGCCGCCCCGGATTGCGCGCTCAAGGAGATCGCGCTCGACAAGCCGCTCGCCGACTGGGGCAAGTGCTTATGCGTCGGCGTCAATTATCCCGAGCGCAACGCCGAATATAAGGACGGCTCGGCGGCGCCGCGCTATCCCAGCCTGTTCGTCCGCTTCCCCTCCTCGTTCACCGCTCCGGATCGGCCGCTGATCCGGCCGCCCGAAAGCGTCGAACTCGACTACGAGGGCGAGATCGTCATGGTGATCGGCAAGGCGGGCCGGCGCATTCCGGCCGAGCGATGGACGGAGCACGTGTTCGGCTGGACGCTCGCCAACGAGGGCACGATTCGCGACTGGGTTCGCCACGGCAAGTTCAACGTGACGCCGGGCAAGAACTGGCCGGGGTCGGGAGCGCTCGGACCCTGGATCGTTCCCTTCGAGGAAGCGGGGCCGGGGCCGTTCGAGCTCGTCACCCGCGTCAACGGCGAGGAGCGCCAGCGCGACACGACGGCGCGCATGACGTTCTCCTTCGCGCGCATCGTCGAATATGTCTCCACCTTCTGCCCGCTCGAGCCGGGCGACGTCATTCTCACGGGGACGCCGGCGGGCGCCGGGGCGCGCTTCGATCCGCCGATCTGGCTGAAGCCGGGCGATCGCGTCGAGGTCGAATCCCCTGGCGTCGGGCTGCTCGCGAACGGCGTTCGCGATGAATGACGCGCTGTTGACAAGCCGCGCCGGCGCCGCCATCGATTCCGAGGCAACCGCGTCGGCAAAACGACGGATCGAAAGTCGCCGCTCGCATGGCATCCCATCGTAATCGAGGCGCGGCCGGAGACGGCCCGACGCAATCGCCCTCGCGCCGCGCCGCGCAATTGCGCTCGTTCTCGCGCTCGTTGCCGATGGCGCTGCTGCGGGCGCGCGAAACCGTGATGCGGCATTTTCGCCCTTCGCTGCAGGCTTTCGACCTCACCGAACAGCAATGGCGCGTTCTGCGCGCGTTGGCCTCGCAGGAGGAGATCGACGTGACGGGCCTGGCCAACGTCACCTTCCTGCTCGCGCCCAGCCTGACGCGGATCTTGCGCGACCTCGAGCGGCGCAAGATCATTCGCCGCCGCGCCGACCCCAGCGATTTGCGCGCGGCGCTGATTTCGTTGACCGCGCGCGGCCGATCCCTGCTGGACGACGTCGGCGTCGAGTCCGAGCGCATCTACCACGCCTTGGAAGCGCGATTCGGCGAGCCGCGGATGAAGGCGCTGATGTCGATGCTCGCCGAGGTCGAGAGCGAACTTCGCGAACCGCTTCGTCCCGACGACGATCCGTGACTGCGCCGACGCCGCGCGCACGAAGCGCGCCGGGCCGCGGTCGCCAATGACGTTCGCCCGGGAGTCTTCGTTGCCGGAGCGAAAACGATATATTTTTCGCTGAGTTGAGTGGTGCCGCAAGAGGGATTCGAACCCCCGACCCCCTCATTACGAATGAGGTGCTCTACCAGCTGAGCTATTGCGGCGCACGCGGCGGCGAAGCGGTACGGGCCTTGCGCCGACGATCGGCAGTCTCTTAGCCAGATCGCCCGGCATTGGCAAGGTTGCGCCGCCGGCGCGGCGAGAAAAACGCGCGGCCGGCGACGGCTCGCCGGCCGCTGGGTCCCAGCCCGGCGATCATTCGCGCGCGAACAGCCGAAATCCGGGCTTGGGCTCGCTCTCCTCGTGCGGGCCCGGATCGTCCGGCGCGCCGGCCGGCAACAGGACGACCGTTGCGGCGTTGCGCGGCGGCTCCGGCTTGGGCGCGGAGGCGACGGGGGGCGCGGGCGCAACCGCCGGCGCCGAAGCGACGAGAGCGGGGGCGTCGGCGGCCGGCGGCGGCGCCGCGGACGCCTCCGGCGCGCTCAGGCGCTCTTCGGGCGTGCGCCAGACGAAAGCGTCGAGCGCGCCCGAGGGCGAAACTGGCGCCCAGCGATCGCTGATGACCCCGTCGGCGACCCAGGCGCGATCGCGCGGCGCGCGCGCGGCGCGGGCGAGCCATTCGCGCGCCGCCCCGTCGGCGCCCGCGGCCTCCTCGATGTCGGCCATCAGCAGACAGACGCGCACGGTCGGCCGGCCGGCCGGAGCCCCCGGCGCCAGCAGCGGCGCGACCGCGGCGCGCGCCGCGGGAAGGTCGCGCGCCTCGAGCGCCGCGCGGCCAACGGTGATCTGGCTTTCCGGATCGAACGGCGCGAGGCGCGCCAGCGCGCGCGCGCGCGCCAGCCGGTCCGCCGCCGAATCGCCGCGCCGCAGCCTGACATAGGCGCTCGCGAGACCGGGATGCGGCGTCTGCCGATACGCCGCCTCGATAATCTTCGAAGCGCGGTGCGTGTCGCCGTTGGCCGCGGTCAGCCGACCGCAGAGAATGGCCGCCGGAATGAGGCCCGGCGCCAAAGCGCAGGCCTCCTGCGCGAGCGCCAGCGCAGCTTTCGCGTCGCGCTCCGCCAGATCCTGCGCCATCGCCGTCTTGAGGACGGCGCGCCAGCGATTGGCGGTCGGCTTGTCGATCAGCCGCGCGGCGGCGTTGGATTCGACGATTCCCA
>Ga0181524_10003950_pt1 | contig 14041 bp, 13 predicted proteins | sample PEATcosm2014_Bin_34_FD_119761 | JGI IMG/M metagenome (GOLD analysis project Ga0181524, IMG submission 119761) | Peatland microbial communities from MTU Mesocosm Facility, Houghton, MI, USA - PEATcosm2014_Bin05_60_metaG | ecosystem: Environmental > Terrestrial > Soil > Wetlands > Peat | place...
AGAGATCCTGCCAACCACACCCACGAGTTGCGCCTCCGGTTCGCCCGCATCGAGTTGCCCGCCTGTCAGCTCCATGCTGATGCAGACACAGGAACAGGTAATTCGCCAGGTTGTGCCGAACGGCCGGCCGCCGCGCGGGAACAACCCCGTCGTCTGGGCATTTCTGCTGCCCGGCATGGCAGGGCTTGGCGGACTGGCGTGGGGCGCACGGCGGCGGCGCTGGTTGCAGCGCATGGCGCTGGTGGCGCTGGTAGGACTGGTAACTACGTTGGGGATGACGGCGTGCAATCCGCTCTACTACTACTACAATCACGGTCCCTCGCATCCCAACGCAACCCCTGCGGGCACGTACACCATCACCGTCACCGGGCAGTCGAGCAACGGCGTAACTGCCATCACCAATTCCACCACCTTTGTGCTGACGGTCCAGTAAGAGCCGTAAACTGCCTGCATGACGCGCCGGCATTCCCTTCCCGCAGAGATCTACACGCTGGTGGAGCAGACGCCGGCCACCGTTTTGCTGGAAGGTGGAAAACCAGGACAGATCGAGACCAATGAGGAGCCGTGGACACGCCTGTTCACGGCTCCGCTGCGTGTGTGCGCGGCGTATGCGCCGGAAGAGATTCCCGCGCTCTTTGCGGAGATCGAGAGCGCGGTCGCCGCAGGACAGTGTGCCGCGGGATTCTTCAGCTACGAGTGCGGAAATTTCTTTGAGCCGAAGGCTGGAGCGCGCACAGCCGGGCCGGGCCAGCCGCTGGCGTGGGCCGGGATCTACGCGCAGAGCTACGTTTTCGATCGCAGGACCGGAACATTCGCGAATGGCGAGCCGCCAGAGCTTGGGCATTTCCGGCGGGGGCGGCAGGCCGCGGAAAGGGCAGGGCAGGAGACGAGTCCCGATCCGCGGATCGCCGCGGAGTTTGCGCTCAGCGAAGCCGAATACGCCGTGCGCATCGCCCGGATTCACGAGTGGATTCGCGCCGGGGACGTGTATCAACTCAATTTCACCGCGCCGATGCGGATTGAGGCGCAGGGTACCGCCGCGGCGCTCTACGCACGGCTGCGCGCGCGGCAGCCGGCCGGCTACGGAGCGTTTCTGCACTGGCAGTCGGGCCGTCGCATCCTCTCGTTTTCTCCGGAACTGTTCTTTCGTGTGGACTACGATGGCGCCCGCCGCGGCAGGCGGCGCATCGTCACGCGGCCCATGAAGGGCACCGCGCGGCGCGGGCGCACTACGCGCGAGGACCGCGAGATTGCCGAGTGGCTGCAAGGCGATGCGAAAAACCGCAGCGAAAACGTGATGATCGTCGACCTGGTGCGCAACGACCTGGGCCGCTTGGCGCAGACGGGGAGCGTGCGCGTGGAAGAACTCTTCGCCGTCGAGCGCTACCCCACGCTCTGGCAGATGACCTCAACTGTCAGCGCCGAACTTCGGCCCGAGGCTGGGTTCTACGACATCTTCCGCGCGCTATTTCCCTGCGGGTCGGTCACGGGCGCGCCCAAGGTGCGGGCCATGCAGCTCATTGCCGAGCTAGAAGAGGGGCCACGCGGCGTGTATACGGGCGCCATCGGCTTCTTCTCGCTGCGGCAAACGGTCTTCAACGTGGCCATTCGCACGCTGGAGCTGGACGGAGAGCGCGGCACGATGGGCGCCGGAAGCGGCGTCGTGATTGACTCCGATGCGGCTGCGGAGTACCGGGAGTGTCTGCTGAAGGCAGAGTTCCTTACGCGCAGCGCGACTGAGTTGCCGGAGCGGTTCTCGCTCATCGAGACGATGCTCTGGGACGGCGGCTATCCGCTGCTCGAGTTGCATCTGGACCGGCTGGCGGACTCTGCGAAGTATTTTGACTTTGCGTGCGAACGGGACGCGGTGAAAGCCGCGCTTGAGCAATACGCGCAACGATTCCGGGGCCGAGCGGCGCGGAAGGTGCGGCTGCTGCTCGATAGCGAAGGCGGTTTCGAGATTACGGACGAAGCTTTGGCGCAGGCCGGAGGCGAGCAGCGCGCAGGCCGCGTGCGCATCGCAGCGGAACGCACCGACCCCGCGGATCGGATGCTCTACCACAAGACCACGCATCGCCCGCTCTACGCGCAGGCGTTCGAGAAGGCCGCACGCGAGGGATTCGACGATGTGCTCTTTCTGAATCTGCGCGGCGAAGTGACCGAAGGCGCCATCAGTAATGTGTTTGTCGAGAAGGACGGCCGCTGGCTCACGCCGCCGGTGGAGTGCGGCTTGCTGGCTGGGGTGTACCGCCGGCATCTTCTGGAAACGCGGCCGGAGATCGAGGAGCATGTGCTGTTTTTGGACGATCTGCGCCGCGCCGATGCGATCTATCTGGCGAATGCAGTGCGTGGTTTGAGGCGAGTAGAAATTGACTGGGAGAATCGCTGATCCGGCGTGAATACGATAGGTCAAGCTCGCGCGCGGCGCCTGATTGACTCCGGCGCGGCTCGTCTGCCGTCCGCCGTCAGGCGCGGCCTTCCGCCGCCGCGGGCTCGGACGAGTTCTGCGCCGCGCGCAACTGCTCGATCTCGCCGATCAGTTCCACGACCTGTTGCCGCTTGCGGTCGCTGAGATCGAGAAAACGAATGCCGACGGTATTGCGGTTGTGGAGAGCCTGGATGACGCCGCCCAGCCGGAACGACAAACCCTCGAGGCAAAACTCCGTCTCCACGCGCGTGTAGATGCCCACGGGAAAGCGCTCATCGGTGCGGATGCGGCAGCCGCTCAGGCTCAGATCCAGGATGCGTCCGCGCAGCGTGGAGCCGATCTTGACCAGGAAGATGGCCGCGGAGGTATCTACCTCGTGGCGGGTCTGTGCGCGGCGATCGCGGCGCGCAGGAGCCTGAGCGGTCCATGGCCCGGACTCGTCCGGCGCCGATTTCTGTTGTGCCGCAGCCGCAACCGGGGCACGATCCGGTTCTGGGGTCCGTTCCTTTGCGCCGCGCCTGTCCGTCTCGCGGGTTTCTTGCTCCGCAACGAGCTGATTCACGGTTTCGGCGCGTGCCGCCACGGACGCCTGCATCTCACAGATCACGTTCGCCAGCTCGACTACGCTGCGTGGGATCATATTCGCGAAGCGGATGCCGAGAAGATGTCCGCCGTGGCTCCATTGCAGAACGCCGTTGAGCCGGAACGCAGCCCCATTCACACGGAGGAAGATTTCGACAGGAACCTGGGGCTGCGCGGCAACCCGCTCCATGGTGTGCAACCGGCAGCCATCCTGGCTCAAATCGACCATACGGGCTGCCACCGGCTTTCCGAAGCCCATGAAGAGAAGAATGGAATCTTCGTCAACGGAGTAGCGTGGATCGGAACGGCGTTCCGGCTGCCGGGTCGTGAACCCTTCCCTATCTTCCCTGTTCATCACTCACTCCGCCGAGATATGCAGCGGAGATCAATCCCGGTGGCCCAACTCCCAGGGCTGGGCGGGCTCGGCCTCCGCGGCTTCGCGGCCCATCAGGCGATCGTAGAGGTAGACGTCGCTGGTGGTGCCGAGCGACTCGTTGTATAAGCTGATTTCGCCGATGAGCTGCTTCAGTTCTTCGCTGAACGCGTGAATCGCCTGCAATTGGCTGGCCGTCGCCGGCAGCTCATATTGGGAAGTCTTAATGAATTTCTGGTAGCCGCGGTCGAGCAACCGCGCCACCTCGCCCTTGACTACAATCCCCGGGGGGATGGCGAACGCAACCGCCGGAGCCTCCGCATTCCTCGCGTGAGGCGCTGCCACCAGCACAGCTCCGGCCCCGTACTTGCCCGCCAGAACGCTCCCGGCGATGCCTGCATACGGCGTCACATCGAAAGAGTGGGCGCCGAGAAGCGCCAGTGCCTGGTCGAAGCTGGGATGGGAGGATGTTCGTTTCATGGAGGCATTCCACTGAAGAAGAAATGGCCGACGCGGCCAGTGTTCCTCCGTAACTCCAATCTCGCACACCTGTGACGCGCGCGGCAATTCTCCCCCAACGCGCCCGCCGTAGAAGGGGTTTCCTCAATCCTGCTTCAAGACAAGACCAGGGGTCTTTTCCCATTGGTAATGGCCCCTCGAACTTTTGGCCTCGTTCCCGCTTGACCGTTCGGTTCAGCCTGGCGCATAATCCTCCTCAAATCTCATCCCAAAACCGAGCTGGAAGGGAACAAGTATGCGTGTTCTGTCGACGATCGTTCTGGTAACTCTGCTGGGCGCTTCTGCCGTCCTGCGCAGCCAATCGCAAAGCGGCCTTTGGACGCAGTGCACAGCCGACGATGCGGATACGAAGATTGCAGGATGCACGGCCCTCATCCAGTCGGGCCAGTTGAAGGGCGCAGATCTGGCTATGGCGTTTAGTAACCGGGGCTATGCGTACGTCCAAAAAAGCCAATACGACCCTGCGCTCCAGGACTATAACCAGGCGCTGCAGCTCGATCCAAACCTTGAGATTGCGTACGAGAACCGGGCCGCTTTGTACTTTGACAAGAGCGAATACGACCAGGCGATCCAGGACCTTAACCAGTCGCTGCGGCTCGCTCCAAACGGCCCAAAAGTAGCGGGTGTGTATTACATCCGGGCCCTCGCGTACAGCGACATCGATGAATACAGCCAGTCTGTCGCCGATTTCAGCCAGGTGATTGCGCTCCAGCCTACGAACGCCGACGCTCTCAACGGCCGCTGCTTTAACGGCGCCATCGCCGGGCAGCTTCAACCGGCCCTTGCGGATTGCAATCAATCGCTGACCTTGCGCCCGAACGACGTGGACACGCTGGATAGCCGCTGTTTTGTTTATCTCAAGATGAACAATCCCGATGCGGCCATCCCCGATTGCAATGCCGCTCTGGCTATCAACCCCAAAATGGCCTCGTCTCTCTATAGCCGTGGATTGGCAGAGCGGATCAAGGGCGATACGGCCGCCTCCAATGCTGACATCGCCGCGGCGAAGGCAATCCAACCAAGCATCGACACCCAGTACACCAAAATGGGCGTTCCCGCGCCTACTCCGTAGCGCGCCATACCGGTGAGCCGCGCAACCGCTCAGGCCGCCCCGCCGCTCTCACCCATTTTGCCGTTTTCGTCGATTTTGCCGAAGATCATTTTGCCGCTGGCGGTCTGCAGCACGCTGGTGACGGTGATGGCGACAGAGCGGCCGATGAGCTTACGCGCATGATCCACCACCACCATGGTGCCGTCGTCCAGATAGCCCACCCCCTGGTTGAACTCCTTGCCTTCCTTCAGGATCAACACGGTCATGCGCTCGCCAGGCAAAACCACGGGCTTGAGGGCGTTGGCCAGGTCGTTGATGTTCAGCACTTCGACGTGGTGTAGATGAGCCAGTTTGTTCAGGTTGAAGTCGTTGGTGACGACCTTGGCTTCCCACTTCTTGGCCAGCTCCAGCAGTTTCAGGTCCACCTCGCGAATGGAAGGGAAGTCATCGGGGACGATCTGCACCTGGACTTTGTCGCTGGACTGCATGCGCTGCAGCATGTCGAGGCCGCGGCGGCCGCGCTGGCGCTTCGAGCCGTCGGTGGAGTCGGCGACAATCTGCAACTCGCGCAGCACGAACTCCGGCACCACCATGGCGCCGTCGATAAAGCCCGCCTCGGCGATGTCGGCAATGCGGCCATCGATGATTACGCTTGTATCCAGCACCTTAGCGCTGCGGCGGAGAGGCTTGTCGCCCGAGAACACGGTGCCCAGCGCGGCCGGGTTCAGCAGGTCGCCCTTGCTGGCGCCTACTAGCAGACCGATATAGGTCATAAGCAGCAGCACGAAGATCTGCAGCGCGGCGGAGTTCGCGCTGGAGAGCGGAGCGGAGCGCAGCACCAGGCAAAACAATGCGGCGCCAACGATGCCGAGCACGCTGCCCACGACGGCGCCGATGAGCCGCCGCAGCGTCAGAGCCCTGACGCGCAGTTCGAAGACGATGACCGCACCCGCCGCGGCCGCTCCCGCGATCGCGCTCTCCCACCCCGCCTGCAAACCGAAGGGGCGGAGGAAGTAACAAACCGCAGCCAGCAAAATGACGAAAAGAAGACGTAAAAAAACCATATCCATACGAGCTAACCCTCACCGGCGGCACATCGCCACCGCAAAGCTAGGGCACCGATGGCGAGTATGTGCATAGCCGCACACTATCGTCAAGTGGGGGTCGGGGACCATGGTTCAGAGACGAGGGTCCAGAGGGCAGGAACAAGGCCCCGGTCAGGGGATTTGAGCGCTGCCTGCCGCCAGGGGCGGGAGCAAGACGCAGATCGCAAAACCGGGGGGCCTGTTGCCAACCCCTGAACTGCGACCTCCGATCCCCGCTTCTATCACGAGGCCGCGGCTAACTCCTCAACTTGCGGCATGCGCTGCGCGCCCTTGCGCGGACCGCGCTTGCGCGCGCTCATCACTTTGATGCGCTCCAGCAGCTCCTGCGAAGAGCAGTTCCTCCGAGCCAACACCGCATCGGCCACGTGGAGATCTCCGGACCCAGAGGGCGCCCCGGCTTGCGTATCGCCGAGCAGGATCAGGGGTACGTAGGACCTCATGCGTTTCAGCCGTTCCGCAAGCTGCACTCCGCTCATCTGAGGCATATGGGCGTCAGCTAGAACCAAGTCAATTTGCGGCGCGGCGGCAAAAACAGCAATGGCCTCCTGGACACTCAGGGCGGCGAGCACACGATAGCCGTTGGTGGCCAGCATAAACCGCATCACCGCGAGCTCTTGCTCGTTATCGTCAACACAAAGGATTACTTTCTTTGGACGCATGATATGGGAACAACTCCTCACTTCAAATTCTCGAACCCATTGAGAACAACATCCCCCTCCGCTGAGGCGAGCTTCTGTGTCCAGATACTCGGCCGACAGCCGCAAGGGAGGCTCCAATCTTTGGATCTTCATCTCCGGTTTGCCCGGCGCGAACGCCCGCAATCCTGGCGGATTCGGCGGTTCGCACAATCCCGCACCCGGCACGAGACCCTCAGCGGCCCAGCCTTGTTCGCAGTCAAGTGCACTGCGTTTTGGCGTGTCGCATAACTTCCGCGGTGACGCGCCAGTAAATTGTCTGCAACGAATCGAAACACTACGAGTCCCGGCCGTTGGTGAAAAGAGGGAACACGAAGCGAAGACCGGAATGAAAATCCGCGTGTAACAAGTGGAAAACGGTTAGCTTGAACACCCGCTGTCACTTGCGAAGTTGAATTTCTGTTGAAAGCATGTGCATCGCGGCAGGAAAAGCTGTCCCTTTGCTACAAGAACGGTGCTGCCCGCCGCGCGCACATCCCGGATGCTTGCGGATTCCTTTTGCGCTGGCAGGAAAAGATCGCCAGGCCGGCCGATCTCCACGCTCTGGCGCAGACGTACACACGAGAGTCGCTCCGGAGTAAGAACCGCGCCGACCGCTGACTCTACAGCTCGATGAGCGGGCGAGGCAGGCGAGTTTTCGCACGATCGAGGAAGATCCTCATGCGCAAGGCCTCGGCGCGTTGAACGGACACGAGGCGCATCTGCCGGCGAATATGGTCTATATCGTCCAGGCGGTCCAGTTGCGCTTCGTCGTAGCCGGCGTCCCGTTCCAGGCGCGCAATACGCTCCTCGACAGTTTGGCGAAAGCGGGGGCTGATCTCGAAGCCTTCCTGGGCGGTGCAAGAAAGGGCCATGGCAAGCACCTCGGAGCGGGAATGACTGAGGCTTAAGAATTCGTCGTCTCCGGCCTCAAGTTTTTTCCTCTTGCGCCGATACTACCGACCAGCCCTCATTTGCGCCAGATTACAGATTGGCTGAACTTAGGTAACGGACTGTCTGAAAACGAGACAGAACAGGAGCCCTGCGGAACCAAGTTCACAATTCCCAGCTTCAAGACCCGCGCTTCATCCGTGTTGCGGCCGCGGAGAAGGCTTTAATTTCCCGGTGATGGTGCGTAGTAGCCCTTGCGAACCTGCACCTTCAGATTGTCTCCATTGTCGCCTCGGCAGTCGACCGCAATGCGACGGAAGGTGCCGTCCTGTTTCTCGTTACTGGGAGTGTAACTGGCCTGGTACTGGGTACGCAGCTCGTCCTGGATCTGTTGAAAGGCCGCCTGGAGCTTGGCGCCGTTGTTGCCCACGTCAATCAGCCGGCCGCCGGTCTCGTCCGAGATCTTCTTGGCATACCCGTAGCCGTAATAGCCTTCGCCCTGGCTCCAGTACATGGCGCGGTCGGCGATCAGGATGACGTAGACGATAACGTTGCTCCTCTGCGCGGCAGCGATGGCCTCGCCGATTTTTGTGCGGCTGCCTTCATCCTCGCCGTCGGTCAGGACGATCATCGCTTTGCGGCCGGTCTCCTGGTTGAGCTTCTCGGTGGCAGCCAGGTAAATGGCATCGTAGAGCAGCGTACCTTTGGGATCGCCAACGGTAGGGACCGGCCCGCCGCCGAGACCGGGAATGCCTGCGGCTCCGTTGCCGCCGGCGGTGTTGATCTCCGCCTTGTCCATGGCGCGCGCCAACATGTGCGGACTGTTGGTGAAGTCCTGCAGCAGGTCCACATTCACGTCGAACGACAGCAGAAAGGCCTCGTCTTTGGAGCGCAAAACCTGCTCCAGAAACTGGCTGCCTGCCTGCTGCTCCAGGGGCAGCACGCGCTGCTGGCTGCCAGAAGTGTCGAGCAGAATGCCCAGCGTGAGGGGCTGGTTGGTCTCGGCCACAAAGTTTTTCAGCGTCTGCGGCGCCTTGTCTTCCATCACGGTGCACTGATTGCGGGTGAGATGCGGAACCAGGCTGCCGCTCTTGTCTTTGACGGTGAAGAACAGGTCGACCAGGTTCACGGTCTGCTTGAAGGTTGCTACCGGCGTTTCATCGGGTGGAGGGGCCGGCGCCGTGCTCACCGGAGGCGCATCGGGGGAAGGCGCAAGCTGGGCCCATGCCGCCGGCAACACCGGCAGGCCAAGCAAAAGGACGGCAATTCCAACCCCGCGGCGCATTCTGCCCCGTTAGACGAAAACAGAACTTCTAAGAAAGCATACCGCGATTGCTTCCGCGCCGGGAGGCAACCTGCGCGCCTCCGCAGCGTCTGATACTCTGTGGGGTGCGGCCTTTGGGGCATCTGTCGCCTGGTTCGACGGCGTGCCGGAAGGGCCTAGGGAGGATGAATTCACGGTGAAAGGATGGCAGGCCATTGCGGCGGCGGGGCTTCTGAGTGTAGGCCTGGTTTTGGTTTCTGGGGTTCTGGCACAACAGCAGCAAACCTCTATTCCCAACGCGCCCACTCCGCAGGCGCCTGCACCGCTTCCGGATGTCAACGGGACGATCACGCCCGGAATCGGCTCTTCGGAAGCGCCAACCAATCCCAACTCATCCTCAACCACAGGCCAACCGCAGGCCGAACCCGCTCAACCGCCCACGTCCTCAAGCGAGCCAACCTCTCCCCCACAGGATGTCCAGGCCGTTCCTCCCGAAGAAGGCACTGGCGCGCTGGCCAAGTACGTCGTGCAGGTGAACTTCGTCCAGGTTCCGGTCACGGTGAAGGACGCCAAAGGAAATCCGGTGGCCGGGCTCACCTGGCGGGACTTTACGGTCTACGAGAACAACACCCGCGCTCACCTGAATCTCTTCAGCGTGGATCCCGAACCGCTCTCGATCGCCTTCGTCATCGACCAGACCCTGCCCTCGAACGTCATGGACGAGGTGAACCGATCCATGGGCTCCATCCAGGGCGCGCTGGCGCCTTATGACGAGGCCGCGGTCTTTACCTACACCAACGGAGCCAAGGAGTGGACTGGCTTTACCGGCGCGCAGGGCGCCCGCCTGCCCGCGGTGCTTGCGCTGGCGCAGGCCACGGGAAGCGACCCCATGGTGCCCATCAACAGCGGCCCACTGGCCGGCTGCAGCATTTATCAGAACGGCAATTGCGTAGATCCCAACCTGCAGCCCGGGCGCTCCACGGGGAACAACAGCTTTATCACGATCCCCAAGGAGATTCATACCCTCAACGACGCGATCCTGGCCGCGGCCAAGGAGCTTTCCACGCGGCCGAAGGAGCGGCGGCGCATGATCTTCGTGGTCTCAGACGGCAAGGAATACGGCAGCAGGGCCACATGGAGAGAGGTGGTGCGCTACCTGCAAACCAACAAGATCGCCGTCTACGCCACGCTGGTGGGCGACTCGGCGCGCTGGGGCGAAGAGTGGATCGACCGCTTCCATCTGCCGTTCACCATGTACGACAACATTCTTTACAAGTACACCGCCGCGACGGGCGGCGATTATTACGCCGAGGGCGGCGTGAACGGCATCGAGAGGAGCTACGCCAAGATTGCCGAGGAGGCTCGCGACCAGTACACGCTGGGCTACCTGAGCCACGAATCGATCTACGACGGCAAGTACCGCAAGATTACGGTTCTCGTCGACCGCCCCAACCTTACGGTAATCGCCAAGCCGGGCTACTATCCCTCGGCGCAGGATTACAAGTAAGCCTCGCCGTTTTTCTCCTCCCACGGAAATACGAAAGCCTGTGCGGTGGCACAGGCTTTTCACTTTTGCTGATGATTGCAGCGCCGAGCGGCACGAACGCGCAGGGTACGCTTGAAGCGCGGGATCGCCGCGCGCTGCTGTGCGGTCAGCCCTGCTTGGGCTCGACCGGCGCGTTCGACGCAGCAGGCGGGGGAGCGGTGTTCTGTTGCTGGACCGGCGGCGCCGGCGGGGGCGGATCGGTGATGCCGCGAATGCCTTCGCGGAAGCCCTTCAACCCCTCGCCCAATCCTTTACCCAGCTCCGGCAGCCGCTTGGCCCCGAACAGCAAAAACGCAACCACGGCCAGCACGATAATGTGCCAAGGCTGAAGTAGATCGCCCATGGATATTCCTCCGCGCGCTGCTACATGCTACGCGCGCTTCCTCTAATCGCTATTGTCGCACAAAAGCTCAGCCAAATGCTCGGCGATGGGCGATTGTGGCAGACTGGGAACAGGGGGCCTTCCCGATGAAAACACTCAAGCTATTTGCCTTGGCGGGGATGCTGGCGCTCGCCTGCGGCACGGCGAACTCGGCCGGGCGCGACATTTATCCCCCTCCGGCACAGGCCAAGGCCGATCTTGCCGCCGCACTGAAGACAGCCGCGGCCACCCATCGGCGCATTCTTCTGGATTTTGGCGGCAACTGGTGCGGAGACTGCCAGGTACTGGACATTTACATGCACGATGCCCAAAACAAGCCGCTGCTCGATGCGAACTTTGTGCTCGTGCACGTCAATGTCGGGTACATGGACGCCAACCTTGACCTCGCCGGGAAGTACGGAATTCCGCTCAAAAGAGGCGTGCCCGCGCTGGCCGTCCTGGGCGAGCACGGCGAACTTCTCTACAGCCAGAAGAATGGCGAGTTTGAGGCCATGCGCCGCATGGAATCCTCGGCCGTGACCGCGTTCCTGGTGCTGTGGAGACCGGCGCGACCCGGCTGCTCGGCTGTGGTGGTGAATTGCTAGGCGCCGGCCGCACCATTACCACGCTTTCGACGCGCGAAGTTTACCGCAACCACTGGATGCGCGTGCGCGAAGACGAGATCCTGCGGTCGAACGGCGAAAAGGGCATTTACGGCGTCGTGGAGAAGGAAGATTGCGCCATCATCCTGCCCATCGACAACGGACGCATCTGGCTGGTGGAGCAGTTCCGCTACACGGTTCAGGAGCGGGCACTGGAACTGCCTCAGGGTGGTTGGGAGAAGAAAATCGAGGATGCCGAAGAACTGGCGCGCGGCGAGCTGAGGGAAGAGCTGGGGATGGAAGCCGCGCGGATGACCAAGCTGGGAACGCTGTGGATCGCCTACGGCTTCACACGGCAGCGCGAACACGTGTTCCTGGCCACGGGCCTTACGCCCACCGAGAAGAACCCCGACGCCGAAGAGCACGATCTCGAGGCCCGTTCCATACCCATCGTGGAATTCGAACGCATGATGCTCGATGGAACGATCCGCGACGACTGCACTCTGGCGGCCTGGGGACTGTATCTGCTCTGGAAGGCGCGGCAGGGGTAAGCTGCTTGCTCGTTCGGCCAATCGGCCGGAGCACATCCAGCGCGTGACTTGCGTCACAAGCTAACGGCCTCAGTTCCTGAATAATCAAGGCTGAACGAAGGGCGCGGGGCGATCTACGCGCGGGAACTCCGGTGACCAACTGCCCTGTGCGAGGCGGTCCTTGCCCGGAGGCCGCGCTCCCGTTCCTGCGCGGAAGGGTCGAAACGGAGGACGAGGTCCGTCATGTTCAGGATCGTAGAAGCCCGCACTGTCGGCCTCAACATCCGGCAGTTTACCGTCAAGGCGCCGCGCATCGCGCGCAAGCAGCGGCCGGGGCAGTTCGTCATCCTGCGGCTTCACCAGCAGGGCGAGCGCATTCCGCTCACCATCAAGAGCGCCGACCCGGCGGCAGGCACCATCACTATCGCGGTGCAGGCGGTGGGCAAGACTACGTCGCTGCTCAGCTGCCTTGAGGCGGGGGACTCGATTCTCGACGTCGTCGGTCCGCTTGGCCGGCCCTCCGAGATCAGGAACTACGGTACGGCCGCGATTGTGGCCGGAAGCGTAGGCACGGCCATGGCCCTGCCCACGGCCAAAGCGCTGAAGGACGCCGGCAATCACGTCATCTTTATCGAAGGCGCGCGCAGCAAAGAGATGGTGGTTTTTGAAGACGAGGTGCGCGCGGCAAGCCACGAGGCCTACATCCTGACCGACGACGGCAGTTACGGCGAACCGGGCCTGGTGACGAAAAAGCTCGACGGGTTGCTCGCCGCCGGGCGCAAGCTTGATTTTGTGCTCGCCGTGGGACCGGTGCCGATGATGCGCGCAGTAGCGCGGATCACCGCGCCGCTTGGCATCAAGACCATGGTCAGCCTGAACTCCATCATGGTGGACGGCACGGGCATGTGCGGCGGCTGCCGCGTGCTGCTCGGCAACCAGAGCAAGTTTGCCTGCGTGGACGGGCCGGAGTTCGATGCCTCGCTGGTGAATTTTGAAGTGCTGATGCAGCGCAACGCCATGTACCGCAGCCAGGAGTGCCAGTCGCTGAAGGCGTTCGAGCAGCATAAGCAGGAGGAGCTCGCTGCGCTGCGCGCCGGCCTGGCCGGAAAGGAAACAGAAACGGCGCAGTTACGCGCACGGCTCGTGATGCGCGAGAAGAACGAGGCGCATGGAAGGCTTGAGGCCGTCCACGTTGCCGAAGAGGAGAAGCGTCATGCCTGACACGCCGCCGCTTCCCGTCAATGCTCTTCCTCTTAAGGAGCGGATGCAGATTCCGCGCGTGCACATGCCGGAGCTGGACCCCGAGGCTCGCGCGCACAACTTCGAGGAAGTGAATCAGGGGCTGGCCGCGTCCGGCGCCGTGACGGAGGCCACACGGTGCATCGCCTGCGCCAAGCCCGGCTGCCAGACCGATTGCCCGGTGGGCGTCAAGATCAAGGAAGTTGTGGCGCTGATTTACGCGGGCGATTTTCTCGGGGCGGCGAAAAAGATGCGCGAGGATAACGCCCTGCCCGCCATCACCGGCCGCGTGTGCCCGCAGGAGAGCCAGTGCGAAGGCGGCTGCGTCATAGGCAAAAAGGGCCAGCCGGTGGCGATCGGCAACCTGGAGCGGTTCATCGCCGACTACGAGCGCGAGAACGGGCAGCTTGGATTGCCGGCCATCGCGCCGCCCACGGGCAAAAGCGTGGCCATCGTGGGCAGCGGCCCGGCGGGGCTGTCGGCGGCGGGCGACCTGATCCAGAAGGGCCATAGCGTGCGCGTCTTCGAGGCGCTGCACGAGCTGGGCGGCGTGCTGGTCTACGGCATCCCGGAGTTCCGGCTGCCAAAAGCGATCGTGAAGGAAGAAGTAGACAACCTGCGGCGGATGGGCGTGGAGTTCGAGACCAATGTCGTAGTGGGCAAGAGCGTGACGCTCGACGAGTTGATGCGCGTGGAAGGCTACGACGCGATCTTTGTAGCCACCGGCGCGGGGCTGCCGGTCTTTCTTGGCGTGCCGGGCGAGCACCTGAACGGCGTGTACTCGGCCAACGAGTTCCTTACTCGCAACAATCTGATGCGCGCCTACCGCTTTCCCGAGTTCGATCAGCCGATCTACGATTGCAAAGACAAAGACG
>Ga0181524_10003951_pt1 | contig 14040 bp, 6 predicted proteins | sample PEATcosm2014_Bin_34_FD_119761 | JGI IMG/M metagenome (GOLD analysis project Ga0181524, IMG submission 119761) | Peatland microbial communities from MTU Mesocosm Facility, Houghton, MI, USA - PEATcosm2014_Bin05_60_metaG | ecosystem: Environmental > Terrestrial > Soil > Wetlands > Peat | place...
CCTGCCACGAACTGGTCCGCGAGCGGATTCGCGCCTGGATGAAGCAGCATTCCCCCGACCGGGGTGAGTTGACGGAAAACGGCATTCGCCTCGCTTACGCCGAGCGGCTGGAAGCCGTGTTCATGGCCCTCCAACACCAGAACATGACGGCTGCGTTCCAGGCCGGCAGCCGCGCCCTCGCGTATCGCGTCCAGGCCGGGGCCTGGGGCCGGCTGGGCGGTTTCGTGGGCGACCTCGTTACCAGCTCAGAGAATCCGCGCCTGCTGGAAGGGCTGATCCCGCATCTGCAGATCGCCGCCGAGTCCGCGCCGGAGGGCCAGCCGCGTTGGACTTGCCTCCGCTACCTCGCCGATGCGCTGGCTCGCGGAGGCCGTCCCGATGCCAGCCTACCCTTCTTCGAACAGGCCGCTACTCAGGCCCGCGCCGCTGCCGAGGCCGGAGGCCAAGGCTCGCGGCATGCTTGGACGGACCTTGTCGGGATCACTGGCAACTGGGCGAACGCCCTTGGTGATGTCGGCAACCTCGACGCCTCGCGCCAACGACAGCTCGAGTCCGCAGAGGTAGCGAAGGAAGCAAGGCTACCTGCAGTCGTCGTCATCGGCAGCGAGTTGGAGGTCCTGCGCATTGACATCATGCAGGGTAAGATGGCAACAGCGTTGCCAGAGGTGGAGGCGCGGCTCGCGCAGGCCGAGGCTTGGTGGAAACAACACCGCTCAGGCCAGCCGGTGCCCGAGGCCCCCAATGTCGAATTTCTAGCCCGGGTGTATATCGCCGCGCTCAACATCGCCTCACAAGCCGACCTTGTCCGGAAGGACTGGAAATCCACCCTTGGCCGCCTTGATACCATTTTGGATGTCGAGTGTGCGTTGCGGCGCCCTGCCGAAGACATCGCCGCCACCCGGATGAACCGAGCCAATGTCCTGATGGAACTCCAGGGGCGCTTCGCCGAGGCCAAGGCAGAGTTGGAGGATTGTCTCCGTCTATCCCAGGGCAATCCTGTCGCGAGTGCCAGGGTACTTGGCTGCCTCGCCGACCTATTCAACAAACAGGGGGACGTAAGCCAGGCCATCACCCAGCAGCGTCGTGCGCTTTCTGTTTGCGAGCAGTTGCCCGATCCCACAGACCGCGCCATCTCGCATGGCAACTTAGCCAACTACCTCGAACGTAGCGGCACCCCGTCTGCCCTCGCGGAAGCGCCCCGCCATGAGCTTGTTGCCCTCGTTTACGGCCTCGTCGCTGGACTGGTACCGCACCTCCAGACCTCGCTGCGCAACTACGCCATTGCTTTCCGCCGGGCCCACGCCGCCGGCACGAAGTTGATGGTGCCCCGCGTAGCCGAACTGCTCGCCGACCCCGCCTTCCGCCCGCTGGCCGACTGGCTCCGCCAGCGCGAAGTGAACGTGGACGAGTTGCAGACTGCCGTGGACCAGTTCCTCGATCAGGCCCGGCAGGCCGCCATAGCCTCAACCGCCCCATGAACCACGCCCCGGAGGTCGAGGATAACCATCGCCAGCTCCGCCAGACGAGCGCCGAAGCGAGGGCGCTGCTGGGCGGCGCTGCCGGGAAGTTGCGCGCCGTCCTCCGAAACCAAGCCATCATGGCGGAAACCCCGCTGGAGGCCCAGGCCGTGATGGAATCCGCCTTCGATGCCATCGGCGCGGCGCTCCGTTGGCTCGAATCTGCCGCGCCCGCAAAAAGGTCATCCCCTGCGCCGCCCCCCGGCGGACCGACTCGCCAGCAGGGGCAGTTCCTCGCCTTCATCCGCGAATACATGATGCGGAACGAGGCCGGGGCGGCTCCCCGCCATGCCGATTTCCAGCGGTTCTTCAACCTCACACCCCCGTCGGTAAACTCCATGCTGATTCGGCTCGAACGGCGGGGATTCATCCGACGCATCCCCGGCAAGGCGCGGGCCATCGAACTGGCCATCAACCCCGGTTGGATTCCGCCGCTGGACCGGCCTTTCAGGTTGTGACCCCGCACCAGTTGCCAGCAAGACTTCCCCAAGCCCATGACAGCACGCACCGAACTCCTCTTCGAACTCGAAGCCTCCTTCCGTGCCGGTTTTGCTGGCGGCGTTGGCGGCGAGGCTCAGTTCGCTTTTCGGCTGAGGCACAGCACTTCGGCCTGTTGTGGACGCAGGGAAATCTGCCAGCCGTGCCCGGAGGGCGTGGCGGCGTTGCCGGACACCAACTCCCGTGCCGAAGCGGGTTGCTTCAGTCCCAACACTTTAAGGTCCGCCGTCACCGTTCCGCTCTGCGTGTTCGCAGTGTCATTGAGCAGCGTCAGGAACACGGCGCCGCCTTGCTCCGGGCCAAAACGCTCGACCAGTATCTTTGGATTGTCGCACGCAGCATGGGTCAGTGGCTGCCAGCCCGCCGCGGTGAGGCGGCGCAGCAGCGGGATGTATTTCTTGAAGAGCGGGCGGTCCCGCTCATACCACTTGTTCGCTGAGGCCCAATACGGGTCTTTCGAGGCGGCTTCCTCGTCAAAGAAGCCGGGCCAGACGCCATAGAAGAGGCAGCGCTGGAAATAGCGCTCGACCAGCTCCGGCGTGAACCGGGCGTAGTCGGTGTTCATCAGCAGGCAGTAGGGCTTTTGGCGGCAGAGGGCGCGGCGGAAGTTCATGACTGCGTCGGAGTCGGGCTGGTATTCGCCATGATGCAGCCAGTTGACCTCCGTGCCGAGCACATCGAGCAGCGGGGCGGAGAAGGCGAACTGCCAAAGCACGGCGTTCGCGAACAGGAGCTTGCCGCGCGCGCGCATCCGGGCGGCGATGTCGCGTTCGAAGGTCCAGGTGTTGAAGATCATCAGTTGACAGGACCGGCCCTCGGAATCGAAGACGAGCGGAACGCTCGCCGTGCGAAAATGCTCGCGGCGATAGTTCAACTCGCCAGACGACATTTCGAGGGAATCGAGATACACGCCGTCCAGGCCAGCGCCCGGAGGTGGTTGATGGTTAAGAGTTGATGGTTGATAGACCGGTGGCCCCTGCCTGGGCTGGCTCTTGCGGAAAGCGGCCTCGATAGCTTGCTGCATGACCATCGCCTTGTTGAAGGGGCGTTCGGGAGTCGTGGGAATGTCCGGATCGGGATTGAGAGAGAACACACCGCCGTCACACCAGGGCGCTTTCAACAGGTGAAGGAGGAGGCGGCTATCGGCATTCTCGATTCCGCTGGTGAGAGTAGCCGCCGCCATTGCCGCGGCTTCCTTGCCCCGCGCGCCGGCGAGGTCCTGGTTCAAGACGGACAGCGCACTCTCGTAAGTGCGCGGCGCGTCGTGGGGCATCGCCAGCCAGTGGCTCATCGGTTCGACATAAACAAAGCTGGCGATGCTGTGCTGGTCATCGAACGCGACGTTGGGTGCGCCCTCCTGGAAGGCGAAGCCGAAATCGTCGAAGCCCGGCACCTGGGCGATGTCGGTGAACGGCATCCAGACGCCTTCGCGGGTCACGCGTTTGGCAAAGTGCTGGGGGAAAAGGTCGTAATACTTCTGCAACGCCGCCCGAAAGCCCCAGCGCGGGTCGAAGCGATACAGGACGAAGCGAAAACCGGCGCTGCCTGGAAACCTGGCAGTGTCTTTGGTCAGCCCGAAATCATAGGCGATGAAGAACTGTCTGGTGCCGGCATGATAGACGAGGCGATATTGGGCGGGATGGTCCATGTCCAACGCCAGCGCCAGGCCGGCGCGCTCGCTCCAGACCGCGGCCAATGGGTAAAGCGACATCTTTCCGTTGGCGCCGCAGCGGAGGCTGATGGTGTTGGCAAATTCACTGGTGCCCCCGATGAGACGGCTTGCGCGCGCGTCGTCACCCCATTGCCAGCCGGTCGCGTCGAGCGGCAACGCGAACAGGAGTGTGACAGCGCGGTCCCGGCCCGTCGTGTCGGTCACGCGGCCTTCGATGGCAAGATGATCCCACCCAGGGCTGAGATCAGCTTTCAGGGTCAGGCCGAGTTCTTTGCAGGCGCCGCCGGTGAACGCATAGATGTCTGAACCCGCGGCGAAGTCCCGGACCAAAAAGCCGGAAGGGGACGACGTGCTCGACTCCTTGCCATCGAACTGGAGCGATGTGATGGTGTTGTCGCGCAGCGTCAGTTTCAGGCCGTCGCGCGTGGCGAGAGTGCGTGGGGCGGCTTTCGCATCTGGCTTCGCAGGCGTGAGCCCTTGCAGCGGCACGCCCTGGAACAAGACCGCGCCTGCCGGGGTTGGAACCTCTTCCAGCGATGCGTCATCGAACCACACCTTGCCCGTGTGCCCGCGAAAGAGGCAGTGCAACGTAAGGGACTTGACCGGCTTGTCCGGCAGCAGCACGAACTGGCGCTGTTCCCAATCGTGCGTGCCGCAGGTGAAGCTCGCGGTCTGGCCCCAGAGGGGAGTGCCATCCGCATAGACGATGTCCACGTAGAGCGAGTAGCCATTGTCGGGGCTGCCGCTGACGTTCTCGGCCTTGCTCCAGCCCCGGATTATGAAGGGCGCAAGGTTCGTCCGGTTGAGCGTGAGTGTCTGGCTGGCGCCGAACTCGCCGTCCTCTTCCCGGCGCTCACAAACAATGCCCTGGGAGCCACTGCGTCCTTCCCCTGGCGTGACGCGATAGCCTCGCTGCCAGGCTAACCAGGCGGTCGGCTGGCCCTGGTGCAACTCTTCAAAACCTCCGTTGGCCAGCAGTGGGGTTCCGGCGCTTCCGGTCCTCACGACGCGCATGGCCGGCGTGCCGGTTGCGGTGGCCAGGGCGGCGGCGAGCAGGAGAGTGGAGTACAAGTATCGTATCACCCGCGGACGGTTCTTCTCTTGATGCGATAGGGCACGGCCTCTTCTTTGACGTGGAAGCCGATTTCGGGTTTGGGTGGTTCCGGGGGCGGGGCGAGCAGCGGACGAAGCTGTTGGTAAATTTCGCGCAACGTGGCGTCGTGGATAAGCAGTGTTTTGTCAATTTCGGCGAGGCGTTTGAGGATGGCGGCGTTCGCGGCGAGGTCCTCGCGCATTTTGACGAAGGCCCGAATAACGTAAACACTCATGGCAACCGCACGGGGGGCTGTTAAGAATGTTGGCAGCCATCAGGGCACCGTGTTCAGTGAAGGCGCGCACCTGCTTTGAAAACTTGAGTTTCTGCAAGGATATCACAGTTTGTGATATCCTCAGGATTTCCCGCCGGGTCAATTCAAAGACGAAGTCCTCCGGGAAGCGGTCCTGGTTGCGCTTTAGCGCCTGGTTAAGCGCGCGGGTTTCGACGCCGTAGATCTTCGTGAGGTCTGTTCGAGGATAACCCGCTCGTCACGGATAGAACGAATCAGGGGCGTAATGTTACACAGGGGAACGATTTCAGTTTGGTGGTTCATTGGCGGAGCGGTTACCATTTGGACAAGGCGGACAGTCTCAACGCCTGGCCAGTTCCTTCCGTTTTAGGCGGTTTCGGCACTAGCAGCACGGCGAGCCGGGTATGGCTGATGCCAGTCAGGTGAATCGCCAGTTTTCGGATGCGTTCGTTCTTCGCCTGTCGCTCGGGGTGCGGGGAGGTCGGCAACGGCTGGGCGTCCATGATTTGAAACTTCGCGTCCGCAGGTGAAAGAATCTCCGCGCGAAGCTGCACGCCGGCTTGCTGGAGGTTGGCTGCGCGGCCATCGTCCTCGATTTTCACACTGGCCGGGGTATGCATAAACCACCAAAGCTCGACGGGTTTGTCGGCCTGAATCTCGTCTTGCACCAGAACTCTGTCGTGGTTCAGAAGAGCGATACCGCGCCACACTTGGCGCGCACTCTTTTTGTAGGCGGGGGTGAGATCGGCAATGGCAAACGCCCGCGCCGTCCTGGACTCAAAACGAATAATCCGTGTATTGGCCGCCGGGTCCTGATCGGGGCCTTGGCCCGGGTCAATGACCAGGGTGTTCTGGCCTTCGGCGCGGAGGCGATAGTAGTCCCACCGTTGGCCCCCGAAATAGCCCGGCAAGTTGTAATCGTCGGCGCCCAGTTCCATAGCCCAGCGCGCACCCGCGGCATCGAACACAAAGCTGCCCAGATCGAGGTGGCTATGATTGGCTTTGTTGTCGCCCGCCTTGAAACCGACAAACAGCGCCTGGGGGTTGTCCCAGTCGCTGCGCAAGACGGCGACTTCGGCGCCGCGGAAATACTTGTCCAGCGGCAAACCGGCTGCTTTCGGGTTGGCGCCCGCCGGCTCGTACCAGAGCAGGTCCAAAGCAGAGGGTGCGGTGGTCCGGCGCTCAAACCCGGCAAAGACCGGTTGCTGGAACTTGCGCGCCAGCCAGAACATCTGCGGCGCGAGAATGGTGTGGTCGCCCCCATCGGCGTAGTTGAAGGTGCGGCCCAGCGGCCCAGTCACGTAAATCGGAAACAGCCCGGTCTGCTCGAACGCGCCCGTCCGCGACAGTCCGAAATCCGTGCCCAGGGCGGTCTGTAGTCCGGCGAGGAAGACGACATTGTAAAAGGTTGCGTAATCCCAATAACCCGGGCCTTCCTTCCACGCGCCGTCGGGCGCGAACTCCGCCATGGCAAGTTGGATAGACTCCAGGGCATCATGCAGAGTTTCACCGGCGAGTTGCGGCTCGACATCGGCCAGAGCCAGCGCCCCCATGCCGATCCCGCCGTTGCAGACTTGATTCCAGTTGTGGCGCATTTGGGTCCAGTACCTGTGGGCGCGATAGAGTTCCAGGGCGCGCTTCAAGCCCTTTTCCACCATCGCCTGCCGCAGGGTGGCCCGTTGCTCGGGCGTCCACGCGTCATAAAGCCAGTCGTAGCCGATGGCGAAGGCATGCGTCATCTCAGCGGTGTCGAGGAAATGCCGAGGGTTCCAGTCCGGAAAGCTGGCCGCCGCAGCCAGTTCCTGCCACGCGCGCTCGACGTACTGCTGCTCGCCGTCCAACTGGTAAAGCAATGCCAACGTATAGACCCGCTGCACGACCCGCCGGCTGGTGGCCAGCAAGCGCAGCCCATCAGGAATCTCGTAGCGCGAAGGCGGGGCGCTCAGGATGTCCTGCGCCTGCGACTGCAGACTCGTGTGCCAGGACCGGAGTTGCGAATCGGAAGTCACCCGCTTTCTTAATTGAGCGAAGTCCTCCGTCGTGGCAAGGAGCCGTGGATGCGCAGGGTTGAGCCGGGCGAGAATGTTTGTCGCAGGGGGAATTGGCACGGGTGGGTTGGCGGGTTCCGCCGCACCCAGAGGCAGCGCGGAAGCAGCGAACAGTACGAAAGCCCCTAGTCTTGTTAGAGCAAGCTGGCGCTTCATGTCGTTAATTCAAACCGGTTCTTCTTCCCGCGCTCCCAATGAACTTCTTTGGCCACAGGCTGGCTGCCGGGCAACTCGGCCGTGACGCGATGCGTGCCGTAAAAGGCGCGCATTTTGACCTCGCCGCTGGCATTCGTGGTCGCCTCCGTCTTGGTCCACCAATCGCCTTTGATCAGTGACATCAGCCGCTCAAAGACCGGCTTGGGGGACATGTCGCGGCGCAGCCAACCGGCCGCCGCCCCTTGCCATGCGCCGAGGTCGGAGAAGTCCCACCAGGTGATCGCCTGAACCGCCGGGTGGGCGAAGAGCGTGGTGTAGAAGTTCACCGTCAGGTCCGCCTGCCGAACTTCGCCCTCGGCGGTCGTTTCTCCCCAATTCTCCCCCGGCCCTTTGCGTGGACCGCTCACGATGGTTGATTCGGTAAAGTGGAGCGGCACGCCGAGTTTACTGTAGGTGTCACATGTGTCCCAAACCTTCCGCAGCGGCCAGACCCCGCCATGCATGTGGCTTTGAATGCCGACGGTGTCAAAGAGGAATTTCCCGTTCTGCCGCAGGCTCTTCAGGATTTTATAATAGGCGGGTTCGATGCGGTAATCGTTCACCAGCAGCGTCGCTTGCGGATTGGCGGCACGGGCGACCTTCAGATGCTCCGCCACATACGGGACGGCGCCCAACGAAGCGGCCCAGTCGGCCATTTTCGACTTGTTCGGTTTGTCGGCCAGATGCGTCGCCTCGTTGACGACGTCCCAAATGTCAATGCGGCCCTTATAGCGCGAAACGATGTCCCGCACGCGCGTGGTGGAGAGCCGCTCGATTTCCTTCGGATCATCCGGCAGCCAATCGGGTGAGCTGGCCGGATGGTCCCAAACCAGCGGATGGCCTTTGCAGGTGATGCCGTGCTCGCGGGTCCAGGCGGCAACCTGGTCCGTATATTCGTAGTTCGGTTTGCCCCGCTCGTGCTCGTAGCTTGCCCAGTAGAAACCGAGCGTGCCGTAGTTGAGCAGGGAAGCGAAACGCTGGCGGTATTGCTCTTCGAGTTCCGGTTTTCCGCAACGGCCAAACATGAAGAAGTTGCTGCCGAACAGAAAGTCGTGGCGGAGTTGCTCCACCTGGACCTTTGCGCCACGGATCACCTTGCCTTTTGCATCCCGCACGGTGACGGTGCCGTCGCCCTTGCGGTGCCGCTCGATGCGCGCCTTGGTTTGGGCAAGGATTTCATCGTCGGTCGGTTTGGGTTGCGCTTTTTGGGCGCACCAGGCGGGGTGGCTCAGCAGCAAGGCGGTGGTGGCCGTCCCGGCTCTCAGAAATGTTCGTCTGTTCACCGGCATAGCAAACCATAAGCGGGCGCAGGGCTAAAGCCTAAAAGCGCGCCATTCGTGGGAGCAGATTTACGATTTGCGATTTACGATACGATTTGCGATTTTGGGTTTGACATTTGCGGAATCGGTGTTATGCTGGGGATTGTAAGAGTCGTTCAGGACTATGGCGTGGCAGGATGAGGCACCCGCGCCGCATCCCAGCCGGGTCCGGGGGGCGTTGGGCGAGGGCGCGTCCACTGCCCGGTGCGGGAAAAGGCTCTGAAATGTCCGGGGAATGATCTTTGAACGTGCTGGAAAGATGTTTGGAATGGTTGTCAAATGGCCTTGGAAGAGGCTTAAGAGGGGCTGGAGATGGCTCTGAAAGGAGCTTGCAACTAGCCTCGAAGGAGTTTGCAAGGTGTTTGAAATGACCTTGAAAGGTCCTTATATTGTCCTTGAAAGGTGCTTGAAAGTCCAGGGTGGCAACAGTGTAGCAACCGGGCGGGCTGGGCGAGAGATCGAGGCCCCGAGCTGGCCGACACGCATAGGGAAGCGCGCTATCGCAGTGTTCTACGGGCGCATCTGACGCCGCGCCAGGGGGGCAGGGACACCTTGCCGAGGTGTCCGGCCTGAGCCTGGACGTTTCAGCGAAACGTCCCCACCTCCGGTGGTGGCATTCAGATGCGCTCCTCCACAACTTGGGGTGCCTTGTATCTTCGACAGGGAGTGAAGAAGTGTGTAACGTCGCGCTGCGGATGCCTTATCTATAGGCAGGTATGAATAGCGCGGCAGAGAATCGAACTTGTCCCGGTTGCGGCGCGGCCATCCCGGCCAACGCGCCGCAGGGGATTTGCCCCAAATGCCTCATGGCGGCGGCGGCGGTTGCCACGGACACCGGCCAAACCGGCGGCAAGAGGCCCGAGCCACCCTCGCTCGAACAGTTGGCCGCCGTGTTCCCGCAACTGGAGGTGATCGAGTTTATCGGCCAGGGCGGCATGGGCGCGGTCTATAAAGCCCGCCAGAAACAGCTCGACCGCGTGGTCGCGTTGAAGGTGCTGCCGCCGGGCATCGGCGGGGACGCCGCTTTTGCCGAACGGTTCACCCGCGAGGCGAAGGCGCTGGCCAAGCTGCTGCATCCGAACATCGTGGCGCTGTTCGAGTTCGGCCAGGCGGACGGGATTTATTACCTGCTGATGGAATATGTGGACGGGGTGAGCCTGGGACAACTGCTGCGGTCGAGCCGCGTGTCGCCGCGCGAGGCGCTGGCGATCGTGCCGCAGATTTGCGATGCGCTGCAATATGCCCACGACCAGGGGATCGTCCACCGCGACATCAAACCGGAGAACATCCTGCTGGACCGGCGCGGGCGGGTGAAGGTGGCGGATTTCGGTTTGGCCAAGCTGGTGGAAGCGAACGGACCCCTCTCCCCGACCCTCTCCCCTTCGGAAGGGGAGAGGGGGACTGCCAGACCGGGCGAGGAGAAGACACCCGCCCTGACCGGCGCGGGCAAGGTCATGGGCACGCCCAATTACATGGCGCCCGAGCAAGTGGAGCATCCCGGCGAGGTGGACCATCGGGCGGACATTTATGCACTGGGCGTGGTGTTTTACCAGATGCTCACTGGGGAATTGCCGGGGAAGGCCATCGAACCGCCCTCAAAGAAGGTGCAGATTGATGTGCGGCTGGATGAAGTGGTGCTGCGCGCGTTGGAGAGAGAACCGGAGCTTCGTTACCAGCAGGCGAGCCAAGTGAAGACGGCGGTGGAGACCATTTCAAGTTCCTCTGCCCCAGTCACGGGAACGGCTCCATTGCCGGCGCGCCCGGCGGCTACCCGCAGCCGCCGGCGGGCCGCGTTGACTGTGGCCCTTGTGGTCTGGTTCTTCGTCGCAGGGACCGTAACGGTCATCACGTGGATTCGGGCAGAAAGTTGGAAAGTGGTGGCGGTCATCAGTTGCCCGCGGAAATTGCAGCCCGGACGCCCAGTGGATATGGATTACTTCAAGCATGCTGCAACCATGATTGAGCTTATCCGATCCGACGTCATCCTTGGCCGGGTCATTGACCGGCTCGAATTGGACGAGCGCTCGGGAAAACTGGACGAGCGCTGGGGAAAACGGAACCTGGGGCTGAAACTCACCAAAGCGCAAGCGATAGACTTGTTGAGACGGCGGCTCGACGTGCGGTCGTCCGAGGGCGGCACGCTTATCCAAGTCGGCGTCTATGGCAAGCGGCCGGAAAAGCCGGAAGAAGCGATGGACATAGCCGACGCCATCGCCAAAGAGCTCCGCGCCTTCCGCATCGAGCAGCACGACCCTCCGGCAGACATGCTCGAGATGACTCTCCGCTACACAGCGCCCGACATCCTGCTCGGACTCGCCGCGGGTTTCGTGCCGGGGTTGCTCGCGGGCGGGCTGGTTCTGTGGCGTGGATCCTTGCGCCGGGGATCGCAGGCAAGCCAAGTCAAGAAGGGTGTGGAAACGATTGTGGGTGGCGCGGGCATCCCGCCTGCCCAACCGGTGCGGAAGAATTCGACGGGCAAAATCATCGCCATTGGCTGCGGGGTGCTGGTTGCGGGCGGGTTGGTCGTCTTGTTGCTGACGATGGCCTTGTACTTCTTGGAGTCGGCGACCCCAGTCGCGCCGACTGCGCAGAATCTTTCCTTCGGCCCGGTGAAACAGGTTTCCGCCACGGCTGCGCGAAGCGGTGACATTGGAGTCCGCCTGGAATCCCCAGGCACGGTGGAGTCGTCAGATTCCGTGATGTTTGCGATTTCTGAGGATTACTGCCAGGCGGTGATCCGGAAGTTCGACGCCCACCAGGCAATGACTGTGGAGGCTTACGACGCCCGGGGGGAGAAGAGGTTCGGCCACGGTTTGCTGGCGGGGGTGGATAATCGAATTGACACGGCGACCGGCACTCTCAAATGCCGTGCCAGCCTGACCCCTGAAGGCGAGAACTTGATGGTGCCGGGCCTGTTTTTGAACATCCGCCTCTTGTTGGAAGTGAAACACGGGGTCACACTCGTGCCCAATGTTGCAATTCAGCGCGACCCGCAATCAGACTATGTCTGGGTGATTCAATCAGATCATACGTTGACACGTCGCCCCGTGCGCGTTGGGGCGGTGGACGGAAGCTGGGCTGAGATTCGGAGTCGTCTGTCACCGGGAGAGGTTGTAGCCGGTGACGGATTCAACGGTTTGCAGGAAGGCCAGAAGATTCGCTACAAGCTGGTGCCAGACGCGGCGACAACGCCCGCCGCTCCTGCTGCTGCGCAGAATCTTTCCCTCGGCCCGGTGATCGAGCGCCAAGTGAACAAGCCCGTCAGTGATTTCCCGGAGACGACCGACCTTTCGACTCCCGAGTCGGCGTGCGCGGCGTGGCAACGTGCCACCGCCCGCAAAGATGCGCAAGCCGTCAGCCGATTAAGCTGGGTGAAGATTGACCCCGCCGAAGAGGAGGCCTGGTTTCGCGACGAAGAAACACGTGACCGGGAAGGTCTGGCCACTTACCTGAAGGCGTTGACGGAATCCAGGATTGTGGAGGTGCAAACCTGGCGCGACGATCTGGCGGACGTCATCACGTTTCTCCCGTTCCCACCGGGCAAGGGCAGACATCCGTACAGTGCCCGCAGCTTTGGCCGCATCGGCGGCCAATGGAAGAACCTCGGCGAGGACCGTCTGCCTTCGTTGGAAGCTGCTCGCGCAAACTTCGAACAGAAGAAGGCGGCTATTTGGGAACAACTTGGCGAGTTTCGACCTGAGACCGGCTCACCGGTGCCCATGACCGGGCGTTTGGAGAAATTGAGCCAGCAGCCGACTTCGCCGGCCGCCGCCCAGGCAGCCCCGCGCCTGCAATTCCGGCTCGTCGCCGACGGCGACGAGCCCAGCGCCGACACGCTGCCCAGCCGCGACGGCAAGGAGCGGTTCCGGCTGGTACGGGACGAAGCCCCTGTGGCCAGCGCCACCGTGACCAATGCCGGGCAGGGGGCGACGATCCTGGTGACGTTCACCAAAGCCGGGGCGAAACGGTTCGCCGAGATCAGCAGCGCGAATATCGGCAAGCGGCTGGCCATTGTCCTCGACGGCAAGGTGATTTGTGCGCCGACCATCCGGGACACCGTCGTCGGTGGCCAGGCCCAGATTACCGGCAAGTTCACCGCCGCCGAAGCCGAGGAGATTGCGCAGGCGCTGCGGGCGATGAATGCCCGCCAGCGAACCGACGTGAAGGCATCAAGAACCGCCTTAGTAACCACCAACTTCTACATCGGCCAATCCTCTTTTCCCCACGGGGATTCGATTGAGATCACCTCGGTGAGCCGAATCCAAGAGAAGATGGTGGTCAAAGGCCATTACAATCTGATCAGCGCCGACCGCGCACAACTTGCTCTTTTCATGACTTCGACGAACCGGTCGTCCGACACCTACATAGATCAAAGGCAGTGGACGACGATTGCCAAGGGCCGGGGAGATTTTGAATTAGCTCATCCTCACCTTTATCCGGGGCTTCCGCACGTGACAATGTATAGCCTGGATACCAATGGCGCGCCCTTCGCTGGAGTTTATTTTGGAACCAAGGACGAGGCGGCCGAGGAACGCAAACTTGATCCCGGTTTCGTTGGAATGGTCGGCTTGCCCGCAGTGGACGAATCGTTTTGGGAGACGGAGGTTGAAAACCTGAAGAAAGCGCCTGAGGTCGTGATCATCCGGCCCTCCCGATATTCCGGTGATCCGCAGACGTGTGGGTCGGTGGGCAGCCCCCACGGTAGGACCATTGCCTACAACATAGACTTCACGATGCTTTTATACCACGCATATTCTCTCAGTCGCCAAAGGATGATTCTGCCGGCAAGTGTTCCGCAAGGCCGGTTCGATCTCATGCTGACGTTGCGGGACCACCCGACCGAAGCGTTGCAAAAGGCCATTCAACGGCAGTTCGGCTTTACGATCAGGCGCGAGACTCGTGAAACAGACGTGCTCTGGTTGAAGGTCAAAGACCCCACGTTGCTGGCGCTTCATGCCAGCGACAGCGGCAGCAAAATGGATTTCAAGCAGGACAAGGGTATGTGGGCGTATATCGGTTTCCCCATCTCGCAGGTGGCGGAATACTTTCTGGAAGGCATGGCTTTTGACAAACCGGTCCTTCTCGAACCCGGATTGGCGGGGAAGTTTGACCTCACATTCCAGGAGGATGCAGAAGATATGCAACAGGCTGCGTCTAATGAACTTGCGCAAGCCGGCCTGGAACTGGTGCCCAGCCGCGAACCCATCGAGATACTGGTGGTGGAGAAAGCGAATTGAAAGAAGCGTATGGAACGAACATGCCTGCTGTCGGCCAAGGCAGCCCGGCAGCAGCGCCCTTAAGGGCGCAATGAACCTTTTCGGCGCTGGCGGCACTAAGGACAGAATGAACATTGCTGACGAGCGCACTGGAGCGTTCGGCGTGAGCGAGGTTCGATGAAAGAAAGCATCCATCGGTTTGAAGCGCGAGCCCACCGGACGCAGGTAG
>Ga0181524_10003952_pt1 | contig 14039 bp, 14 predicted proteins | sample PEATcosm2014_Bin_34_FD_119761 | JGI IMG/M metagenome (GOLD analysis project Ga0181524, IMG submission 119761) | Peatland microbial communities from MTU Mesocosm Facility, Houghton, MI, USA - PEATcosm2014_Bin05_60_metaG | ecosystem: Environmental > Terrestrial > Soil > Wetlands > Peat | place...
ATCCTCGTCGGCGAAAAAGTCGGCTGTGTCGTCCATGTGGCGCCCCCAAGCGAATCAGGGCCCCGAGAGAATCACGCCGCCGCGTCAAGGCAAAATCGTCGTTAACCTGAGTTCCGAGCCGTGGTAAACGGCTCGGCGCTCATTGCATTCCGACGAGGCGGCGCCTATAAAGGAAGAATCCCCTCGAGATCGTCGATTTGAGGCTGCGCCTCGCCCCTCAGGAAGGGCGGCGGCGCGCGCCGGCTAAAGTTCAAGGAGTTCGCCCGTCATGACCGAAGCGCCGTTGATGCCCAAGGCCACCGCCGTCTGGCTGGTCGAAAACACGTCGCTGACGTTCGACCAGATCGCCGAATTCTGCAAATTGCATCCGCTCGAGGTCAAGGGCATCGCCGACGGCGAGGTCGCCACCGGCATCAAGGGCTACGACCCGATCTCCACGGGACAATTGACGCGCGAGGAAATCGCCGCCGCCGAAAAGGACGAGTCGCGCCGCCTGCAACTCGCGACCTCCAAGGTGCGCGTGCCGGAATTCAAGAAGCCGCGCGGGGCGCGCTACACGCCGCTGTCGCGCCGCCAGGATCGGCCGAACGCCATTCTCTGGCTGCTGCGCAATCATCCCGAGTTGAAGGACGCGCAGATCATGCGCCTCGTCGGCACCACCAAGCATACGCTCGAATCAATCCGCGAGCGCAGCCACTGGAATTCCGCCAACCTCCAGCCGATGGACCCGGTGACCCTCGGCCTGAGCTCGCAGATCGACCTCGACTTCGAGGTCAATCGCGCCGCCAAGGATCGCCCCAAGATCGAGGAGGACCGCACCCAGACCCTGGTCTCGGCCGAGGTGACGACGGCCAAGCCGGCGCCGGTCACGCAGGCCGAAGTTTTCGGCGCGCCCACGCCCAAGCCGAAGCCGAGCGAAGAGAAGATCGACGTCGATTCGGTGTTCGGCAAGCTCAAGGAGCTCAAGGGCGCGGACTGACGCTCGCGCTCCGCTCAGCGCCACAAGGCCAGAGCGATCCCCGCCGCGCCCGACAGCAGCACGACGACGATCGGCCGCGCGCGCCAGACGACGAGCAGCGCGAACCCGGTCGCGGCGATCGCGAAATCCGCCGGCTCGCGCACGGCGCTCGTCCACACCGGATCGTACAGCGCCGCGCCCAGCAGGCCGACGACCGAGGCGTTGACGCCGCGCATGGCGGCTTGCGCTTGGCCTAGCGCGCGCAATTCGCGCCAGAACGGCAACGCGCCCATCAGCGCCAGCATGCCCGGCAGGAAGATGGCGACGACAGCGACGAGGGCGCCCGCGAGGCCGGCCGGCGGCGCGCCGGCCACCGCGCCGAGATAGGCGGCGAAGGTGAACAGCGGCCCCGGCGCCGCCTGAGCCGCGCCGTATCCCGCCAGGAAGGAATTGTCGGAGACCCACCCCGGCGTCACGACGGCGTCGCGCAGCAGCGGCAGCACGACATGGCCGCCGCCGAACACCAGGGCGCCCGAACGATAGAAGGCGGCGGCGAGCGCGGCGAGGCCGCTCCGCACGGGCAGGAAGGACAGCGCCAGCAGCGCGAAGAACGCCGCGAGGCAGGCGACGCCTAGGCGCCGGGTGACCGGCATGACGAGGTCGTCGGCGATTCGTTCGCCGCCGCCGCGACAGAGCGCCAGCCCCGCCGCGCCGCCGAGCGCGATCGCGCCGACCTGGGAGAGCGAACCGGGGGCGACGAGCAGCAGAACGAGAGCGGCCGTCGCGATGGAGGCGCGCGGCCTGTCCGGGCAAAGCGAGCGCGCCATGCCCATGACCGCCTGCGCGACGATGGCGACCGCAACGAGCTTGAGCCCGTGCAGCAATCCGACGCCCCACGTCGAATCGGCGAGACCGCCCGCGCCGTAGGCGAACAGCAGCATGAGAACGGCGGACGGCAGGGTGAAGCCGGCCCAGGCGGCGAGGCCGCCGAGCCGCCCGCCGCGCATCAGCCCGATCGCGAAGCCGGTCTGGCTCGACGCCGGGCCGGGCAGGAATTGCGCCAGCGCGACGAGATCGACATAGGCGCGCTCGCTCAGCCAGCGCCGGCGCTCGACGAATTCCGCGCGGAAATAGCCGAGATGGGCGATCGGCCCGCCGAACGAGGTCGACCCGAGCTTGAGGAAGGCGAGGAAGATTTCGCTCGCCGAACCGGGCCGAGGTCCGGCCGCCGCGTCGCCCGAGGGTTTCGTATCGGCGCTCACCAAAGCGACGCCGCCGCGTTCGAGGGGCGCCGTTTCACGCCGACCATGATCCGCCTCGCGTTTCGACCGCCGGGTTCCCACCGCGACTGGCGGCCGTCCCGGCGGCGCTGTATGTCGATAGGCGCTCGCCGAAACTCGAAGGCCGCGGCCAACGAGGAGCGGCGCGCGTGACCGGGGAGGTCGAGCCGTGAACGCCGCCGAACGCCAAGCGCATTGGGAAAGCGTATATACGACCAAGAGCGAAAGGGAAGTGAGCTGGTTTCAGGAGACGCCCGCCCCTTCATTGGAGCTGTTGGCGCTGATCGGCGCGACGCGCCGCTCCGCCGTCATCGACGTCGGCGGCGGCGCCTCGCGGCTGGTCGACAGCCTCGTTGCGCAGGGGTATGAGGACATCACGGTCCTCGACCTGTCGCCGGCGGCGCTCGCGGCGGCCAAGGCGCGTCTCGCGGACCAGGCGGATCGGATCCAATGGATCGCCGCCGACGTCACGACATGGGCGCCGTCGCGCGCCTACGACGTCTGGCACGACCGCGCGGCGTTTCACTTCCTCGTCGAGTCGGCCGACCAGGCCGCCTACGTCGAGCGCCTGCACCGCGCCCTGCGGCGCGGCGGCGCCGCCATCATCGGGACGTTCGCGCCCGACGGCCCGCCGATGTGCAGCGGCCTGCCGGTCGCCCGCTGGGACGCCGCGAGCCTCGGCGCGCTCCTCGGGCCCGATTTCGTTCTCGTCGACGCCCGCCCGCACGAGCACCTGACGCCTCGCGGCGCGAAGCAGCGCTTCCAGTTCGCCACGTTTCGCTTGCGCGGCGACGACGAAGGGCGCGGCTGAATGTGCGCCGCACGGGCGATCCTTTCATTCCGCCGGAGAGCCCAGGCCGAGCGATAAATTTTCGGCCCGGCTCGGCTCGGCGGCGGTCTTCGACGTCTCGGCGCCCAACGATTTTCTGAACCACAGCGCATAGATCGCGGGCAGCAGGAACAGCGTGATGAACGTCGCAAAGGACAGCCCGCCCATGATCGTATAGGCCATCGGGCCCCAGAAGGCGCTTTGCGACAGCGGGATCATCGCCAGGATGGCGGCGAGCGCCGTCAGCACGACGGGCCGGGCGCGCCGCATCGTCGAGAACACGATCGCTTCGCGGCGGGAGAGCCCGCGCTCGCGCACGTCCGTCTCGATCTGATCGACGAGGATGACGGTGTTGCGCATGTCCATGCCGGCGAGCGCGATGAGGCCGAGCAGGGCGACGAAGCCGAACGGGCGATGGGCGAGGTTGAGCGCGACCGAGGCGCCGACGATGCCGAGCGGGGCGGTGCAGAAGACGATCGCGAGGCGCGAAAAACTCTGCAATTGCAGCATCAGCAGCGTCAGCATGGCGATGATCATGAGCGGGAACAGCGCGAAGATGGAGCTGTCGCCCTTTTGCGACTCCTCGATCGCGCCGCCCATCTCGATGCGGTACGCCGGCGGCAGGCTCTCGCGCACCGAGGCGAGCTTTTCCCACAGCGCGCGCGAGACGTCGGGCGGCTGCGCGCCGTTGGCGACGTCCGCCAGCGCGGTGACGACGAGCTCGCGATCCCTGCGCCACAGGATCGGCTCCTCGGTCGCGCGCACGACATGCGCGACCTGGCCGACGGGAACCGCGACGCCGCCGCGCGCGACGATGGTCAGATCCTCGATCCGGTCGAGCGCGGCGCGCTCGCTGGGGATGGCGCGCGCGACCACGTCGATGCGCTCCTCGCCGGCGCGGATGGTCGTCACCGTCACGCCGCCGACCAGCGTTTGCAGGGTCTGCGCGATGTCCTGCGGCGTCAGCCCGAGCGCGCGGGCGCGCGCCTGATCGACGTCGAGCCGCAGGGACGGCATTTTTTCGCCCCAGTCGAGATGAGCGTCGACGACGCGCGGATCCTCGCGCATGACGTCGCGAACACGCGCGGCGATTTCGCGCACTTTTTCGACTTCCGGACCGACGACGCGGAACTGCACGGGGAAGCCGACCGGCGGGCCGAAATTGAAACGGTCGACGCGCACCCGCGCCGCGCTCAGCGCGCCGTCCGCGACCGCCGCCTCGAGGCGCGCCTTGACGCGCTCGCGCGCCTCGACGTCGTTTGCGACGACGACGATCTGCGCGAAAGACTCGTTGGGCTGCACCGGCATCAGGCCGAGCCAGAAGCGCGGCGAACTCTTGCCGATGTAGGTGGTGTAGGAGGCGATGTCGGGATCCCCCGCGAGCAGGCGCTCCGCTTCGGCGGCGGTCCTTTCAGTCGCCTGGATCGCGCTTCCCTCGGCCAGGCGCATTTCGAAGAACAGTTCGGGGCGCTCGGCCAGCGGAAAGAACTGCTGCTGCACCTTGCTGAACTGGCTGAGGCCGAGGCCGAGCAGAAGCACGGCGACAAGGATGACGGCGAGCGGCCGCGCGACGCAGAATTCGAGCGCGCGGCGAAACCCGCGATAGAAGCGCGTCGAATAAATCGCGCCTTCGTCGCGCAAATGGCCGCCGCGGACCTGGCTGGGCAGAAGCTTGTAACCGAGAAACGGCGTGAACAGCACCGCGACGAACCAGGAGGCGACGAGCGCGATGCCGACCACCCAGAAGATGCCGCCGGCGTATTCGCCCACCGTCGAGCTGGCGAGGCCGATCGGCATGAAGCCCGCTGCGGTGATGAGCGTTCCCGTCAACATGGGAAAGGCGGTCGAGGTCCAGGCGAAGGACGCCGCGCGCTCGCGCTCCCAGCCCTGCTCGAGTTTGACGACGATCGTCTCGACCGCGATGATCGCGTCGTCGACGAGCAGGCCGAGCGCGATGATCAGCGCGCCCAGCGTCACCCGCTGGAGATCGAGGCCGATGAAGGCCATGACGACGAAGACGATCGCCAACACCAGCGGCACGGAGGTCGCGACGACGATCCCGGAACGCCAGCCAAGGCTCAAGAAGCTCACGGCGAGCACGATTCCCAGCGCCTCGAGAAACGAACGGGTGAATTCGAACACCGCCGAGTCGACCACCGCGGGCTGATCGGCGACGCGGGAAATGGCGATCCCCTGCGGCAGATCGGCCTCGAACTCGGCGAGCGCCGCGTCGAGGTTCTGGCCGAGCGCGAGAATATTGCCGCCCTTCTGCGTCACCACGCCGATCTCGACCGCCGGCCGGCCCTGGGCGCGCACGAGATAGGAGGGCGGGTCCTCGTAGCCGTGCGAAACGCGCGCGATGTCGCCGAGGCGGAAGGTCTGGCCGTTGGCGAAGACCGGCGTTTCCGCCACCGTGTCGACGCCTTGCAGCGCGCCGGTGACGCGCACCGGCACGCGTTGCGCGTCGGTCTGGAATTCGCCGGCCGGGGCCAGCGCATTCTGCTTGGCGAGCGAATCGAACATCGCTTGCAGCGGCACGCCGAGCGTGGCGAGCTTGGCGGTGCTCGATTCGACGAAGATGCGTTCCCCCTGTTCGCCGTAGAGATCGACCTTCGTCACGTCGGGCACGCCCTGCAGGCGCTTGCGCAACGCTTCGGCGATCCTCTTGAGCTGCGCGTAGGAGGCGCCGTCGCCGACGATCGCGTAGAGCACCGAATCGACGTCGCCGAATTCGTCGTTGACCGCCGGCCCGACCACGCCGACGGGCAGGTCGGGCTCGAGATCGCTCATCTTCTTGCGCAATTCGAGGAACAGCATCGGCACGTCGCGCGGCGGCGTCGCGTCGCGGAACTCGAGCGTGACCGCGCAGAAGCCGGGCTTGCAATAGGTGTCGATCTTGTCGACCCAGGGCAGCTCTTGCAGCTTCTTCTCGATGCGGTCGGCGACCTGGTCCTGCATCTGCTCGCTCGTCGCGCCCGGCCACACCGCGCTGACGATGGCGACCTTGACGGTGAAGGCGGGATCCTCGGCGCGCCCGAGCCGCTGATAGGCGAAGGCGCCGCCGAGGCCGATGGCGAGAATCAGGAAGGCGATCAACTGGGGATGGCGGATCGCCCATTGCGACAGATTGATCTTGGCCATCACAGCCCCGCGAGGCTGTCGACGACCCGCACCTTTTCGTTCGCGTCGAGCTTGTGCACGCCCAGGGCGACGATTTCAGCGCCGTCGGCGACGCCGTCGGTGACGAAGGCCGAATCGGCGTCGTATCCCGCGACGGTCACCGGCGTCGCGCTCAAGGCTCCCGTCGCGCGATCGACGGTCCAGACGTTCGGACCCCGGCCGGCGTCGAAGATCGCCCCGGCGGGGACGCGGGCGACCTGCACTCCGTCCGCCGTCGACACGACCGTCAGACTCATTCCCAGCCGCACGCTCTCGGGCGCGTCGAGGAGGCTGAAGCGCGCGGGATAGGTGCGCGTCGCGGCGTCGGCGTTGGGCGAGAGCTCGCGCAGGCGCGCGCCGACCGACACGCCCGGCAGCGCCCAGAACTCGACGCGCGCCGGGTTCGCCCGCACGCGATCGACGAGGTTCTCCGGGATCGCGACCGCCGCTTCGCGTTCGTCGGTGTGCGCGACGCGGACGATCGGCGCGCCGGCGCCGACGACCTGGCCGGGTTCGGCGGAGACCAGGCTGACGACGCCGTCGGCGTCGGCCTTCAGCGTCGTGTAGCCGAGCGCGTTGCGCGCCAGCGTGACCGCGCGTTCGGCCTTCGTCACGGCGTCGCGCGCCTGATTGGCGGCGGCGTGGATCTTGTCGAAGTCGGCGTTCGCCGCCCAGCCCTGGCGCGCCAGCGTCGTGATGCGCCGTTCCTCGGCTTCGGCCTGTTGGAGCGCCGCCTGGGCGGAGCTCTGTTCGGCCTCGGCCTGTTCGAGCTGCAGGCTGAAATCCGTTTCGTCGAGGCGCGCGAGCGGATCGCCTCGTCTGACCTGCGCGCCCGCGTCGACGAGGCGTTGCGCGATCTTGCCCGCGACGCGGAAGGCCAGGTCGCTTTCGATCCGCGCCTTGACGACGCCGGGCAGGACTTGCTCGCGCTCGCCCGGAACGTAGTGAATCTGCGCGACGAGCACCGGACGAGGCGGGGCCTGCCGGCTCACCTGCTTGGGCGCGTCGCAGGCGGCGAGGAAGAGAACGCCGAAGGCGCTCGCGACGACCAGGAGCGGCTTCACGGCGCCGTCTCCCCCGTCGTCGGCGCGGGCGGCGCTTGATCGGGGCTTTGATTGGCGAGCGCGCGCAGGGCGAAGGCGACGATGTCTTCCGGCCGCATCCCCACATCCGGTTCGGGGCATTGGGCGATCAGCGTCGGGTGATACGTCGCTGCGCAAGCGATCAGCGTCTGCATGCCCAACATCGCGGGATCGCCGGGGCCGAATTCGCCGCGCGCCTGACCCTCGGCGATGAGCCGCGCAATGATTTCGGTGCAGCGCTGGTGGAATTCGTCGATCGCCGGCCACTGCTCGTTCATCGCGACGTCGACGATCTCGTGGACGCGCGACTGATTGAGCATCTGATCGCGCATCGCGTGATGCAGCGTCGCGATGGTCGCGCCAATGCGCTCGGCGGCGGACCCGGCGCCTTCGCTCGCCGCGCGCGCCGCGTCGATCAGCGCGCCCAGCTGATTGACGCAGATCGCCTCGGTGAGCGCCTGCTTGGAGGGAAAGAAGCGGTAGATGTTGGCGCTCGACATGCCCAGCTTTTCCGCGATGTCGGCGATGGTCGTGCGCGCGCCGAGCTGGCGAAACAGATCCCAGGCGGCGGCCAGGATTTCGCTGCGGGTTTGCTCGGGCGTGCGGCGGGCGACGACGTTCATGCGGGCGCTGACCTTTGACGACTGACGATATTCATCTTTTATCATTCTTCATTCGGCTGTCAAGGCGGGCGGCGATGCGGCCTTTCGCCCCGACGAAAACAGTCCTAGAGTCGCCGACGAGGAGGCCGGCCTCGAAAGGAAGCGACGATGAAAGCTTCACTGACGAATTGGGCCGCCGCGGGCCTGATCTTGGCCGCCGGCTCGGCGGTTTTCGGCGCAACCGGCGCCGCGGCGGGGTTGCGTCCGCCCGTTCCCGCGCACCCCGCCGTTTCGGCTTCGCGCCTCGGCGAGCCTCACGCGATCGAGCGCGGCCGACGCCGCGTCGAGCGCAATCGTCGAAACGGGCTCGATGAGTTCGGCGCGCTCGGCCCGGCCGAGGGCGAACCGCCCGCCGAGGAGGAACAGCAGCCGCCGCAAGCGGCCGCGTTCTGTCCGCCGGCCCCCGAGCTCGGCCGCGCCGCTGCCCGCTCCGGGCCGAGGATCATCGAGATCGGCGCGGGCGCGGCGCGGCGCGGTCCCTGGCCCGTCGTCGTCTACGGCGATTTTTCGCCATAAACGAACCGCCGCCGCGCCAAGTCCGGCCGAGGCGGGCGCGTCGACGCGCGGCATTTCGTTGACACGCGCGGCATTTCGCGCGGCATTTCGTTTGACTTCGCGCGCCGCGCCCTCTATAGGACACGCCGCTCAGGCGCGGCTTCCGGCCGCGCTTTTGCTTTTCCGCGCTGCGGCGAGGCGGAGCGAAAACCAGCAGGTCCCCACTGCAAAAAAGCCGGCCGCGCGGGCTCCCGCGCAGAGCCGGGTTGAACACGGAGAAAACGATGTTCGCAGTCATCAAGACCGGCGGCAAGCAATACAAGGTCGCCGCCGACCAGAAGATCACCGTCATGGCGCTCGAAGGCGATGCCGGGGCGCAAGTGACGTTCGCCGAGGTTCTCGCGCTGTTCGATGGCGAGACGAGTGAGATCGGCGCGCCGCACGTCGCCGGCGCCTGCGTCGTGGGCGAAATCGTCGAGCAGACGCGCGGCCCCAAGGTCATCGCGTTCAAGAAGCGCCGCCGCAAGAATTCGCGCCGCAAGCGCGGCCACAAGCAGGACCTGACGATCGTCAGGATCACGCAGATCCTCGCCGGCGGCGCCAAGCCGGCTGAAGCCGCTGGCGAGGGATGAGGGTTTCCTCGGCGAGAGATTTGAATTATACAGGCGGCAGATCAGCGCTGAATTGAGCGCGCCGCGTCGGGTTTGGAGCGGGTGAAATGGCTCATAAGAAGGCAGGCGGCTCGTCGCGCAACGGCCGCGATTCGGACGGGCGCCGTCTCGGCGTCAAGAAATTCGGCGGCGAGCGCGTCGTCAGCGGCATGATCATCGTGCGCCAGCGCGGCACGAAATTCCATCCCGGCCGCAATGTCGGCATGGGGACCGATCACACGTTGTTCGCCACCGCCGAGGGCGCCGTGGCCTTCGAATGCAAATCGAGCGGTCGCCAATACGTCACGGTAGTCGCGCAAAACGCGACCGAATAAACGGCGGGGACGAGACGAGAGCCCCGCCGCGGCGACAGCCCCCGCGGACGGTCTCGAGGATCTCCCGAGAACAGGAAGGCGAAAAGCCCTTCCAAGAAGTCCGGTAAGCCAAGGCGCTTATGAAGGGGATGCGGATCGCCGCATCTCCTTCGTCGTATTGGGCTCGGCTCGCCGAGCCCCTCGCTGGTCCGGAGTGGAAATGTTTCCCGATCTTGCCCGAGACGATGTCTTCCGCCTGGAGACGGCGAGGCTGTGGCTGCGTTGGCCGCGCGCCGCCGACGCGCCGGCGATCCATCGCTATTGCAGCCACTGGGAGGTGGCGCAGTTCACCGCCCGCATTCCCCATCCCTATCCGCCGGGCACCGCCGAGCGGTTCATCTTCGCCACGCGCGAAGCCAACGCCTCGGGCCGCGATCTGACGCTGGTGATGACCCCGATCCGCGACAAGCGCGAAGCGATCGGCGCCATCAGCCTCGAGGCGAGAGGCGAGGATCGCCTGACGCTCACCTTTGCGCTCGCCCCGGAAGCCTGGGGCAAGGGCCTGGCGAGCGAAGCGGTCGACGCGATGGTGGAGGCCGGCTTGGTCCTGACCGACGCCGTCGAGATCGTCGCCACCGTGCGCGTCGAAAACTCGGCCTCGCGCCGCGTGATCGAAAAGGCGGGCTTTCTGTTCGCGGGCTCCGGCCTGCAGGGCGCGCCCGCGCGCGGCGGCATGGTTCCCTGCGATCGCTTCGGCCTGACCCGCGAGTCCTGGACGGCGCGGCGCGCGGCGCTCAGCGCGCAAGCCGCGTCGGCCAACCGGGAAGGCGCGCATGAAGTTCCTTGACCAGGCGCGCGTGTTCGTGCGCTCGGGCGACGGCGGCGCCGGCTGCGTCTCGTTCCGCCGCGAGAAGTTCATCGAATTCGGCGGCCCGGACGGCGGCGACGGCGGGCGCGGCGGCGACGTCGTCGTCGAATGCGCCGATGGCCTCAACACGCTGATCGACTTTCGCTATCAGCAGCATTTCAAGGCGAAGACCGGCATGCACGGCATGGGCAAGAACCGCGCCGGCGGCCGCGGCGCCGACGTCGTGCTGAAAGTCCCCGTCGGCGCCCAGGTGTTCGACGAGGACGGCGAGACCCTCATCGCCGACCTCAAGACGCCCGGCGAGCGCGTGGTCGTCGCCAAGGGCGGCAACGGCGGCTTCGGCAACGCCCATTTCACCACCTCGACCAACCGAGCGCCGCGCCGCGCCAATCCCGGCCAGCCGGGGATCGAGCGCACGCTCTATCTGCGCCTGAAGCTGATCGCCGACGCCGGCCTCGTCGGCCTGCCCAACGCCGGCAAGTCGACGCTGCTCGCCGCGGTCTCCGCCGCGCGGCCCAAGATCGCCGACTATCCCTTCACCACGCTGCATCCCGGCCTCGGGGTCGTGCGCGTCGACGACCGTAACTTCGTCATCGCCGACATTCCCGGCCTCATCGAGGGCGCTCACGAGGGCCAAGGCCTCGGCGACCGCTTCTTAGGCCATGTCGAGCGCTGCGGCGCGCTGGTGCACCTCGTCGACGCGACCGGCGAGCACGCCGGCAAGGCCTACCGCACCATCCGCCGCGAACTCGCGGCCTACGGCGGCGGCGTGCCGGACAAGGCCGAGATCGTCGCGCTCTCCAAGGTCGACGCAGTCGACGAGGCGACGCTGAAGACGCAAAAGGAGCGGCTGAAACGCGCGATGCGCGCCTACGGCCCGCCGCTCGCCGCCGGCGCCAAGCGCGCCGCGCCGCTGGAGCTCTCGGCGGTCACGGGGCGCGGCGTGAAAGAGGTCTTGCGCGCGGCGCTCGCTGCGATCGACGCGGGGCGGGCGCAAGAGGCGGCCGCAGCGAAACCCGAGCCGGCCTGGACGGCGTGAGCCTCGCAAGGGCGTAGCCGCGCTCGGCGCCGTTTTTCGGCGCGCCGCCGATCACGCCTTCGCGCGGCTGCCGACCGCCCACTGCACGCCGAACTTGTCGGTGAAGTTGCCGTAATGGTCGCCCCAGAACTGCTTGGCGAAGGGGACCGTGACCCGCCCGCCGGCCGAAAGCGCCGCGAACAGCGCCTTCGCCCTGTCGGCGTCGTCGTCCTCGATGAGAAGGGCGCAACCCTTCATCGGTTCGGAGTCCGGGCCGTCCGACGCGTAGAGGCGAAGTCCCGGACCCTCGAAAACGGAATGCAGGACTTTGTCCCGCCACGCGCCGCCCTCGCGCTCCGCCATCGGCGTTCCCTCGTAGCGCCGCAGTTCCCGAATCGCGCCGAGGCCGCAGGCTTCGTAGAATTTCAACGCGGTTTCGCACGCGCCCTTGAAATAGAGATAGGGAGTGAATTGCATGAGCTTGCTCCGAGGGTCTCTCCGATGCGCGACGGGCGTCAAGCCGCCGCCTGGATCAGGGAGGCGAAACGCTTAAGGTCGACATTGCCTCCCGACAAGACGATCCCGACCCGCTTGCCCTTGAGATCGAGCTTTCGGCCGAAGACCGCGGCGGCGCCCAGGCAGCCGGTCGGTTCGACCATGATCTTCATGCGGCCGGCGAAGAACGCCATGGCCTCGACCAACTCGGCGTCGTCGACCGTCAGGATGTCGTCGACGCGGCGTTGCAGCGCGGGAAAGGTGAGCGTCCCGAGATGCTGGGTCTGGGCGCCGTCGGCGATGGTGTCGGGGGCGCCGATGTGAACGATGCGGCCCGAGCGGAAACTGCGCTGCCCGTCGTTTCCGGCCGCCGGTTCGACGCCGACGACCGAGCAATCGGGCAGCATCGCCTTGGCGGCGGTTGCGCAACCCGACAGCAGGCCGCCGCCGCCGAGCGGCGCGATCAACAGGTCGAGCGGGCCGGCGTCCTCGATCAGTTCCCGCGCGGCGGTTCCCTGACCCGCCATCACGTGCGGATGGTCGTAGGGCGGAACAAGAGTCAAGCCGCGCTCTTCAGCCAAGCGGCGGCCGATCGCCTCGCGATCTTCGGCCCAGCGGTCGTAGAGAACCACCTCGGCGCCGTAGCCGCGCGTCGCCGCCAGCTTGATCGCCGGGGCGTCGGTCGGCATCACGATGACCGCCTTGACGCCGAGGAGGCGGGCCGACAGGGCGATCGCCTGGGCGTGATTGCCCGAGGAAAACGCGACGACGCCGTTCGCCCGCTGCGCCGGCGTGAATTGGGATATCGCGTTGAAGGCGCCGCGGAACTTGAACGCCCCCGTGCGCTGGAAGTTCTCGCATTTGAAGAACAGGCGCGCCCCGGTCCGCTCGTCGGCCGTCTTGGAAGTCAGGACGGGCGTGCGGTGGGCGACGCCGGCGAGGCGCTTCTGCGCGCGTTCGATGTCGTCGAACGAGATGGCGAGCGGGGTCATTCTTCAACATCCTTTCGCAGAAAGATAAGTGTGGGATTTTGGCGGCCGGAGAGTGAAATCAGGCCGTTAGGCGCCAAATTCGGTAACCGGGGCAACTCCCAAGCGGTCGGCTATTCGGTAAGGGCGAGCCTGATCTGGCTTGGGCGTGCGGCGAGGGTTTGGAGGATGTTGCGGCCGTGTTTTCTCGCGGTCGAAACGACGGATCTCAGGCGCGCGAAGATTTGAGCGCCCTCGAGGGTTCGAAAGGATCCGGAGATTTTCATTTTGACCTTCATCATCCTGAGATCCTGTTCGGCCAGATTGTTGGTGAAGGGCGCGTCGAAATCGGTGAGGAAGCGCCGCGTTTCGACTTTGAACGTCTTCAGCCTTTCGAGCAGATTGTGGCCGGGCCGCTGCTTGGGGCGCCCACACGCCTTTGAATTTCGCTCCAGCTTGAGCAGTTCGCGGGAAGGCGGGGCCGAGCCGAACCGCGGCCCAATATTGGTCGATGAACGCGTCGAACGACATAAGGCGCCAGGGCGCGGCACTAACCGGTTTTATCGTGAGATTGTCTATAAGGAACTGGGCGTGTTGCGCCTTCGTAGCGGGCGCGGATTGTCACCGGTGAGCGCCTCATGATGAAGCCGGTCGGAAAGCCGGATGCCGCAAATCCGCCTGTCCGGTTTGATGAGCGGCGAAGGGAAACGGCGCGACGCCGCGAGGCCAAGCAACCGCGCCCTTCCTCGACTCTACTGACGGGGCGAGTCAGGCAGCCGGTTTGATTTCGGCAGCGTCTTCGATTCCGTTAGGAAATCGTACACCGCTGACGACTTTGGGCAACTGATTTTGCCCTTGCAAACGCCGCCAGGTCTTGCAAGCGGCCATCACCAGCTTGAACACAATGAGGCAGGCGGTGTCCGGCAAATAGAGCTTCCTGTCGATCAGCGTCTGGTCCCATCGGCGATTAAGCCGACCGCGCGACTCGCCCGGACCGAAACGCAAAGAAGGGGGTTGAGGAACAGCCCGGGATCGTAACCTTCAAAGCCCTCGAGCACCGCAAAATTGGTCACGAGCCGCCCGCTCCGCGACTTGTTCTGGAATGCGGGGTGGGCCAAAAATTCGCTTGCAACGTATCTAATTCTACTGCGTCACGATGACCCGCGATAGGGCGGTTGTGGTCGCATGGCTTGGCAACACGGGCAGCGTATGAGGGTTCGGGCCAGCGCGACGGAGAGCTGTCGTCGGATGGTCGCGATCG
>Ga0181524_10003953_pt1 | contig 14039 bp, 11 predicted proteins | sample PEATcosm2014_Bin_34_FD_119761 | JGI IMG/M metagenome (GOLD analysis project Ga0181524, IMG submission 119761) | Peatland microbial communities from MTU Mesocosm Facility, Houghton, MI, USA - PEATcosm2014_Bin05_60_metaG | ecosystem: Environmental > Terrestrial > Soil > Wetlands > Peat | place...
CTGCCCGCGACTTCCTTGGGCGCGGCCGTGTCGCTGTTCGACATCATGACCGCCTTCAGCGGCATTGCGATGACGAGCAGGCTGAGAGTGTACGTGTCGCCGGGACGGCACTGCGCGGTGAGATCCACCTCGCCCGCCGGGAACCGTATCTCGCCGGCCTTCCTGCCGTCCACATAGACGGCGGCTGTGGAATTGACGTATTCGGCGGATAGCGCAATCCGGCGCCCGGCCCATTCGCCTGGAATGGTGATTTCCCGCTGGTACCAGGCGGCGCTGATCCGGTCGAGCTTCGTGTCCTTCCAGGCCGGATGGACAAAGCAGGTCTGGCAGCATTGCAGCTGCCACTGCTGGAGCCCCGGCCAGAATCCGGGCACCTTGAAGTAACCCCAATCGCCCTCGGGCGCCGGTCCGGCGATATCCCGGGCCGGCTCCCATCGCCACAGGCCGTTAATGCAGATACGCTCGCGCGTCGGCGTGGCCTCGCGATACGCCTGGGCGAGGTCCCAGACCGCCTTCACTCCCTTGGGCAGCTCGACCGAGGACTGGGCCTGGCAAACACCATATGCCGCGATAACGAGCAGGATCGCGGCAGCGGGCCATCGCCTTACCGCGGCTGGGCGCACGCGAGCCTTCATTGTCCGGCCCTCCCATTCAGATGACCCGGCATTTGCCGTTTGACCGCCTTCGGCGAACAGTCAACGCTCGAATATGTGATGGTATACTCGCAGTGTCCGTTGTCAAGTCGTTTCCCGGCGGGCTGCCGGTCTTGAACAGCGTTCCACGGCGCTGAGCGCGGCTGGAAGGGGGCCAAATTGCGCCGCCATTTGCAGGAGTCTACCACGAGGCCCTGACAACCGCAAGACGAGCGACCCCAGCCGACCAGCGTTTTCCCACCGACCATCGCGTCTGATCCCTTGATTCCTTGACCGCGGCAGCCTGAGTCGCCAGAATAGAGCTTTAACGCCTGGCCGTCGCGTGGAGGGCTTGCCCGCCGGCCGTGTGGAGGAATGGAAAAAGGAGGAACGCGATGAGGATCTACATTCACACCGATCTCGAGGGAATCTCCGGCATTGACTCGATGGAGATGATCGAACCGGGCCATCCGCGACGGCGCGAGGCGAACGAATATCTCATGCTGGACGTCAATGCCGCGGTCGCGGGCGCCTTCGAGGGGGGCGCGACTCACGTGACCGTGCTCGACAAGCATACCGGCGGAGGCAACTTCATCGTGGAACTCCTCGACCGCCGGGCGGACAACGATGTGACGGAGAGGAAGAAGTGGTCGGGCAAGATGGACCCCTCGTACGCGGGCACTTTTTTCATCGGCGCGCACGCAATGGCCGGGACGCAGAACGGGTTCCTCGATCACATGAAAATGGATGGGTGGTACAACTTCTGGCTCAACGGGCGGCGGATAGGCGAACTGGGGATGTGGGCGATCGTTGCGGGGAACTTCGGGATCCCCATGCTGATGGTCAGCGGCGACGAGGCCGCGTGCGTCGAGGCGCGGCAGTTCTTCTCTCCGGTCGAGACGGCCACGGTCAAGCGCGGGGTCGGGCGGAACCGAGCGGAACTGGTCCCGCTCGAAGAGGCGCGCGCCCGCATCCGCGACGCCGCTCGGCGCGCGATCTCCCTGGTCGGAAAGGCCCGCCCGCTCATCCCCTCCAAGCCGATGGAAATCCGCCTCGAACTCGATCGCTGCGATTACTGCGATCGGCTCGCGGACAAGCCGGGGAACGAACGCCTCGGTGCGCGCGTGATCCGGAGGGTCACGAGCGATCCGCTGGACATCTTCCCTTGAGTCCGACGGGCCTTCTGCCACAGCCGCCCGCCAGCGAGGAGAAGCATCGTGAAGTTCCGTTACGGCTTGGCCGGTTCGTAGAACCCGCGGCCGAGATAGCGCAGCTTGCCTTGGCGGACCAGTTCCTGCCAGACCGATTCGGGCCACTCGCTTGGCGGGACGATGCCTGCGATGGTGGACTTGGCGCCCTTGGTCAACGGATTGCGGCCCAGCTTCGATTCCTCGTCCAGTACGGTGAGCGAGAACCGTTTGCGAAAGGCCTGTAAAGCTTTGGCGCAAACGTCGCTGCTGGGAGCGCCCGGGATGGCGGCGGCAACCGGAGGGTTTCGAAGCTCCTCGACCAGGCCTGCCAGTCCCGCTACATCGCGCATGCCCACGACCTCGCCCACGCGGTCGGCGGACAACGGGGTTTTCTGAAGCAGACGGTACACCTGCTTCCACTCGCCCGCAGCCCGACGCGGGTCGTCGTAGGCGTGGATGGCGGCTGACAGTCTATCGAGTTCTGCCAGAATCGTCGGGTCAGGGATCATTTCCGTTGCCCGTCATGAAATCTCGGAAGATGTCCATATCTTCCGACGTTTTATGCTGGCCCGGGCTGCGTGTCAAGCGTCCCATAGTCCCAGCCGGTTGAAACCCTGCCCAGACAGACCGCCGGCCAATTGTTTGACACGAGTGACTTCGGCCTTCAAAATATGACATTTGACACTTGACCGTCGCGTGGAGGGGTGACCTTGAGTTACCGCAGCACTTGACGTCTTTCACTCGGGACAGGTAGTATCCGAGCAAGCAGTTTAATGATGGGCGTGAGCCGTCAAGGATTCAGCGGAATCTCGGTCAGCATCAGGTCCGTTCGTTTGCGGCGGCGCGTCTCGTTTTCCTGAATGCACACATAGGAGCGCCCGTGACCCCTCGCGAGGTTGTCCTTGCGGCGATTCGGTTCGAGAACCCTCCATATGTCCCCTGGAACGTCGGCTTTACGGTGAAGCCAGCGGAAATACTCGCACGGCATTTCGGGTCCAAGAACCTTCAGCCCTTTATCAAGAACCACCTGGGCGATCTCAAGTCCCCGACTCGAGACTTTGTCGAGGAGACGCCAGGGATGTTTCGCGACGCTTATGGAGTCCTGTGGGACCGCACGATTGACAGGGATATCGGTACTCCTTGCGAATATCCGTTGCGCGAGCCGATGCTGAAAGGGTACTCCTTTCCCGTCCTTCGTTCAAAGGAGGACAAGTATCGGGAGCTGAAAGCCTCATCGCCCGGCCTCGCCGTGCGGTTCTCTATCGGGTTCAGCCTGTTCGAGCGGGCGTGGACGCTTCGAGGCATGGAGAACCTCCTGATGGACTTTGTAGCGCGACCGCGTTTCGTCCACGAACTGCTCGACGCGATTTGTGAGCACAATCTGCAGATTATCGAATGGGGGTTGCAGTTCGACCCCGACATCGTCCATTTCGGCGACGACTGGGGTCAGCAGCGCGGACTTATCATGGGACCTCGACTCTGGCGGGAGTTTGTCAAGCCGAGACTCAAGCGAATGTACGGCCGCGTGCGCGAGGCGGGGAAGGTCGTCAGCATACACTCCTGCGGAGACGTGGACGAACTGTTTGACGACCTGGCGGAACTGGGGCTCAACCTCTTCAATCCCTTCCAGCCGGAGGTCATGGACATCTATGCCCTCAAGAAGAAGTATCACGGACGGCTGGCTTTCCATGGCGGGTTGAGCATCCAGCGGGTGCTCCCGTTTGGCACGCCGGACGAGGTTAGCGCCGAGACGCGGCGGCTGATTCGCGAGATCGGGCGAGGCGGAGGGTACATCTTCGCTCCGGCCCATGACGTGCCCGGCGACGTTCCTTTGGAGAACATTCTCGCCTTCATGGAAGTCCTTAAAAACCAACCGGGGTTCCGCGAAGTGACATGGCCCTCGTGAGAAGGCTTTGGTAGAGCGTGGTTTTGAGAACGGCGATGTCCGAAAGTCACAATATGCGATATGGAGACGCTCAGACATCCCAACTGGAATGGCTCTCAGGAGAAGAACCGTGGAAAAGCTGGCGGTTGACGGCGGGCCGAAGGCGTATGCAGGGATGCAGGGAAAGGGGGAACCCAAGATCGGCGTGGATGAGTTTCTGGCCATCGCCGAGCGGTTCGGGTTCAGCGCGGAGGCGATAAAGCGCATCCGGGCGGCCGTCTCGAACGCAGACCTCCAGGACGGCGAGGCGAACCTGGCGCGGTACTACTGCCCCAACCCGCAGCGGCCGGCCGGTCCGAAGCTCGAGGCCCTGGCGCGGGAGAAGTTCGGCGTGAAGTACGCCTTGGCGGCGAGCTCGGGCACGGGGGCCCTGCACGCGGCATTCGTGGCGGCAGGCGTGGGGCCGGGCACAGAGGTAGTCGTGCCGGCCATCGGCTTCATGGCGACGGCCTCCAGCGTGTTGCTCGCCGGGGGCGTGCCGGTCTTCTGCGACGTGGACGAGTCGTTGCACATGGACCCCGCGAAGCTCGAGGATTGCTTCACGCCCCTGACGGTGGCCGTGGCGCCGACGCACCACTGGGGCGGGGTGGCCGATATGGATCCGGTCCTGAAGATCGCGCGGAAGCACAATCTGAAGGTGATCGAGGACTGCGCCCAGTCGCCCGGCGCGAAGTACCGCGGCCGGTACGTCGGCTCGATCGGCGACTTGGGCTGTTTCAGCATCTCGGCGTACAAGATCATCGGCGGCGGCGAGGGAGGCCTGGTGACCACGAACGACGAGCGGCTCTACGAGCGGGCATGCCAGCTTGCCGAGTGCGGCGGGCTGTGGCGGAAGGACCGCTTCGCCCCGCCCCGATACGAGGGCGAGCTGTTCTTCGGGACGAACTACCGCATGTCGGACCTGGAAGCCGCCGTAGACGTGGTGCAGCTCGGCAAGCTGGACGGCGTCGTCCGCCGCTACCACGACGTGAAGACGCGGATCGTCCGGCAGCTCAAGCTGTGCCGGCAGGTCGTTCCGCAGAAGGTGAACGACGCGGACGGACAGATCGGCTACCTGCTGCGGTTTTTCCCGCAGACGACGGAGCTAGGCGGGAAGATCGTGGCGGCCTTGAAGGCCGAGGGTGTTTCGTGCAGCATGCGCGGCTCCAAGGGCAACCCCGACTGGCACCACTATTCGTACATGTTCCCGGTGGTGCTGAAGGCCCCGATGGCGGCCGGCGCATCGCCGTTCACCGACCCGCGGTACACGGCGGCCGGCGGAAGGGCCGAGTACCACCGCGGCGACTGCCCGGTGGCTGACGACCTGTACGACCGTTGCGTGTCCGTCGGCCTCAGTCAGTGGTGTTCGCCGGCCGACTGCGACAACATCGCCCAGGCAATCAACAAGGTGCTGGAGGCGTATTGCACGCCTGATCCTGCCGCGGCTAAGTGGCAGTAGCGCCTGGCGCCCTAGTGGAGGCATTCCCATGGAACCGATCCGCTGGAACTACTTCGACGCGCACTGCATCGTCGGGCGGCACTGCAAGCTCCAGGCCGGCGGCCTGCACACGGCCGACGAGCTGCTGGAGGAGATGGACGATTACGACATCGCCGAAGCGCTCGTGGTGGACAGCCTTTCGCGCGAGAACCATCCATACGAGGGCAATCGCCGCGTGCTGGAGGCGACCGCGGGCCGGCCGAGATTGCACCCTGCCTGGGCCGCCCTGCCGCCCGGCACCGACGAGCAGCCCGCGCCGGCGGAACTTCTGGAGCAGATGCGAAAACACCGCGTCGGGGCCTTGTTCCTCTACACGGCGCAGTACCGCATTTCCCTGGCCGACTGGTGCATTGACGCGCTCCTGGAGCCGCTGGAAGCCGCCGGGGCGCCTGTATTCGTTTGCGCCGCCGAGATCGGCCCGGGTTGGGAGAACCAGGACCAGACCGACTGGAATGCGGTCGTGGCCCTGTGCCGCCGCCGGCCGAAGTTGCCGGTCATTGTCAGCGAGTTCCGTATTCGCCGCGGGCAGCGGCAGGCTTACCGCGCCCTGGACGCCTGCCCCAACCTGCGGATAGAGCTGGCCGGCTGGTGGCTGCACCACGGCATCGAGTACATCACCCGGCGATGGGGCGGCGAGCGATTGATCTTCGGCTCCAACTGGCCCCGCTTCGGCCAGAACATGACCCTCGCCCCGCTCGCCTGCGCCGATATCAGCGACGCGGATAAGCGCAAGATCGCCGGCGACAACCTCCGCGGGCTGATCTCCTGGTGCCGGCCGGAGCACCCGGAGTCGCCCCACCGTCCCTCACCCGACGAGTTCGTCGAGTTCGGGCGCACCGGCCGCCGGCCGGCGAACATGGAATTCCACGATTGCCACGGCCACCTCGGCGGACACGCCGCCCATTACCACCTGCCCGACTGCGATCTGGAAGGGATCGTCCACGAGATGGATCGCCTGGGCGAGCGGAAGATCTGCGTCTTCAGCTTCGCGGGCGTCCACGGCGACGAGCAGTACGGCAACGACTACGTGGCCGAGGCGGTGCGGCGGCACCCGGACCGGTTCGTCGGTTTCACCCTGTTGAACCCGCATCGCGGGCGCGACGGGATGCTCCGCGAGCTGGAACGATGTTCGCGCCTCGGCCTGCGGGGAGTAAAGCTGATCCCCTATTATCAGGGCTACCCGGAGGAAGGCCCGTTGATTGACGTGGCCGTGCAGTGGGCGCACGAGCGGAAGCAGATCATTCTTGACCATAGTTGGGGTTCGCCCGCGCAGATGGAGCGGCTGCTGAAGACATATCCGAACGCCTGCTTAATCACCGGCCATTGCACCGTGGCGTACGCGGAATTGATGAAGCGGTTCGCAAACCTGTTCGTCTGTTCGTGCCCGCTGATCGGCCCACGGGCGTGCGAGGAGACGGTGGAGAGAATCGGCGCCGACCGCCTGCTCTTCGGCAGCGATCTCCAGGACCTGCCCATCGCCTGGGGACTGGGCCCGATCCTCTTCTCGCGGCTGCCGGTCGAGTCGAAGAAGCTCATCCTCGGCGGCAATATTCGGAGAATCCTGGAGCAGTACAGCCTGAAGCCGTGAGAGTGGTTGAGTCTGTCCTCTTCGTTCCATTATTCTGAGGGAACTGCCATGACGAAGGCCAAGCCGGAACAGGGCATCGAAATTCTCTCGCAATCGCCCGTGACCGAGAGCGGGTTTCCGCGGGGCGTCAGTCGGCTGGCGTTTCGCAGCAGTATTGACGGTCTGGAGGACTGGGCGCTTCTCTGGCCGCCCGAACGGGGCGGTCATTGGTGCGTCGTCATCCACGGTTATGGCTCGCATGGCGACCAGTTGTTCGTCCGCGAGGACATCCGGCGGGACTGGCTGCCGCGTTTCCGCGATCGGGGCATGGGAATCCTGGCGCCGAACCATCGCAACAACGGCTGGATGGGTCCGCGGGCGGCGGCGGATCTCCACGCCCTGCTCGGGTTCGTCCGCCGCGAGTTCGGCGCGGCGCGGTTCACTTTCATCTCCGGCTCGATGGGCGGAACCTGCAACCTGATCTACGCGGTGCTTCATCCCGAGGATGTGGCGGCCGTCGTGGCCCTATGCCCGGTCACTGACCTGGGCCCCTTCTACAGTTGGCGCGCAGCCAACGTGCCGCCGGCATCCGTCGCAGGCTCCCTGGCGGACATGCGCGCGCAATATGACGGCTCGCCGGCGGAGCGGCCGGAGGTCTTTCGCCGCCATTCATGCCTGAAGAACGCGGCGCGGCTGACGATGCCCGTCTTCCTGGCCCACGGCGACGCAGATACTATCATCCCCGTCGAGGAGTCCCGCGCCCTGGCGGCGTTGTGCCGGAGTCCCCGTTTCCGCTACCATGAGATCCCCGGCGGCCACCACGATTCGCCCCTCGCGGCGGACATCATGGACGAAGCGCTTGCCTGGGTCCTCGGCCCGGCCGGCACGGGAAGTTGAGCGAGGGACAAAGGACGCGAGAAAAACAGATTTCTTTTATCGCCAGACAACCAGGAGACAAGCCTATGCGGATCAAGCAATCGTTCTGTTACCCGTGCTTCAAGCGGAAAGAGCGGAGTCTGGACGAGCTATGCAAGTCGGCTGCGAGAATCGGCTACGCGGGCATCGAACTGTGGTTCCGGGGGCCGGACTTCGATGAGCTTACCGCCGCGGCCAAGGGCGCCGGCCTCGTCATCGCGTCCATGTGCGGCCATGAGACCCTCGCCGACGCCCTCAACAAGCGGTCCAACCACGACCGCATCGAGGGCGAGGTCCGCGAGTCGCTGGAGATAGCCTCGCGGCTGGGCATCCCGGGCCTGATCTGCTTCAGCGGCAACCGCAACGAGGGGCAGGCCGATGCCGATGCCATCGAGGCGTGCGCCGAGGGTCTCCGCCGCGTCGCTCCCTATGCCGAGGCCAAGGGCATCAACCTGAACATCGAACTCCTCAACTCCAAGGTGGACCACGCCGGCTACCAGGCCGACCACACCGCCTGGGGCGCCGCCGTCTGCCGGAAGGTCGGCTCCCCTCGCGTGAAGCTGCTCTATGACATCTACCACATGCAGATCATGGAGGGGGACGTGATCCGCACGATCCGACAGAACATCGCGCACATCGGCCACTTCCACACGGCCGGCAACCCCGACCGCAAGGATTTCGACGACTCGCAGGAATTGAACTACGTGGGCATCTGCCGGGCCATCGCGCGGAGCGGATACGGCCTTTACGTCGCCCACGAGTTCACGCCCCGCGGCGATCCCATCGAGGCCCTGCGAACCGCGTTCGCCGTCTGTAATCAGGAGTAGCGGCGCAGCCGCGGTCGTTTGACTTCCCGGCAGGATTTGGGCTAGAGTCGCGGTATCCTCGTTGCTTTTTCGACCGGAATCCGCGCTCTTCGGCGCATCGGAAAGTGATTTTGTGCGATGGTGAAACGAGTCGGCGTCCTGACAAGCGGCGGCGACTGCCCCGGCCTGAATGCCGTCCTGCGCGCCGTCGTGCGCGCGGGCATCTCCGTCCATCGCCTCGAGTGCGTCGGCATCATGCGCGGTTGGCGCGGACTGATGGACGGCTTGACGATCCCGCTCAATATCGAGGCCGTCAGCGGCATTCTGCCGCGCGGCGGGACGATCCTGCGCACCTCGCGCACCAATCCGTTCCTTACCCCCGAAGGCCCGAAGCAGATCATGGCCAGCGTCCAGCGATTCAACCTCGACGGCGTGGTCGTCATCGGCGGCGTGGACACGCTGACCGTCGCGCACCGGCTCTGCAAGGAATACGGCTTCCGCGTGATCGGCATCCCCGCGACGATTGACAACGACATCGAAGGGACAGAGGCCGCCTTCGGATTCGACTCGACCGTCAACATCGCCACCGAGGCGATTGACCGCGTCCACACGACCGCCGAATCGCACGACCGCGTGATGATCATCGAGGTCATGGGCCGGCTCTCCGGCTGGATCGCCGTCTTCGCCGGCCTCGCCGGCGGCGCGGACATGATCCTGATACCGGAGCGGCCGTTTATGCTGCAGGAGATCTCCGACGCCATCATCCGCCGGCACGACCGGGGCAAGGACTTCAGCATCGTCGTCGTCGCCGAGGGGGCGCGGATCAAGGACCGGCCGGAGAACGACGGCGTCTACGTCACCGCCGAGAGCCCGCCGGATGAGTTCGGCCAGTACCGGCTCGGCGGCGTCGGCTCGGTCATCGGCAAGGAGATCGAGAAACGCACCGGCTACGAGACGCGCGTGACGGTGCTCGGCCACATCCAGCGCGGCGGCACGCCCACCGCCTTCGACCGTGTCCTCGCCGGACGGTTCGGCGTCGCGGCGATGGATCTCGCCGTCAAGGAGCAGTTCGACAGGATGGTCGCCCTGCAGGCCAACCACATCATCGGCTTGCCCCTCGAACTCGCCGCCGGCAAGCGGCGCACCGTCCCCGACGAAATCTACGACGCCGCGAAGGTTTTCTTCGGCTGAACGGGCGCACGCCCGGAAGGCCGTCCGCCAGGAGCGGACATTCGCGTATTGTCACATCAATGCTCACCGGAAATGCGGGAACATGGTCGTAAACCGTCAGGAACTGGATAAAGAAGGCCGGAAGGGAAAATGAAAACGACCACGATCACGACGCACACGCGGTTTCAGGTCGGGGCGGTGGACCCGAGGATTTTCGGCGGGTTCCTTGAGCACATGGGGCGCGCGGTTTATGAGGGGGTCTATGATCCCAATTGTTCCCATGCCGACGAGGAAGGTTTCCGGCGAGACGTGATGGAGGCGCTGAGGCGCTTGCGGATGACGGCCATGCGATATCCGGGCGGGAATTTCGCCTCCGGTTACCACTGGATGGACGGCGTCGGACCGCGGGACAAGCGCCCCACTGTCCGTGAACTGGCTTGGCAGAGCATCGAGTCCAACCGCTTCGGAACGGACGAGTATATCCGCCTCTGCCGGAAGATGGATTGGACGCCGATGCTGACCGTCAACCTGGGCGCCGGCACACCCGAGGAAGCCAGGAACTGGGTGGAATACTGCAACTGCCCCACGGGGACAAGATACGCCGACCTGCGCAGCGCGAACGGAGCCGCCCGACCGTATGGGGTGAAGCTATGGTGTCTGGGCAACGAGATGGACGGGCCCTGGCAACTGGGGCACGTGCCCGCCGGCGAGTACGCCATCCGGGCGCAACAGGCGGCCAAGATGATGAAGGACACGGACCGGACGATTGAAGTGGTGGCCTGCGGCTCGTGCTCGGTGACGATGCCGACCTACATGGACTGGGACCGGCGGGTGCTGGAGTTCCTGGGAGATGCGGCGGATTACATCAGCCTTCACCGATACGTCGGCAACCTCAACGGCGACACACCCGACTACCTGGCGGTGACCAACGGGATTGACCGGCAGATCGAGGAGATGGATGCGGCATGCCGTTTCGTCCAGGCCAAAGGTCGCAGCAAGAAACGGCCCTATCTCTCTTTCGATGAGTGGAATGTATGGTACAAGGCGCACGGGGTGGCCGGAGAGGGAAAATTCCCGCACCTGATTGAGGAGGTGTACAACCTGGAAGATGCACTGGTGGTCGCCGGCTTCCTGCACAGTTTCATCCGCCACGCCGATGTCGTCAAGATTGCGAACATCGCGCAGATCGTCAACGTGATTGCGCCGGTGCTCACGCGCGGGGATCAGATGCTCGTGCAATCCATCTTCTACCCGTTCGAGATGTTCTCCAAGCGGAAGGACGGCGCTTCGCTGCGCACCGTTCTGGACGGTCCCGCTTATGAGGGAGCGGTGAACGGGCGCGTTTACTACGCGGACTCCAGCGCGATACTCGGCAGCGGCGGGGAACTCCACCTGTTTGTCACCAATCGCAGCATGGACGAGACAATGGAGGTGCGCCTGGACGTGGCCGACCGCGCGATCCGCGCTCTCGTGAATGCCGAGTTGCTCACGGGGCCGGACGCCAAAGCTGCGAATTCCTACGAGAAGGACGACGTCGTGCGGGCGCAGCCGTATGACGAGGTGATCGTCAAGAACGGCCAGGTCCTTTTCAAGCTTCCGCCGCTTTCATTCCTTGCCGCGACGCTGTTGCCGGGGTAAGCAAGCGGCGATGTGGTTTAAGTCGGCATAGTTCGCAGGCCATGCGACGGCGGAAGATGAATGCTGCCATTGCCCGAGGCTAGAGCCGTCATTCTACCGTCAGGGCCTTCAACTCCGGCCAGAGTTTATCGCCCGCCCGCTTCTTCCTTCTCGCGCTTGTGCTGCGCGATGACCGCTTCGGCGGCGCGCGCCGGGACAACGTCGTAGTGGCTGAACTCCATCGTGTAACCGCCCGTGCCGCCGGTCATGGAGCGCAACTCGGTGGCATAGTTCATCACCTCGGACATCGGGACGAGGGCGCGGATGATCTGCAAGTTCCCTTCGGTATCCATGCCGATGATGCGCCCTCGGCGGCTGTTCAGGTCTCCGGTGATGTCGCCCATGTTCTGGCTCGGCACGGTGATCTCGACGGTGACGATCGGTTCGAGCAGCACCGGCCTGCCGTTCAAGAACGCCTGCTGGAAGCACATCGAGGCGGCGAGCTTGAAGGCGGCTTCCGAGGAATCCACGTCGTGGTATTTGCCGAAATGGAGGATGACGCGCACGTCCTCGACCGGGTAGCCGGCCAGCACGCCCCTGGCGAGAGTCTCGCGCACGCCCTTCTCGACGGCGGGAATGTACTGGTTCGGGATCGAGCCGCCTACGATGGCGTCCACGAACTCGAAGCCGGCGCCGCGCTCGCGCGGCTCCATTTTGAACCAGACCTCGCCGAACTGGCCGCGGCCGCCGGTCTGCTTCTTGTGGCGGTAATTGGCCTCCGACGGGACCGTGACGGTTTCCTTGTACGGGATGCGCGGCGGCTTGGTGTTGACGCCGACGCCAAACCGGCCGCTGAGCCGGTGGAGCAGCACGTCGAGGTGAAGCTGGCTCATGCCGGTGATGAGGAGTTCGCCGGTGCGCTGGTCGCGCTGGATGCGGAAGGTGGGATCCTCGTCGGCGAGTTTCTGGACGGCGCCGGAGATTTTCTGCTCGTCGCCGCGCGCCTTCGGCTCGACCGCCAGCGAGACCATCGGGGTTGGGAATGTAATCTTCGGCAGCTCGACGGACGTGTGCGGCGCGCAAAGCGTGTCGGAAATCTGGATATTCTCGATCTTGGCGACGGCGAGGAGGTCGCCCGGGATGCCTTGCGTGACCGGCCGGGTCTCGCGGCCGAACAGCCGGAAGATCTGCGCCACGCGCTCGCTATTGCCCGTGCGCGCGATGATGATGTGGCTGTCGGGCAGGAAGGCGCCCTGGAGAATCCTGAAGTAGGCCAGCTTGCCGACGAACGGATCGGTGACGGTCTTGAAGACCTGCGCGACGAGCGGCGCAGCCGGGTCCGGGCGCAGCCTGATCTCCTCGTTCTTCTTCGTGTCCTTCGCGACGGTCTCGCCCTTCTCCATCGGAGACGGCAGGTACGATGCGATGAAGTCCATCAGTTCCTCGACGCCCAGGCCGCTCTTTCCCGCGACGTGGAGGATCGGGACCAGCGTGCCCTGCAGGACGGCTTTGCGGAGCGCGCCGACCAGTTCTTCCGGGGAGAGTTTCTCGTCGTTCAGGAAGCGCTCCATCAGCTTCTCGTCGGCCTCGACGATCTTGTCCATCAGCGCGCCGGCGGCCGCAGCCACGTCGCCCAGGGCGCCTTCGGGCGCCTGCGCGGGCGGTTGCAGCACGTTCACGACGCCCTTGAAAGCCGGGCCGACGCCGATGGGCAGGTTGTACGGCACGCACTCGGCGCCGAGCGCTTCCTTGATCCGCTCCACGAGTCCGGCGTAGTCCACGATGTTGTCGCCGTCCATCTTGCTGATCACGACGAGGCGGGCGAGGCGGCGCTCCTTCGACGCGGCGTTCATCCGGCGGGTGTTGAGTTCGATGCCGTGCGTGGCGGAGACGTGCAGGAGCGCGATGTCCGCGGCGTGCAGTCCGCAGAGCGCCGCGCCGACGAAGTCCGTGTAGCCGGGCGTGTCAACGAGGTTGATCTCGACGCCCTTCCAGCGGCAGTAGGCCAGCGCCATAAAGACGCTGCTCTGGCGCTCCTTCTCTTCGTCCTCGAAGTCGAAGATCGAGTTCTTCTCAGCCACGCTGCCGGCGCGGGTGACTTCGCCGGCCTTGAAAAGCATCTGGTCGAGGAGCGTGGTTTTGCCGCTTCCGCCATGGCCGACGGCGACGACGTTCCGGATGTCCTTGCTGGCGCGTTCTGCCATCTCAGTGGCCCACTTTCCGGTTTGTCATGGGGATTCGCGGCGCGGGAAGCGGGGCGCTTCCACAGGAGGCGTCCCCAATCGCAACGGGTGCAGGAGGTTCAGCGCTTGGAGAACTGGAAGCTGCGGCGTGCCGCTCTGCGCCCGTATTTCTTCCGTTCCTTCATGCGGCTGTCGCGCGTGAGCAGGCCGCTTTCGCGCAGGGCCGCATCCGTGTCGGAGCTGATGCGCCGCAGCGCCCGCGCCACGCCAAGCATGATCGCCTCAGCCTGGCCGCTCAACCCGCCGCCGAAAACGTCGGCGACGACGTCGAACTTGCCGAGCGTCTTCGTGATCTTCAGCGGCGCCAGGACGGAAGCGCGATGGCGCTCGATCGGGAAGAACTGCTCGATCTCGCGCGAGTTGATCTTGACCACGCCGGTGCCGCGATGCAGCCACACGCGGGCCACCGAGCTCTTCCGCCGGCCCGTCGCCAATACGGTCGCTTCTTCAACCATGACTTCTCCTAGCGTGCCCGTC
>Ga0181524_10003955_pt1 | contig 14035 bp, 14 predicted proteins | sample PEATcosm2014_Bin_34_FD_119761 | JGI IMG/M metagenome (GOLD analysis project Ga0181524, IMG submission 119761) | Peatland microbial communities from MTU Mesocosm Facility, Houghton, MI, USA - PEATcosm2014_Bin05_60_metaG | ecosystem: Environmental > Terrestrial > Soil > Wetlands > Peat | place...
GATGTGGGTTGCGCTGCTCGGTCACTAGACCGATGCTCACAAGATAGCGCAGCAGCGGCTCGATCTCCGCTCGCGCTGGAGGCCCTCCGCTCCACACACTTTTCAACAGCTCCAACTCGATCGGTTCATTGGCCACGGCGATGATCCAAAGCAGGCGGCGGGCGTCGGGGCTGGCGTCGCGGATAAGTTGGTCGAGCGACGCGGCGAGGGCATCGTTGAGGTAGGCGAGTTCCTTCGCGTCATCGCGAGTCGTGGCAAAGAGCGCCGGGAGCTGGGCGAAGTCCTTGGTCTTCTCCAGCGTATCGAGGGCTTGGAGGAGCTGGGGCCGCAGTTTCTTGTCCGCCGCCAGCCGGGCGAGTCGGTCCATGAGCAGCGGGTGAAAGCGGCTGGCACTTAGCAGGCGCTGGGCGAGCAGCTTCTCCTTGCTGTCGGCGCCAAACACCATTTTGCTCAGGGCCGGCTGGGCCTTTAGATACAGGGCCGCTTCCGCCGGGGGTAGCGGGCCGAGCAGCACCGCGGCGTGGCTGACACCGTCCGCAAGCGCCGCCAGTGGCCGGCGGGAGGTGATGAGGACCCGCGAGGGCGAGCCGGCGAGTTCCTTGGCCAGCGATGAGAGGCAGCAGTCCCACACCGGGTCCTGACAGGCCCAAACCGGTTGCCCGGCGGCGGTCGGGGGCTCGGCCAGCGGCTTGAGGTTCGTCTCGAAGTTGTCCAGCACGAGCAGGATGGGTTCGTCCTTCAGCGCGCGGACGAGGTTGCGCGTGAGCCGCTCCAACCGCTCGGAACTGGTGAAATCGGGAGCGGCGTCGCGGTAGATAGCATCAGCGGGATTTGCCCTCACGTGGTCGTGGTAGAGCTTCAACTCGCCCATGAGCTTCAGGTGGATGTCACGGAGCGTGGCGCTGAAACCGAGGGCGTTGGGCTTGGCCTGATAGAGGAGCACCCACTCGAAGCGCGACTCCCACAACGCGAGGGCCTCGGCCACGAGGGCGGTCTTGCCCATGCCGCCCAGCCCGGTGATGACGGCGACGGGCTTCACCTCCGCGCCGGTGGTGGAGCCGATGAACTCCGCGCCCAGCCCCGTCAGTTCCCAGGTGCGCCCGACGAAGTGCTCGTGCGCCGCCGTGGTCAACTCGACGATGTGGTGCAAGCGGGGATTGCGCAGATTGAGGTCCGGGCTGCGGCCCTTCGCCAGCGTGAGGCCGGGCTGTTCCGCGCCGTAGAGCACCGGCGTGGCGTGATCGCACACGGCGAACCGGGCGCGGTCGTGCTTCTTTCCCTCCAGCAGGGACCGCCGGGCCTGCGTGAGGGCGGCGGAGGCGTCCTTCGGCTGGGGGTGGGCGAGCAGCGCGCGGTAGAACTCGACGGCCAGTTCGCGGGCGTAGTCATCGCCGACGGAGTAGCGCATGGCCACGACCGAAGGCACGCCGCCTTGCAGGAGGGCGTGGGCGGTGCCGGTGAAGCCGGGCTGCGCTTTGAGGTCGAGCTTCTTCGTGTCGGCATCCTTCGTGCCCGGCTCCTTGCCCTGAGCGATGGCAAGGAAATCCGTCCAGTCTTTCACCCGCAGGATGTCGCCGGAATGGCAGGCGCTGAGGAACACGAGCCGCGGCAGAAAGCCGCCGGCGTGTGTGAAGAGGTGGAGCAACTGGCCGCCGGAGAGGTGGTCGCTGGCGCCGCCGGGTTTGGCGAGTTCCAGCAGGTTCAGGTGTCCATGCCCGCTCCAGTGGACGACGTGGTAGCCGTTGTTTTCCCTAATCTGCGCCTCCAACCGCTCGCGCGTGACGCCGTGCGTGAGGAAGTGCGCGACGACGCGGTGGTGCGGGTAGATTTCTTTCTCAAAGAGCCGCAGCAGTTCGCGCCGCTCCTGCCGCGCGCCCAGCGGACGCGAACCCCGCGCCTCGGCGAAGACGAAGAGCACCCGCAGGCACTCGTCCGGCGCCAGTTCCACGGGCTGGGAGACGGGGGCCTGCATGTCGTGGACGACACGGACGAGGAGGTTGCGCTCGCCCAGGGTGGGCTGGCCGGGGCTGGGGCGCGCGATTTCCCACGGCACACGGGCCAGGGCCGCCGCAAGGTAGTTTTCCTCCTCCGAGGCTCCCGGCAATTGAATGCGCAGTGTACGCTGGGACTCTGACCGCCAGAGCTTCTCAAAGATCTCCTGCCCGAGCACCTCCTCGGCGATGCAGACGCCGATCTCGGCGACGCTGGCTGCCTCACGGCCCGCCTCGACGTAGTGGCGCAGGAAATTCCGCAGGTCGAACAGCCCTTGCTGATGGGAAACGGCGATCTTCTTGAAATCCGTCTGCCGGAAGGCGAGTTGCGAGCCATGCGCGTCGAGCAGGCGCAACTCGGCCGTGCGGCTCGGGTAATCGGCAGTGATGATTAGGTCGAAGTGGGTAGGCATAGCGAATGTTGGGACTCTTCATCCACAAGGCCAGCTTGAGACCAGCTTGACTGCGACGCCTATTGGGATAGCAATGAGAATCTGGACGCGCTCGGGAAACAACGGGCCCCAGAGAATCTTGTTCGGGTTTAGGTCTTCCGACTTCACGGCACTTGGTCTTGCTCCAACAAATTCCTGCGGTATGGTTTATAGGGTTCCAGCAGGGAGTGCACGAAGAATTTTGCTTCACCGTAACCGGCCAGACACGGCAGGCGTAGGATGCCCGCCCGCTTTCTCTCACTTGGCCGCCGCGATAAACGCCCTGAGGTTCTCCGTGCTCACACCCGGCGGCATTCCGCCGGCACAGGAGAGGATGAGTTTCGATTTGTCAGCCGTCTCCGCCAAAAGCTTGCTGACCGCCGCGGCGACGTCGGTCAGCGAGCCTTTGGCCAGCACGTCGCGGGGCGGGATGTTGCCGAGGATGGTGAGCCGATGGGCGGACATCTCCCGCAACTCCGCGAGCGTATTGAAAATGCCGGGGTTGTAGAGGTTTATTCCGATCTCGGGGTAGCAGCCGATGGATTTAGCGCACTCGGCGTCGTTGTGGAAGAATTTCACCGCCACGTCAGCGGAATAGAGTTCCTTGAAATAGGGCAGACCGAACTCCTTGAAGTCCTTTTCGCCGATAAAGCCAACGATGTCGTCCAGCAGAAACATGCCGTTGATGGAGGGCAAGGTCTGGCGCTGGAGATCGTGCCATTTCTTGAGGAACCGCGTGATGATGCGGAGGAGTTTGTGCGCTTTGTCCGGGTCGGTCTTGAGGGCCATCAGAAACTCCGTGGTGCCCATGAGGAAGGTGGCGACGTTCAACGGACCGCGCGAGACGGAGAACCGGATCTTGTGGCCCATGTCTTCCAGGCGCGGGCGCACACTCTTGAGCCGGTTTAACATGAACGGCAGCAGACCGTCGGTGGCCGGGTCCGGTTCGGCCAAATCGTCTATTTGCGCCACATCGCGGATCGTCTTGTCGGCGAACGGAAACTCGTTCTGGTGAAACACGCACTTGGCGCCGAACGCGGACGGCTCGGTGCACATGCCGAATTCCGACCAGAACCCGGGCAGGAATGTGACCTCGGGAAATGTCTCGATGGCCTTGCGATTGGCCTCGAACCACAGGGCTTCGTTGGTGAAGTAATCGAGAATGTCGATGCCAAACCAGTTCGGCAGCCACGGACAATCAATGATGAATCCGATGGGCGGGCGCGGGAGGGTCTGGCCCTCGATGACCGCGCGCAATTCGTTCCATTGACGTTCGGTCATGAGGCCATCGGGGACGCGCTCCGACGCTTCCCACCGCTCTGTTGGCCGGGCGAAGCCGGGCTAAAACCGCTTGGTCAGGGTCAGCGTGAAGGTGTGGCCCTGGAACCGGCTCTCCGCCATAAACTCGTAGGCGTAGCGCAAGGACACCCCGAAAGTGGCCGAGGGGAAGAACGCGCTGATTTCCGGACCGATGCCGGCTACCCGGTCGCGTGTAGGCGATGCCCCACTGCCGCTGTCTTCCGTCACCTTCTGCTGGTAATAGCCGATCGCCCCAACATCTACGGTTTTCAAGACCCCATAGCTTAGGCCGCCTTCGACCGTATAGGCATCACCAGGGGTGATGTCGGTGTCTCGTTTCTCCTGGTTGAACTCGTAGCGGTTGAGCACCGAGAGCGCCCATCGTTTCGCCTGATCCGGATACCACGTCGCCCCGGCGGTGAGCATCTCATCCCAATAACCCAGGCCGGCCCTCGTGGTGAGCTGGCTGGATGAATCGCCCGTCGGCGCCCAGACACCCGCACCCAGCGAGAAGTCAAACTGCTGAATGTGCTTGGACCAGGTCCCTTCAAAGAAAAGGTCGCCTATGCCGAAGGTGTGGTCGTTGAAAGGCCCGCCGGGCGTGTTGACTTTCAGGTCCGTGTACTGCAACGGCAGCAAGGCATCCACCCCGATATTGCCGCCCAACACTTGCAGGTCCGTAATCCAGATAACACGGGGAAGATTGGCGTAGAGGAACAGCTTCGCATTAGCGCCGTTCACTTTATTGCCGTTGGCGTCGTTCAACTGATCGGAATAGTAGAAGTAGTTGTAGTCGCGAACATAGACGCCCGGAGGCGGCAGCGTCGCGGCCTTGAGTCCTTCCGCACCGGGCGCGTAGTGATCGGTGGGTTGGGCCTGGACGATGGCGGGCGCCGCCAGCAGGCCCGCGAGAATGAATCCTGTAATGATTTGCTTGGTCTTATTCGGTTTCATAATGAGTTTGATTTGTTGGTTATTGCTAAAAGGATTTGGTTACACATCCTGCATTTTGCCAGTCTGATAAGTTTCATAGGCGCTCAGGTCGAGCAAGCCGTGGCCGGATAGATTGAACAGTATCACGCGCTTGCGACCGGCCTCGCGCGCCTTGAGAGCCTCCACCACCACCGCCGCGATGGCGTGGGCTGATTCCGGCGCGGGCACGATGCCTTCCGTCTGCGCAAAGAGCGTCGCCTGCTCGAACACTTTGGTCTGGTGGTAAGCCTCGGCTTCGATCAGGCCCAGCTTGAGCGCGTGGCTCACCATCGGGGACATGCCGTGGTAGCGCAGCCCGCCCGCGTGAATGGATGGCGGCATGAACTTGTGGCCGAGGGTGTACATCATCAGCAACGGCGTGGTTTCGGCGGTGTCGCCGAAGTCGTAACGCAGCTCGCCTTTGGTCAGCGACGGGCAGGCCGAAGGCTCCACGCCGACAATCCGGTATTTCTTCTTCTGGGTGATTTTCTTGCCAATGAAAGGGAACGTCAACCCGGCGAAATTACTGCCGCCCCCGCAGCAAGCGAAAATCGCGTCCGGCTCCTCGCCGGCCATTTCCATTTGCTTCATGGCTTCCTGGCCAATCACGGTCTGGTGGAGACAAACGTGGTTGAGCACGCTGCCCAACGAGTATTTCGTGTTGGGATGTTTGACCGTGTCCTCGATGGCCTCGCTGATGGCGATGCCGAGGCTGCCGGGACAATGCGGGTCTTCCGCGAGGAGCTTGCGTCCATATTCCGTCTGGTCGCTGGGGCTGGGATGGACCGTCGCGCCCCAGGTATGCATGAGCATCCGGCGATAGGGCTTCTGTTGGTAACTGACCTTAACCATATAGACATTGCATTCCAGGCCGAACAGCTTGCACGCCAGCGCCAGCGCCGCGCCCCACTGGCCCGCGCCGGTCTCGGTCGCCAGCCGTTTGGTGCCGGCCACCTTGTTAAAATAGGCCTGCGCGACGGAGGTATTCGGTTTGTGGCTGCCGGCGGGGCTGACGCCCTCATACTTGTAATAAATATGGGCGGGCGTCTGCAGGGCCTTCTCGAAGCGCACCGCGCGCAGCAACGGCGTCGGCCGCCACAGCGCGTAAATGTCGCGCACCGGCTCGGGGACTTCGACCCAGCGCTCCGGGCTCATCTCCTGTTGCACGAGGTTCTCCGGGAAAATGGCCAGCAAGGCTTCCGGTGGAATGGGTTGCTTGGTGCCGGGATGCAGCGGCGGCGGCAGAGGCACCGGGAGATCAGTCAGCAGGTTGTACCAACTCTTGGGTATGTCGGCTTGTGTCAGATCAAAACGTGTTTGCATGGGCAATCAGATTCAATTTTTAGACCGCGAACCTGGTGAAACTAGCGGTTGCCTTGACCCGAGTCACGAACAATTTTTGCAGATTGTGGCGAATATCCTGGCCGCCATGCCTCGCCGATTTATCGCTTCTCCGGGGCCTTTTTGCGTCGGTCGCACTCACCCGTGCAGCGCCTCCGCGTTCCAACGCCCTCTGGCAGAACCATGCTTCCCGCCGGCGGCTGGGTTCCTGGCGACTGGGGTGAACACCCTATGGCAACCTGGCGGAACGCAGGTATATTGAGGTGGCATGAGTGTGCTTCTGCGGAATGCTAGAATTGGCCTTTACTACGCGGGCCCCAAACACTGGGTCGGCAGCCCCGACGCCGCGGCTGATTTGGGAACCATCGAGCGCGCCGCCGAACTGAGCCGCGACGAGAACTTCGAGCAGATGGAGATTGTCGTAGATTGCGAAGACCCCGTTTGTGAACTCGTGCTTCCCCTCAGGACCAAAAAGGAACCCGGCAACGAACCGGCGCTCACTCACGGTTAGCGCGCGGGCGAATGGCCAAGTCAGAGCCTGCTGGCGACGCGGCGGAAGTGGTAGCCGATGATGGCCAGCTCGATGGCGCAGCGGAGCTGGCCTGGCCGGCGCAGCAGCGTGCTCCAGAAGAACCGCCAGTAATTGTGGCGACCACGGTCCCGGATGCCCAGCAGCCAGAACGATTTCAGGAAAGCCTGAACATCCGAGGGCGAAACCCGCAGTCGCGGGCCGCTCGGCCGGTGATGTTTCAGAAAGGTGCGGATTCGCTGATAATACACCTTCGGCTCGTAGAGCTTCTTCATCAGGTCGCGATAACCGGACTGCAGGAATTCCCGGTTCAGCTTGGGTTTGAAGTTGAGCACGGCCTCGGTGTTATTGCCGGTGCTGTCGCCCTCCAGGCGGCCTTCCTTCTTGAGCCGATGATAGAGTTTGGTCTGCGGCAACGCGCTCAGCAGCCCCACCATGGCGGTGACGACGCCCGAGCGCTGGATGAAGTCGAACTGCTGCTTGAAGATATCCTGCCGGTCGCTGTCGAACCCGACAATGAACCCGCCCATCACTTCCAGGCCCGCGCGCTGGAGGGTCTTGACCGTCTCGACCAGGTCGCGGCCTTTGTTCTGCACCTTGTGGCATTCCTGGAGGCTTTCGGCCGACGGCGTTTCGAGGCCAACGAAGACCTTCTTGAATCCGGCCTTCACCATCAGTTCGCATAGCTCCGCATCGTCGGCCAGGTTCACCGAGGCCTCGGTGAAGAAGCCCATGCCGGGCCGGACCCGTTCACGCCAGGCGATCAACTCGCGGAGCAGGGCCTTGGTCCGCTTCTTGTCGCCAATGAAATTGTCGTCCACGATAAACACCATGTCCTTCCAACCCTGCAGCCTGAGGGCCTCGAGTTCCCCGATCAGTTGGGCCGGGGTCTTGGTGCGGGGGACGCGCCCGTTCATGATGATGATGTCGCAAAACTCGCAATCGTATGGGCAGCCGCGCGAGAACTGGACGGTCATGCTAACGTAATCCCTGAAATTGACCAGGTCCCAGCGTGGCGCCGGCACCCGCGTGATGTCTGGCCGGTCGGCGGGGCGGTATTGGGGCTGGAGGGTCCCCGCGCGCATGTCGGCCACCAGTTGCGGCAGGATGTCCTCGGCTTCGCCCAGCACAAAATGTTGAATCGCGGGAAAGGCCTCATGGCCGGTCGTGAAGAGGGGACCGCCGGCGACAACCGGTTTCTTGAACGCAGCGCAGCGGGCGACGATTTCATGAACGGATTGCTTGTGGATGATCATGGCGCTGAGCATGACGTAATCAGCCCAGCGCAGGTCGCTGTCTTTGAGGCGCTCGACGTTCAGATCGACCAGCTTGAGCTGCCACTCGGCCGGCAGCATGGCGGCGATGGTGAGCAGACCGAGCGGGGGGAAAGCGGAGCGCTTGGAGACGAAGCGCAAGACGTGCTTGAAGCTCCAGAACGTGTCCGGGTTGTGCGGATAGACCAACAGTATCCTCATGAGTGTTTACGGTTCGCGAATGAACCAAGACACCATAGCACCTCATTGCCTTGGCTTCACCAGATTTCTTTCTATCACCCACTCACTTCGCCCGCAAGCGGACGAGCACCACCCCGTGGCGCGGCACGGAAGCCTTGAATTCGCCCTCGAATTCCCCCAAATCCTGTTGCCGCCACAAGTCGCGCACGATCCGCTTGCCTTTGAGGCCAAGGTCGGCCCATTGGGCGGTCACGGTGGCTGCGTCTTCACCGCGATTGAACAGGCCGACCGCTTTCGTCCCGTCTTCCATATCTCTGGCCCAGACCTCCAGATCGTTCTCGATGGCCACGCGGCGGCCCGGTTTGCCGAGCGGGTCCTGGTCCACCTCGATGACCTCGTCATTGCTCAGCAGGCTCAGGGTGAAGTCGTCCAGGCGGGTGATGTCGCCGCTAAAAATCAGCGGGGCGGCCAGCAGGCACCAGAGGGAGACGTGCGTGTATTGCTCGTTCGGCGTGAGCGGCGTCAGCGCGGTCTGGCCTTTCCAGTTGCTCAGGTGACCGAGCAACAGGTAGTCGGGATCGTTCCACCCGCCCGGGCCGCCATACTTGTGCAGTTCCTTGCCGGCATAGACATCAAAGCCGTCGCGGAACAGCGCGCCGGGAATGCCATAGAAGGAGCCGCCCAGGTCGCCCGCCGTGCGCCAACTGTGCCCGCCGACTTCTTTGCCCCATTCCCAAACGTTGCCCATGCCGTATTGGCACAGGTTCAGCACCAGGTCCCGGTCCTGCCGGCGCAGGATACCGCCCATGAGACGATACGGCTTTTGCAGGTCAGCGCGATTCGGGTTCTTCGCAACCCCGCCATACGAACACCAATCATATTTCAGGAAGTCAAAACCCCACTCGGCAAAGCGCTGCGCGTCCAGTTCCTCGTGTTGATACGCGCCGACGTGGCCGGCGCACGTTAGCGGCCCCGGTGAAGTGTAGATGCCCGCCTTGAGGCCCTTGGAGTGGATGTAGGCGGTGAGGGCCTTCATGTCCGGGAACCGCTGGTTGGCGTTGACCATGCCCCACATGTCGCGCGGCTCGCCGCCGAGGCTCGGGTCGGTGGCGCCCGGTTTCACCGCCCAGCAATCATCAATGTTCACGTATTGGTAGCCGTGATTGATCAGGCCGCTGCTGACCATCGCGTCGGCGGCGGCGCGTATGATCTTGTCCGTCACGCGACTCTCCCACACATACCAACTGTTCCAGCCCATGTGCGGCGTCAAGGCCAGCGTCTCCCCGCACACAATCTTGAACTCGCGCGCCACCTCATCCATCAGGTTCGCGGCCCGAAACGTCACCACGTATTCGCCCGGCTCCTCGATCCGGCCCTGGATTTGGCCGGTCTGGGCATCCACGGTTAACCCTTTCGGCAGATGATCCACCGCAAACTTCATCGGGCGATCCCCCGTCGCCGGAATCGTGAACAGGAACGGATGCCCCGGATGGACGCCGAAGATGCGCGCCCCGTTGATCCGCGGCGCGCGGGGTGGCTTGGGCGTGAGGATGACGGCCTCTTCGTGCGGCGCGCCGACAATGGCCGGACGCTCGCCCGTCACGAGCAACTTGGCGTCGGCCCAATCGGCGTGGGCGAACGAGATGTCCTCCGGCGTGTCCGCGATCAACAGCAGCATCTTGATGCCCTTAACGTTCACCTCGACCTTCTTAGCGGGCTGGCCGAGTTTCATCGGGCCGCTTTTGAACAGGGTCTTGCCGTCGCCAATGACCCTGAACGAGATGCGCGCGTGGTCGCTGCCGGCGGCATCGTCCACGCCAACGAACGCCGAGAACTCCTCCGAGCCGCCCTTGAGCAACAGCCGCACCAGGCTGGCGGCGTGGGTGCCCAGCCCGCGCTCGAACTGCTTCCCGCCAATGGACAGCGGCTTGCCGGTGACCGCCTTGTCGGCCTGCGGTTGGCCCCAGCCTTGCGTGATCGGGGAGAGGTCCAGCGAGGAAATCCAGACCGTTTCGGGTTCGGCAGCCAACGCGCAAGTGGTGAGCACAGCGAGCGCCAGCGTAGGGCAAAGGGTGAACAAGTTTAGCTTCATGGCTGCGCATATTCCCCGATGGAGAAGCTGAGTTCCAGCGAAAAGTTAAGGTGGTGCATTCGCCGGTTGCCCCCACTGGGCCGGCCGCCATGATTCACACTTTCGCTTGCCTTTGCGTCAACTCGGCGTAACATTCACCCAAGATGAAAGCACCCGCCGACACTATTGAGATTCCGACCAAAGTCCTGGAATCCGTGGACACTCTGGATGAATTGGAAGATTGGCTGATGGCGAAGAATCCCCGCCTCATGCGTGAATTGCGGCAAGCGCGCCAGGACGACCTCGCCGGCAAATTCAAGCCTTGGAAGCCCCGCCATCTGTCATGTCCTACAGGATCGAAATAGGGTCCAAGGCGGACGCGCAACTGGCGGCCTTGGACGCCGCGATTGGCGCAAGCGTCGAACGCAAAATCGCCTGGCTGGGGCAAAACGCCGCCAGCATCGTCCACCGCAGGCTGGTGAACATGCCAGACGCATTGAGCGGCCTCTGCAAACTGCGCGTGGGCGATTACCGCATCCTCTACTGGGTTTATCACAACTAGAAGCTTCTCCGCCTCTACCGCATTCAGCATCGTTCCGAAGTCTATCGGAGTCTTTAGTTGCCAAGTTGTACTAGCCCCTGGCTCCGCCGGGAAACACCTAAAACCCGCTGGACAATAAGCGCCTCTTCGCCCTCCCTGGTTTTGAACCGGTTTACGGGAATTGGTACGCCCGGTAGAAACACGCCGGATTGTTGCCGGCATCCGGGTCGGTGCAGAACAGGGTATTGATGGGCGTGGTGTTGGTAAAGACCGGCGACCAACTCATCAGGCCCGTCGAGGCCTCGATCACCAGCGCGCCGGGCGTAGTCATAGCCGCAGGGCGGCCAGTTGTCGAGCATGTCTGCCTGCACCGATATTGACGGGTTGCATTGAGGCTCCGGCTGCCGCGCCGCAAACAGGGATTCATTGGATGGGTCGCAAGCTCGACGGCAGGGGCTATGTTACCCAGATAAGAGAATCGCTATGAAAGCGCGAAGCAAAAGAGCAGTCGAACAGCCGAAGCCGTTCACGCCGGGAGTGACCAGGGCCATGGTGCGGCAGCCCTTCGCGCAACTGCTGACGAAAGCGCTTCTGCCAGCCCAGACAAATACCCCGTCCTCAACTACCTCTTGACGATTCTCGGCAAGAAGGCATTTGACGAGGAACACGATCAAGCATACGTCGAGAAGAACGGAAAGGACTGATGCCGAACCTTCGCGTGCAGGCAACGGCGGAAAAAGCCGTGCCTGACGCGTCACGTTGAGGTAGTGCGGGTGCGGGCCGTTTCGCGGCTTGTGCTGGCGGGGGGACGGGCGTAGGAGTGGTTGAGGGTGGAGGGTGGAGAGTTGAGAGTTGAGCGCGGAGGCTGCGCCATTGCTTCAAACGGCCCTTGCGGTGCCTGCGGAAAGGGCGTAAGCTTGGATGATGAGCAAAGCGGAAATCCTGGCCGAGTTGCCACGGCTGGACCACGCCGAGCGGCGCGAGATTGCCCGGCGGCTGTTTGAGATGGAGGCCGACGCGCAGACGCTGGCGGATTGTGACCGGCGCGCCAACGAGCATTTCCTGATGCTCGACGCGATGGAGGCCCAGGATGCCCAGACCCAGCCGCGGTGAGGTGTGGCGGGTGGACCTGGGCCTGGCGGCCAAAGTGCGACCGTGCCTGATTCTGAGCGACTACCCCGGTGATGACGAATTGGCGCTCATCGTGGTGGTGCCCCACACGACCTCGGTGCGCGGCAACCGCTGGGAGTTTCCCATTCACAAGCCGTTCCTGGAGCCGGGCGTGTTTCATTTGCAGCAAGTCCAGCCCGTTTCTCTGCCGCGTTTGGAGCGGAAACTGGGCGCCCTGTCCGCTGACGAATTTACGCGGCTCGGTGCCGCGCTCATCGGGCTGTTGCGGTTGCAAGGGTAGCACTGGCCGAAGAGCCGCCTCTTTAGGACCGCCGATCTTTCTGGAGTGGTTGAGGGTTAACAGAGTTTTATCAGCAGTTCGCGCGGCGTCACGATCTGAATTCCAAAGGACTTTTCCAACGCCAACAGATCGTCATCGCGTGAAACGATGAGTTTTGCCCCGGCCGCCAGGGCGCAGGCCAAATAGGGATCGTCTGTTGCATCCCGGCTGCGTTGCTTGCCCAACGGAGCCGGCGCAACCAGTTTGACGCGGTCGTAATACCACGTCAGCAGATTATGCGGCGCGTGTTTGAATTTGCCTCCCCGCTCGGCGGTTAGCGCCCGCACTTCTTCCAGAATTTCCTGGGTGGCATAAACGGTGATTCGCCTCTTGGCCATCGCCAGCAGGCACCGGTGGGCCTCCCCGCGCCAGCCCACACCGGCAAAGACAACGTTGGCGTCAAGAACGACGCGCACGACTTTTCCTCTCCGCCCGGAGGCGATGCTGGGTTTTCACGATGGCGGCCATTTCCGCATCCGAGGGATCGCCCAGCGGCGCGCCCGCGATAGCCTTTTCCAAAAAGGCCACGTCCTGCTTGATTTGTTCCTGCCGACGGCGGCGGATCAGGTCGCGCATATATTCGCTCATGGAATCAAAGGCGCGCGCTTCCGAATCCGACCGCGCGAACTCTGCCAGCTCCGGGTTCAAGGAAATGTTAATGGTCACTGCTTTCATGCCGGCAGAATAGCTCATTGGCAAGGGTTGTCAAGGCTTGCCAAACGAGCCGGTCGGGTCGAAACGAATTGGAGTAGTGCCGGTGGCTGCCCGCCAGCAACGTGCGAGCCCTGACTTCGCGGCAGAGTTTGGGCTCGCGGGGACGCTCGCCCTCCCGGAAACGAGGCGGCGGACTAGCGGCCCTTGAGGATGGCGACGCCGTAGTCGCGGTTCATCCTGGCGATGAAGCTGAGGCGGATTTCCTTGGGGCAAACGGCTTCGCAGGAGCCGGTGACGGTGCAGTTGCCAAAGCCTTCCTTGTCCATCTGCCGGACCATGTTGAGCACGCGCTGGTCTTTTTCGGCTTTGCCCTGGGGCAGCAAGTTGAGGTGCGAGACTTTGGCGGCGACGAAGAGCATGGCGGAGGCGTTCTTGCAGACCGCCACGCAGGCGCCGCAGCCGATGCAGGCGGCGGCGTCCATCGCGAGGTCTGCGGTGGTCTTGGGGACCGGCAGGGTGTTGCCGTCGGGCGTGCCGCCGGTGTTGACCGAAACGAAGCCGCCCGCCTGGATGATGCGGTCGAAGGCGCTGCGGTTGGTGATGAGGTCTTTGATGATGGGGAAGGCCTTCGCCCGCCACGGTTCGATGGTGACGGTGTCGCCGTCCTGGAAATGCCGGAGGTGCAGTTGGCAGGAGGCGGTGCCGCGGCGGCCGCCGTGGGGGATGCCGTTGATGACCAGCGAGCACATGCCGCAGATGCCTTCCCGGCAGTCGGAGTCAAAGGCAATCGGCTCTTGGCCGCGCGCGAGGAGGTCCTCGTTCACCACGTCCAGCATCTCCAGGAATGACATGTCCGGGATGACGTTCCCGGCCTGGTAGGTCTCGAAGCGGCCCGGGGTGTTCGAGTTCTTCTGCCGCCAAACTTTGAGAGTCAGGTTCATTTGTAGCTGCGCGTGCTCATGTGGACTTCTTCATAGACGAGCGGTTCCTTGTGCAGAACCGGCGGTTTGTCCGCGCCCTGGTATTCCCAGGCAGCCACATAAGAGAAATTCTGGTCGTCACGCTGCGCCTCGCCGTCGGGCGTCTGGAATTCCTCGCGGAAATGGCCGCCGCACGATTCGCGGCGATGCAGCGCATCGAGGCAGAGCAGCTCGGCGAATTCCATGAAGTCGGCCACGCGCCCCGCGTATTCAAGGGCCTGGTTCAGCTCGCCGTTTTCGCCGGTGACGTTGACGTTCTTCCAGAACTCCTCACGCAAGGCGGGTATCCGTTTTAGCGCCTCCTTCAAGCCGGCTTCATTCC